>WNEZ01001894.1_pt1 | contig 45688 bp, 46 predicted proteins | sample 5400521 | NCBI WGS metagenome assembly WNEZ01 (sample SAMN13153339, study PRJNA577476) | soil metagenome | isolation source: 120 cm saprolite under Douglas fir tree site 2 hole 1 replicate 1 | place: USA:California | collected 2015-04-18
GAACCGTTGAGAGCATGTAGAGGCAATGGATGAGAAGGCAGCAGATCCCCGCCGGTTTCTGCCAGGAATTGTCGTGTATCCTCGGCTTCGGCAGTGCATAACGGACAATCCAGGATGTGATTAGCGATAGTAATCCGCTGGTCTTCAGGCAGCAGGCCAGCACAGTAGAGGCTCAATTCTGTCCCACTGGGGCACTGACTGCGATAGAGATGTGAAACAAGAAAACTATGCGCTTTTTTGTATCTGGTGAGTCGCTGCTGGCAGGTGGTACATTGCTCAAGATGCTTGCTCGCCTCTTCGGATACCTCCTCACCATCGAGCGCAAATCGTAAAAGCTCTTCATCATCGAGAGCTAAAGGGTGCAAACAGTCCATCATTCGTAAGTTCCTTCATCCTAGCAGGGTAGCACTGATCTCTTTCACCCCAACCCTTTTGTTGGTGTCGCTATATAGACGGTACAAAGATCGTTTTTTTTCGTATCTCTTTTATACCTTAACACACCACGACAAACGAGCGACCATACGATCAGTCTGCCTGGAGTAGGGGACAGATATCCCTTCCCTCGTAGGGACCCGATTTATCGCGTCCGCAAGGGTCCAATACCACTTAGATAAGAAGCATCTACGCTCGTAATGATGAGCTTAAATTATCCGATTTGAGCTTGGTGTTATATGCTACACTAACAACAAGCAAAGGAACGTAGGAGGGTCTTCGGCATGGATGATATCAAATCCTGCCGATCACTATATGTATGGCTCGTGCAACAGGCTTGAGAAGGCAACTCACAACCGTGCAAAGATACAGGAATTAACAGGATTTGATATGAAGTCTAAGGAGTTGACGACAGTTGCACGATCTTGACGAGACCCCGCATTCTCTCAGGAGATGTGGCAAGCAGGCTGCAAAGATGCAGTCGAAAGGGGAGCCGAAAAAAATACCGCGCATTTTGCGCGGTATTTGCACGGTGACCCGTCTGCGGATCGGCATCTGGAGCGGGATGGAAGGAAATCAACAGTGAGAAGAATCCACTCTCGTCAGGATAAGCGAGAATCATCCACTTTGAGCTTGGCGTTACACGTATTTTCATGGGATTGACCGCAAGGTCCACCACGGGCATACCTGTCCCCCAGACAGGGTTCCACAAGGGCACCCTGCCTGGGGGGCAGGTATCCTACGAGTCCGAGCCATCTATTTTCCAACGAATTTGATCCGAGTCGCGCATGAGCCGTTCCATGATGTTACGGCGCAGGCGGTAGATTTCCTGCACATCACTGAACTCCTCTGGGCAGCGGCGTACAATTTCTCTCGGCCTGAGGTTGCAGTGAAAAAGCAGGAATGCCACTCGTCGTTCACGTTCGTTGGAGAACAAGCTCTGGATGATTTCCCACACGTCCTGAGCCTCCTTGTGATCCTCCACTGCTGGCTCGTCAGAAAAGCCTGACTCCGGCAAAGCCACCTCTCTCGATCGTGAGTAGGCCCGCAGCGTATCCAGGATAGCACCATTCAGGCAGTTGCGTAAGTAGCTGAGTGCAGCCGCTAAGGTGCTAAACTCCAACTGCTGGTTATGAACTGTTGCCAACCAGAAACGTTCAAATGCTCTTGCCACATAATTTTCTGGGCTATCGAGGCGGGATGCCGCCTCTCTCCTCAGATGACGACGAAATAAACCCAGCATATACTCATTAAAGCGTCCCACCAGCAATGTCCAGGCCGCATTGTCATTTTCGAGCATAGCACGCCGGAAAATCTCCAGACAGTACTTATCGCTGGAGGCTTCCCCACGATGGTAGTTGTTGATCTCGCTTATACAGCGGTCTGCGAGGGCCGACAAACTCATGTCCTTAGGTAGTTCTTCCATCTTGATACCCATCGCGCTCGACCTACTTTCCTTAGCATGCGCTGAGGCGCAGTACACATACGTTTTGTACTACTGAAATAGACGCGCTACAGCACCGCAGTTCAAATGTTCCTTCGACCTGGCACCCACATGCTTTTACCCCCAGAAACGTTCAAATATACATGGCTCCGTTTAGTTTAGCCCAACATTTCGCTATATGTCAATGTTCAGATTTCGCTCGTAGGGACCCGATTTATTGCGTCCGCGGGGTGGGGCGAGGGAGCCCGATTCATCGAGGGAGGCGAGCAAATTCAGAACTATGTAAGAGCCGTTATAAAGAAGTGTACCGTCATTTGGTGTCAATTGTATATAATGCCCATCACAATGTAGAAGTGACATTCGTCACATTCTAGGAATTTTAAATAGGCCAATAGGCCGCAACCTGCAAACCTGCAATCTTTGATTAGCCCGACTGCCTGTAGCTCCCCGATTTATCGTGGGAGTCGAGATCATCAAACTGTTCTTGCTCCCCACGCCAAAAGCAGATATACTATGCATATGCGGGGTTAGATTAACAAGCACAGCATGGCCAGTATATACCAGGACCTGGAAGAGCGATGAACAAGCGCATTTTGCTGGGCATTGATGCGAACTTCTCCCCTGCCACGCAGCAGGCATCACCTTCCCTGGGGCTTTACGCTGGACAGTTCCAGTCTTTGTCGGTCACTCCAGAGCAGCGCACCCTGGCCGAGGATATCTTATGGCGAGCGCGAGCAGAACTGCAGAAGCAAGGCATCGCCTCCGGACAGATCGAAGTGCTTATCCGTGTGGGTCTCCCTGCCGACGAAATTGTCAGAGCGGCACAGGAACTGCAAGTCGACTTCATCGTGATTGGTAGTCGCGGCAACTCCCTGGGGCAGCGCATACGACGGTTTTTTGCAGGCAGCATCTCACGCAAAGTTCTGCATACAGCCTCCTGTCCGGTCATGATCGTTGCATCCCCCCTGATCCCTCAACAGTGTCATCCTGAGCGAAGCGAAGGATCTCGTACACACCATCCTGCTGATCTTGTCAAATGGTATGAGGAGGCTATTACGCGCTACCTGCAAGAGCACACTAGCGCCCTCACAGTTTTCACACCTCGCCAGGTTGCCCAAACCTTTGCACCTGCTAAGAGGAAAGCGCCAAAACGCAAAGAGGTCGCTGCCGCCACCCTCGCCCTTGAACAACTGGCACGCAACGGCGTTCTCTGTCGCCATGAAGTGAAAGGCGAACTGCGTTATATTAACGACTAATTATTGGCCGCCCGCGAGAATCGTGGTGGGGTGCTAGACATGCCTGTCACCCTGAGCGCAGCGAAGGGTCTGGCTCGACGGACGCAGAGATCCTTCGCTGCGCTCAGAGCCTGCCCTTGAGCGAAGCGAAGGGATGACAGGCAGGACACCTCATGATGCCATCTTGTGTGCAATAGCCTGGTGGGGTGCAGGCCGATAAATCGGCGATGGGCACGATGAATCGGCCCCTACGTCAGGATTCGTTCCAGTTCTTCGGGCGTGTTGACTGGTGCCAGGCAGGCAAAGTTCTGACAAACGTAAGCCGTCGACTTGCCATCTTTCATTGGCCGATCAGCCAACAGCGGGATCGCCTGTATGGCCTCGAGGTCATCAGGAGCAGCGCAAGCCAGAACACTATTGGGCATGTAACGAGTATTGATGATCCCTAGCAAGGCGCGTGCATCAGCCTGGTAGGGACCCTCAGCGAAGCTTGCGGAGCGCGTTTCAATTCCTTCGCGTCCGCCCGATTTATCGAGCACGTGGTCCCCGCTAATGGCAATCTCCTTCACCGGCGAGATGGCAAAGTCCAATGCCCCAAGCGCATGCCCGAACGCCTGCGGATGCTGCACCATGATGTCGGCCAGGGGACGCAAATAGTCATCAGCGCGCTGCCGGTAATCTTCCTCGCCGGTAAAGGCTGCCAGCCGCAGCAGAACTTCGGCGGCACCGCTGTTGCCAGCAGGAGTGGCATTATCCATGATATCCTTGGGACGACTAATCAACGCTTCGTGGTCGCTACCCGTATCGAAAAAGCCACCGTTTTGCTCGTCAGCGAACAACGTGATAGCCTCATCCATCAACCTGCGCGCCTCAGAGAACCAGTGCGCATCAAAGCTAGCCTCGTAGAGCGCCAGCAGTCCATCGGCGAGGAAGGTGTAATCCTCTAGATAGCCGTTCAAACGCCCACGTCCATCCTTGTAGGTTCGTAACACCCGTCCATCGCGACGCAGCTCACGCAGCAAGAACGCTGCATTGTTGATGGCAACCTGCAAGTAGTCGGCACGGCCCAGGTAACGCGCCGCCTCCGCAAAGCTGCGCAGCATCAGTCCATTCCACGATGTGAGGATCTTCTCATCACGTCCGGGCTTGATCCGCTGCTCCCGTGCCTTGAAGAGGAGATGCTTCGCTGCGCTCAGCATGACAGTACTGCTACCCTCGATTGTCACCCTGAGCGCAGCATTGTCACCCTGAGCGCAACGAAGGGTCCCCTCCCCATCCCTCTCTACCTCCGCCCCTATGGACATATCCTGTGCCACATGCAGGATATTCTTGCCCTCAAAGTTGCCATGCTGCGTTACACCGTAATGCCTCATGAATATCTCAACATCTTCGTGTGGCAATACCGCCTCGATCTCCGCTGGCGTCCAAACGAAAAACTTGCCTTCCTCCCCCTCGCTATCAGCATCTTGCGTGGAGTAGAAACCACCTTCGGGCGAAGTCATCTCGCGTACAACGTAATCCAACGTCTCCTCGGCGATACGGCGGTAGAAGACTTTGCCGGTTACCAGGTAGGTGTGCAGGTAGATGCGACTGAGCAGTGCGTTATCATAGAGCATCTTCTCAAAGTGCGGAACGAGCCATTCGGCATCGACGGAGTAGCGATGAAATCCGCCCCCTAGCTGGTCATAGATACCGCCATTGGCCATATGTTGCAGGGAGACTTCGACGATCTCCAGTTCGGGGCGCGTCGCTTTCGTCCCTATCTCACCCTTCAAGCGATGCTGGTGGATGCGCAGCAAGAACTCCAAAGACATCGTGTTGGGAAACTTCGGAGCATTACCAAAGCCGCCATGCACGGGGTCGAACTCTGAAGCCAGTTCGCGGCTGGCATTACCGAATAGTTCGAGCGGGACCATCCCTGTTGGCATGTTGTAGACCCCCGATTTATCGTGGGGTTGCCCCTTGCGGGTACCAGGGCCGCGCTGGTTCAGGAAATCCGCTATCTGCGTAGCCTGTTCCTCTACATCCTCGCGACGATGCTCGTAGGCTTCGGCCATGCTAATCAGCACACGCCCAAACCCAGGCATGACTTGTCCACCGTAGCGACGGTCACGCGGCGGGAAGTAGGTGCCGCCGTAAAAGGGACGCCCATCAGGCGTGAGGAAAACGGTCATCGGCCAGCCCCCCGAATGCGTTAGCGCCTGCACGGCCTGCATATAGATGTTGTCGATATCTGGCCGCTCCTCGCGGTCTACCTTGATGGAGACGAAATGCTGATTCATCAAAACCGCGATCTCTTCATTCTCAAAGGACTCGCGTTCCATCACATGGCACCAGTGGCAGGCGGAGTAGCCGACACTGAGCAGAATTGGTTTGTTTTCTCGCCTTGCCTTTTCCAATGCTTCTTCGCCCCAGGGATACCAGTCGACGGGGTTATGTGCGTGTTGCAGCAAATAGGGGCTCGTCTCGTTGATGAGCCGGTTCGTGTGCTTGTGCTGTCCTTGCGTACCTGGCATATCTATTTATGCGAGCGAAGCTCGCCCTCCTTCTGGCTTTGATGTAGGGACCCGATTTATCGCGTCCGCCCGACTCCGCAGAGGAATGTCACCCTCGAGCCCTTCGAAAGGGTCTGTCATCCTGAGCGCAGCGAAGGATCTCAGGGTAAACTCCGCGAAGGGTCGGGATCATCAAACTTATTTTCTCTCCCAAATGCATGGTGTTGATTCTCTACATCTTGTCCCTTCTGGCTTTGATGTAGAGTGCCGATTTATCGAGCACGTCCCGACTGCCCGTAGCTCCCCGATTTATCGTGGGAGCCCGATTTATCGTGGGAGTCGGGATCATCAAACTCATTGTACCATATGCGAGCTTTCTGAACTTTTGTTATAATAGCAATCACCAGGACGTAGTAAAGAGGCAAGAAAAACATGACTTCAATTCGTGGCATCCTCCTTGATATTGACGGCGTATTGCATGTCGGCATGCAGCCCATCGTAGGCGCGGTAGAAACCTTGCGCTGGTTAGAGGAGCATGGCTACCGCACCTGCTTCGTCACCAATACCACCACCATGGCGCGTGCCACGCTGGCGCAGCGTTTAAGCAAGATCGGCCTGCCGATCAGCGAACAGCAGCTGATCACAGCTCCGGTAGCCACCGCCAACTACATTCGCCAGCACTATCCTGGCAAACGCTGCTGGGTGCTCATCAAGGGCGATACCATAGCGGATTTTGCCGGCATCCAGACCGTAGGGGCGGGGGAGCTTGCCTCCGCCCGCGTCCATGCGGATATTGTCGTGATTGGCGGAGCCGAGGAACTGCTGACCTACCAGGCAATGAATGCCGCCTTCCGTATGCTGATGGATGGTGCTGTGCTATTGGCAACCCACACCAACCTCTACTGGCGTGATAGTGATGGCCTACGCCTGGATAGTGGCCCATATGTGTATGCGCTGGAACTGGCAACGGGAAAACATGCCACAGTGCTGGGCAAGCCTGATCGCGCATTTTTCGAGCAGGCGCTGCTGTCGATTGGCGTGAAGGCGGCTGAAGCAGTGATGGTGGGGGATGATCTTGAGAACGATGTGCATGGGGCGCAACGAGCCGGCCTGCGCGGGGTGCTGGTCTGTACAGGCAAACATCACGCCGACTCCCCACTTTTGCAGCAGGTGCACCCCGATGCCATCCTCCCATCGATTGCCGATCTGCCCCAGTGGCTGCTGGGATATGCCAAATCTTAACCGAAGGCGCGTGTCATCCCTTCGCTTCGCTCAAGGGCAGGCTCTGAGCGACCGTGTCATCCTGAGCGAAGCGAAGGATCTCCCTGGCCAGGCATTACAATCATACAATTCGCGTGCGAGAGTTTGTGTAGTAGGGACCCGATTTATCGCGTCCGAGTCAGGCGACGTATCGACCACATATACCACGTCGCAAAGGTGCGATAAGGCCGCCATAGCTCACCTCGCTCGCGGGCTTCCTGCTTTGAGGGCCGCGCTGCTAACTGATATGCCACACGTACGCCTTCAAGAAATCCAAGATCATCAACAGGCAACACATCGCCTCTCCCAAAAGTGAAGATGAGACACATTTCGGCTGTCCAGCGGCCTATACCTTTGACAGCTGGTAGACCCCCGATTTATCGAGGGGGCGAATAATCTCTTCATCGTTAAGCTCTGAGAGTACCTCTAGTTGTAGCTGACTTTGATTAGCCGGAGTGCCGCAGCAGCTCCGGATCATCCAACTACTGCAAACCTGCTCGACGAGGTTAAGAATATAACGAGCTTTTGGCGTTGAGAGGCCAAGTGTACGCAATCGGTCGAAATCAAAAGGGACAAGGGCTTCTGGCGTTACTTTTCCTCCCGGCAAGCCTGCTCGTACACGCGCCATAATTGCGTCTGCTGCTCTGACAGACGCGGGCATTTTCAATGCTCTGCGAGATAATGGCATCGACGAGGGCATTGAAAATGTCCGGGTCTGGCTCCAGGGTGCAGGGACCAACACGCTCAATAGTTGCCCGCATAACCGGGTCAACCTCGCTTAAATAAGCTGTTGCGGTTGCAACAATGTCGGGAAACGGCGTTTGCATTGATCTTATTATTCTACCGGCCCTTCTGGCTTTGATTAGCCCGACTCCTCAGAGGAATGTCACCCTCGAGCGAAGCGAAGGGTCGGGATCATCAAACTCAAGTTAAGCTGTACTGACAAGTATACAGGATAATAGAACGCTTGTCTATATTCCTCTTAAATCAGTTAGTATGAGAAACGCTTGGGAATAGAAAGTAGTGCCCATTAGACGGGAAACTCCTCCTGCTCACTGCGGAAAAGAGCACTGATCGAACGCCCCTGATGCAAACGGAGGATTGCCTCGGCGAGCAGTTGAGCGACGGAGATAACCACCGTCTTATGCCGAAGAGATGTAATCCGTAGAGGAATGGTGTCGGTAACAACAATCTGTGTAATTTCAGGTATTGCTAAGTTCTGTTCAGCCGTGGGGCTAAATACTCCATGCATACCTACGACAGTTATGTTCGGCAATGCTCCAACATCAAGGAGCGCTTTCGTGCAAGTAAGGATTGTGCCGCCTGTTGCAATGATATCATCAACAATGATCGGGCGTTTCCCCTCTACTGAGCCTACAATCGCGCCAACTTCAACTTCCTCCCCCTGCTCACCGCTTCGTCGTTTATGCATCACGACCAACGGCAAATTGAGCATGTTCGCATACTTTTCTGCGACTTTTACCCGTCCTGTGTCTGGCGTAACCAGTGCTGCATTTTGTAAATCGATGTGCGTCCGGAGATAGTTGGCGAGCATGGGAATGGTCGTCAGATGAATCATCTCTATGTCAAAGAAACCTTGAATGGCAGGTGAATGAAGGTCGATAGCTACTACACGATTCGCCCCTGCCGTAGTGAGGAGATTGGCCACCAATTTCGCTGTGATAGGCTCCCGGCCCGTAGATTTCTTCTCCTGGCGCGCGTACCCATAGTAGGGAAGAATGGCAGTGATGCGATGAGCCGAGGCGCGACGAAAAGCATCAATCATCACCAACACTTCCATGAGATGTTCGTTCACCGGGTAACAAGTCGATTGCAGAATATAGATATCGCGTCCCCGAACGCTTTCTAGTATCTGGACATGGCTTTCTCCATCGGGGAAATGATTCAGGTCACGCCTCCCCAGCGGACGACCGAGGCGCTCAGCTACAAGTCGCGCCAGTTCGGGCGTGGCCGAGCCACAATAGATATCTAAGTCAGGAATCTCTTCTTTTTCACCCACTTGTTGGACTGCTGCTGTTTCTACCATGCTTTGTCTATCTAATCAGCATACTGATTATGACGACGACACCTCGCGCCGGGTTTGCCGGGCGTCTATAGTTTATACGCATTACTTGCAGAACCGCTGACTCACATATTCCAGGTTGAAGGGCATACCGCTAGCCCCGTTGTAGTTCTACGCCACAATACTATAATATATGCATATGGACACACCCGACAACTATTATACAACCTTAGGCGTTCCCATCGACGCCGATAGTCATACGCTCAAACGTGCATATAGACAACTGGCGCGGCGCTACCATCCCGACCTGGCCGGACCTGAGGGTGCCCTACAGATGAAGCGTATCAACCGTGCCTACGACGTGCTCAGTGATCCCCAAAAGCGCATGAACTATGATACCGTCATTGGCGGCGTCATCGACTTGCGCACAGGTGGACTGACACGCACACGTCCAAAACAGCAAAGAGCATCCCCTTCAGATGACCTGGAGTTCTCCGGCCTCAGTATATTCGCCACCAAAGGGCCGCTACACACTGGACCAGTAGTGCACTCAACCCTCGGCGTCATCTCGGCACTGAACAGCGTGCAGACCAAACAAGGAATGCTTGTCGCCGCAGGGACACTCGACGGAACCGGCATGCTCTGGCATATAGGAAGCACACAGGACCCCATACGTTTTGCCGCTGATCCCACATTTACCATTGAATCATTGCGCGAACTGCGTTTTTCTGCCGGCTGCCGGCTGCTAGCGGGCTGGGGAAGGCTGGGTCTCCACGTGTGGGACACACATGATGGGAAGCTTCTCTGGAGCTACTCGCTGGGGCAACGCGCTGTCTCCGCCCATTACTCGCTCGATGTCGTATTACAAGAGACAGCAAGCAATTCAGGTAACGTGGCTGGAGGGGAAGCGCGGATGGCACTTCCTTTCCTCTCAGAAGACCCGCGAGCGCCGCGTGCCCAGGGTGTGCGTGCTACCGACATCGTCAGCCAACCTATAGGAGTAGATGTAGTGGTGCCCCTTGCGGGTACCAGGGGTTTCAACTCCCTTGCGGGTACCAGGGGTAAGCCCCTCGTGTGTTTAGAAGATGAGGGTGCAAAGCGACAATTTTGGGCTATCCGTCTTCGCTCGCTGGCGCAGGATGCGCATACTTTGCTTACCCTTTCCTGCGCCAATACACCCAATAAGCCTGGCGAACCAAACGAAATGATCATTATACGTCGCTGGGACCTGACCGCACAAACACGCTTCAGCAAAAAGCCGCAACCACGCATTATGAGCTCTATGATAGCTGACAACTGTGCCGAGTGTACTCCCCCGTATGCCGTAACCACTGGAACAGATACCCTGGCCTTCGTGCATGCGGGACACAAGGTCCGCCTCTACGATACGGTGGCTGGAACATATAGCGAACTGCCCAGTGGGACTATAGGCGCGAGCTCGAAACTGGCGATCTCACCCGATGCGCGCTGGATAGCTGTTGCCCGCGAGGATAGCGAAGTCAACGAGGGTGTTATTGACCTCTGGTCCGTAGATGGAGGCCAGCTAGTCCAGAAACTGTATCACCCCTGGCAGATCAGTGCGCTCCATTTTGCAGAGCAGCAACTGCTTGTGGCCCTCACTGATGGCACCATTCAGGTATGGCATCGTAGTCCCCCGATTTATCGAGGGGAATTCCTCACCAGCATCTGATATTTTCTCTCACTCTCGTTCGTCTCTATATCAAAGGAAATCCATATGCGTATCCGTAATCCGTAGCTCCCCGATTTATCGCGGGAGTACCCCTTGCGGGTACCAGGGGTGGGGCCAGGCCAACTAGAGAAGCGAAGGAGTGTTTTATGCATATTTCGGTAGTAGTTCCTGTCTATAACGAGGAAGCGACAGTGGCTCAGGTACTGGAGTCCCTGTCACATGTGCCACTCGATCTTGAAGTGGTGGTTGTCGATGATGCCTCCACCGATCGTACCTGGGAGATTTTGCAGGAACTGCAGCAGAAAGCGCCTTTTGACGCCTACCGCTATGTTCGTCATACCCATAACCAGGGGAAAGGCGCGGGTCTGCGCACCGGTTTCGGCCTGGTAAGCGGAGAGCTGGTGACGGTGCAAGATGCGGATATGGAGTATGACCCGCAGGACCTGCCAGCATTGGTACGCAAATGGGAGGATGCAGCTAATCCCAGGGTGGCTGTCTATGGGGTGCGTGACCTCTCATCTCAGAAATTTACCACGCGCTGGGGTAACCGTTTCCTGACGCTAGTTACTAATATCTTGTATGGCTGCCGGATCCATGATATGGAGACCTGCTACAAGCTAATCCCAGGGGTTCTGGCGCGGGCGCTGCCGATGGAAGGTCGCCGTTTCGAGATCGAACCAGAGATGACCGCCTGTATCCTGCAGGCAGGCTTTAGGATCCTGGAAGTGCCCATCAGCTACATGCCGCGCAAAGCCAAAAAGCTCTCACCCTGGCGCGATGGCTGGCCCGCGCTGGCCATGCTGCTGCGTCGGCGCTTCGGCAAACGCTTTGAGCTTGTCGCATCTACCCCAACGAGTGTGCCAGAAAAGGACCTGGTACCCGCAAGGGGCAACCCCACGATAAATCGGGGGTCTACTACATCTCGCGCTCAGGACGACCAGACGTAGGGACCCGATTTATCGCAGGAGGCTTTTTGGAATCCCCTGGCTTTAGCCATGGGGAGGATGTCAGGATGTCAATTTAATACCTCCGGGTTTACAATATTTGGTGGAGGTTCTCCTCTAAAGTGGGCGGCAATGTTATCGCTCGCCATCGTCGCCATTAATGTGCGCGTCTTGAGCGATGCGCTGGCGATGTGCGGCAAGAGGACCACGTTTTCCATCGTCAACAACTCTGGCTCGACGGCAGGCTCATTCTCGAACACATCCAGGCCCGCGCCCGCAATTGTTTTCGTCTGTAAAGCCCGTACGAGCGCTTTCTCATCGACAATCGGACCACGTGCAGTGTTGATCAGGATCGCACTCGGTTTCATCATATGCAGTTCGCGTTCACCAATCAGGTGGTGTGTAGCAGGCATGTAAGGGGTATGAATGCTGATAAAATCGGCTTGTCGTAACACCTCTTCCATGTCCATGTACGTGACGTTGTATGCGGTTTCCTCCTCAGGTAGTATACGGTAGATATCGTAGTAGATCATCTTCATGTCGAAGCCACGCGCACGATTTGCCATAATCTTGCCGATACGACCGGCACCTATCAAACCGAGTGTGGAGCCGTGGACCTCCGCGCCACAAAAGAGTAACGGGCCCCAACCCTTGTACTTGCCTGCACGCAGGTAACGCTCCGCTTCAGGGATCCGGCGCGCCGTCGCCATCAACAGCGCAAAAGCCAGGTCTGCGGTTGTGTCGGAGAGCACACCAGGAGTGTTGCTTACCGCTATACCCAGGCGTGTAGCTACTTCGACGTCGATGTTGTTGAATCCGACAGCCATATTTGCAACCATCTTCAGCCGTGGCGTACTGGCAGCACAGGTCTCCAGGAATTTGGCATCAATGTTGTCCGTCAGCAGGCTGTAAATATAATCATGACCAGGGCCACGGCGCAGGAGTTCTTCGTAAGGCCAGATACTCCCCTCTTCCATGTTCGCCTCGACATCACCGATAGCCTCAAGTATCGGATAGGCAGGATCAGGGACTTTTTGCGTAACGAGAATTTTCGGACGTTCTTTCATAGTCGCCTCCAATAAGGGCCGTTCCTTCTTGCTTTGATTATGCTCGATGATCCCAAGCTGAGTTTGATGATAATGGGCTGCTGCGGCACCCATTCTAATCAAAGAGGCTCTTTTGGATTAGCCCGACTTCCGCAGAAGGTCGGGATCATCCAACTCAAGCTGCCGCGCATTCGCTTGGCACTTGGGCTAATCTCGGGCCAGTCTTTGATTAGCCTGAGTTGCCCACGGCTGAGTGGGCAAGCAATGTCACCCTCGAGCGAAGCGAAGGGTCAGGATCATCAAACTCAACCTGGCATACCTGTCCCCCAGACAGGGTTCCCGTAGAGTGCCGATTTATCGAGCACCCATCGCAGATGGGCCGATTTATCGAGCACGTGGATCGCCACTCCGCTTCAATATACCACATGGTTGCTCGGATAGGCACCCTGGTCAGTCGGCGGGTGCACGCTCGGCACCTTGCAAAAATTTGAATCTCAACATTACCAGGTCCAGAGGTTGACAATTTCCTTCTCCTCCTCTATATTTCATTCAGACAAAACATATTGTGTAGGGGAGAAAGTTCCTAATGACTCGTGCGGGAACCCTGTTAGAGAAAGAGCCTGGGCTGAGGACAATCTTTCAAGGCACCGAGCATAACTATGTTCGTTGTGTCATCGCTGACATCGATGACCCCGAACGTCACTTTGAGTGCCGTGTGTTAGATGAAGACGATATACCCATCTCTATTGGAGAACCCATCGCATTGGAAGTGATCAAAGTTGTAACTGAACGACGTAGTGGAATCGTGAGATTTGATTGTCGTCTCATAAAGACGCAAAAAAACTAGGATGGCAAGCCTATCTTGACGTATGCTCATTTACAGGGAACACAAAGGGCAATTTCGCGCTCGGCGCAAGACAAGATTGCCATCCTAGAAAAAAAGATTGAGTTTGATGATCCAGACCTGCTGCGGCAGTCTGGCTAATCAAAGAGTGAATAGCCCGAGATTAGCCCGGGTGCCGCAGCAGCCCGGGATCATCGAGCCATTGATAATTAATTGGGGGAGTAGCCATGAAATGCCTTGAATGCGGTACTGACCTGCCAGACACAGCCACATCCTGCCCGCGTTGTGGAACACCAACTCACGCAATAACTTCCTTCTCTTATCTGCCAGCGGGGACACCCCCCTGGCCTGCAACCGTGCCGCAGGGCACCTCATCTACGGCCACAGCGGTAAAAGACCCTGCCCAGACAGCGGCTTCTGCTAGAAGTGTAGCTGAGGCTAAACCCCGACGATCAGTCGGCAGCATATTCACGGCCTTTTTACTGTTGCTCTTGAGTGTAGTAGTAGGCGTCGGTGCCACCCTTGCCATTCTCGCAGCCACTGGCTCGCTCGCCTCTACTACCACAGCAACCAGGCAGATAATCCATCTGCCTACGCCCATACCGACCGCGACGGCAGCGGCGCCGGGGACAACCGGCACAGGGACACCAGCAGCTACCCCAACGACTGGCGCACAAGGAAACCAACTGCCTACACCACCTTCCTTTGTGATAGTAAAGATCGCTGGAATAGGCGTATCTTTGAAATATCCAGCAGATTGGACGGAAAAACCGCCACAGACAGACAGCATGGGTGTAACCGTCAGTTTCACCCCACAGCAGCAAAACGGTATAGCATTTTTTGTTGAACAGTTTTTAAAAAGTGGCTCAACTCAATTTACAAATGCAGACCAGGTAAATCAATCCGTCTTACAGCAGATTAGCGCTACCACGCAATTCAGCAACTTCCACGAAGTTTCACCAACGAATCCAACTCCCACCATTGCTGGGATGCAGTGGGCCGAACGGGATGCGACCTTTGCTAACAGTCAGGGCATCCCTTTTCACAGCGTTAGCATTTCAGTGAGGCATAACAACCTCTACTATAACATCTTCTACTTCGCACCAACCTCTGTCTTTGACGAAGCTATGCAGAAGTATTACTCACAGATGCTATCCTCGTTGCAGTTTATATCCTAATATAACGGTAACTCTTCAGGTACCTGAAGAGCTACTCGTATCGACGTCAAACGAGCTGTGGCCCCGAAGCTCAATATATCGAGCCTCGGGGCCACCGTCTATATACTACCTGGGTCGACCTGGCCTAGTACTCAGGCATTGCCGGAGCAGCAGCTCTCTCCTTCTCAGGCAGGTCAGTGATCAGGGCCTCGGTCGTCAGGATCATGGCAGCGATGCTGGTGGCATTCTGCAAGGCAGAGCGCGTTACCTTGGCAGGATCGGCGATACCAGCCTCGAACATATCCTCATACTTCTCGCTGAGCACATTGTAGCCATAATTTTGGTCGTTGTGCTCTTTCTGAGCGCGGCGTACGCCCTCGACAATCACCGAACCGTCTTTACCAGCATTGACAGCTAACTGGCGCAGTGGCTCTTCGAGTGCACGGCGCAGAATGTGTACACCGGTTCCCGCATCGCCATGCAGATGCAAATCGTGCAGAGCCTCAATGGCGTTCAGCAAGGCCACACCACCGCCGGGAACCATACCCTCTTCTACACCTGCGCGGGTAGCGGAGAGCGCATCCTCGACACGAGTCTTGCGATACTTCAGTTCGACTTCTGTGCCAGCGCCAACCTTGATCAGCGCCACGCCACCGGACAACTTCGCCAGGCGCTCCTGGAGCTTCTCACGGTCGTAGTCGCTGGTCGTCTCTTCGATCTGCGCCTTGATCTGGCGGATGCGCGCCTGAATATCGGATGCCTGGCCCTTGCCCTCAACGATCGTCGTCTCATCCTTGTGAGCAATTACTAACCGGGCAGAGCCAAGGTCGGCAAGCGTTGTGTTGTCAAGACGGCGACCCATCTCCTCGCTGATCACCTGTCCACCGGTCAGGGCGGCTATATCACGCAACATGTCCTTGCGGCGGTCACCAAAACCAGGAGCTTTGACGGCCAGTACGTTTAGGATACCACGCAGCTTATTGACAACCAGGGTCGCCAGGGCCTCACCATCGACATCCTCGGCGATAATCACGATCTCGCGGCGACCTTGCTGCGTCATCTTCTCCAGGACAGGCAGGATATCCTGGACCGCGCTGATCTTCTTGTCCGTGATGAGGATATAGGGGTTCTCGATCGAGGCTTCCATCTTCTCCGCGTTGGTCACGAAGTAGGGCGAAATGTACCCCTTGTCAATCTGCATGCCCTCGACATACTCCGTCTCGAAGTTAATGCCCCGCGACTCCTCGACGGTAATCACGCCATCCTTGCCAACCTTTTCCATCACTTCAGCGATCAGCTGGCCGATAGTATCGTCGGCGGCAGAGATGGAGGCGATCTGTGCGATCTCCTTCTTATCCTCCACCGGTAGGGCTATCTTGCGGATGTATTCAACGACGGCTTCGGTACCCTTATCGATCCCATGCTTCAGCTGCATGGGATTGGCACCGGCAGCCAGGTTCTTCAGACCTTCGTTCACAATGGCCTGCGCCAGTACGGTAGCGGTGGTCGTGCCATCGCCTGCGACGTCATTGGTCCTGGTGGCAGCTTCTTTGAGCAGTTGAGCACCCATGTTCTCAAATGGGTCCTCTAGCGTAATCTCCTTTGCCACCGTCACGCCATCATGGGTCACGCTAGGCGCGCCAAACTTCTTGTCAAGCGCTACGTTGCGACCCTTGGGGCCAAGCGTGGTCTTAACGGCTCCCGCCAAAATATCAATGCCCTTCTTCAGCGAACGACGGGCTTCCTCATCGAACTCGATCTGTTTTGCCATAGCAGTTTTTCACCTCTTTGCACTTAGCCAATAATGGCCAGAATGTCATTCTCTTTCAATACGAGATACTCTTCGCCATCCAGTTTGAACTCGGTACCGCCATACTTGGCGAACAGCACGCGGTCACCTTCACGCACATCCATCGCTGCCCGGTCGCCATTATCCAGCAGACGACCACTTCCGACAGCAATCACGGTTCCTTCCTGGGGCTTCTCTTTGGCGGTGTCTGGAATCACGATGCCACTCTTAGTGACCTCTTCTTTTGCCGCCGGTCTGACGACTACACGGTCGCCAACAGGACGAATTTTTGCCACGATGATACTCTCCTTTTCACAAATTGGTCAGGGCGGAGGGTCCCACGATGAATCGGGAACCTACACGCCCCTACGGTTGCTCGGCTTCCCGTTCAGGTGTGTAGTGAATAATGCCCGCAATGGTAACCGAACGGTACTGCGAGTAGTCACAGTTGCAGGGACCTCCAGCCGCACAGCCTGTGCAGCAGTACGATTTCCCCTGGACGACAGTTGGAGGCCAGAGAATCTCAATATCACAGTTGGCGCAACGCACAATCTGTTGTTGCGGACGGTAATCATAGCTACTTTGTGGTTGGTTGCTCTCTGCGTACATATCCTCTGGCCAGTCAGTTAGTGTTGCCTGTCTAACTTCCATGATAGATTGTGCCACAGGTTGTGTTAGAAGCGCATAAGAGTAGTGTTAGAGGAACGTTAGAAATCGTGCTATAATGACTTCCAACTCAAAATGTAGTGGCACCCCTTGCGGGTGCCAGGTAGATAAGAGGTACCGGACCATGCCCTACGTCTCGACCGTTAATGACCAGGCTTATCATATCGACACAGGTGAGAACATCCCTCAACGGAACATCACCATCGAAGGAACCACCCACAGCATCGATTGGCGTCGCATTGCCACGTTGGCTGCTGATGCAAAAGGACAGACGGGCGTGGGTGGCCGCTATAGCCTCATCATCGAGAACAAATCATACGAAATTTTTGCCCGTCGCCTCAACAAACCTGATGAAGAGAATGGACAGACATACGAAATAGAGATCGCCGGGCAACGCTTCGAGGTATACGTTGAGGATGAGCGCGAGAAGGCGCTAGCCGGAGCCGTAAAAACGGCGCGTGAGACCGGCAATGCGCTGGTACGCGCCCCCATGCCTGGACTCGTGCTGGGAATTCCACACGAGGTAGGAACCAGCGTTACACGAGGCCAGACGGTTGTCGTGCTCGAGGCGATGAAAATGGAGAACGACCTCGCCTCTCCCATTGCTGGAACCATCGAAGAGGTCCATGTCAGCAAGGGCCAGACGGTCAACCAGGGGGACGTCCTGGTCGTGATCAGCGCAGAGTAAAGCGCGCCTCCTTCCATATGCTATAATGCGAATGAGTAACGAAGGAGGGAAATTGCCTATGGATCAGCACCTGAGCAAGAATGCCGAAGAGTGGCGCGACACAACCTTACGCCAGGCGCAAACGAAAACGCCGCAGCGACAGAAAAAGTTCGTCACCAGTTCAAATATCGAAGTGCCAGACCTACCTACCGAAGAAGACCTTCGTAACTTCGACCCACATACCAACTTAGGCTACCCAGGCGAATTTCCTTTTATTATTGCTGCTGTTGAGGCGTATGCGACGCTTGGCGAGGTCAGCGATGCCATGCGCCATGTCTTCGGCGAACAGCGCGAGTTTCGGAGTGCGGAATAGAAACGACTAGAGTCACGATGAACGATTGGAATACTCTGCCCATGGGACAGGGACCACAGGATGCAACAGAGACGCACCATACCCATCCTGCACGCGATGCTGAACGAAGTCAACGTATTCTTGATCACGAGAGAAGCCAGCAGGCAGGCAAGGCTGAGGCCCCTATCGGAGTTTTTGACTCCGGCGCAGGTGGATTAACCATCCTCTCTGCGCTGCGGCAGGAGCTACCCCATGAAACCTATATTTATTTCGGCGATACCGCGCACTGCCCATACGGCACGCGCAGCGATGCTGAAATTACGGCATTGTCGGTCCGCGCCAGTCGTTTTCTGATCGAGCAGGGAGCAAAACTCATCGTCGTGGCATGTAATATCGCTTCACAAACAGCACTCAGCACATTACGTGCCACTTTCTCTGTCCCTTTCGTTGGTGTTGTGCCAGCAGTCAAGCCTGCGGCACTCGTTACGAGAAAAGGGCGTATTGGCATTGCCGTCACGAATAAAGCCACTAGGACGCCCTATTTACGCCAGCTGATTAATAAGTTTGCAGAAGGCATCTCGGTCTACCCCGTTGATTGCCCTGAACTGGTTACACTGGTTGAACAGGGCGAACTTGATGGACCGTTCGCAGAGAAAGTTGTGCAGGAGGCCTTGCAGCCTCTACTGGCGGAAGATGTTGATGTCATAGTACTAGGTTGCACCCATTTTCCTGCACTTCTCCCCATCATCGAACGTATCACAAGTAATCGTGTGCAAATCATTGATAGCGGATCTGCTGTGGCCCGCCGCACACGCTCGGTACTGGAAGCGGAAGCAATGATTTCGCCTGCCAGTTTGAATGGTACCGTAGGAACACTCGCAAGGGATACCCAGCTTCAAGTCTGGTGTAGTGGCGATCCTGCTGCTTTCAGCAAAGTCGCCGGCCGAATATTGGGCTACCCGGTGGTTGCCTGGCAAGCCACGTCATCATAAGGAGGATTCTCGGTGGAGATTACGTTTCTTGGTCAGGCTGGCTTATTCATTGAGACGAAGCACGGGAGCATTCTATGCGATCCGTGGTTTAATCCAGCCTACTTTGCGTCATGGTTCCCCTTTCCCAGCAACGAGGAAGTGGATCTGGCGAAAATCGCACATCCCACCTACCTCTACATCTCGCACCAACATCACGACCACTTTGATCCACAATTCCTGCGTGAGCATGTCTGGAAAGAGACGACCGTTCTCCTGCCCGATTATCCCCTCAACCTGTTGGAGCGTATCCTGGCCATGGTTGCACCCGTCGATGGCCCGCTTGGAGACTCCGGTTTGATAGTGGACGACGGTGAGGTGCGCATCTTCGACCAGAACGATTCGCGGCCAATGGACCTTGATGTACTGGCCAGGTTTGGCCCTTACGATGCCCACTTCTTGCAGTTCTCCGGCGCTATCTGGTATCCCATGGTCTATCAGTTCCTAGAGAAGATGATACAGGCCCTGGGACGCAAAAAGCGCGAAAATGAGATGGCGCGTGCCCTGCGCTATATCCAGCAGGTCGGGGCATCCTTCGTTATTCCGTCTGCCGGGCCACCATGTTTCCTGGATGATCCCCTGTTTGCCTTCAACGATTTCGACCGCGACCCCACCAACACCTTCCCCGACCAGACGGTCTTTCTGGAGTACCTGCAGGCTCATGGATTGGATAACGGTCGCCTAATGATTCCAGGCAGTATCGCAACGCTGAGCAAAGACGCTTGCCCTGTCGTGCACCCATTGCCCGATGAGCAGGTCAAAGCTATCTTCAGCGACAAGCGAATCTATCTCGAAGCATATAAGGCCCGCAAGCAGCCACTGATCGCTTCTCTCAAAGCCACCTGGCCGAGTGGACAGGTGGATATCCTATCCTCACTGCGCGACTGGTTCGAGCCCTTGCTGGAGGTGGCCGACCTGACCTGCGTCGGCGTCAACGACCGCGTATTACTCGACCTGGGCGAGCAGTCGGTCGTGATTGACTTTCACCAGCGCCGCGTCTATGCCTGGAATCACGAAGAGTGTGGCTATAGCTTCCGCATCGACCCGGCCCTCGTCGAATACTGTATCCTGCATCACATCGAGGACTGGGTGAACTCGCTCTTCCTCTCGTGCCGCTTCGAGGCACAACGCAAGGGACCATACAACGAGTACATTTACAATTTCTTCAAGTGTCTCTCCCTGGAACGTCTCCAATATGCCGAAGGCTACTATACCGAACAAGCGCCAGCACAGCAACTGTGGGAGAGCCATGGCTATCGCATCCAGCGCCGTTGCCCCCACCTGAAAGCCGACCTGGCACGCTTTGCCCACATTGAAAATGGCGTTCTGACATGCACTATGCACGGCTGGCAATTTGAGTTGGCCACTGGACGCTGCCTTACCTCTGAAGGACATCGACTCTACACGCAGCCCATCACAACAGAAGCGACTGCTACAGAGGCACACGACAGGCTGGCAGATGGAGAAGGAAGTAATATGTACCAGTCCAACGGAGATCAAGTGCAATCCATCAGGAAAGAGTGCAGTCACTGCTGGTACGTCCCGTCGAAATGGCCGAGATCCTCGAGAACATAAGCCTCCTACACCCCCCTTCTCGCCATGTTCATAATGAAAGAAGAGAAAGGAGGTAGCTTATGCTTCTTACCCGTAGGGGCGAGCGGGAGAGTGGGGTGGATGGGTGGGCCCTTGTGGTCGCCCGCTTGTATCTTATAGCCATCCTGGGCGCGCTTGTTCCGATTGGTGCAGTATTCCTGGCTCATGCTGTGTCGGGGGTCAGGGTAAAGTCAAGCGAGCAATTTAGTACTTCGGATGCCTGGACCACCTATCTGGCTGATGCTAACCACGATGGTTTCAATAGCCATGAGACCCTCATCAATCCAACATCGGCCTCGCAGCTGAAGCAAAAATGGGCCCACCCTGCCAATAGTGGCGTCTCCGATCAACCCATCGAATCTGCCGGGATTGTCTACTGGGGTTCGTGGAATGGATATATACACGCGACAAATATCAGCAACAACGCGAAGGTCTGGGCCACCTTTATTGGCCAGACGACGGACTCCTCTTGCGACCCGCCGATTGTTGGCGTTGCCAGTTCACCTACGCTTGGCACAGTCAATGCGCAATTGGCCATATTCGTAGGCGGTGGTGATGCCACCTTTTATGCACTGAGCGCAGCCACAGGCAAAATCCTCTGGAAGACCGCACTGGGTTCGACGCCGAGCCACTTCATCTGGGATTCGCCAGCCGTCTCCACTACAAGCGTCTACATAGGCACCTCATCCTTTGGAGATTGCCCCTTGACCCAGGCGAAGTTCTTCCAGTTGGATGTGAATAGTGGGCGTATTCTCAATACCTTCCTTATTGTGCCCAATGGTTGCACCGGTGGTGGAGTATGGGGTTCACCGACGATTGATGTACCCAATGGCACCGTGTACCTCACTACGGGCAATAGTGGCTCATGCACAACATCAGAACCCAATGCCTTTGCGCTGCTTGAACTGAATGCAGCAAATTTGAATTTGGTGAATCGTCACCAGTTGCCGCCGAGTGAGCGGCCAGGCGATAGCGATTTTGGCTACACACCGACGCTCTTTACCGCAACCATTGGAGGCATTTCACGTTCATTGGTGGGCGTTGCCAATAAAAATGGGAAGTATTATGCCTTTGATCGCACAAATATCAGTGCTAATCCTGTATGGACAGAGCAATTAGCCAACGGGGGAGATTGCCCGCAATGTGGGAGTGGTAGCATCTCCTCGGCTGGCTGGGATGGCACCTGGCTCTACATCGGCGGTGGTAACACATCCATCGGCGGCAGCAAATGTCAGGGAAGCGTGCGCAAAGTCGATCCTGGCAGTGGTAACTTTATCTGGTCGCATTGCATGCAAAGCGGACCTGTCGTCGGTTCCGTCACGGTAGTCGGTTCTACAGCAGGCCCAGCAACCCTGGTAGCCGCCTCGCAGGGTAGTACCGTCATCGTGATGAATACGTCTACAGGAAGTACGCTTGCTCGCCTCACCGATGGCAAGCGTGGCTCGCTCCTCTACGATGGCCCCACCATTTCCGATGGTGTGTTGTTTGTGGGAAACCTTGATGGGAACCTCTACACTTACTCGGTCAACGGAGCATAAGCGGGTTGAGGGTACGATTCATAAGGTAGGAAAAACGTCCAGGGCGAAGTTATCTTACATTGAGTCACTCGTCTAGGCTTACAGAATGGGCAGGAGAACTGACCTTCACTGGTTGAGAAACCTGAACCGCATTTGCCGAATCTACGCATTTTCTTAACCGAAAATTCACTGGATCTTCTGTCCGCTATGGTAAGGTAAGTTGATACAAGAAACATCTCTCAGGAGGATATATGCAGAAAGAACAGCCGACAATTCCTCAGATGGTCGATGATGTTCGTGCAGGCAAGATGCCCCGCCGTAAATTTATTAAAGCACTTACTGCTATGGGTATTTCTACTGCTGGCGTTGGAGCTATCGCGGCAGCAGCGGCGTCTCCATCTATCTCGGCGTCGTTCCATCAAGTGCATGCGCATGAGAACGCAGCCAGGCACATTCAACTCCATAAACAGCATATCTCAAGTCAGGCCAGTAATCATGCGGGTGCGTTGAACAACGATTATGCCGAGGGTGCAGTCGTCGAGGACAGTATGCATCGTGAGCCTTTTGTTGGTCGAAACGCTATCATGGCACGTAAAAACATGATTTTCGCCGCCGCCTCGGACGCGAACATTACTGTGACCAACCGCATTGTGCAGGGTAACCAGGTCACCGCCGAGTGGGTTGCGACAGGTCGACATACGGGCGATCTACCCGGGTTACCTGCCAGTGGCCGTTCCTTCAGCTTGCGTGGCGTCACCGTTGTCGTCCGTCACGAGGGCAAGATTGTGCGTGAGTCGCTTTACTACGACGTGGCCGAGCTTCATCACCAGCTAGGAATGGTTAAGTAGAGAATACAAAAGAGCCGAACGTGGATCCACGTTCGGCTCTTTTGTGTTCTCGATTTACTCTCCTCCGCCAGCTACACCGGCACGCTCGGGCAGTTGTGCCGCTGTTGCCCGGCGCTGTGCGCGAATTGCAGGAGCTTGCGCTCGTCGTGTCGTAGCAACTGTTACCCGCCCTACGACTCGGATGAAACCAAAGAGCATGGCCCAGTTGATCACTCCTGTCACAATTAGGAACACCAGGTTCGGTAACACCACCCCGAGCACCAGCACGTTCGGCAACCCCAACGCGCTTACCACCAGGAAAATCAGAGCGGTCAGCACAATGTTGCCCAGCGTCACCGGGATGAGGATCAGCCAGGCGAACTGCATCAATTGATCAGCGCGCAAACGCGGTAACGTCGCACGAACCCAGAGGAAGATGAAACACAGCAGGTAGACCTTGAGGATAAAGTAGCCGACACCCAGGATGTTGCCCAGAATCTGCCAGCCGATAGCCATGTTGCCAGCCGTTAGGAACGCAACTCCAGGCCCAGACCAGCCGCCCAGGAACAGCGAGGTGCAGATCGCCGACACGACAGCCATGTTGCCATACTCGCCCAGGTAGAACATCGCCCAGCGCATACCACTATACTCAGTAACATAGCCTGCTACCAGCTCCGATTCCGCTTCCGGCAGATCGAAAGGCGAGCGGTTCGTCTCAGCTAACCCACAGGTGTAGTAGATGACGAGCATCAACGGTTGTACCAGCAAGAACCATGCCCAGGGTGTAAACCCTTGGAAGATAAAATCGAAGAAAGGATTGCCTTTCAAGGGCCAGGTGCTCACGTTTTGGAACGAGATGATTTCTTTGATTGAGATCGTGCCGATACTTGCGTTACCCGGATAGCCAGGCGTTCCGGCCAGCACACTGGTCAGCATCACCACCCCAACCAGTGCCAGCACGAGGGGCAGTTCATACGAGATCATCTGGGCTGCAGAGCGTAGTCCTCCGATCAACGCATACTTGTTATTAGAGCCCCATCCCGCCATGATCACCCCAATCACATCAATAGAACTCATGGCTACGTAGTACACAATGCCCGTGGCAAGCGCTGTGCCTGGCATACCCACGTAAGGCGAGAAAGGCAACACGGCAAAAACCCCAATCACAGGTGCAAGAAAAACAGACGGTGCGAGCAGGAACACGAGCTTATCGGTGAGAGTCGCATGAATGTCTTCTTTCAGCAGCAACTTGCCAACATCAGCAACCGGTTGTAAGAGTCCCCACGGACCGACGTGGATGGGCCCATAGCGGTCCTGTATCCAGCCCTGGACCTTTCGCTCGAACAGGGTCAGGATTATCGCGCTCGTCAAGACGAAGCCAAAGAAGGAGAGGAAGGCGATCAGGAACTGCAAAAATGTCCACGAGAAGATGCCGTGGAGCAATTGACTTCCTATATCATCCGTAGTCCCCCGATTTATCGCGGGGAATTCCTTTATAATATACATTGAAGACTCCTTTAGCGATCAACCTCACCGAGCACAATATCAATGCTGCCTAGAATTGCTATTGCATCACTCATTTTATGTCCACGGAGCAGTTCCGGCAGAACCTGCAAATTCACAAAGGATGGTCCGCGTATTTTGGCACGCCACGGATATTCACTGCCGTCGCTAATAAAGTAGATGCCTAGTTCACCTTTGCTGCTCTCGATGGCAAAGTACGTCTCACCACGCGGCGGGCGGAGTGCAATGGGGGTACGAGTACTGATTGGTCCACCGGGCATCTTGTCCAGCGCGACTCGGCAGAGGCTGATGCTCTCATGAATTTCCTGAATACGAATCATGTAACGTGCGAAGCAGTCACCTTCCTGGCGAACCTGCACCTTCACCGGCACCTCGCGGTAGGCCATGTACGGGCGATTGACGCGCAGATCCCAGTTGACCCCACTGGCACGCAGCATTGGGCCGGTCAGGCCGTAAGCGATGGCCTGTTGCGGGTCTATATACCCAACGCCCTGGGTACGGGCTTCGAAGATTTCATTGCCGGTGATCAACGTCTCCATTTCGCCCATGTTCTTCTCAAGTTGATCGAGAAAGGCCTCGCACTCTTTGAGCCAACCCTTGGGGAAATCATGCAATACGCCACCTACACGCAGATAGTTGACATTAAAACGGCTACCACCCAATGCCTCGAATAGTGTAAGGATCCCCTCGCGGTCACGGAATGCCCACAAGACGGGAGTAAACGCGCCCAGGTCGAGCAGATAGGTACCTACGGCTACCAGGTGGCTGGCAATGCGTTGCATCTCGCCGGTCAACAGGCGAATGTACTGTGCCCGTCGCGGAGGCTCCAATCTCATCAACTGTTCAACCGCACCTGCGTAGGCGATTTCATTGAGCATCGGGGAGAGGTAGTCCGCGTTATCCATGTAGCGAATACCTCCCATCACCGGGCGGTTTTCCAGAATCTTCTCGATACCCCGGTGCAAGTAGCCAATCACCGGAGTGCAATCTTCTATCGTTTCGCCTTCCAGCGTCAGCACCAGGCGCAGGACTCCATGCGTGCTAGGATGCTGAGGCCCCATATTGAGGATCATCTCCTCACTGCGAACGCCTTCAGGACCCTCCACAAGCTCAGGCGGTATGCTCGTATTTCGATTTGTAGCCATGTGTTTCCTCTTGTGTGTATCTCTTCAATCCCCATCGTAGGGGCGGGAGTGGAGCAGAGGAAGGGATGGGGAGCTTGCCTCCGCACAAGATCAAAAGCCTTGACATCTCTAACTATATCTTACGTCCGTGCTCTTTGTTGGAGCAACTTCCGCACACGGATGCCAAAACTGAACGACCAGAGCAACGCCATCAACACCGCCATACCCCCGAACAAAATATGATTTGTCTCGCTGGAGAGGAAGAGAAAGTAGATGACCATGCCCCAGCAGCCAAGGGCCACCATAGCCGGGAAAATGAGACTCTCGGGGCGAGGCACTGAAGGCGAAAGAAACAGATTTGGAGCAGATGGACGTTGCGGCTGTAACGAGGCCACCTGCTGTTCAATGTGCTCTTTACGTGGCTGGGAGGCATTTCCTGTTCCCCGAACAGGATTCCCTCCTCTACGTTGTCTCCTGGTCTTTGACATCTTTGGCATTACACCGACTCGCCTTCCGTACTCGCCCAAAAGATCAAGAGCCCTGATTCGCCTCTTCCTTATGCCCCTCATAGGCATGACCGAAGGTGGGCGTACCTGGGTGCAAGCGTTCTTCCCTGCCTTGCCCTAGCTTCTTCTGCACCACATGCTCTACGCCCTTCTGCTGATATTTCCCTGCAACGGCACTGTTTGGGTCAACCTGAGTCGTTGCACGCTGCTTCACCGTCAATGGCACTTGATGGAAGCTCTTCAGCAGAGGATAGCCTTCGAAGTCATCGTCCAGCAGCATACGTCTCAGATCGGGATGGCCTGCAAACTTGATACCGAACATATCATAGGTTTCACGCTCCAACCAGTTCGCAGTTGGCCAGACCGACACCACACTATCCACCTCCGGCTCTTCGTGGTCCAGCCGCACTTTAAGTTGTAACAACTGACCACGCATCGTTGACCATACGTGATAGACCGTTTCAAGATGATCAAGCATATCCACACCGGAGATGCAACTCAGCAGGTCAAAGCCCAATTGATCACGTAAAAAGCGGCAAACCGCCACAAGATTCGTACGATCAATATCCAGGCTCAGAAAATCGCCTTGCATTGTCCTGGGTGCAAGCGCTTTGCCCGTTATCTGTGCAATTGGTGCCAGATCGCGGGCCAGTGCTGCATTCTGATCACGATAGCCGGTGGCTGCACTTCTGAGATTGGTTGAACGCGGTACTAGATCCATCGGATAACTCCCTTGCGCCAGGCATAGGTCAGGCCAAGCGCGAGAATAACGATGAAAAAAAGAATTTCGAAGAAGCCAAACAAGCTTAACTGTTTGAAAATGACTGCCCAGGCGATGATGAACACAATATCCACATCGAAGGCAACAAACAGCAGGGCAAAGATATAGAAGCCCAATGGATACTGTACCCAGGCCGAGCCTATCGGAGTCTCGCCAGATTCATAGGTCTGCAGTTTCTGTTTGGTCCTATGGCGCGTGGTCCCAAAAGGACTTAGCAGATTTGAAACGGTCACCGCAAGGATCACAAACACAAACCCTGCAACCAATAATATGGCAGCATATAAATATGAGGCATTAATCACGTGTCTTCCCTCCAGGCCTGACAGCCTCAAGGACTGCTACTAAATGCAGGGTACCTGCTACAGATACCCTGTACTGATTATAGCACAGGGACTTTGAGCCTGCCAGCTACAATCAAGGACTTTTGTCCACCAAACAAGCGACCAGAGTCAATATCGCTACCGGCGAAACTCAATTACACTCTTCTCATGAAACAAGAGAGGAGTAGTGTATGAATGCAACAGCAATGGTCGGCGATATCTGGACAGAGTTTGCTGCGACGAGACGCTCAGAGTTACGTGACCAATTGATTACCACATACGTACCCCTGGTGCGTTTCGTTGTTGGTAGATTGGGGATACCCGCTACCAGCCTGTTGGAAGCTGATGACCTGGTCAGTTATGGCATCATAGGCCTGATCAATGCCATTGATCGTTTCGACCCATCCCGTGGCATTCGCTTTGAAGCATTTGCTGCCACGCGCATTCGAGGCGCAGTCATAGATCAGTTGCGCGCCCTGAATTGGCTACCTCGCTCAGCTATGACGCGCGTCCGGCAAATCGAATCTGCTCTGGCCACGCTAGAGCAACGCCTGGGGCGACCGGCAAAAGAAGAGGAGGCGGCAGCGGAACTGGGTATATCGATTAATCGCTACCGTCAGATGTTGTTTGAAGTTGGTATCACTGTTATGTCCCTTGACGCTCCCATCGGCTCATTAATACAAGATGATGGCGTTGCCTCGTTGGGTGATTTACTTGAGGACCGCGATGTGTTAGGACCTCCTGAAGAGGTCGAACAACGTGAATTGGTGGCTTCACTCAGTGCTGCCATTGACCATTTACCTGAGCGGGAGAAACTATTGCTCTCCCTCTATTATCACGAAGAGTTGACGATGAAAGAGATTAGCAAGATGATGAGGGTATCCGAGTCTCGCGTCTGCCAATTGCATATACAAGCTGTATTGCGTTTACGTTCAGCCTTGAAAGCGTATTCCGCAGTCATCGTTAGTGCATAGTCAGATAAATGGAGTTCTACATGCTTGTATTACGACGAAAAGTAGGTGAAACGATTGTACTTGACGGCGTCATCAGTGTTTCTGTGCTTGCCGTCGAAGGCGAACGGGTGAAGATCGGCATTATTGCCCCGGCAGATGTTACGATTGTGCGTGAGGAATTGCTCAAACTAGCATTGGGAAGGCGCCCGCAATCCCCCGCACAGGGGCTGCCTGTCATCCGGCAGCCCCTGTGAATTCCTGCTAGCGACCTATTCCACTACCAACTGGGCAGCTTCTGCTTTGTGTCCATTCAACTGCTCCACCCCGATGAAGTCCTCACCTCGGATAAACGCCTCTGTCATCACGCGAGCAACCTCATCGTGATGCTGTACCGGTGGTGACTTCATCAGGTAGGCGCTCGGCCCCTCCAAGGTCCCACTCAGGCCGCGGTCCAGACCCAACTTCACCATACGCACAGCATCAATCACCACGCCTGCCGAGTTTGGCGAATCCCACACTTCGAGCTTTAGTTCAACGTTCAGCGGCACATCGCCAAAGGTGCGACCCTCCAGGCGAATATATGCCCATTTGCGATCGCTCAGCCAGGCTACGTAATCGGAAGGACCAATATGGACATTATCTGCTCCTAATTCGTAGTCGAGTTGGCTTGTAACAGCGTTGGTCTTGCTGATCTTCTTCGACTCCAGGCGATCGCGTTCCAGCATGTTGTAGAAGTCAGTATTACCCCCTACATTGAGTTGCATCGTGCGCTCGAGCTTGACGCCACGTTCGCGGAAGAGGCGCGCCAGCATACGGTGCACAATCGTCGCGCCGACCTGGCTTTTAATGTCGTCACCGATCATCGGCAGATTGGCCTCCTTGAAGCGGTCCTGCCAGTACTGTTCGCGGGCAATGAAGACCGGAATACAGTTGACGAAGCCAACGCCCGCCTTAAGAATTTGCTCGACATACCACTTGGTCGCAGTCTCGGAGCCAACCGGCAGATAGTTGACCACCACATCGGTGCCGGTATCTTGCAGGATACGTACCATATCATCGGTCTGCCGAGGAGCTTTTTTGATCACACGTGACAGGTACTTGCCGAGCCCATCATTTGTCATGCCACGGTACACGTTTGCATCCAGTTTGGGGACATCAGCGAAGCGGTAGGTATTATTTGGCGGCGAGTAGATGGCCTCGCTAATATCTTTGCCAACCTTATTGATATCTATATCGAAGGCAGCGGAGAACTCCACATCCCGAATGTGGTATCCCCCCAGGTTGATGTGCATTAAGCCAGGCACAAAATCGTCCGGCTTTGCATCTCGATAGTAGTGTACGCCTTGCACAAGTGAACTGGCACAGTTGCCAACACCAATTACTGCAACACGTACCTTCTTTGAACTCGTCATTGTCGTTATTCCTTCCCGGGCACCAAACAGAGGTGCTCCTAGTAACCCTGAACCAAAGTTATGCATTGCTTGAGATGCTCCAGGCTTTCTTCATAAGGAGCCGTTTCACTTTTAAGTTCCATGGCTCCTATCCCAGAGCATATGTTGTCTAACATGAGGATACTATAACCCGATTTTCTTTCGGTAGCTATAAAATGGCTTACATGGAGTGTGTGAATAAACTAACAGGTCAGTTCCTGAAGAACTCTACTGTGGCTCTGATGCCTTCTTCCAGGTTCATCTCTGGTTTCCAGCCCAGGAGGCGTTCAGCCTTGCTGCAATCGAAGTAGGTTAAGTAGATATCACCGGGGCGTTTGGGGGCACGCATAATTTCCACTGGATAGCCAATGATCTTGGTCAGCGTACGATACAGTTCGTTGACTGAGGTCCCTTTGCCTGTGCCTATACAAAAGATATCATCATCGCCGTGCTCTAGTGCGAGCAGATTAGCATGTGCGACATCCCCCACGTAGACGTAGTCTTTCTGTTGTTCGCCGTCCCAGTCAATACGCACTGGCTCATGAGCAAGAAAGTGATTGGCGAAAATGGCGATCACACCTGCCTCCCCATTGGGGTCCTGGCGTGGGCCATACACATTGCCGTAGCGAAACGCCGTATAGTGCAGGCCGGTGGCCGCATGCCAGTAGCGCAGATAGTGTTCTGCCACCATCTTGGTGATGCCATAGGGTGACTCAGGCCGTTGTGGCACCTCTTCATCCACGGGCAGACGCTCAGGGGTACCATACGTTGCGCCAGATGAGGCAAAAATGATCTTCCGCGCGCCAACGTGGGTGCTATTGGTCAAGACATTGAGCAAGCCGAGTACGTTGAAACGAGCATCGAGTTGAGGGGTCTTGGTCGAAATGGAGACGCTCGCCTGTGCTGCCTGGTGGTTGACAACCTCTGGTTGTACCTCTTTGAAGATACGTTCTAAGCTGGCCTCGTCCGTGATATCTGCCAGGTAGAAACGTGCTTTGGGGTTGATATTGGCTGCTTTGCCACCGCCTCCCTCCCACAGATTGTCCACAATGGCAACATCGTGCCCTGCTATAATGTAATGGTCGACGATGTGCGAACCAATGAAACCGGCGCCACCAGTAACTAATATTTTCATCAGGAGATCGAGCCTTTCTTTGTGTAGAACTGATCCTTTTCTCTGTGCATTATACTCAAGGGCAGAAATTTCAACAAATCAATTGCTCTAGTGCTGTCAGCAAGGCCTGTGGGTGTGTTAAGACTGGAAAGATATGCAAGCCTGTCTCCCGATGTAGGCGATCCAGAGCGGAGCGATCTTGCGGATTGAGCATGGCAACCGTAAGCATGTTGCGCTCTCGGCCCAGAGGGTAACAATGGAGTTCATGTGCCAGCTTCGGGTCGACGAGTTGCTTTATGTCCGCTGGAAGTTTGCTGGGCAAAAGTGAGAGATAGGGAATGCCTAATTTGCGTGCCAGGACAGGCAGTTCCTCATCGACGTTCTCTAGTTCGAGTAAACTGGTTTGTTGGCCAGGGCGAGGATGCTTGTGATGCTTCTCTCCCACTTCTATGTCACTGCTGCCCTTACGTCGTTTGGATCCTTCGGATCGTTTGGGCTGCTGGTCGAAACATAGAACGACATCATTGGCTGCTCTGATGAACTCATCGATGTCGATGCATGGTAGCGGATAAGCACTGTGCCCAATCGTTATGGTACTCGTAGAGACGAGGCTGCGCTGCTCCGTGGCTTCTGCATGAGTGATATTATTGATATGCCAGAGTAATGCTTCCCACAGACGGTTCTGCACGATTTGTCCCCCTTGCAAGTTTGCTCCAGGCAAGAGAAAGTATAACGTATGCTCCTGTAGGAAGACCCTATCGGTTTTGCGGACAAGCGGACGTAGATTGTCCAAAAGGTAGCGGGTTACCTGTTGCCCAGACAGCAATTCCGCAAAGGGTGCGATCTCCCCTGCAGACTCATCTCTTAATTGCTTCGACGCACTGGCGTTCGTCTTCACCAGACCATGACCGCCTCCACTCCTTGCATTATCGAAGCGCAGCGTGATTGCCACTAATGCGATCTGTTCAACATAGGTTGACGTAATGTCCTGAATCGCAGCTGCAACGGGATCGATTACCTCAACTATTTCATACCCATAGCTTTGTTCTATCTGAGAACGATAATCAGAATCATTGTCCATCAAGGCTTCTCCTTATTAATCATCTGATAATTATGTATTGTAAGCCAGACAGGTTAGGAAAAAGGCAGCAAAACGGTTGTGATTCTGTTAAGATTGAGCGATTCCGGTTAAGAACAGTTAAGGTGGTATACTAGCAGCAAGCATTCCGAAAAGCGACAGAGCTATGGCAACATCTTCATCCGTACGCGCTTTGTGCTGGGTGATTTGCTGTATTTTCTTGACGGGCAGACGTGAAACCCCAACGCGGGCATACCTGTCCCCTAGACAGGGTTCCACAAGGGTCTCCACACCACCCAACCCCGCCCACGCCCCTACGGTTGATTGATTGTCTCCATCACCGCGGCTCGCATCGTCTTCATCTTGATACCCATGCTTCGTAGGACAGCCTCGGCGATACTCTCATCGGCACGGACCAACCCCAGCAGGATATGTTCCGTTCCAACGTAATCATGCTTGAGCCGGCGAGCTTCATTCGTGGCCTGTGCCATTACTTCCATTGCACGCCTGGTGAGCACACGCTCGCCTGCTCCGGTATGTTCACCACGCTTGACGATGGATTCGACGGTGCTGCGAACCTTCTCTAGCTCAACTCCCAGCTTACTCAGAACCTTTGCCGCAACTCCATCGCCTTCACGCACAAGGCCGAGCAGGATATGTTCCGTACCAAGGTAGTCGTGTTGCAAAAGTTGAGACTCCTCTTGGGCCAGGCCCAGGACCTTCTTGACCGCTTCTGTTTGACTCGGTGTAGATATGGTTGCAGTCTCCATCGTCTGCGCAGCGCCGGATTGACTGAGCACCTGGATCGTCTGTGTGCGCACTTTCTCCAGGTTGACACCCAGGCTCTCTAGCACGCCTGCTGCGATGCCTTCTCCTTCACGTACCAGCCCCAGCAACAGGTGTTCTGTGCCGATATAGTGATGGTTTAGGCGACGCGCTTCATCAACGGCCAGTTCGATCACCTTTTTAGCACGAGGGGTGAGACCAATCTCGCCGAGCACTATACGATCTCCGCGACCAATGATAAACTCAACAGCGTTTCGAACTCGGTACAGTTCGACGCCCAGGTTACCCAATACTTTTGCCGCAACGCCTTCACTCTCGCGTACAAGACCCAGCAAGAGATGTTCTGTGCCAATATAATTGTGTTGGAAGCGTTGCGCCTCCTCCTGAGCCAGACTCAGAACTCTTCTGGCTCGCTCCGTGAACTTGTCAAATCTGTCTCGATCACTCATCCAGTATTCGTCCTCCTTGTTCATAGTCAAAGGTGGATGCGAGCCACTCTATCGCTGAAATACACACTTTACGAATATATACGTAAACTCTGGTACAATGTTGCATCCTTGACAGTAAGGTCGACAAGTACGAAAATAGATGCATTGTATCAGAGAACGGCCAATATCAGAAGATTATTATGCAACAGTATAACCCAGACAGCTCTACACTCAGCGTACCGCAAACATCCAACGGCACTGCAATGAAGGAAACCACCCGTGCTGCCGAACGTGCTCGCCTGCGGCAAGGCATCATGCATGTGCGAATTCACCATTTCTACTCTACACTAGAGGAGATGTTCGACGCCTCTCTGCGCGGACAATCTTTCGTGGTAGGCACAGGCACAGGTCGCCCCAATGAGCCTGGGCGCGTAATCGACGCTTCGCCCGCTGCTATACGCCTGGGCATCAGCCCTGGCATGCCACTGCGCCGCGCACGTCGTTTAGCACCGCGTACTCGATTCCTACCAGCTTCCTATGATCGCTATCAACCGATCTTGCAACGTTTGCGTGAACGTTACCGCGCCTGCTCACGTATCATTGAGTCAATTCCCATCGCGGATGCTTTCATCGACCTGCGTGGCTGCGAACTCCCCTTCGACTCGCCAGTTTCCCTGGCTGAACGACTGCGTGCCGAGATTGCAGAAATGGGTCTAACCGCCCTCATCGGAATAGCCAACGGCAAGGCCATTGCGGAACTGGCGGCTCTGATGAGTCGTAAAGATGGTTGCCAGGGAGTCCTTTACGTCCCAGTAGGTCGCGAAGCATCATTTGTACAAAAGCTTCCCTTGTCTCTGCTGCTCCAGTTACGTACGGCTGGTGTGGGTACGCCTGGCACCACATTACCGGAACTAGGTGAACAGCAGAATGGCTACAACTCCCATTCACCAGAGGTGGAAGGCAAGAGCGAGCAAGTAGACTCGGTTGCGGTGGCCGAATTGGTAGCACATCTCAGGGATTTTGGCGTTACCACCTTTGCGCAGGTCGCGACGTTGACAGAAGAAGGGCTGACTCGTCGTCTGGGTCGGCTTGGTGGCTGGCTCCATCAAGTGGCCTGTGGTCAAGATGTCAGCCTTGTTGTGCCCGACGCTCCGCCGTTGAGCCAGAATGCCCGTGTACGTTTTCATCACGCCGCCGACGCTGACGAGACGTGTGTAGCTATTCGTAGGCTTGCTAACTACCTCGGTGAGCGTCTCCGAGAGCAGCGGCTCAAAGGTAGAGTGATCGTCCTCATGCTGTGGCCCAGCCGCTTTGCGCGTCGGGAAACTCGCCAGCTCGTCATCGATGACCAGGGTGAAGAGGTGGCCGTAACCTCTGCCGAGGAGACCATTAGCGGTCAAATGACGCTCACTCGCCACATCGATGAAGCCGACGTTATCGCCCACCACGGCCTCATGCTCTTTGCCCAACACCATCGTCCAGGCAATCGCTACTTGCAAGTGCAGCTGCGTATCGGTGATATCATAGCCGTTACACAGGTCTATTACCCGCCCCTTGCTCGCGCCCGTGGCAGCCGACCAACACGAAAATTGTAGCGGGCATTTCCATCGCGTGGAATCACAATGAAAGATGAATTATCTTACATCACACTCTCTGACGAAGTGCAAACCGCATTACAAGAACATCGTCCGGTGGTAGCACTCGAATCGACGGTCATTGCCCATGGTTTGCCGTATCCGGCCAACATCGAGGTAGCCCTTGCTATGGAAGCGACCATTCGAGCTGAAGGGGCAACCCCAGCCACCATAGGCATACACGACGGAAAGATTATTATTGGCCTCAACACCAAGGAGATCGAACACCTGGGAACTATGCAGGACATCGTCAAGGTGAGCAGACGAGACCTGGCCGTGACTCTGGTAACCGGCCGCTGGGGCGCAACGACGGTAGCAGGCACTATGCTCTGCGCCAGCAAGGTTGGCCTGCGCTTCTTCGCAACCGGCGGCATTGGTGGTGTACATCGCGGCGCTGAAACCACCATGGACATCTCTGCCGACCTGACAGAATTGAGCCGCACACCGGTACTTGTGGTCTGTGCGGGAGCAAAATCCATCCTTGATCTGGGCCTCACGCTCGAATACCTGGAGACCCAGGGAATACCAGTCATTGGTTGGCAAACCGACGAATTTCCAGCCTTCTATGTGCGACACAGTGGACGTCCACTCACACATCGTGCTGATGACATCGCCACCGTTGCCGCCATCGCTCGGACCCAGTGGGAATGCCAACTGCACGGGCTGGTGGTAGGCTGTCCCATACCTGAGCAGTTTGCGATGGCTCCTGCTTTATTGGAAGTCGCTACCCAGGAAGCCCTAGAACTGGCAAGGGCCAACGGCATACGCGGTGCTGCTGTCACCCCATTTCTCCTCGCTCATGTAGCCAAAGCTACTGGCAGCGAGAGCATCGAAGCTAACAAAGCTCTGCTCATCAACAACGCTATGTGGGCGGCCCGCTTCGCACAGGCTTACACAACCGGACAGGGTTCGTGACACTCCCGTCGCCGTGATCGGCTGACGGGCTTCTGAGCAACATCAGCAGTGTGGCCTGTCCCCGTAGGGACCTGCTCCACGAGCAGTGGTTGACCTGCTGACTCACTCAAACAACGTTGGGGCGTGTCTGCCCTCCTACTACTCCTAGCCAGGCTAGGGCGTAGATACGTGAAGGAACGAGGAAACATCACTTGGGAACCATATGCCAGCTTGTGCATATTGATCGAACCGACAAGATCGCGGTGGCCACTGAAACCGCAGCCCTTGCATGCCCAATTTCTGCCTTTGGGCTTGTGTTTGTGCCCGCATCGGGGACACTGGCTACTTGTTCCTCGTTCGGAGCCAGTGAAGCTCAGGATATGGGCTTGTTTCGCTTTGTGGGTGAGGTAGTCGATGTCTTTGCCATATTCCCACAAGGCCATGCGTTGATTGTGGTGGCGACCATTATCTTGATTGCGCACGCCGTGCGGATTGCCGATGAAGAGGCTTCCCACCTCATGCTCAATACAGAAGTCAATCACCTGGCGCGTGGCCTTATGCCGCATATCACGGATACGTCGTTCAGCACGTCGGGAAAGCTGGTTCTTGGCACGTTGCAGTTTCTTCCAACGACGGGAATACTTCTGGCAGTGGGCTTGCTTCTTGGTGATCTTGCGCAGATGCATGGTACGTTGCCGCTTCAGGGAACGGATACCACGCCCAGTGACGATCATGGCCTGGTTGGTGTTGGTGGTGACGGCGGCAAGGTGAATTTCGCCCAGGTCAACGGTGGCCTTGTTTTCACCAGGAGCATCTTCTGCTTGCGGGACTTCCACGCAGACATGCAACTCAAAGCCATTGTTCCAGACAAGGCTACACGCACCGCTATTTGCTGGCAGTTCGATGGGCAGGACGATAGATTTACGTCCCTTGCCCATGGGCAACACCACACGCCCGTTTTCGCGGCTCACAGCCTGAGCAGGCCACTTGACGGGATAGAAGCGCTTGGTATGCCAGGGATACTTCATCTTCATGTGGGGGTGAGTCTGACGAAGTTCGCGTGTGGCGAGGACATTGGCAAGAAAGGCATGGACCACCATCTGCACCGACTGACTATGCAGGGCAAACTTGCTCTTGGTGGCCTTTTGCAACTCATTGCGTCCAGGCCACTTGCCATGCTCTTGGCGAGCCTCTTTATGCAGCTCCATACACAGGTTCCACACCTGTGCTGCTTCCATCTGAGCGGCCTTGAAATAACAACACACTGTAGTAGTTCTGAGTATTCTTAAACTGTATATTCTTAGTCGGAAGCATGCTTCCGCCCTAGACAGGAAGGGCGCTTCCCCTTGACAGGAATATGCTTCCGCATTGACAGGAATGCCGCTTCCGCTACGCATCAAGTTCTATGGCTTGAGTTTCAGAAGAGAGTAAATATTTGGCTTACTGGGTCCTTGGTATTTCCAAGAAATATACCCATGCTCTTTTAGCTCATTCAAAAACTTTCGTATTGAGCGGTCTGAAGTTCCTAAATCCTCAGCCATTTTCTTCTGTCCAGGAAAGCAGCTCTCTTTTTCCCACGCGTAGGAGAGCAGCACTGCATATGTCAGCCTTGCACCAAACGAGAACCGCCTATCTTTGAGCACACAATGAGGAAGCTGCGTAAAACCATGCTTGAAGGACATTGCTTTCATCCACACCCCTTCTACCCATTGAAACTGACGGCAGCCGCCAAGCGTAAAACCATGCTTGAAGCAATCTCTCGTTCGGCTTAGAAGCGTTCTGACCGCGCATCTATTCTAGCATTACAAGCGGCAGAAAGCAAGTATTTGGGAGAGGGGAGGTAGTTTTGGTGATCTTGTGGCATCTTTTCCTTTTCACTATGTCCATTCCCCTCTCCTCAAAGGAGGCAAACGGTACAATTTGCAAGGGCTAAAGCCACACACGCCTAACCGCCAGGGTTGAAACCCTGCGGAGTGCTTCGGGCTAAAGCCCCTCAAGGTCATTTGACGCACCTTTATTGTCATTCTGTCATCAATATGACTGGTTGATTGACTCAGGTCTACAAGCCTAGACTTTTCAAGCGATTTGTATTACACTCAATCTATGATAAACAGAGGCTTAACTGACTGCTGTAGAGAAGGCGACAGAAAGAGTGAGAGCAATGTTGCACATTGCAGACTTACCCCCTGTGGTCAATGACCGCGAGTGGGCATGTGAACAATGCAGAGTGGTCAATGAGCGTGATTTCAATGCATCCTTGAACATCAGGGATGAAGCCCTCCGTTTGATAACGGATGTCCCGGTTGTGGCTTCGTCGGGACAGAAATTCGCCTGTGGAGCGGGAAGCGCTGGCTCTCTATGCGTAGAGAGTGAAACTTTCTGCGATGAAGCAGGTACGAAGGTGTTGTAAAGACGTTTTACTACATTTGAGAAAGCAGGAAGCACATGTCAAAAGATCGTCTGGAAAGAAAAACTTATCGCAAGAGTCCTGGGCGTCAATACGGCTACGAGTATGACCCATTACATACCCAGAGCCGCGGCACCCAGAGTCAAAGTGGACGATCACAACCTTCCGCACCAGGCCAGCAGAACGTACAACTCGCACCTCGACCTGACCCACGCCGTACGCGCCAGCTGCTTCGTCAAAACATCCTCGCCAGCAAATCGAAAACCGCTCTCGCCGGAGAACTGGCCATTGAAGTGGAGGACCAGCAAGACGTCACCGATGAAGCCCAGAATGACTACGAAGAACTGGAAGATACCACGCTGTACAGCAACCGCTATCCACGTGGTGCCTCCCCGCGTCGAACTCATCCACTCATACAACATCGATCGATGAATCTGGATAGAGAGGCAGAGGAAGGAGAGTGGGAAGAGCTAGAGTACCCGGACTTAAACACCGGCGAAGACCAATTGGAGCAATTGGAAAAGCGGCGGCTGCATTTCCCGCAATTTCTCTCGCAACAACCGATGCATCGTCCGGCTGCTGCTGAACGCGGGGGTAGAGTGCGCCGTTATGATCCGGTTGAGGATGACGACTCCGAGTATGCAGTTGAGCAAGAGCGACCTCGAGCACGACGCAAGGCAAAAAGAAAAAGTGTTACACGCAGGCGTTTATTGCTGGGTCTCGGCGCAGTTGTTGTAGGCGGTGCTGCTGCCTCTGTAGCTGCCTATGAACTGCCCAAAGTGCCCCAGGCGCTCAATGATGTAGGAAAGAACATTGAGCAGCAGCTTCAAGACTCCTTCAACCAGGGCTTTAACACGGGCGCAGACGCCGTACGCAAAGAGTTCATCACGGCCCTGGAAAACCTCGAAGGTGTTTCACTCGATGCAGCCACGGCAGCAGCAAAACTGACGCGAGTTGCTTACGATGTCTTCGTCTCACCGCTCGTCAAGTTTCTTGCCAGTGTCGCAGACGATTTTCTCAGCGTCACACTACGCGCAGTGACCCAGGGGCGACATTGGCTCAGTAACATCGGTCAGGACAATAACACATTAGCCGGGCTGCAAAGTGTACTCGAAACCTGGGTAGCACAGGCGCAACAAATGCCCAAGCAGATACAAGCCATAGCTGATGCAGACCTTGATGGTGCCCAGGCATACCTGCGGGCCCTACGGCACAAGATCGACGCCGAGCAAGCCAAACTTAACGCCCAGAAATCCACTCCAACAACAACACCAGCATCTAGGCCGACGGCAATACCAAAGCCCTGACGCAGCAGGGTTCTATAGCACTTCCCGCACTGATACGCTTTCAACTGCGCCAACTCGTGCGCAGCGAGATTGCTGCCTTCGAGCAACACATCTCTCCTGGTTGGCGTCAAGAGAGTATGCCATCTGGGCAGCAATTGAGACAGTTTGAGGTGATGTTTACTCTTACGGATACGTTGATCTCCGTCCTTCACCGCAAACTGCTGGAAGGGGTGTAGTCCGGCAAGATTAGACGAAGAACTGTTCTGCATACACAGAGAAATCTGGGACTATGCGCGATGGGAGCGTTGCCTGGCCATTGAAGATACCAAGTGAACGATACTCCCCGTTTTCTAATACCAATACCTCGACGGTGCGCCTGGTAGGCTTGACAATCCAATATTCTGCTATTCCGGCACGTGCATAGATATCATATTTGGTCAATCGGTCAAATGCCGCGGTGCTCGGAGATGCCACCTCAACCACCAAGTCAGGCGCACCGACGATTCTCTTGTCTCCCACTTTGTGCAGATTGGCATTCAGCACGACCACGACATCAGGCTGAAAGACGTTCTTTGGCCCCAGGTGTACATCAATGGGACCGGGAAATACACGCCCAAGGCCAGTGAGCTTGACGTGCGTTCGTAGGTAGGAATAAATTTCACCGATAATGTCTTGATGCCACGGACTAGGCGCAGGTGCCATAACAAGCACTCCATTCACAACCTCATAACGCTGCCCATCATCTGGAAGGGCGGCATAGTCGTCATAGGTCCAAAAGCCTTGGGGAGGTCCAGGAACCCAATCCGCGGGAGTGACCATCAATAGTTCTTCCTCAGTTGTTATCATTGTAATGCTGCCTCTCTATAGGAAAGGGTACCGTTTATCCAGGGAAACACAGGTATCGCTACGGTCTCATATACTCTAAAGGTACCATACTTTAGGCTGTGTGCCAAGAGCCTGATTGCTGGGTTTTATTATTTCCTTGAATACCTTTAACAATTTGGCTCTACCATGCGTCAAATGTAATTAGAGGCGTACTTGCATGCCGAAAAAGTTTTCGGCATAATCGAAATTATTTTAGCAGTATAGATTAATCACGTCTAATGAGATAGGGGAGGACGATTCGCAAATAGTTTGTGCCATCGTCAAAAGCACTTATAATACGTTCGTTGTAAGACCGCTGTCGCTATTCGCGAGATCTCAAAGGATGGGTGAGAGACTCCATTTCAGGACACTGGTTCGAATGCCGTGTGTTTGTAAAGAAGCGTATCCAGATACAGGCAAAAAACATTCCTCAAGATCAGTGGGAAGATATTGTTCAGGAAGCGATGATGCGCTTGAGTAAATCTTTACCAACCTTCCGGTATCAATGTGCGCTCAGAACCTGGATTTTTGCTATCGTCCATAGCTGTATCATTGATGCCTATCGAAAACTCACACATGAGGGGGTTATAGCCCCTCCAGGGGATACTCACGACGATGGTGAGCGTGAAGGTGATGCACTTCCTACAAATTCGTCAAGGACAGTGGAAGACGAGTGCATTACACGTGACGAGTTGAGGAAAGCCTTAGCAGCACTCCAGGAATATGTGTCTGCCCATGCAAATCCGAAGCGTAACAGACAGATTTTGGAAATGGTTCTGTTTGAAGGCCATTCGCTTGAGGAGGCGGCGAAAGCAGTTGGATGTTCTGCCAGCTCAGCGTTATGTGCGCGATAAATTGGGGCATCAGCGCTAACTTCCCTATCTGCATTGTGTGCTAAAGTAGTAGGATCGATGTAAACGAACTGGCACCTGGAAGCAAGGTGCCAGTAGAAATTACTTCTATGTGTTTCCATAGATGAGATCAATCGGTCTCTTCATCCTCGTTGAGGAAGGCCAGTGTCTCGTCTAACGTGGATTTGCAGCTCGGGCATTTTCTTATATGTTCCGCGAGTATGGGAAAGCGCTTATCGGCTTCCTCTCTCCCTTGAGCTATAATGGCCTCGGCGTATGCCCCCAACTGCTCGTATTCCTGTGCCTCTATTTCGTCAAGTTGTGTATTGGTGCTTCAGGATAGCTGTTCAATTTATCATACTCCTGCTCTTTGGAAAGCAACACTATGAGAGCCGTTCTACAATAAGGACATTCTGTTAAATGTACAACCATTTGCTCCTGTTGAGAAGAATCAGGTTGCCATTCCCCCCCTACTATATCAATCAACTTGTCTACAATATGTGGCGGTGCAAGAAGGTAGGGATGGACTTTGTCCATGACGGAAGCTTTATTTTCGTTCATTTCAGGTATTTCTCCTTCATCTTAAGTACGAACCTGCTAACTTGTCACCAGAATACTCACTCTTCCTAACAAACCTCTCCAACAAATACTTCCGGAGCTGTTTATATTTCGACGACGACAGCGTCAAAATATAGAGATGTGTTTGTACGCCTACAAAATACTCGATGTTACTGACGTTCCTGAGAGGATTTCATAAGAATTTGTACTGCCTTTCTTATCTATGCTTGACGACCACCTACCTGTAGAGGTAATATCATATGGATATCACTCGTATATCAGTTTTATGCAAATGCGATTGATTGCCTGAATACGTTCCTGACTCACCTAGCGTGTCGTTTGAAGAAGAGTGAAGCTATATCAGGGATTATGAGATGGGCGCCGAAGATGCAGCTAAAAAGTTTTCCAGATCGGTTGTTTCTCGCCTAAAGCAAGAACGAGAGCGGCGAGCCTGGACACAAAGCGAAGTTGCCGAACGTATCGGTACGACACAGATTAACATCAGTCGCTGGGAAAATGGCATTACCGTTCCCAGTCCATACTATCGCCAAAGGCTTGGGGAACTCTTCGGAAAAAGCGTTCAAGAACTTGACTTAGTCCCTGATAGCAGCCAGGAACGCAGTGATGACGAATCTACCTTTCCAGGTACTCCTGACTCTCGTACCTCTAGTCCTCCTCTGCCTATCTGGAACGTACCATACCGCCGTAATCTATTTTTTACAGGTCGGGAAGATGTTCTCGCTCACTTGTATACTGTACTTAGAAGCAGCAAAGCTGCCGCCTTGACCCAGGCAATCAGTGGTCTGGGGGGAATAGGCAAGACGCAGATTGCAGTTGAATATGCCTATCGCTCTCACGACCACTACCAGGCAATCTTCTGGGTAAACGCTTCTACTCGTGACGCTCTCAGCGCCGACTTCGTAATATTAGCGGTTTTGCTAAGTTTACCTGAACAGCATGAGCAAGATCAGGACATCGTAGTACGAGCAGTAAAGCGCTGGCTGAGCACTCATAAACACTGGCTGCTCATTCTGGACAATGTTGATGATCTGGATATGATCGTTGACTTTTTGCCGATGCACGGTAGGGGAGATGTGCTGCTTACCACGCGGCTGCAAGCGTCGGGGACGATCGCTCAGAGTATTGAAGTTGAAAAAATGGGACTGGATGAAGGGGTGACGTTTCTCTTGCGTCGTACTAAAGTAATTGCACCTGGCGCATCTCTTGACGAAGCAATGAAAGAGAATCAGGCACAAGCAGCTGAGATCGTTGCTGTGCTGGATGGATTGCCGCTTGCTCTGGATCAGGCTGGTGCGTATATTGAAGAGACACGCTGTGGGTTGTCTCAATATCTCAGTCTCTATGGCACTCGTCGTAAGGAACTCTTATTGCGACGAGGAAGGTTTCCGGTTGACCATCCCAATTCCGTTGTTGCCACATGGTCGCTTTCTTTTCAGCAGGTAGAACAAGAGAGTCTAGCTGCCGCCGACCTACTGCACATTCTAGCTTTTCTCAATCCAGAAGCTATTCCTGAAGAAATCATTACCCTTGGTGCCGCTACTCACTTATTCGACGCACGCCCGAAGTGAGGTCCTTGAGTATACATCGCCTGGTGCAAGCAGTCCTCAAGGATGGCATGGATACAGACATACAACGTTTATGGGCAGAGCGGGTCATACGAACAGTGAACCATGCTTTTCCTGACGTTGAACTGCAAACGTGGGAGAGGTGTCGGCGTTACCTTCCACATGTGCAGATTTGTGCAATGTATAGTGAAGAATACACGCTTTCCTTTCCCGAGGCGGCTCGATTGTTCAATGAAGCTGCCTCCTACCTGGTAGTGCATGCCAGCTACGAACAAGCGGAACGACTGTTACTCAGGGTATTAGCAATTCGTCAAGAGCTATTAGAAGCCAATCATCCTGATACTGCTCGCACACTGAACGACCTGGGAGCACTCTATCGCAACCAGGGCAAATACCAAGACGCAGAGTCCCTGTTACAAAAGGCGTTGACGATTCGACAGCAAGTGCTGGGGACAGAGCATCCTGATGTTGCTCAAACGCTTCATAACCTGGCCAGCTTATATCGTGCGCAGGGAGCTTACGAGAAAGCCGAGCCATTTTATTTACAAGCTCTGCATATTCGAGAGACAACTTTAGGAGTTGACCATCCTCTTGTAGCACAGAGCTATTACGGTTTGGCGAAACTGTACCATTCACAAGAGAAGTATCAACAGGCTGAAGAGCTTTGCAAGCAGGCCTTGCATATGCAAGAACAGCGCTTAGGGGATGATCATCCCACGATTGCTTCTACACTGAACATACTGGCGAAAATCTACCAGGGGCAGAATAAACTTGACCAGGCTAAGGAAATGAATCTGCGTGCGTTATGGATTCGAGAGCGCACTTCAGGTGAGGACCATCCGCACGTGGCGATTATCCTCAACAATCTGGTCGAGATTTATCATGCCGAAGGGAGATATCACGAAGCCGAGCCACTGATTGCCAGATCGCTTAGGATCCATGAGCAATCACTTGGCTCGGAACATCCCTATATGGCCTATAGCCTTAGCAACTTGGCCGAAAATTTCTTCTTACGAGGGGATTACGCTCAAGCCGAGTCTAACTACAAGAAGGCGCTGGTCATTCGCGAGCAAAACCTGGGTTTTAACCATCCACGTACGGCCTCTACTTACCATAATCTCGCGAGGCTTTATTCTGTTTTAGAGCGGTATGAAGAAGCCGAATCATTTTATCGTAAAGCCGTCTCCATCCTCAAGCAGGCTTTCGGACCTTACCATCCTGCTGTTGCTGACACGCTAGAACAGTACGCTATCTTACTAAGAAAGCTGAAAAGAGAGAGTGAGGCATTTGAGCTTGAGGTACGTATCCAGGCAATCAGAGCAGGGCAGGTCACCCTGAGAGATCAATAAGTCCTTGAAAGCAATTGCATGGTGTTCTGGTTAGTGTCCTCTGTGTTCGAATGATAGTTGTATATTTAGTGTGAGAATTGCAAATGGAGAAGATCGTCATCATAGGATCATCAGGTGCAGGCAAGTCAACGCTCGCAAGAGCGTTAGGTGCCCTCCTCAAGATTAATGTCTTTCACCTGGATCGCTTGTTCTGGCAGCCCGATTGGAAAGGAAAAACCAGGGATACGAGAATAGATATACTGCAAGCCCTCGTTCAGGAGAAGCGATGGATTATTGAGGGAACCTATCTCAACTCATCAGAAGAACTCCATCTGAACGCGGCAGATGCTATTATTTTTTTGAATACTCCTCCCTTAGTGTGTCTTCAACGTATAATTAAGCGACATTGTGAATATCGTGGGCGTTCTCGGCGTGATATACCAATGGGATGTACAGATAAACTTACTCTGCACCATATGTTGAAGGTACTGTTCTTTCCTCTTCAAGATGGGCGAACGCTTAAGCAAAAACTTCGCAACTACAAGGCTAAACAAATTATCTGGCTTTGTTCAGCTAAAGAGGTGAAAGGCTTTTTAGAGCAACAAGGGCAAAATGTGAATGATAAGAGACATGTTCCCTCAGAGGAGAGAAGGACGAACCTGGATATGAAGTCATACCCAGGCCTCTTTGCTTCAATTCTTCAGCGCTTCAGCAGCTTAGGGAGAGCTTGACATTCCTCTGTCTCTCAAGTTCAACTCAGCTTCAATCGCCTGGCGATGTTCGGCGTAATGGTTGCCGGTATTATTGGCGAGGTGGGTATAGAGTTCTTCTTTCACTGACCAGGAGCCGGTGACACCGCCGCGAAGCAATTGCTCTTCGCTCAAGGAACTCAGCAAAGCTTCAAGTTGGGTATGCTCAGTCTGAATCAAACCGAGTAATTGCGATTTCTGGTTAGGAGGTTGCATCGAGGTTGCTCCAATCTTGCACATGTTCAAGATATATTGCGCTACAGCAGATGCACTCCAGCACCAAGCAGCGCCGAAAGCACCACTACCACCCAGGGGGGCATTTTCCAGACCACGAGTAGCCCAAAGGCGACGAGACCCAAGGCAAAATCCACAGGGGTATGGATAGCGCTCGTCCAGATCGGCTGATAGAGCGCCGCCAGCAGGATACCAACCACGGCGGCATTAATCCCACGCAGAGCTGCCTGAAAGGGCTCAAATG
>WNEZ01000302.1_pt1 | contig 45578 bp, 34 predicted proteins | sample 5400521 | NCBI WGS metagenome assembly WNEZ01 (sample SAMN13153339, study PRJNA577476) | soil metagenome | isolation source: 120 cm saprolite under Douglas fir tree site 2 hole 1 replicate 1 | place: USA:California | collected 2015-04-18
CAGTGGGAAAGCCGCCGCCAGCGCGGCCGCGAATGCCAGCGCGATCCAGCAGTTCAAGCGAAGCCTCCCGCCCCATCTGATGAATGACGGAGGACAAGACGCCATCTTTGCCGCCGGCCTGAGGTGATTTCAGTTCCGTCATAAGCCGGCCAGGCTGCGTATGAGGGAGGGATGGTTGAATTTCAAATATGTTTTCCAACTTGCTTGGGCCAATCATAGGGCGCGGACTCCGAATCTCCATAACCGAACATGAGTGTCTTTACGTCCAACGTGAAGCCCGGGTCATAACGCACCCATGCGGGCCGGCTGTTCTCTAATATTGAGCGCGCCGCAACAAGCTTGAACGCAATTCCTGGAACATCAAATTTCATCTCCCGGTTTTCAAATCTGCCGGATTGCACTGCGTGATCAAACTCGCTGCTGGAAACAATGAACAGCCCTTCTCGGGCACATAAAAGTATAAGAACCGGAAATGAGTCATCACCGCCGAATAGGTACCCGGCTGCGCCCGATCGTTGATAAAGACTCTGCCACTCTGAAGATGCAATGCATCGTTGTCCTCGGCTTTTCCCGTCAATCCGCCACAAAGCATTGTTCCCGATAACAATATTGTCGCCAGAATGCGTATCCGCTCTGGTCTCATGATTCACCTCATCGCTGTGTACATATCGTCGTTGTGTGCACATCAAGGGAGAGCCTCTATCCACCGCCGCTGCAGTTCAGCGGAGGATAGTTGCTCATTCGTTCATTTTTTACGCCTCGTTGCCACCACCAGCGCCGCTACCGGCGCCAGCTCCGCCACTGCAACCGCACGTGCAGCCACAAGCTGCTACCGCGAGCGCATTGTCCGCAACAAATGCTAAGGGATCGAACATTGGGGATTGTCCTCCTTTCATAGATTTACAAACTCAAGCTTTACAAACTCACGCTTTGCGAACCGAAACGTTACCGGTGAACCGGTGCCGGGCTATTGATTCAGACTCCCGCCACCGGATCCGCTTCCGCCGCCTGAACCGGTGCACAGACAGGAACAGGAACATTCTGCCGCCGCACCACCCATTACGGTGTCAGCACTAAAAGCCATAGGATCGAACATGGGGCCCTCCTTTCTTCTAAGAAAGACGCTGGTCCGTCTACGCAGGAATCTGATTTTCAGCGGCAGCCCAGAGCTTGGACACCGACGTGGTCTCAAACATCCTGCAATAGAGTTCGTTGTGGTGATCGAATTCACGGTACACGTTGTAGGCAGTGGCGCGGCATCCTCCATTGCACAAGTACTTGAAGTCGCAATGGGAGCAGACGCTCAGCGTTTCCACAGTAGTGCCACGCACGCGGTTCATCACGGCAGAACGGTCAAAGATTTCCTTGATGTCGGTTTCGCGCACGTTTCCGCAGATGAATTCATCAAAGTGCAGAGACTGGCAGGGATAAACGAATCCACCGGGATCAACGCTGATCTCATGGTTGCCCACGCCACAGTGGTCGCGAGGAACAAGAAATCCGCTCTTGGCCGGCGCCTTTCCCAGCCGCTGGTTGCGCGCCAGCATGTACACTTTTGTCCGCTCCTGTTCCTGGAGAAACACTTTGAGTTCGGGAATCTGGTTGAGGCTGACCTGCTGATGGTCACCCGCCTGAAAAATAATGGGCGCCATGCCGTCCGCACCCAGATCGTCAAGGCAGAATTCGAATATCTCTTTCATCAACGGCACGTTCTTGGTGGTCAGGGCCGGGACCATACAGATAAAAGGCCGCTTTGTGCCAAGTTCCTTTTTCTTTTCCACCAGGGTGCGCACACCGTTCACGGTTGGCTCAAAAGTCCGCGCGCCCCGCTGATCCTCATGAATGTGCGCTTCATGGCCGTCAAGGCTGATGGTGACGGTATTCAGCAGTTCACACATCTTCTCCGCCACGGCAGGCTTGATCAGAGTTGCGTTAGTCAGCATTTCCAGATTCACGGCTGTGCCACCGTCGCTGACTCTCTGGTTCGACCGCTCTCTGGCAAAAGCAACCAGTTCCATTGCGTCAGGACGAAGCAGCGGCTCTCCACCGGTAAACAGGATCCTGCGCACGCCATTCTCAACCAGCCTGGTAATCAGGTGTTTGAATTCGTCCGTGCTCATGGTGGGCGCCACCAGCCCGCCTTTTTCCAGCTTGATCTTGGTTTCACGGTCGGTCTTGTTGTAGCAATAGGGGCACTGCAAGTTGCACTTGTTGGTCAGGTGAACATAGATATCGTAGGGAAAGTTCACCGCATTGAATTCAGCTCGCGACCGCTCCTCGTAAACATTCTGGTGCAGGAAGCCGGCCTTGATCAGACTGCCGGCAAACCTTTCCACCGCTTCCTGCGCGTTTGACAGAGGCATGCCAAACTTACTTGCGATCGCCGCGGCAATGTCACTCAGCAACATGTGCCTTTTCAACATATCCAGTATCAGGCGGCCACTGTCATTCACCCGGACAACGATAAAGTTGTAAGGGTCAAAGTAGATGTGCCAGCCATCCTTTGACCATGTTCGACACCGGGGAGGTAATAACACTCGATTCATTGATAGCTCCTTGCGCAAGATCAATTAACCCGCAGCCACAACTTCAGCCGCGCGGCGTTCCTGTAAGGCCGGCCCAAACTGTTCACGAAACAAGCGTGCGTATGATTCGTTCTTTTCCAGGAGATCGTTGTGTGTACCTATTTCCACGATCCTGCCGCCTTCAAGGACGGCAACATCATCCGCCACCAGAACGGACGATAAGCGATGGGCGATGATGATGGTGGTCCGTGACGCCATGAGACGGCGAATTGCGGTTTGAATATAGGATTCCGACTCCGAATCGATGGAGGAAACCGCTTCGTCCAGAATCAGAATGGAAGGATCTTTAAGAAACATTCGCGCCAAAGCGATGCGTTGGCTTTGTCCACCGGAGAGCCGCACACCGCGCTCGCCGACAAGCGTGTTGTAAGCTTCAGGCAGCCTGGCGATAAACTCATCGGCATGAGACAACTGGCAGGCTTCCTTCACTTCTTCCAGGGTTGCTGAAGGCTTGCCAAGACGTACATTGTCCAGAATAGTGCCGCTGAACAGAAATGCGTTCTGGTCAACAATTCCGATGTTTTCTCGCAACGAATCAAGTGACAGATCAGAAACCGGCTTACCATCCACCAGGATCTCCCCTGCAGATGGGGAATAAAAGCCCAACAGCAGGTTTACCAGCGTGCTCTTGCCGGCGCCGCTTCTACCCACGAGCGCTACGTGCTTCCCAGGCTCGATCAGCAAATTGAGGCCTTGGAGCACGTCATGGCCGAGCTGATAGGCAAACTCGACGTTTCTAAATTCAATTTTTCCCGCACAATGGCCGGCAATAACTTGCCCTCCGCGACGTTCAGGCCTCAGTCCAATGAATTCATAAATTCTCTTGACCGACGCGGCGGCCTGGAGGAACTTCAGATTGGCAGCTACCAACTCGTTAATGGGCTGGTAAAAGAAGCTGAACATGGAGAGCACAGCTACCACCTGCCCTAGAGTCATTCGTCCGGCAAGGACGTTTCTAGAGCCATACCACAGGACGGCTGCGGCGCTGAGCGCCATCAAGAGACTGGTGGCAACCGTGCTGAAGACTGCCACCAGATTGGTCTTCACAAATATCTTCTTCAGAGACTCAAGGCGTTCTGAGATCAGGTCCTGCTGAAACTCTTCCCGCACGTAACTCTTGATGACTCGTATTCCGGCAAAGCTTTCAGCGATGAAAGCGGAGACGCGCGCGGTTGTCTCTTGAAGGTCCTGGCTCAGCTTTCGCATTTTGTCATTAGCAAAATAGCGGACCAGCGCGAATGGGGCCAGGAACACAAGCATGATCAACACGATCTCGTAACGGACCAGCAGGACAAAAAGTAAGCCAGTGAAGAAGAGAAGAACGTTGATGGCCAGAGACACCAGGCTCTTGATGAGAACACCTTCGATCGCACGGCCGTCACTCATGACCCGCGACTGAAGATAAGAAGACTGTTTGTCAGAAAAAAAACTCAGCGGCAATCTCTGGATATGCAGCGTTAGACGCTTCTGCACTTCCATGATGATCATTTCCCTGATCTGAAGAGTTGCAGTCTCATTCAGATAACTGAATATGTGCCGAAGAAGCGTAAGGGCAAGCAATAGCCCGATAATCCCATTCAGTAATCCAACGTCCTTCAACGGAAGAACACGATCAATGACATACATGGTCAGAATGGGGGACGGGAGCTGAAGGGCGACACTGAGGACCATCAACGTTCCGATCTTGATGCAGGCCCATTTGTGAGGCCAGAGGAAATCATGGAAAAAAGCAGTCAGCAGTGAATAGGTTGTAGCTTCGCGTATCGCAGGTAGTAACGTTCTACAGCTGGAATCGCTCATGTGCCCACTCGTTCCATTTCGGTGCCATGTTGGTATGCAGAGGCAGCGCTTGCTTACCATAGCCTAGCGCTCTGGCTAGCTGTCAATCATTCAATGAAGTATTTTTGACCCAGGCTTCCCGAAATGAAACGCACTGTCACTGAACTAATCTGTTGATAGGCATTATTCATGATTGTGTAACTAATTCGATATTTCGCAATCCATTTTGGGAATTGCAATGCTGTAAACGGAAGATGATCGCGTAACTGCCGTGCCCAAGAAATTACGAAAAACGGACATAAATACCTTTGTTTCGAAGGGCGAAAGCCCCTTTGCTATACTCGGCCCGATCACCTAAGCTACGCCGGTCCGTCAAAGAGAAGAAGGTGGAATCATGTTTGGAATTGATCAACTCATCGCTGATATAAGACTTGCACTGAAGCTTTTGACCAAGCATACGCCGCTCAAACTGGCGGTGATTGCAACACTTGCTCTTGGGATTGGCGCCAATACCGCAATGTTTACCGTGCTGGAGGCGTTGCTCTTTCCAAAGTTGCCATATACCAATGCCAGCGAACTAGTGATCTTCCAGACCTATTCTAAAAATGGCCAGACACTGGAAGCCACTTCCTATCCCAGGTTTCAGGAATGGAAGAAAGTTGCGCGTTCGATGCGCGAAATCGCCGGACTAAGCCGGCAAGGTCTTATCCTGTCCGGCGATGGCCCGGCTGAACCTCTACGAGCCGAACTAGTAACCCCCGACTATTTTCCAACACTGGGAATCATCCCGTCTGAGGGAAGAACATTCACACAGGACGAAGCTGCAGCGCCAGGGTCCGGTCCCGTTGCCATTCTCAGCGACGGTTTGTGGAAGAGACACTTTGGCGGCCAGCGCGACGTACTGGGAAAGACAATCCACCTGAATGAACATGCCTTCACGGTTGTAGGTATTTTGCCGGCGGGTTTCCAGGGTATCTCACAAAAGGCTGAGGTCTGGATTCCCATCACGATGATCGGTGTGGTTTCAACGCCGCAGTTGCTGGAGAACCAGTCCGCGATATGGGTGACCACCATAGGGCGGCTCAGTGAAGGAACCTCGGTGCAATCGGCCCAGGAAGAATTGAATTTAATTGGCGAACACGCGACTGCAGACTCGTCAACCGGCAAGCGAAATGGAGTCCACCTCGGTCTTTTGCAATCCCGCAGCCTGGAGCGCTATAAGCGTGAAAGTTACGTGCTATTCGGTGCTGTGCTCTTCATCTTATTAATCGCTTCCTTGAATGTGTCCAATCTTTTACTGTCTTACTTCTCTGATCGCAAGGGCGAGTTGGCCGTGCGCAATGCGCTGGGAGCGCCACGCATGCGTCTGTTCCGGCAACTGGTAACAGAGAGCGTGGTGCTCTCGATAATTGGAGGATCTCTGGGGTTAATGATTGCCATGGCCGTAGTGAAAACGCTGGGACACAGCGTAAGCGCGGTGCTGGCCGGCATTGGACCATTGTCGGTTGATGGCCGTGTTTTTCTGTTTACCACCATCATCTCCCTCTTGACTGGAACTGTCTCGGGCTTGATCCCCCTGGTACAGATATTGAGCAAGGGCATGATCGACCATTTGAAGAGCCAGTCCCGAACGGGCACAGGATTTGCGCGCAGCCGCCTACGCACGGTTCTGGTTATCGGACAGATCGGGCTTGCCGTTGTTCTTGTGGTTGGTGCAGGGTTGATGCTGCGAAGCATGGCGAACCTCCGCAACGTGAATCTTGGATTCAACTCAGATCACGTGTTGATTGCGCGACTCTCTGCGCTGGCTGGCGCCAAATATGACACCGGCGAAAAGATGGAAGCATTCTATGAAGCTCTGCTGGGCAAGCTCTCCGGTCTTCCCCAGGTCCGCGCAACCGGCGTTGTCAGCAGCCCTCCGTTGCTGGCTCCGAGCCCATCCATACCATTCCTTGTTCGCGGCCGTTCTGATTTGTCACCCAATCATCCGCCAACAGCGCAATATGTGGTTGTAAGCTACGGGTACTTCCCTACAATTTCTGTTCCCCTCCTGCAAGGTCGCGAGTTCGAAAAGAGTGATGCCAGCAAGACTCAGCCGGTGGTGATCATCAATGAGTCCATGAGCAAGGAGTTTTGGCCCGGAGAAAGTCCCGTTGGCCAATACTTAAATATTTTTGATGGTTCGGATACGCCCAAACAAATTATCGGCGTGGTGGCGAATTTCAGGGATTCTTCCGTAGACACGGCGAGTGTCTCAGAAATGTATGTTCCCTATCCGCAAGTACCACCGGCATTTGTTTCACTTCTGAAATCCTTTCCGCCTGCAGTCGCCATCAAAACCGGAGCCATGGCGGAATCACTGGCTGATTCCGTGCGCGCCAGCGTTCTTGAGCTTGAGCCCAATGAAGCCGTGCTTAGCGCCGCTACTCTTGAAAGTATTATTTCCGATTCTGTTTCCGAACCCAGGCTTTACAGCCAGATCCTCGGCTTCTTCGCTGCCATGGCACTGGGTCTGGCTGCGATTGGAATCTATGGAGTAGTTTCTTATTCCGTTGCACAACGACGGCAGGAACTTGGAGTGCGCATGGCATTGGGCGCTAATCGTAAAAAGATTCTTCTCCTGATTCTCGGCCAGAGCATGACCTTCACTCTGATTGGAGTAACGCTGGGAGCCATTGGTGCTCTGGCGCTTGGAGATGTGTTGCGCAGCTTACTTTTTGAGATACGGCCGCGCGATCCAGGCACCCTGGTACTCGCGGTACTTTCGCTTTCAGCAGTCGCCATGCTTGCGGCGTATGTGCCGGCCCGGCGTGCGTCTATGGTCGATCCGAGCACCGCGCTGAAACAAGAATAGCTTTCAGGTGGATGGACATTTAGTCGACATGCTCCATCCACATTCCCTCCCACTTTTGCGAGCAAGACAGTGTCAAGCATTTCCAAAATGCTGTTTACGGTGGCAGACAAGCTCTTTTACGAGACTCTGGACCGCTACGTCCCCAATAAACAGGCGTTCTTCGATCCGGTAAAGAGTCTGCTTCCGGCGAATTGGAATGTTCATCGCAGTGAAATGTGGTTTCACATAACGCCCCAGGGAACAACGCTTCCGACCCAGGGGTGGAAAATTCACGCGTCCGCAACGCCAGCCAATGCGAAAGAGTTACTACTGCGCATTGTTCCCGTCCTGGCGAAGAGCAATATCGCGTTCAAGTTCGGTTTGGACCCACTGGTTCTTTCGATCATTACGGGCAAAGGATGGAGCGTTGCCGGGGCGGGAAAATTCGTTACCGTTTACTTCCAGGATGAAGAGCAGTTTGTGCGCGTCGCCGAAGAGCTGCATCAGGCGACACTCGGCATGCAAGGCCCGGCCATACGGTCAGACCGGCGATACCGTGACAGCAAGATCATCTTCTACCGTTACGGCGGCATTTCTCCGATCGCTGTACTGAACGCGAAGGGTGAAAGGGTGCTGGTTATCTCAAGGCCGGACGGGCAGCCGGTGCCAGATGAACGCCTGGCCCGCTTCGTCCTTCCAGAATGGATTAAAGATCCTTTTCCGTGGCAACAAACAGGGTCGAGCGCTGATCCGCCGACAGCACTCAAGGACGGTCGCTACTTCGTTCGCGCTCCCCTGGCCTATTCCAGTTGTGGCGGAGTCTATCTTGCCACCGATACGGTGAGGGGCACTGACGTGGTCATTAAAGAAGCACGCCCGCTTCTGAATTACACGCCCAGCGGCGCCGATGCCGTGGCCCTTCTAGAAAGAGAATACCGGCTGCTGAAGAAGGTTGAAGCCTCCAGCATTGCGCCCCGCCCGCTGGATTTCTTCAGAGAAGAAGACCGATCGTTTCTGGTGGAAGAATATATCGCCAATGCAGCCACGCTGCGCTTTTACTCCGGGTCCAAGACCATTGTGCTGCTTACGGAACCTACGCGTGAAAAGGTGGAGATATTCTGGTCAGAGTACAAGCGCATCTTCTTGCAAGTGGCGCGCCTGCTCAAACGGCTCCACGAACTCGGCATTGTGTTCATGGATTTTTCTCACAACAATGTTCTGGTTGGAAGTGATGGAAGTTTGAAGCTGATCGATCTGGAGGGAGCGTTTGAATCCGGTACGGACGCTCCCAGCTATCTGCTTACTCCCGGATTTGCCTCAGTTGCGGATCTAAACACCGCTCCCGGCTTTGTGAACGACTATTTTGCCTTCGGCGCCACGATGTTGAGCTACATCATGCCGATCAATGCCATGCTTCTTCTTGACCCGCAAGCGCACACCAGGTTTTTGAATTCCATCGCAAGAGACTTTGGTCTTCCTTCTGAACTGGAACAACTGATCACACGGCTTCTCAGTCGTGACGCGGGATCCCGACCGTCGCTGTCAGATGTGATCAGCATTCTCGAGCCCGCGTACGTTACTTCTGCTCCGGAATACAAACTGCACGATGACTTGCAGCTTGTGTGCCGGGAAACAGTCGAAAGCACCGTACAGCACATGCTCGCATCTGCCAGTTATGAGCGCTCTGACCGGCTTTTCCCTGCTGACCCGAAGATCTTTGTCACTAATCCGCTGAATCTAGCTTACGGCGCTTGTGGATCCGCCTGGGCGATCCACGCTATCACGGGCATTGTCCCGGGTGAACTGACCGAGTGGATGTTGAAGCAAAAGATCAGCCATGCTTCCTATCCTCCGGGACTCTACCTTGGCACCGCGGGAATTGCGTGGGTATTCAAGAGGCTGGGCTTTGACCAGAAAGCAGAAGAACTGATGCGCTCAACATGGAATCATCCGGCACTCATGGAAACGCATGACATGTTTTATGGACTGGCCGGGTGGGGAATGGCGCAACTCAGGTTTTTTCTGGACACGGGCAACGAGGAATATCTGCAACAGGCAATCCGCGCCGCAGAACAGCTTGCGCAGACTGCCAAACAGGAAAATGATACCTGCTACTGGGCATCATCAAATAATGCGGTACCTGTTGGATTTGCGCACGGCGCCAGCGGGGTAAGCCTCTTTCTTCTCTATCTGCATCTGGTGACCGGAAAAGAACAATATCTTGATCTGGGGAAAAAGGCCCTCGACTTTGATCTTGCAGCAGCAATTACCAATAGCGAGGGTTCTCTCACCTGGCAGGTCCGCCGGATGAAAGGCGCGCCGGGCGTGCCCTATCTTCGCTATGGGACCGCAGGAGTTGGTCTGGCGCTTGTACGCTACTATCGTGCGCTCGGTGGCCCACGTTACGCTGAGATTCTGGACAAACTCTTGCCGGATGTGGACCGCAAGTACGGAATCTATCCGGGGCGCTTTATCGGCCTGGCGGGCATGGGTGAATTCCTGTTGGGGTTGCGCGAGATTGAAACGTTTAAAGAAAGAGCTTCCGTGGCGCTGAAGCGGCTGCTTACAGGGATTTCCCTTTTCCGGATAGAGACGGCCAAAGGCACCGCATTCCCCGGCTACGAGCTTTACAGGTTCAGTTGCGACTATGCGACCGGCAGCGCCGGTATCGCACTCTTCATGCACCAATATCTCATCCACCAGAGCGGCGATTTTCTACTCGATGAAGTGTTCGCACCCAGCCTGCAAGCTTATTCGCAATCGGGATAGGCAACGGCCACAGGGGCTTAAGAGGCCCGGATGCGGCGTCATTACAATCTGCTTTGTCGGGATCTTTCGCCTACGCCGTCGCATTCGCTCCGGACTGGGGCCCAAGATGACAAATTGGGGGAGCATCGCCGACGGCACCCCTACGATGCAGCTTCACTTTTCGATAAAATACGCATAAGGCAGTTGATGGCTTCATCGCGCGGGCCTCCTGGCCCGCGTCAACAGATTATTGTTTCGGGAGAACGAACCATGTCCAGCGCACCTGTTTTGGAGTCCTTTGCCTTTCAGGCTGAGACTACACAATTACTCCACCTCATGATCCATTCTCTGTACACGCAAAGAGAAGTGTTTCTGAGAGAGCTGATCTCAAATGCATCTGACGCATTGGACAGGCTGCGATTCGAATCACTGACGAAGCCCGAGCTGACTCCAGGCGATCACAAGTATGAGATCAGACTTAAGCCTGACGTTGCAGCCAGAACTCTCACGATCGCCGATACCGGCATTGGCATGAGCCGCCAGGAGCTGATTGATCACATTGGCACTATCGCTCGATCGGGCACGAAGGAGTTGCGGCAACGCATCAAGGAGTCACAGTCCGCCGAATCCGTCGCCGACCTGATTGGACAATTTGGCGTGGGCTTCTATTCGGCATTTATGGTCGCAGACAAAGTTGCGATCACGACACGCCGGGCGGGAGAAACCAAAGCCACGCGATGGGAGTCAGCCGGCGATGGGACCTATACGCTCGCGGATGTAGAGAAGCCGGGCTGCGGCACGGACATTGTTCTTCACCTCAAACAGCCGGACCATGAAAGCGGAATTGAAGATTACACCGACCAGTGGAAGCTTTCGATGATCGTGCACAAGTACTCTGACTTCATCGCGTATCCCATCATCTATGAAGGTCCCAGCCAGGAGGCGGGCGACAAGGAAGAGGGGCGAGAAAGCAAGATCGAAACCAAGACCCTGAACTCGATGAAGCCGATCTGGACGCGCAGCCGTTCCGAGATCACGGACAGCGAGTACAACGATTTCTATAAGCACCTTTCCAATGACTGGAATGATCCGCTTAAAGTGCTGCCTTTGAAAGCTGAAGGAAATTTTGAGTATGAGGCGCTGCTGTTTGTTCCGGCCGTGGCTCCGCACGACCTCTACTTCCATTTGTCGGAAGGCGGACTGCGGCTTTATGCACGACGCGTGATGGTGATGGAGAGGTGCGAGGACCTGCTGCCGCGATATCTACGTTTTATTAAGGGAGTGGTTGATGCCAGCGATCTGCCGTTGAACATCTCGCGGCAGCGTCTGCAACAAGACCGGCACATCAGCCAGATGCGCAAATGGCTGACTCGCAAAATGCTGGATGCGCTCGCAGACATGCGCGAGAAGGAATCTGACAAGTACCTGACGTTCTGGGAGCAGTTTGGCAGGGCGATGAAGGAAGGTGTGGCAACAGATTACGAAAACAAGGACAAGCTTTTGCCGCTCCTGATGTTCGAATCTTCACATCATCCCACTGAGCTCACCACATTGAAGGCGTATCTGGAAAGAATGGAGGCCGATCAGAAGGACATTCTGTACCTGACGGGTGGGTCACGCAAGGCAATTGAAAACTCTCCGCACCTGGAAGCGGTGCGACAAAAAGGCTACGAAGTATTGTTCATGAGCGACCCGGTGGATGAATTTCTTGTCCAGCATTTGTATGAGTTCGAAGGAAAACCACTGAAGTCGCTCAACAAAGGCAAAGTCAAGCTGGGGACAGAGGAAGAGGAAAAGCTGCGCGCGGAACAGCTCAAGCAAAAAGAAGAAGACTACGCGGCCTTCATGGCCGCCTCCCAGAAGAAGCTGGATGAATACGTGAAGCAGATGCGTCTTTCCACACGCCTGGTGGGATCGCCGGCCTGCCTCGTCACGGAAGAGAATGAGTACAGTCCCAATCTGGAGCGCTTGCTGCAAAAAACAAAGGGAGGCGGGCCAAGGCAGAAGCGCATTATGGAACTCAACCCGGATCATCCGTTGGTCACGCGTTTGTATGAACGGTATAAGGCGAATCCGGACGATCCGTCGGTGGGCGATTCGGTGGAATTGTTATTTCATCTGGCGTTGCTGGCAGAAGGCTCGGAGATCGCCGATCCGGTGCGGCTGAATCAGTTGACGCTGGATTTGTTGCGGAAGGCCGGGTAGAGCATTCGCTTCGGCAGGCAGGGACAGGCATTTTCGATCATGTTGGATAGGTATTACGGTTAACGGAATCACGCGTGATTGGCGTTGGCTGGAGGAAAGCTTTGCACGGAAAAATCGAAGCTACTTACTTCCAGTGCCACCCCTAAGCTGTGGTCGGCTGGGTCAGTCGTGAGACGAATAATTTTCCCCCGGCAGTTCACAAAACTTGGTTTGCTGGCCAAGGTCAGCTTCTCCGGGAGCACTAGAACGCATTCAAGCTCCTGGCCTATTTGCAGACCGGTCTTTTGGGTGCAAAGGTAAATACCCTGTGCACTGACATTGCGCGTTTCAGCAAAGAATTGGGCGCCACTGCCAGGAGCTTCAATCTTGACCAGTACCTCCAATGCAAGGCGGGCCATTCTTCGCCTTTCCTGTTGCCGCTCCGGCATAAGGGATTTCAGTTCCTTTCCGCCAATGCGCATGAACATGCTCCCGCGTGGCCTAACGGCAGGAACGTGCAAGAAGGTTGCCAATCCCTGGTGGCGTATTAAGCCATTGATAACAATGGATTTATTGAAAGGGAGCAGATCGATGAAGAGGTCTACTTTAAAAATTTTTTCATCTATGGATGGCTCTCCGGCGGTGGCCAAAGATAGTCGTCATTGCAAGTTGTTCTATATCAGTGACTTGGATGAGATTCAATACAGGCAAGGATATTGGCATTTTGGTGAAAAGCGTTTCTTAATCCCTTACAAAGGACAAAAACGGGGCATTTTGAGCTGCCTGCCAGGATGAATAGCTCTTTCGGCATATATAAAGGAGGCGCGAGTTTGTGAAATACTCAAATGGGCTTGAAGCGGCACGCTGGCACTTCTGTAACCTTCGCCTCTGAATCGACTGCGGTTATGATCAAAGCATGGCAACACAACCGCGCGTCCGCACCACAAAGCCAATGAATCCCAACCCTGCGCAAGAGAGGTGTGTTTTTAGACGGTGGCAGCGATACCGTCTCAATCTCCCTATACGCCTGTTCGCCTGTCGCGAGGACAGCACACGCATCATGGAAGGCCGGGCCAACGACATCAGCGAAGGCGGCATGCTGGTCTTCGCCGGACTGGAACTGAAGCCCGAAGACAAAGTGTTTATTGAATTCACGCCGCCGTACTCCAGCAGTCCAGTGCGCGCGCCTGGAATTGTGCGCCATCGCCGTGGATATAACTATGGTGTCCAATTCCTGATGGATACGCAGGACGATAAGGAACAGGCAGAACGATTTCGCAATCTCCTCAAGCTGGCTGCGGGACGGTAGTGCGTATTTCAGGGGCTGAAGCCCAATTCATTTAGAGGCCGTTACGGCATGAGTTAACTCTTGCCCTGACACTTGTCTCGTTACAGCCCTCTTTCGCCTCGCTCAACAACGAACAAAAGCCTCAAATAGTGCCTATTGGTTCGGCTGTGCGGGCTTTCCACTCCCGGGCAGTTCATACGCTCCAATATCGAACGCTGTTCCCTGCGGGCGAGACAGGCCGTCCAGATCAGTCACCCGGCCGTTTCCGAACGGATTGTCAGAATGGGTGCTGACGCCGGCATCCTTCGCCGGGCTGGATTGTTTCAGATGGAAATCAAAGGCCGAAGGATCAACGAACTGTGGATCGGCATTCACATTGTTAGACGTCTGCGAAGGCCCATTGCCCAGTCCGAACCAGAGATTATGGTCACCGCTGATTTGTGACTTACTGCCGTCGAGATAAACCTCTCCGGATTTTTGATCAACGATGTTATTGCGCAGGTGCAGGGTAAGAGACCTGGGACCGCCGATGGCAAACGCTCCCCGCGAGCCGTCTGCGTCACGGGTATGGTTGGCGCCGCAGTCTGAAAGCGTATTGTTGAATACTTCCACAGCGCCGCCTGGCGGGCTGCCATGATAAGTGATCCCAGCCACATAGATACATGAGAATGCCCCGCCCCCCTCACCCTTTGGATCCATCAAGCCAACGTGGTAGATCAGGTTGTTGTAGGCCTCAACTGGGCCTTTGGATGGATCCACGGTGGCAAAGTTGATGGCATTGCAGTTGTCGCCGTGGATTACGTTGTCGTGGACGTGCAAGTCAAACTGGTCGGAACCGGTCTGGTCCGCGGCGCCGCAACTGGGACTGCAGAGAGGTGATGAATGGAACTGGATGGCGCGGCAGGTGTAGTTATCGTGAATATGGTTCCAGCCAACGTCAATATGATTGGAATCAGTGCTGAAATATACGGCATGATAGAACTTTGAGGAAGCCGGAGCCGGGCCCGCGTTGTGCACCTCATTACCATAAAACTGGACCTCCGTGGAGCCGTTGAGTTGCACGCAGCCGACCTGGTTGTCCGCGCCTGGACACTGCATCTCATTGCCGACGATGCGCCACCCTATACCACTGACGTCCATTGCCTGAGTACCCGCAATCAGGTGGAGTTGCGAGATGACCCAGTAATCAGTTCGCACTCCGATATTTGGAGTGCGGATGCCATAAGCCAGGCCGCGTTCCACTCCAATGGTTACCGCGGCCCCCGGATAGGCGGCCAGCGCCTTGGGCGCGTTCTGTTTTCCTGAATTGTCGCCGCCGTGGCGATCCATACTCAGGTAGGCGGTGAAGGTCTCTTCAGATTTCTGCGTCACGCCGTCTTCGATATAAGCAGTGTCGCCCGGAGAAAGACTGTCTTTGGCTTTGCGGATGGATTTCCAGGGAGAAATGAAGCTGCCCCTGTGAAAGTCGCGCCCCGTGGTAGAGACAAAATAGATCTTACCTGCACGAACGGCGAAAGGTATGCCGTTACTTTGTAGCTTGCCTTCGTGAACAAAAATCTCACCGGACTTTGTTTTGCTCCCAAGCTGGAAAGTGATCTTCGTGTCAGTCCACACTGGATAGTTCGCAACTGCACCGCTCCCAACCGTAATGGTCGATGTGCCACGCTCGTCCCCAAAACCTTTGCCCCAGATAGTCACCCATACGCCAGCATTGTTTCTTCCGCCAGTGTTGGGACCGCTTTCAAGGTCAGAAAAAAATATCCGGGGTGGTTGGGCCTGCGCGGAAGCTAAAGATCCCACACAGATGATCAGCAGGTAGACGGACTTGTGCAGGTTGAGCATTGAGAAAGCTTCCCTACGATAATTGAAGAGAGTGGGAGAAAGCTATGCGGGATCGATGGCTCGAAGGTCAAAGAGTGCAGATTTTCGAGAGAATTCCCTGTTGTAGCATGACTGAGCACTCATCCTCGGGGTTTCCTCTCTTGCCGTCATTCCGCGTGGCGGAACTCCGGCTCGCCGGAATGCCAGGAGTTGGGGGCGTGGAGCCCCTTCAACGCAATCCATGCAAGACGCGTTCTGGTGAAGCTTGTTTCGTTTTAACGCAGGTGGGCGGATTGATGCGGTCGAGAAGAAAAGGGAGCGCGCACGGGAAAGCCGCTGATGCGATGAATGGCAGCGTCCACGATCTTGTGGATGGTCTCAGAGTATTTCTCGGGCCGTGATTCACTGAGGCGGCGTTTAGCTTCCTGAGGCGTGAACCAACAAGGATTTCTTCCGCTTTCCTGCGGCATAACGGCAGTATGGACTTCCATCAGGTAAGCGGCGACGGTGATTTCGCGTGCAGATTCGGAACCGACGGGTGAGCGTTTGCTGTCCACATAGATGCCAAATGACTCACCTTCAATGGCACCGCGAGCACCGGCCTCTTCCCATGCCTCCGCCGCGGCACTTTCACTGGCAGAGAGCGCCACTTCCAGACGACCTTTGGGGAATGTCCACTTGCCAGAACTGGTATTTATAAGAAGAAACTCAACCGAGGAACCATTGGCCCGATAACAGACAGCCGCAACTTGCGGTGGATGGCCTATGCCCAATCCCCTGCGTATTGCTCGGGAAAATCTGCCCCTATGATTCGCACCCATTTAATTCGCGCCCCAACGCCAGTCCCAGAGAAACCAGTTTGCACCAGTCTCGCTGCAATCAACATTAGCCGAACTCGCTGAAAAGCTGCAATTACTTTGGTGCAGTTTTTACCGCCTTTTCATGGAACGTTCTTGGAACGTAAACAAAGTCGCCACAAAAGAGAGACTTACCGCTCCATCTACTCTGGAATACCCCAAAAAGTAGCAAGAATGAAAAGGGGCCTGCCGCAACGGCAGACCCTCAGATGGCGTCGGAGACGGGTTACTGTGGTGTGCAGTCATTGGCCGGTAGAAGAGCCACGCCGACCTTGGTGTTCAAGGATGGAGAACGATCAAAGTCAAACATGTCTTCCAGAGTAGCTGCATGCTGGTCACGTTTGGTCAGGTGAGGACGGTTCACGGCAGCTTCGTCGTCGTCGCCATTTTCGCGGCTGGCCGGCGTCATGAAGACGTCTTCAATTAACGCCAGAATGGAAGTGTGATCGCCTACCGTGTGCGAAACGTAGCTGGGCTTGGAAAAAGCTGAAATGGCCATGAATGGCACGCGAATTCCGTACTGATCAAAGTTGGCGCATGCGGCCGGGAAAGGGCCGGTTGGATTGGCAGCAAACTGCGGGCAAAGGTCGGCTGCGTCAGCCACGCTATTATCAGTCCTGCTCAACAGGTTGGTGGAGCACTCCGCGCCTTTGCCGGGTTGAAGACTGAGCGGAGGGTTGGACAGGTCAGCGCATTGGCCGGGGTTAATGCCATCCGGGTTGGGAGCATTTCCCTGGCGGGCGCGCGGGGGCTGAACGTGATCGTAAAAACCACCATGCTCGTCATAGGTGAAGATGATGATGGAGTCTTCCCAGAACTTGCTGTTGCGGACCGCATTCACCACGCGAGAAACAAAGGCCTGGCCACGCTGAATGTCGGTAGGCGGGTGCTCGTCATTTTCATTCTTGATGCCCAGAACGCCAAGGTTAGGATCTACAAAAGAAACAGCGGGCAACGGAGGCAGCGCTGGGTTTCCGGCGATCTGTCCCAGGAAAACAGGTAGAGGCAGGAAATGGGGATCGAGTGGGGCGGGGAAGGAGCGGAAGCTGCCACCCTGAGGTACATCCTGAAAATAGTCTGCCCAGGTCACGTTGTGCTTTTCCAGCAGATCAAAGATGGTTCCGGTGATAGGCTTATAACCGCCGCTGCCCGGAGGTGGGAAGCTGTCACTGGTGGTCAGGTGACCGAATGAGGTGGCGGCCATCAGATAAGAACGGTTGGGGAACGTGGGACCAAGTACGGGCGCGAAGTAACGATCATTGATGGCAAACTTCTGGGCCAGATCATAATAGAACGGAATTTCATTCTGATTGTAGAAAGCCATGGTCTGGTCTTCCGTGGCATTCTCACCTTTATCGATCTGTTCGGTCTTGTCATTGATGCGGACGAAACCATCCATCAAGCCCTGGAAAAGAGTGTCGTTAGGATTATTGAAATTGGCTTCACGATGCGTGTTGGCCCAGCCGTGATCCAGATCGGGAGCAACGCAGCGACGTGAATCGTGAAAAGCAAAGACTGTGCTGCCATCGTCATCACCATTGGAATTCCGGCAGGTGAAGTTACCGGCTTTATCAACGCTGCAGGAAAGACCGTCAACGCAGCTTTGGTCGTCTTTGCGGCAGTCGCCGTCATGGTCATCACCGTCTTCACGGCGCGGGGAATGATATGGAGAGCCCGGGGCATAGGCCAATGCGCCCAGGTAGTTATCAAATGAATGATTCTCCTGCATGATTACAATGATGTGCTTGACTTTGTGAGGATTACCCTCGGCGTGGGCGGGGATTCCGATTATCGCAGCGCAAAGCAAGAGCAGAGCGGCGCGGCAGAGTTGTTGCAAACGCATAGTATCTCTCCTGTGGGGGACGGTCTAACGACAGAAAACATCCAGCCGAGGAATTAAAAATGAACCATGCGAAAGCACTGTGAAAGGTTTGTGAAAATTGTGTTAGTCAGCCAAAAGAAAGGCCCGCACCGGGGTGCAGGCCTTCTGGTTTAAGTTGTGGTTGATTGAGTTCAGTTCCGGGAACCAGCGCCCGGAAGTGGTTTCTAGTGAACAACCGCCGTTACATTCGTGGGCGGGTTCGGCTTGGCCGTGACGGTCCCGGCAAATAGCTCATAAGCTCCCATATCAAAGGCGGTGCCCTGCGGCCGCAGCACTCCGTCTTTGTCCGTGGCTTGTTTGGAAACGAACGGATTCGCCGGAGCAATGGTCAGACCGGCGTCTTTAGCCGGGCTGGTGCTGATGATGTGAAGATCTCCGCCGCTGCGATTTGCGAATTGCGGATCGGCGTTGAGGTTGTTGGTGGTTTGAGTTGGACCGGTTCCGACACCGAACCAGAGATTATGGTCGCCGGTTATCTGGCTGAGGCTGCCATCAATGTAGATCTCGCCAGGGTTCTGGTCCGCGATATTGTTGCGCAAGTTCATGATCAAAGTGCTCGGACCACCGCCCACGCCAAAGGCGCCGCGAGAGCCACTGGCGTTGCTTGAGTTGTTGGCCGCGCAGTCAGAGAGCGTATTGTTGAAGACCTGCACCGTACCCGTGCCTGGCGTTCCGTTGTTGGTGATACCCGCAACGTAAATGCAGGAGAAGCTGGCGCCGAGTTGTAACGGGTCCATCAGGCCAACGTGATAAACCACGTTGTTGTATGCCTCAACCGGTCCCTTGGAGGGGTCGACGGTGGCAAAGTTGATGCCGTTGCAATTGTCGCCGTGAATCAGGTTGTCATGAACGTGCAGATCATATTGATCAAAGCCCGTGGTATCGCCGCTTCCGCAAGTCGGCGAACACAAGGGCGAAGAATGAAACTGCAAGGCACGACAGGTAAAGTTGTCATGAATGTGGTTCCAGCCCACGTCAATGTGGTTGGAATCGGTGCTGAAGTACACCGCGTGGTAATACTTCGAGGAGGTTGGATTGATTCCGGCATTGTGAACGTCATTGCCGTAAAACTTCGCCTGGTTACCGCCGCTCATCTCAAAGCAGCCAACCTGGTCGTCGGCACCGGGACATTGCATCTCATTACCGATGATTCTCCAGCCAGCGCCGCCGATGTCCATGGCTTGCGTTCCACCGATGATATGCAGCTGAGAGATCACCCAGTAATCTATATTCACGCCAATGTTGGGGGTGCGAATCCCGTAGTGAAGGCCTCCGGCTACGCCGACCGTAACCGTGGCGCCCGGATAGGCAATCAGAGCCATAGGAGCAGCCGTGGTGCCGGAGTTGCTGGCGTTTTGCTTATCCATGCTGAGATAGGCGGTGAAGTTGTCTTCCGTTGTCTGGCTGACACCGTTTTCGATATACGTGGTGTCACCCGCGGACATGCTGTTCTTGGCTTGAACAATGGTCCTCCATGGAGCCGTGAAGCTACCTGAGTTCGCGTCATTGCCGCTGGTTGAGACGAAGAAGATCCTGCCTGCCCGGACGGTGAACGGCAGTCCGTTACTGGCGCCAACTCCGGCAACGTTGACCACGATATTGCCCGTGGAGGAGCCAGTGCCGAGCTGCACAGTGATCTTGCCATCAGACCACAGTGGATAATTGTCAACCGATCCTCCGCCCACGGTCACCGTGGACGAGCCCTGGGTAGCGCCAAAACCTTTTCCCCAGAGCGTAACGAAGACACCCTTGCCGTTGGCTCCGCCGCTGTTGGGGCCGCTCTCCAGATCAGAAAAAAAGATTCTGGGTGGAGCGCTCTGCGCCATTGCGGCAACAGAGAGCGCGCAGACCAGTACTGCAAACTGCGTGAACTTTCTAAACGAATTCCTCTTCATGAATACCCTTCTGCTCATTAAATTCGTGGATTGTTCTTTCAGGCCCGTCCTCATGGTGTTGGCACCACCGCTGTGGCCTGGTTGGAGAAGGCGCTCTCAGTGCCGTCAGACGCAACGTCGGTTACCACGTAAAAATATGTGGCGCCGGAGCTGACTGTGCTATCGGTATAACTGAGCGTGGTGATGGGCGTGGAGTTGAGCTTGGTGTATGGACCCCCACTGATCGTTCCGCGATATACGTTGTAACCGGACACGGTGGACGAACTGGCGGCCCACGTGATGGTGACACTGTGCTGAACAGTCCCGCCCGTTCCGGAAAGAGCAACACTTACCGGCGTGCTGGACGCGTTGCTGGTTACTTGCAGACTACCCGTAACTGCTCCGCTGCTCTGCGGCGCAAACTTAACCGTGATAGCCGCAGTCTTGCCCGAAGCAAGTGTTAGCGGCGTGACCAGACCAGATGCGCTGAAACCGGTCCCGGTGACAGCAACCTGGCTGATAGTTACGCTAACTGAGGATGGATTGCTCACAGTAACGGTTTGGTTGCCCGATGATCCAATCACAACACTCCCGAAGGCGAGCGAGGTCGGGCTGAGAGTGATGGAGCCAGTAGGAGCCGGGGTGGGCGAAGGAGTTGGTGTGGGAGTTGGAGACGGAGTCGGCGTGGGAGTTGGAGACGGAGCCGGCGTGGGAGTTGGCGCGGGAGTAGGGGATGGTGCGGCGCCAGTGTATTCATAGGCCCCCATGTCAAATCCGGTTCCCTGCGGACGCGCAACCTGAACAATATCGCGCCACACATTGCTGTTCGCGCCGGCATTTATCGCCGGGCTGCCAGACTGAAGCTGGAAATTGCTGCCTGGAGTCACGAACTTTGGATCGGCGTTCTTGCTGGCCGATGAGAATGTGGGAATCGCGCCAGCACCAAAAAACAGATTGTTGCTGCCGCTCAATAACGCAGCGTTGGAATTGGGAGCCAGGTAGGTCTCTCCGGAGAGAGAGCTGATGATGTTATCCACGAGCACCGCGGAAGCCGATGCTGATATCGCTCCAGAGTCGGCATTTTTGCGCCCACCACAGTCATAGAGAGTGTTATTGGAGAGTTGCACGGCAGCGGAATTGGACCCCGCGACTCTGATGCAAGAGTAACTGGACTCAATCCCACCAGGAGCAGGCCCGGTGCCGGCACTGTAGATCACGTTGTTGTAGGCCTTGACGGCTCCAAGCGCAGGATCAATGGTGGCGAAGTTAATGCCATCACAGCGCGCGTTATGGATCAAATTGTTGCGGACGGTGAGATTGTAGAGCGCCGTGGTGTCAGAATAAAACTGAAGCGCACGGCAGGAACGCGTGTTGGCGATCTCATTCCAGCCGAAATCGATCGCATGGGAACCAACGTCAAACTGAACCGCCTGATAGAGCTTGAGGCTGGTGCTGGTGGTGGAACCAACGTCGTGGACAAGATTGCGGTAAAACACCGAACTTGTAATGGCTGAGGCAGCAACACAGGCTCCTGTACCCGATCCATTCGGGCAGGAGATGTCATTGCCGAGCACACGCCAGTTGGACGAGTTGGCAATCGATAAGGCGCTGAAGACGCCACGCAATGTAATTCCGCCGAGCACCCAGTTACTTGCCACGGCGGTTGTGCGGACACCATATTGCTGGCCGGTCTCTGAACCGATGGTGACTGTAGCGCCGGGATAAGCAAGCAATGCGATAGGCGCGCTTGATGTTCCGCTCCTGGTAATCGCAAGCGCGGATGACGCGCCGTCCAGCGCGGTCTGTGAAACGCCATTCATCACGTAAATGACGTCGCCCGCCTGGCTGGCAGTATTCGCATGGCTGATGGTCCGCCATGGCGAGGTGAAGGAACCGGAATTGGTGTCTGCACCTGACAAGGAGACGAAGAGCACTCTGCCGGTGCGCACAGTAAACGGCATCGCGTTACTGGCGCCAGCCGATGTGGAAAGAACGATGTTGCCTGTCACCGCACTCGAGCTAAGTTGAAAACTTACTTTCTTATCCGACCAAAACGGATAGTTGTCTGCGCTCACGCCGCCGACGGAAATGTTGGATGTGCCCTGCGTTGCTCCAAAGCCGAAGCCGTACAACGTGACGATGGCGCCTTTGTTGTTTGGTCCACCCGTATTCGGGCCGCTTTGCAGATCAGTTGCGATAATTCGGGGAACAGAGGTCTGAGCAAGCGCGCAAGCACACGCGAGCAAGCTCATGACCAGTAGTTTTGCTACTGATTTCATTAAGCCTCACAAATTTTGTTTTTTTTACAGAACGAAGGTCTTTCCGCGAAGCTTCCGGTCTTCAGACGGTGCGGGGTGCACCACCGTGAAAATCTCTTCGCGATGGGATTGTCTTTGCTCAGGCAAGTGCCGTGCCATTAAGGGTCTTTAAGGTCGTATCACTGAATTGATGTGAGATGGAATGTAGCTGCCGTAATCCTTCCACAGACGAGGGTGTAGGAGATTCGCAGCTGGAAGCGAAATGTTCATAGGTGAGCTGGCGTAACCCAGGAGTTCACTTTGAGGGCATAAGGAACCAAGGCTTTTACTCACATGGGCCTAGGGGATTGGTCATGATTCGCCTAATTTCGGCGTTAAGGAGGAACTTCTTACGCACTTTGCAAACTTTTGCACAGTCTTCATAGCGATAAAATGACTCTGATCACCTTAGAAAATTTTTCCCACTTGATCATGATTGCCTGCTGGATGGCGGCAGTGCCCGGCAGGGATTCAGCTTCTCACGTTGAGCACAACCTTGCCGGTTGATTTACGGTCGCGAAGAGTCTCGATTGCCTGGGCCACGTAGTCCAGATCAAAGCGATGAGAAATATGTGGCCTAAGCTTCCCTTCGGCGAACCAGCGTAGAAGCTGGGCGAAGGAGCTGCGCAGCAACTCCGGTTTATTGGTCTGGTAGGAGCCCCAGTAGAAACCAACAACATCGATATTTTTAACCAGGACGATGTTGGCTGGAATCTGAGGGACACGTCCGGAGGCGAAGCCAATGATGATGACGCGGGCACCCCAGGCGACGGAGCGCAGGCTGGCGTCAAAGGCGTCGCCGCCGACGGGATCGTAAACAACATTCACGCCGCCACGGCCCGAAGTAATGGCCTTAACCCGTTCGCGAATATCCTCCTTGGAATAATCGATAAGGTGGTCGGCGCCATGTTCCTGGGCAGCTTTAAGCTTTTCCGCGCTGCCGGCGCAGGCAATCACTTTGGCACCCATGGCTTTGCCGATCTCAACCGCTGTAAGACCAACACCTCCGGCGGCACCCAGAACCAGCAGCCATTCCCCCGGTTGCAGCCGCGCTCGCCATTCCAGAGCGCCGTGCGAAGTTCCATAGGCAACGGGAAAGGCCGCAGCAGCAGCAAAATCCATGGAGTCAGGAATGGGAAGAGCGCGAGGGGCGTCAATCACCACCTCCTCAGCAAAAGCTCCGAGACCGGTGAGGGCCATCACGCGGTCGCCAACTTTCACGTGAGAAACGCCAGCGCCGACTTCGGCAATCACGCCGGCCGCTTCTGCGCCAGGAATGAAAGGGAAAGCAGGCTTCTCCTGATATTGTCCGGCAATCAAAAGCAGGTCGGCGAAGTTGACGCCAGCAGCATGAATTTTGAGACGGACAGCGCCATCACGGATCGCCGGCGCGGGCACATCGCCGATTACCAGTTTTTCTGGTCCACCCCACTCTTTGCAAAGAACTGCGCGCATGGTTGTTCCCCTTCCATACTTTGAATGATTTCGAGTTAGAAAAGACCGGCCAAATCTGTCTGCTGCTACTAAAAAGTGTTTGGTTCAGCGCGCCGGTACGATACTATCGACGAACTTCACCATCATTGAAACTTATTGGGATACACCGTTTGTAAGAGGAGAACACTTGCTACGCAAACGCCCCGTTCTGCTGACGCTTGTGCTGGTCACCACTTCATTTCTGATTGTAACGTTCAGAGAGATCTTTATTTATTCCGCCAGTCCTGCCAAGGACAAAGAAAGTAACTTCATCTATCCGCATGACCCAGACCAGGAGAAGCCGACTAGGCTGCAGCTGGTGGACTCAACAGCAGCGAAGCCGGAACCAGCGCTTACGCTGGCGCAGATGGGTGGGTTCACCAATGACGCGAGTCACCTGAACAGGACTGCCGTACACGGGATAGCGCGTATCCAGACCGAAGACGATATCCGCAATGTACTCACCTATGCGCGCGCCAACAATCTGAAAGTAACTTGCGCCGGTCAGCAACACAGCATGGGCGGCCAGACCTTTACGCATGGCGGACTGATGCTGGATTTACAAGACTTCAACCATTTCACCGTGGATAAGGAACACAGGATTGTGAACGTGCAGAGCGGCGTGCGCTGGTGGCAGTTGCAGCAGGCCCTGGATAAACAAGGGCTCTCAGTAAAGGCGATGCAATCCATTAACATTTTCAGCGTAGGCGGAACGCTGAGCGTTAATGCTCATGGCATTGACCCTGATCCGGGACCGGTTGCGCCGACCGTGCGGGGGCTTCGCATCATGCTCAGCAGCGGCGAGATTGTGAAAGCCAGCGCGACTGAAAATAGCGAACTGTTCCGGCACGTGCTGGGCGGATACGGGTTATTTGGCGTAATTCTGGATGCCGACCTGGAGGTGACAGACAATGCCATGTATATACGACAAGCTGTGTACATGGACTATAAGGATTTTCCACGCTACTACCAAAAAGATGTCGAAGGAAACGCGCAGATCGGGCTGGCCTTTGGAAGACTTTCCGTGGCGCCACACGGTTACCTACAAGAGACCGTAGCGCACATCTACGAGAAAGCGCCTTTCAATGGCAGCCTTCCTGAGCTGAAGCCGGCAAGGCATGATGCCGTGGCGCGGTTTGTGATCAACCTGTCCAAAACCGGCAGCTTTGGGCGCTGGGTCCGCTGGACTCTGGAGAAATATCTGGAGCCACAGTTGCATGATTGCGTGACGCGCAATCAGGCCATGACTCAGCCAGGAGAATGCCTGGTCTCTCGCAATGAAGAAATGTATGACAGCATGGCCTACTTGAAGAACCGTCTGCCCGACACTGACATCCTGCAGGAATATTTCATTCCTTACGAGAATATGCCGCAGTTTGTAGACAGCCTGCGTGAAGTGGTGAAGCGAAATAAAGCCAATTTGTTGAACGTGACCATCCGGACGCTGCATCGTGATACCATCACGGCCCTGCCGTATGCCAAGCAGAACATGTTTGGCTTTGTTCTTTACTTCAATTGCCGCTTCACCGATCGAGACACGGAAATACTGCGGAAGACCACCGTTGATCTGATTGATGCTGCACATCAGGCAGGAGGAACGTTCTATCTTCCCTACCAGCTTTTTTATTCCAAAGAGCAACTTCGGAACGCTTATCCGGAGATCGAGGAATTTTTCGCTACGAAACGCAAGCATGATCCCGCGGAGATGTTTAGCAATCGGTTTTACGAGAAATATGGGATGTAGCAATGTGTGGCATGGCTTCAACAGCGCGGGGCTAAAGCCCGCGTTTTCTTTTCACTTTCGCCCCGGCTGAAGCCGTGCCCGGATACTTGTTTCAAAGGTGGATGCAATTGTCGTAAACGCGACTTGTTCTCACGCGGTCTCTACAAGCCCAGGTTATTTGAAAACTTTTCGACACGAGTAAACTCGTGCCCTGACACTTGTCTCGAAGAATATCCACATTCGACTTAAGGCGAAATACATCGATCCTTCGACTCCGCTCAGAATGACAAGATGTCACGAGTCTGTGCTTCTGAGATGGTGTGTTTGACGAATGCGTACACAACCGTTTAAGTTTGCAAGTTCCCTTTTGTATCAAATTCGACCATTGCCATTGCAAATCTGAAACTCGAGTTTTTCTGAGGTGACCTGATTGAGTAAGGCGACAAAGAAGCCGTCAAAGAAGCAAGAAGGTACGGGTATTGACCGCAAGTTGCATGATCCGGTGAGCGACAAACTGTCGCCGGTGTTTCCGCTCGATCTAAGTAAGGTCCGCAGTGTGAGCGACCTGGTGCGCGGCATGGCAGACACTGCCTTTACCGGCCGTCAACTGGGCGAGTCAGTGGACGTGCTGGAAGCCATGGCCCGCGATAAAGACTGCTTTGTGGTGATGACGCTGGCAGGCGCGATGACCGTTGCCAAACAGGGCCTGATCGTCTGCGACCTGATTGATCGCGGACTGGTGAATGCCGTGGTCTCAACCGGCGCGCTCATGGCGCACGGACTGGTGGAGGCAACCGGACAGAAACATTATCGCTATGATCCGCGCATGAATGACGTGGAACTGTACGAAGCCGGATACAACCGCGTCTATGACACGCTGGAGCCGGAACAGAACCTTGATCACGTTGAACTGGTGATGGAAGAAGTGCTGGGCAAGTGGGATACCGAACAGACCATGTGCTCATGGAAGCTGAATCGCGCCATTGGCGAGCATTTGAAGAAAAAGATGAAAGGGCGCGGGATCCTGAAATCGGCGTATGAGCAAGGAGTGCCGGTGTTCGTGCCGGCCTTCACCGATTCCGAACTCGGCCTGGATGTGGCGCTGAACAATCGCATGCGCGTACGCGAACGTAAGCCAGCGATCCACTTTGATCCGTTCCTTGACCTGAATCACTTTGCCGAGACATTGCTCAAGCAGAAGAAGCTGGGCATCTTCACCATCGGCGGCGGCGTGCCGCGCAACTGGGCCCAGCAATTCGGTCCCTATTGCGAGCTCCGTGTTCGCCGCGCAGGAGAAGATGTGCCGCTGAAGCGCTATCACTACGGCGTGCGCGTGTGTCCGGAACCGGTGCACTGGGGAGGACTTTCTGGATCGCCATACTCAGAAGCTATTTCCTGGGGCAAGTTCGTTCCGCCGGATGAAGGCGGAAAATTCGGTGAAGTCTTTGTGGACGCGACCGTCGGATTACCGATTATGTGCGCGGCACTTTTTGAGCGTCTGGGCAAAAGCTACAAAAAGAGACTTACCACTGATTTTCACTGATAACACCGATTAGAAAACTCAAGCGCGGACAATCAAGGGCTAAGACCCTTTCACCGCGGCTTAATGCGGAAGTACGCGGATTCAAAAACTACAAACTTACCGCTGATCTTCACTGAGCGCACTAATTTTTCAGTGATGAACCGGGCCGAAAAAGCTGTTGGAAGTACGGGAGTGAATTGAAAAAGCTTACCGCGGACCAACGCAGAGCATTTGCGTTAATCCGCGGTTGAGGTCTGGCTTCTATTCGAAGATCAGAATGGCGGAGGCAATCACCGTTGTCCACAAACCGCGCTTGTCACCGACGGCGGTCTGCGTAACGTTGGTGGTGCGAACGATTTTGTTCGAGATCCGGTAGATTTCCTTCTTCTCATCCCAGGATGTGTCCGGATCGAACTCCACGTTGAGCGTGGTGGCGAGCATTTCCGCGGCCAATTCCTCTGCATATTCACCGGCTACGTCGTCCGGTTCGCCGAACGAGTGGTGTTCGCTCAAATAACCGTAGGTGGAGCGATCCGCAGGCATGGCCAAGCCGATGCTGGCTGCCGTCAGCCGGTGCGGCTCGCGGGTGGAATTCTCCGCCACCACAGCGAAGGTGACTTCACCTGGATGCAGGAACTTTACTCCCTCTTTGCGGGATATCAGCTTGCAGTTTGGCGGGAAGATTGACGAAACCCGCACTAGATTTTGCGCCGCGATACCGGCGTCACGCAGTGCAAGCTCGAAAGATGTCAGGCGCTCTTTATGCTTTCCAACTCCTTTGGTCAGAAAGATGCGCTTGGGAACCATGTCCTTTCCCAATGTTTTGGCCTCCAGTCAGGGCAGTGATTTGACACGAATCACAAAAAGTAACACACGCAGGCGGCAAGCGCGAGAATTTATGGAAAAATTTTGTACGAAGGAACAATCGCAACCATGATGTGCGCGTTTGGCCGCGAAATTCTCTTTTTCAATGCCTCTGGGGAACCTGGAAACCTGGAACCGGCATCGCCCAATTCTAAGTGCACCGTTCTCAGTGCAGAAATGCGATGAACCTTCAGCGCGGGCAGACGGAGCGTGAGCCGTGAACGAAGCATCAATCCGAGATGAATCAGTGTTTCATAGCCGCTTCAACCTCTTCGGCGGTGCGCGGCAGGCCCTGGGTGAGCATCACGAGTTTGCCATCCTGGTCAATGTAGAACATGTCTTCAATTCTGACGCCGATTTTTTCTTCAGGAATGTAAATACCTGGTTCGAGCGTAAACACCATTCCTTTGTTCAAAGGCGCCGGGTCATTGGCATCATGCACGTTCAGGCCAACATGATGTCCCAGACCGTGGATGAAGTACTTGCCCAAGGGATCACCGTGCAGGTCTTTCCCATGCGTGTTGATGTAATCATAGGCGACTTTGTAGAGCGAATCATTGTCAGGCCCACGTTCGAGTTTCGACTTTCCCAGTTGAAAGGCCTTGATGGCTGCTTCCTGGGCGCCGAACACGATGTTGTATATCTCACGCTGGCGCGCGGTGAACTTGCCGTTGACCGGCGCGGTGCGGGTGATGTCCGTGGCGTACATGGAGAATTCGCCGCCCACGTCCATCACGACAACATCACCATCCTTCATGATGTGGTCGTCTTCAGAATAGTGCAGCACGGTGGAATAGAAGCCGGAGCCTACGATCGGCGCATACGCCGGTCGCTCACAACCGCGTCTGCCGAATTCATACTGCATCAGCGCGGAGATTTCACGTTCGGAGATTCCAGTATGAATGGCCTTAAGCGCCGCTACGTGACCTGCCATTGAGGCGTTCGTGGCGTTCTTGATGAACTGGACCTCGCCGGCATCTTTGATCATACGCAGGCGCGCGATGAGCGGCTTGGCGTCACGGAACGCGACATAGTTGGGAAACGAATTGCCGCGGCGCAGCCATTCGACCGGACCGGTGGAAGGAGCGGTCAGTCCGTTGCTGCCAAGATCGGAATAGACAATGGCTCTTGGCTGCGGCAGGATTTTCAGCAGCTCATCGTGCATCTTGTCCAGACTTTCCACCTTGTTAAAGCCTGTCACTTTGGCGGCGTCAGGGCTCTCTGGGCCGAGTTTGGGGCCAGTCCACTTTTCCTGCGTCACATTGTGCTCCGCCAGGAAAAAAATCTCGACATAAGGATTCGAGTTGATGAGCACGGCAGCGCCGGGTTCAGACCATCCAGTGAGGTAGTAAAAACTGTCTTCCTGACGAAACCCGAAGAGGTTGTTGGGACCTTCAGCTTCGGTCGGCGCAAATAGTACGAGCGCGCCACCCTCCATGCTCTTGGCCAGCGCTACGCGGCGGGCACGATAATCGGCGTTGTTCTGCCGTTCGGTGGCGGAGGCGGCCATCGCCAAGATCAATACCAGGAACACCACTGTGGACAACGAAAAGGAATAACCCTTCCAACCCGACTGAAGACCCATTTCAACTCCTCATGAATTTGCAGCGGATTCTACCATGCGCTTCAACCCGCAGTCAGGCACTATAAAGTTTGAGCGCGTTCTATAATGCCGCTGCAATGCTGCACTAGAACAGTGAGCGTGTAAAAGGAACCAGCTCGCAAAGTAGGAAAAATAGTAAAGATGGAAAGTCCAACCAATTCGCTTCCCTTGCACGGCGTCCGCGTTGTGAGCCTGTGCATCAACACGCCGGGACCGGTTGCAGCCTCGCGATTGCAGCGTCTGGGCGCCAGCGTCACCAAAGTTGAGCCTCCTTCTGGCGATCCGCTGAAAGCCTTTGCACCGGAATGGTATGAGTCGCTGGCGAAGGATCAGACCGTGATCACGCTTGACCTAAAAGACGCAGCTCAGCGTATGCAGCTTGACGAACTTCTCGCTCGCACAGACCTGCTGCTGGCCTCGTTTCGACCATCCGCCTTAAGGCGGCTTGGCCTTGATTGGGACAGTGTCCATCGTCGTCATCCTGAATTGTGCTTTGTGGGGATCATTGGAGATCCGCATCCAATGGAAGAAAAAAGCGGGCACGATCTGACATACGTTGCGTCTGCCGGACTTGTGACTCCGCCGGAACTTCCCGCGACTCTGTTTGCTGATCTGGCTGGAGCCGAACGTTCGGTGAGCCAGTCACTGGCATTGCTGTTAAAACTTGTGCGGACCGGCGAAGCCGGCTGTGAATTCGTTTCGCTGGCTGAATGTGCGCGTGAGCTTTCCGCGCCAATCACCGCAGGACTGACCGCCCGAGGCAAGTTGCTGGGAGGTGGCTCTCCCTTTTATGGGCTTTATCAGGCAAATGACGGTTGGGTGGCAGTGGCCGCGCTGGAACCGAGGTTCGCGGAAAAACTATTGCTGGAGTTCAATCTCCGGGAAGCGGACCACGCCGAATTCGTACGTATCTTCCGCCAGCGTAGCGCGTTTGCGTGGGAGACGTGGGCGGCTGAGAATGACATCCCCATCGTGGCTGTGCACTGAATAGCTCTGTGACCAACTGCGTTCGCCTGACGCGCTCCCTTGATGGTGTGATCTTGTTGCTGTGCAAAGACTTGCGTCTGGCAATGAATAGCGGCTCAGTGTACGATTGGTCGTTCAAAAATGGGTATTGAAAGGACCTTCGTGTTCACGAAAAACTTACTGGCAGGCAAGAAAATCCTGGTCACAGGCGGCGCTACCGGCCTGGGCAAAAGCATGGGCAAGCGTTTTCTCGAACTCGGAGCCTCGCTTTACATTTGCGGACGCCGTGAAGATGTCCTGAAACAGGCTGCCGATGAGTTGCAGTCGGCGACCAGCGGCAAGGTAAAAACTTTTTCCTGTGACGTGCGAGACAATGCTCGCGTGGAAGCGATGATCGAACAGTTCTGGCAGGATGGTCCACTGGACGTGCTGGTCAATAACGCTGCCGGCAACTTCATCTCGCGTACGGAAGACCTTTCCACCGGAGCGTTCGAAGCCGTGATCGGCATTGTGCTGATGGGCACCATCCATACGACAATGGCCTGCGGCAAGCGGTGGTTGAAGGCAAAACATAAAGCCAACGTCCTGAACATTTCCACTACGTATGCCGAACTCGGCTCGGGTTACGTGGTGCCGTCAGCGGTGGCGAAAGCCGGCGTGCTGACCATGATGCGTAGCCTGGCGGTGGAATGGGGCAAGCAAGGCATCCGCTTCAATTCAATTGCACCCGGAGCCATTCCCACCGAAGGCGCATTCTCACGCCTGCTGCCCATGAAAGAAATGGAAGCCATGGCCGCCAAGAAAAATCCCATCGGCCGCTTTGGCACCCATGAAGAGCTGGCCGATCTGGCTGCATTCCTGGTGAGTGACATGTCCGGCTATATCAACGGCGAACAGATCACCATGGACGGCGGCGCGCTGCTTCAGGGAGCCGGATCATTCAACTACCTGGGCGACATGCTTACCGATGAAATGTGGCAGGCGATCAAGCCGAAGAAGAAGTCATAGGATCAAAACCAAATATTTACCACTGATTTTCACAGATAACACTGATCTGAAAAAGCTGAATGAAAAATCGCGAACTTTTGTCGTGCTTCTTTTTTGATCTGCGTTAATCTGCGTAAATCAGCGGCAAAGGGCATTATCCGATCAGTGTCATCAGTGTTGATCAGTGGTCAGATCTGCCTTTCCGATCACGGCGATGTCGTGCGATGACGGCGATCTCGGCGATAGGCGCGTGAACGGGGGATACCCCCTGTACGCCAACTAGGATTCCACAACATTTACACGATTCATCCCAACGTCGTGGATTTTCGGATTTTAAATTACCCGATTACCAAATTACCCGATTACTCAATCTGAAAGGGGGGTACCCCTCCCCGTTCATCCCAAAATCTAAAGGACTTAGCGGAAACATCCCAACTGCTCCTTCGCTTGCTTTGATTCGCGCAAATTCGCGGCCAGCTTCGGCTCTTCCGATCTCGGGCGATGTCGCGCGATCACCCGATCTCGGCGATCTTTCTGCAGATTAGTGTCATCCGTGACAATCACTAGCGGGAAACTTAAGTTTTCAAAGAGCTTGTTGTCCGCCGCCTGAGCAGTGACTCCTCATATATATCGCACTTTGTCACGATTCGCTATTAATCAAAAGTTTACTGACATTTTCCGCCGATCCGCCCTTTTTTGTCCTCCTTGACAGACAAAGTCAGTGCTTGATTGTTCAGAATTTGCTGGCTCAAGTATCGTAGTGTTGACTATCTACATCAGCATGGTGTAGATAATCATAGTATGGGTAAACCAAGCGACCTTGTGCAGGGCACTCTGGACCTGCTGATATTGAAGACGCTCTCGCTCGAATCCATGCACGGGTGGGCGATTGCGAAGCGCATTCAACAAATTTCAAACGAAGCACTGCAGGTACAGCAGGGTTCACTTTATCCCGCTCTTCACCGGCTGGAGCAGCAAGGCTGGATTCGCGGCAAATGGAGCGAGACAGAGCTTGGCCGTCAGGCTAAGTTTTATTCCCTCACGGCTGCCGGACGCGCGCAGTTTGACCGCGAAAAAGAAACCTGGACGCGACTCTCAACTGCCATCAACCTTGTTGTAGAAGGCGTGTAACAGATTTTTAGGAGGCGACAGATGCTCTGGATTGAACGACTCCGAATGGCGATGTTGAGATTGCTTCGCTGGCAGTCTGAAAAGGCCCGCTTGAACCAGGAACTGGAGTTTCACCTGGAACAGCAGGTTGAGGAAAACATTGCACAAGGCATGTCTCCGCACGACGCACGCTGCGCCGCGCTGCGAGCGTTCGGCAATCCGACCCTTCTTCGCGAAGAGGCGAGTTCCCACTGGAGCTGGAACTGGCTGGAAAAATTGGCGCGTGATCTTCGTTACGGTGCGCGCACGCTTTCCCGCTCTCCAGGTTTCACACTTGTTGCCATCCTGGTAATGGCTCTAGGCCTCGGAGCCACAACCTCGCTCTTCACCATTGTGCGCGCGGTATTAATCAAACCGTTGCCCTTTCACGATCCCGATAAGCTGGTGATGGTTTACGAACACTTCCGCGGTGATATCAACGGCGGCGACGGATTCAACATGGTTGCGCCCGCTGATTTCCGTGATTGGCGGCAACAGACCCATGGTTTCCAGGACATGGCCGCATGGCGTTACTACGGCTTCAATCTCACGGGCGAACATGCGGAACTGCCGGAAGTGGTGGAGGCCGGGGCGGGCTCGTGGAATTTGTTTTCCGTACTGGGCATGCAGCCACAACTTGGTCGCGTGTTCACCCCTGATGAGGACCAGCCAGGGGCCAATCACGTTGTTCTGCTCACCTGGGATTTCTTTCAGAGGCGCTTCGCCGGCGATGCATCGGTGATCGGCAAGCAAGTCCGTCTCGACACCAATCCTTACACCATCATCGGCGTACTGCCGCGCTGGTTCACCTATCCCAATCCTCATGTTGCGCTTTGGGTGCCTTATGCTCCAACATTCACGCTTGCCATGTACGAAGCACATGACATGCATCAGAGCTATGTGATCGCCCGGCTGCGGCCGGGAGTGAGTGGGAGCGCAGCCATCCAGCCGGTAAGCACGCTGCAGTACCAATTGCATCAGGCAAATGCGTCAAAGCCGGTGGCAGAAGATGCTGTCTTCCGGCCAATGATCGATGACATGGTCCAGGATGTGAAGACTCCTCTTACCGTTTTGCTCAGCGCCGTCGGATGCATGTTGCTGATCGCCTGCCTCAACCTTTCGAACCTGCTGGTGGCACGTGGTGCAGCCCGGCGCAAAGAGGTTGCGGTGCGCGGCGCGCTCGGCGGAAGCCGCGTTGCCCTCATCCGTGAGCAGATGGCAGAAAGCCTTCTCATATGCATCTCCGGCGGCACGCTTGGGCTCATGATCTCGCTCTTTGCCACGCGCTGGCTAGCAAGCCACTGGCGGGCCCTCCCCCGCGCTGACTCTGTTCACGTGGATGCCGGGGTTCTCGTTTTCGCAATCAGCCTGGTGTTTTTAACAACGCTGCTTGCCGGATTAATACCCGCTATTTCCTCCACTGGCAAAGGCGTGTTCGCCGCGCTCCAGGAATCGTCGCGGTCAATCGGCGGAAGCGTGTCACGCGCCCTTCTGCGCAAGAGTCTGCTTACCGCGGAGATCGCGCTCACCGTCATCCTGCTCGTCTCAGCCGGCCTGCTCTTCAAAAGCTTTCTGCACCTGCGGACTTCAGATCTTGGCTGCGCGACCGATCATGTGCTTACGATGAAATACGGCCTGCCGGAAAAACAATACGACACACCGGAAAAGGTGCTCGCGTTTCATGAGTCGCTGCTGCAACGTCTGCGCGCTCTTCCCGGAGTGCGGGCCGCTGCGCTGGTCTCCACTCCGCCTGGCGGCGGCTACGAAGGCGATCACATCTTTACCATTGCTGAACGCCCGTCCACCAGCTTTAACATTCAGAACGACGCCATCGAGCGCTCCGCCGATCCTGGATACCTCACTGCCATGCAGATTCCATTGATCAAAGGACGTTTCTTTTCCGATCGGGAGCGGCTTTCCCGCTACCATGTGGTGGTTATCAGCAAAAAGTTTGCCGATCAATTCTTTCCCGGCGATGACCCGATCGGGAAGCACCTCAACGTAGCCAGGAACGGTAAGCCCGAAGCGTACGAGATTATCGGCATAGCCGGCGACACGCCTTTCCAAGTCACGCAGCCGGTGAAAGCCATGATGTACTTCCCTATTCTGTCAGGCATTCCTGAGCTAACTGGTTCAACCACAATCGTGGTGCGCACCTCCGGAGATCCGCTCGAAGTTTCGATACCGATACAAAAGCAACTCGCCGCACTCGATCCGGCCCTTCCGGTTTACGAAGTCTTCACCATGCAACAGATCCTTGGCAGAACCACGGCAAGCCAGAACTTCATTGCCACGCTCGTGCTCGCCTTTGCCGTGCTGTCTCTGTTGCTCGCCGCCGTCGGCCTCTACGGAGTGCTCTCATACCTGGTGGAGCAGCGCATTACGGAGATCGGCATTCGCATAGCGCTCGGCGCACAACGATCGGAAGTGTTGCGACTGGTCCTGATTGACGGGCTGCGGCCTGTGTTCATCGGTTTATTGATCGGACTGGCAGGCGGTGCAGCCGCAGGCACGCTCATACGATCACTTCTATACGGCACCAGCCCGGTCGATCCGGCAATCTACGCCACCATGATCGGCAGCCTTCTGCTGACCGCAATCGTTTCCTGCGCGGTGCCGGCATTCAGGGCATCGCGGGTCGAACCTATTGAGGCGCTGAGGATTGGGTAATCAACATATAGCGAGTCACGCACTCATAACAATTGGCCCTGATTTTCGGATCACCCGATCGCCAGATCAAGAGATCACCCGATCACCAGATCACTCGATGGTCGACTCTTAAGTCTTTTGGACCGAGGCGCCGCCCTTAGCTTTCCAAATCAGCACACTCCATGAGAGAATGCTCATCTTCCTTACCTTGCCAAAAAGAAGTATGTCATCCTGCACCATTCGGGCTTAACATCAGTGACACAACCCGCGAGCCCAGGGGCTGAATAGAGGTGTGCGATGTTGCAAGAGCCTCCGCGTTTCTACCATATTCCTTCCGCGTACAACCACCTGATTGTTGAAAGTTATTGCGTCAAATGCAGTAGACGGATCTGCGCCAGTCCATATCGTTCCGTCCTCAGCATTGTGGAGATGGTTCATCGGTGTTCCAGACGAAACGGTTCCGATGTTACTCAGATGAGAGTGGCTTGAAGTAACGGCACGCTAGGAACCCATACTTGGAGGAAAGTCCGGGAGCCGCAGCCTGTAGAGCCGTGTTTCGCTCGCCGAGCGCCGTTATGCCCCGGCAGCCTTCTTTTCTTCCTTCCACCCCGGCCTGCCGAAAACATATCTCAACCTCAATCGCCAGGTGGGTGACTGCTTCACGTCGTGCCACATGTCTATCCACTCATGAAACGCGATACGAAACGGATTGTAGCTGCCGATATTTTTCGTCAGGCCGTAGACCGGCTTTTCTTCCTCCGGAACAAACGTCCCGAACATACGGTCCCATACGATCAGAATGCCCGCGTGGTTACGATCAAGATAGCTTTCGTTCGTTCCATGATGCACGCGATGGTGGGATGGCGTGTTCATCACCGTTTCCAGCGGGCCCATGTTGCGCACCAGCTCGGTGTGGATCCAGAACTGGTAAAGCAGACTCACGGCCTGCATGGTAAGAATCATGAGTGGAGGAAAGCCGGCCAGCGGCAGCCATAACCAGAAGATCCATGACATGAATGTTCCCGTCCACGTCTGCCGCAACGCCGTGCCCAGGTTGTAACGCTGGGACGAATGATGCACCACGTGTGACGCCCAGAAGAAACGGCATTCATGGCTAATGCGATGGAACCAGTAGTAGGAGAAGTCGTCGGCAAAAAAGATGAGCGCCCATGCCCACCATTGATAGCCGATATTGAAGATGGCAAAGCGATGAACGAACGTGAAAATACCGAACACCAGCGCCTTGGTCAACAGGCCAATGATCACGTTGCCCAGCCCCATGCTCAGGCTTGCCGCCGTGTCTGGGAGGAGATAGAGCTCACGGCGCATGCGCGCGTCAGCCACAGCTTCACCCACCAGCAGCAGGATGAACGCGGGAATGGCCCAGTGAATAAGGTCGGGAATCTGCGGCATTGTTGTCCCACGAAATGGCTCCAGCCGTCTGGCTTTAGCCTCTGCAGGTATCAGGGCACGGCCTTGAGCCGTGCCGTCACTTTCAAACATCATTGGGCTTTAGCCCCTGAGTACCTGACCCACAAAGTCTAGCCCAAATCACCGCCGCCTTAAACTAAAAACGCCCCGTGCCGTTATAGCTCCGGATAATCCGTATAACCCTTCTCGCCGCCACCGTAGAAAGACTGCTGGTCCGGTTGGTTCAACTGCTTGGCGCCCTTTTCGAAGCGCACCGGCAAGTCCGGATTGGCAATGAACAGCACACCAAACGAGACCAGATCAGCTTCTCCGCGCGAAAGTATCTCATTCCCTGAAGTCAGATCATATCCGCCGTTGGCGATCACGGCGCCGCGGTACTTCACGCGGAACACCGGCGTCACGCGGCCCTTTGGATGCACAGGCGCGTTGAGCGCTTCAACCACATGGACGTACCCAACGTGCAATTCGTTCATCACTTCAGCCGCGCGTGCAAACGTGGCATGCGGATCGGAGTCACGCATGTCGTTAAATTCGCTTACGGGTGAGAAGCGTACGCCCACGCGCTCCGGTCCCCACACGGCAATCACCGCTTCTGTAACTTCGCGCAGGAAGCGCACACGATTTTCCAGCGATCCTCCGTACTGGTCCGTGCGATGGTTGCTGCCATCGCGCAAAAACTGGTCAATCAAATAGCCATTGGCACCATGAATCTCCACGCCATCGAAGGCGGCCGCTTTGGCGCACCTCGCACCGTGGGCATACTCCTCCACGATGCCGGCGATCTCTTTGGTCTCCAGCGCGCGCGGCGTAACAAAATCCTGAAGTCCGGTGAATGTAAAAGCCTTGCCTGCGGGCTTGATGGCTGACGGCGCAACCGGCAGAGCGCCGTCCGGCTGCATAGAAGGATGTGAGATCCGCCCAACATGCCAGAGCTGCAGGAAAATCTTTCCGCCCCGCCGGTGCACAGCCTCAGTCACCAGCTTCCAGCCCGCAACCTGCTCGTGAGAGTAAATGCCCGGCGTTCCCGGATAGCCAAGTCCCTGGGGTGAGATCTGCGACGCTTCCGTGATGATCAGCCCTGCCGCCGCGCGTTGTTCATAGTAAGTGGCATTCAATGCCGTGGGCTCATTCACCTTGCCCGCGCGATTGCGCGTCATCGGCGCCATCACGATGCGGTTCTTCAACTCCAGTGGACCAAGACGGTAGGTGGAAAACAATGTGGGCTTTTCTGCCATGCTGAACTCTCTCCTGAGAAGTATTTTACCGGCAACAACCTGCAAGGCTGGAACTTCTATGCTAATGCCATAGATGTGGACCGGCATCCGTGCGATTCATATTTTGATATTAAAGTAGTTTAAAACAGTACCCCGAGACAGATGGCCAACCCTGCGATTACAATTTCTGCCCAGGAGCCATAGTCAATGAAAGCCCTACAAGTACAGAAAACTGGCGGTCCGGAAGCCCTCACCCTTGTTGATATTCCAGTGCCCGCGCCCAAGCCGAATGAAGCCGTGGTAAAGATCGCCGCTACCGGCGTAAATTTCATTGACATTTATTTCCGCGAAGGCCGCTACCCCGCTCCTCTTCCCTTCGTGAACGGACAGGAAGGTGCAGGTACCGTGAGCGCCGTAGGCAGTGATGTGAAATCACTCAAAGTTGGCGACCGCGTGGCTTATTGCGGCGTCCAGGGCAGCTACGCCGAATACGCGGCTGTCCCGGCTGATCGTCTGGTGAAAGTTCCTGAGGGCGTCACTGACCAGCAGGCCGCCGCAGCCATGCTCCAGGGAATGACCGCGCACTATCTTGTGCACTCCGCGTATCCGCTCAAAAAAGGCGAGACGGCGCTGATTCATGCCGCGGCCGGTGGCGCTGGTCTCTTGCTGGTGCAGATGGCGAAGATGATTGGCGCGCGTGTCATCGGTACAGCCGGTTCGGAAGAGAAAGCCAGGCTGGCCAAAGACGCTGGTGCTGACGAGGTGATCCTGTACACACAAAAAGATTTTGAAGAAGAAACTAAGCGCCTTACCGGGAACAAAGGCGTTGACGTTGTCTATGACGGTGTGGGCAAAACTACTTTTGACAAGGACCTGAACATTCTTCGGCCGCGCGGCTACCTGGCTCTGTTTGGCGGCTCCAGCGGCCCTGTTCCGCCCTTCGATCCGATCAAGCTCTCGCAGAAAGGCTCGTTGTTCCTCACGCGTCCGTCGCTGATGCATTACGTTGCCACGCGCGAAGAGCTGGAGCATCGCGCCAATGACGTTCTCGGCTGGATCGCCGCAGGCAAACTCAAGCTGCGTATCGCCCACATTTACAAACTTGCTGACGCACACCAGGCACAACGCGACCTGGAAGGCAGAAAGACAACCGGCAAACTGATATTAGTGCCGTAAGCGCTGCCACAATTTCAACGCGTGTCATTCCGAGCGTAGCCGGAGTCCGCTCCGCGGAACGACGGCGAAGAGAGGAACCCCGAGAATGCGTGCTGAAGACATGCCGCTACAGGGAGTTTTCTCGAAAATTTAAACTGCGAATCCCGACGAAACTTGTGTGCCACAGGCGCCCTGGCGTGTTTTTCTTTATCCCGAGCATAGCGAGGGATCCCTACAATCTGCAACAATATTTGCGATCAAACAGGATCTCGCCGTACAGACGTAGCATGCCACGTCCCGAGACAAAATGTAATTACCTTCGTCATCCCGACGTTCGTTAAGCGAACGCGCGCTGTCATCAGCGCGTGAGTAGGACGGAGGGACCTTGTGCTTAGGGCCCCTCACCTTGTAAAATCATGAAACCACACCCAAGGAGTTCTATGTCCACCTTTGGCTTCATTGAATACGAAAACGCCTCCCCGGAAGTCCGCGCCGTCTATGACGACATCATGTCCACCCGCAAAATCGACAAGGTCACAAATTTCTGGAAAGCTCTGGCGCATGATCCTGTCCGCCTGAAGCGCACATGGGAAGACACCAAACAGATCATGGGCGCGGGCGCGCTTGATCCGCTGGTGAAGGAGCTGATCTATGTCGCGGTCAGCATCAGCAATCAGTGCGACTACTGCATTGCCGCGCACACGGCGGCAGCGCGCAAGAAAGGCATGACTGAGGCAATGTTCAATGACATGCTGGCCGTCGTGGGACTCGCCAATCAGAACAACCGCCTCGTCGCCGGCCATCAGGTTGAGATCGACGAGCAGTTCAAGTGTGTTGGGTAATTGACCTTATTTCGTCGGGCAGGCTTGCGCGGACGCGGTCAGTAGACTTTGGTCAGGGAAGGTGTAGGCGCGGTCGATGGCGTCAGAGGGCTGGCGAGTGAACCACGGCAGCAGAACCTGATTTTGCGGATGATACGTTACACCTTCAATCGTCACCGGGAATCCCGCGTTGGGTAGAGTCGCCAGCGGATCACCGGTTTCGAGCGTGCTCTGGCAGCCCAGACTCGCCGTCGGATATTGCCATGCCGGGACAATATTGGTCCCAAACGGATCGTTCATCCACTCAGAGATTTCATGGCTCATCGCCGTTATGTCGGCGATGCCCGCGCTCAATGTGCCTTGGTCAATCCAGCTTGCCCACACCAGAGTCTGCACCGTCTGTACGCTTTCGCGGACGCCGCCATCAAAAGCCGTATGGAAGCCCAGCACGCAGCACTTTTGCACATTGGCTTCCGGCGCCAGAAGCACGTTTCTGGTCAGGATAATGGGCAGCGCTCTTACATCCAGATTTTCCATCTGCACCAGCGTGTTGAGCTGCGAGATGAAAAATTCCATGTCAACAACGGCGTATACCTGGCCCGTGCTGCGATTACGAAACACCCTGGCTGAATTCTTTGGCACCACAATGGTGAGTGGCTTGAGCACCTGCGGGGTGGACAGCAGCGTGTGCCAGTCGCGTGACATGGCACTGTAAAACTGGGCTCTCTGCACCGCGTCGGCAAACTGGGTAAAGCCTGTCTGATACGTTGCCTGGCGGAAGTTGGGCGAGTTCAAAACGTTCTCCACCACCGCACTGGCACTCAACACCAGCGGTTGCCCATCTTCATCGGCATATCCGCTGAAGAGCAGGTCCACCGGCTTGAGCTGTGTAGAAATGCTGGTGGTTCCTCCGGTTTGCGGTTTGGCTCCCACCACACTGAACGGAAACGTTTTGCCTTCAAAGGCGAATGAGTTGGAAAAATGTGGGACAGACAACACCCTCTGTTGTCGCAATGCCAGTTCGGCCTCGCTGGACATCTTATTGGCCGATTCAAACCTTGGCTGTGCGCCTTGCGCCGCTAGAAAACCAACATCAGTATCCGCCGGAGCCTGCGGATGAAGCTCCTGAGCTGCGCATAGCGATGCCGCCGCCAGTTGGAACACCAGCAGCGCTGCACCAAAACGCGTTTTCAGGAAATTCAAAACTCCCAGCTCCTTTTGGGTAAGCTATCTATTGTTATGCCATCTCTTAGATTTGTCGAACAAAAAGAGTGTAAAGTATTGAAAATGCAAAGCCTTCTCCCTTCAGCCACTCTGGCCAGGATTAGACTTTCCAATAGATCAGAGGCCCTTTCGGAATCATTTTATGAGCTCAATTTCGCCAGCACCAGATCCGCAAGCTTCAAATTCGCAGACACTCATATCGCACGCCCAAATTCTGACCGCCGCCAGAACCATTGCTCCTTACGTTCGCCGCACTCCGGTGATCGCGCTGGAGAGCCGGGGTTTTGGCTTCAACGCAGAAATATTCCTCAAGCTTGAGAGCCTGCAGCATGCCGGATCGTTCAAGCCGCGCGGCGCTTTCAACTGCATCCTCAGTTCAAAGGTCCCCGCAGCCGGAGTGATTGCGGCCTCAGGCGGCAATCACGGTGCGGCCGTCGCTTACGCCGCCCAACAACTTGGACACAAAGCTGAGATCTTTGTTCCCACAATTTCATCGCCCAACAAGATCAATCGTCTGCGCCAATATGGCGCCGCCGCTACCATCACCGGCCGCGATTACTTTGAAGCGCTGGCTGCCAGCCGCGGACGCGCCGCTATCACCGGAGCGTTAGCCGTCCATGCCTACGATGATCCTTACGTCCTCGCGGGCCAGGGCACGCTGGGCATGGAGTTTGAACAGCAGGTCTCGGATCTGGATTCTGTCCTTATCGCAGTTGGCGGTGGTGGACTCATCGGCGGAGTGGCTTCCTGGTTTCGCGATCGTGTTCGTGTGATCGGCGTTGAACCCGAGCGGGCGCCGTCTCTTCGCAAATCGCTTGACGCCCATCACGTCGTCGAAGTCGAAACCAGCGGCGTGGCCGCGGACTCGCTTGGCGCGCGCCGCGTGGGCGAGCTCATGTTCCCTATCGCGCAGAAATACGTTCCCAGCGTTGTTCTTGTCAGCGATGACCATATCATTGAAGCTCAGCGCACTCTATGGCAGAAACTGCGTGTGATCGCCGAACCAGGCGGCGCCACCGCATTGGCCGCGCTGCTCTCCGGGGCATATCAGCCCAAAGCCGGCGAACGCGTGGGCGTGGTGATCTGCGGAGGCAATGCTGAGCTCAGCAGCTTCCCTGTTTAACACTTACCACTGATTTTCACAGATGCACACTGATCTGAAATCGAGCAATATGATTGATTCCTTAAAATTTACCTTTCGTCATTGCGTCCACTTTGCAGACAAGTGTCAAGGCACGAGTTTCCTCGTGCCGCAAACGAATAATCTGGGCTTTAGCCCCTGAGGTTGCAGGAGTGTTGATGAACGCACTCAATGCGAGCCGGACGCTCCTGCTTCCTTCTCTCCAAGCAGGAACTGCCGCACAAACATAATGGTCGCGTAGAACTGGAAATCCTGGTTCTTCTTCTTGGCGTAACCATGGCCTTCATCGTTCGCCATCAGGAACCACGTCGGGATGCCGTTGCTCTTCAGCTTGTCCAGCATCTGGCGCGATTCCGTCCACGGCACGCGCGGATCATTCTTACCCACCACGGCAAACACCGGCTTGCGTATCTTCTCTGAGTTGTTCAACGGAGCGATCTTCTCCAGGTACTCACGCATTTTTGGGTCACGCTCATCGCCATACTCCACGCGCCGCAGATCACGGCGATACGCTTCCGTGTGCTCCAGCAGCGTCACCAGATTTGACATGCCAACAATCGGCAATGAGCAGCAGATCTTGTCGTTGTAATACGTGGCCGTGGCCCAGGTCATGTGTCCACCGTAGCTTCCACCGGTAATCATGATCTTGTCGCCATCAAGCTGTGGATTCTGTTTGATCCAGTCCAGCAGCGCGCCGGTGTCTTTATATGTGTCGTCGCGATGCATGCCGTTATCAAGTTTCAGGAACGTCTTGCCGTAACCAGTTGATCCGCGTACGTTCGGGAAGACAATCGCTACGCCCATCTCGCTCAAAAAGTAGTTGTTGCGACCGAGAAATCCCGGGCGGTACTGCCCTTCCGGTCCACCATGTATGTTCACGATCACCGGACGTTTCCCCGGGAACTTCGTTGCATCCGGCATATAAAGGAAGCCCGAAATCGTCTTGCCGTCAAACGTCTGCCATTTGATCAGCTTTGGGTCGGCAAAAGTAGTTGCATTGAGACCACCGGTTTCGCTGGTCGTCCATCGTTCCACCTTGTCACTATCAAGATTGTAGGAGTAAACGTCGGAAGGTGATTTGGCACTCGTCATGCCGAACCCAAGATCGCGGCTGTTTTTGTGAAAGTGCAACGGGAATATCAATCCTACCGGGATATTAGGCACCAGGCGCGATTTCCGCGTGGCTGTATCCATCAGGTATAGCTTGCTGACTCCGTCTTCGTTCGTTACATAGGCCAGCGTTTTGCCGTCTTCACTCAGGTCGAACACATCCACGTCCCACTTAATGTCGGAGGTGAGATACGTAGGCTGCAACGTGCTCAAATCCATGTATGCCAGGCGATGAAACTCCGAATCCCGATCCGTAGTTATATAGATTCCCTTCCCGTCGTGGCTGAAGCGCGCTTCGTTGTAGTGGATATCCTCTTTCTCTGATCCCGGTGTTAGAAGTGTTTTCTCTCCAGTGTGCGCGTCTACCATGTAAAGCGAACTCTGGTTCGCCGAAATCTCATTTAGCACCAGCAACTTGTTGTTGTCCGGAGAGAAGTCGAGAGCTTCCCAACCGCCGCCTTTTACCTGCATCAATAAATGATCGGACTTCGGGTTGGTCGGATCCATGATCCATAGATCCGTGTCCTGCCCTGTACGACGCGTCGAGCTATAAGCGGCAAGATTGCTGTTGTGCGAATAAACCGCTCCGGTATTGCGTGACTTTCCATCGGTCAGCAAGGTTACGTTGCCGCTGGCCAGATCGTAGCGATAGAGCTGGAACCACTCGCCACCGCCTATGTCCTTACTGAAGACGAAGTAATCACCTTTCGGTCCATAGTGGGCGCCGCCAGTGCGATCAGGAAAAAATGTGAGTTGTGTGCGTGCGCCACCAGGCATCTTCACCAGATGGATCTGCGGCACATCGGCAAAGCGGGTGGTGATCAGCATTTCGCGCTTCACCGGGTCCCAATCCGCTAAGCCCGCGGCACGAAACTCGCCATATTGGTTGGCCTTCTCGGCAATTGCCAGCGGTACCGGCGGAATGTTCCCCACCACCAGGTTGTCCCCCGGACGCACAACACCCGCCTGCGCTGGCGGATTCGTCTGTGCCGTCGGAGCGGATTGCGCTCCGGCCAATAGGCTCGCGATCATCAGTGCCGCAAATGCGACTGCTCGTCTCATGCTGTTCCTCCCTTGGTCGCAAAAAGCCTAATGGTAGATCGTGCATGCGTCAATGACTACTGCGCTGTCAGGGAAACTTCGAAAAAGATAACCGCTTTCAATTTAGGGTTATTGCTCGCATTCGGGCTGAAGAGTAAGAGGTGGTGGCGTTGGCGCGCTGCTGTATTGTCCAACCCATCCGCCACATTGCATGCGCGAATACGTGCCAACACGGTCACGAAGGTCCAGTGCTTTCGCCCGTGCCGCATCGGCGCCGTTCTTCCCCAGATCGGCTTCGATAGACTGTAGCTGTTGATCAACCTGGTGGTTTCCCAACTCGCTGGCTGCAACGAACAAGATGTATGCTTCTTCTCTGTTTCTGGGGCCGGGATCGGCGATAACCCCTTTGAGCAGTAGCAAGCCAAGCTTTTCCATCGCGAACGGGTTACCGCGCTCCGCTGCCTGCCGGTACCACTTTTCTGCCACCTTGTAGTTGGTAGCAGTGCCCTGCCCTTCGTCGTAGAGAAGCCCCAGATAGAACGCAGCGCCGCTGTCGCGTGCATCTGTTGCTGCAGATTCAAGCCACTTTTTCGCCATGGTGGTGTCTCTGGAGATAGGGCCTCCGGTGAAGTAAATACGTCCAAGCGAGAATTGGGCGATCCAGTCACCTTGTTCCGCCGCTTTCTTGTACCAGCCAATAGCCTGTTGTGTGTCCTGCGTTAGCACAAAGCCTTGCTCATAGGCGGACGCCAGCGCCGTCTGGGCCGGCGAGTACCCTGAAACCGCGGACGCTCGCAGCAGATTGAGCGCATCATTTTGGTCGCTCTGATGATTGTTGCCAGCCAGCAAAAGACTGATTGCCTTGCGATATTGTTCCTGCGGCGTAGCTGCGTGGGCGAGGAACGAATTTAGAGCGATGAAGATGAAGCAGATCGTGCATTGCAAAATCATTTTCCGCATACAGACCTCTTTCGCCGAGCGTCTATCTCGGACCACTGATGTGGCGGCTGAATCCTTCTACTCACGCTCAGCTATAACATCAGCCGCTTGTAAAACGCTCACAAAGATTTCCTAAGTTCTGTGAAGAACGTTTCTGTAAAGGAACGTTCTGTGAAGGAACGTTCTGTGAAGGAACGTCCTGTGAAGGAACGTCCTGTGAAGGAACGTCCTGTGAAGGAACGTCCTGTGAAGGACTTCACTGATTCCGGGTAAAGCCAATGATCTCATCGTAGTGATAGGTGAAAATACCGCTTCTGCCTCGTAGCGCCGCAGCCACCATGGCCTCGCCTACAGTCTTCGCGCGCACTGAGCGATACCGTCTCATGGGCCCAATCATCACGGGATTCAACAACGGGCC
>WNEZ01000217.1_pt1 | contig 45506 bp, 38 predicted proteins | sample 5400521 | NCBI WGS metagenome assembly WNEZ01 (sample SAMN13153339, study PRJNA577476) | soil metagenome | isolation source: 120 cm saprolite under Douglas fir tree site 2 hole 1 replicate 1 | place: USA:California | collected 2015-04-18
TAACTAAATTGTATGACGGATGTCAAGTCCAAAAGTTTCATGGGCTGGGAGCCCGTCGAAATCGCCGACCGGCTGCATTCGGCGGCCATTCATCTGCTCCGCCGGCTGCGGGTGCGCGATCGCGAAAGCGGGGTGGGCCCGGCGCAATTGTCGGCTTTGTCAGTTTTGGTTTTCGGCGGCCCGCGGTCGCTGGGAGAGCTGGCCGATGCCGAACAAGTGCGGCCACCAACGATGAGCCGTATCGTCGCGGGACTGGAGCGGGCCGGTTTGGTGCGGCGTCATGCGACGGAAGACGGGCGGCGGGTTCGCCTCGAAGCGAGCGCCAAGGGCGCCAAAATCCTGCAGGAAGGGCGCAAGCGCCGGGTGGAGTCGCTGGAGAAAGCAGTCGCATCATTTCCGGAGAAAGAGCAGCAGCAATTGGCAGAGCTTACGCAACTCCTCCAGCAGGTCATTCGGAATCTTTAGAGATTTGTGGCTCGTAGGGCCTGAGCTGTATCGCCAACGATTAAAAGGGATGGCGACCGAGATCCATTGTAGCCGGGAGTACTTCCGTACCAAAACAGCGGCATCGGCGGACGCGGGAAGTACTGGAAAGAATGAACCCAGCGAGCTATCGACGAAGAATCCGGTGGAGAGCAAACTACGCCAGTAGTCGGGAGTTGTTGGGTTTTTCTGGAGTAACACTACGGTTGTGACTTGTTTGCTCCTGTGTGTCGTCCTGCTGCTCGCGAGCGCAGCAGAACGGCCGGAAAAACCGAACTGACTTCGGATTACAGTACCCTCCATCCCCACGCCCGAGCGGCCGGTCCCCCCACCGGCCGCTCATTTTTTGTGCTCGGCCCCCACTCCACGGTTGGCAGTCCTTGGTTGGAACACCGAAAAGCTGAGACCTGCACGAGTTACTCCTGAGGCTTGATCTTCGGTTTCGGATAACGAGGCCGCTTCGGACGCGGAGCCGTGGCTGTCGAGGGCTCTCTCGCGGATCCACGATTGGACGAGCTGCACGAGGCTTGGGTCAGAGAGCGGGAGAGTGGTAAAAATGAAAAAGGGGGCTGGTGCAAGCCCCCTTTTCGTAATTGACGCCCCAAACCGGTAACCGAGTCGAGGATCGGTTCCGGCCACCCCGGGAAGCCAATCTTTTATGTTAAAGAACCGAGAGCAAACCAGTTGCCAGCTAGTACAATTCTATTAGGTGCGGCGGACGCTGCTGAAAGCACAGCGGTTACCTTCAAGAATGCGTTTAAACCTCAATCGCGCAGAGCTGAAGCCTACAAAATCCCACAGAATGTCGGCGGCATTCTACATTCTTTGGGAGTGTTTCTTGTAGTTCATTCGCGAGCAAGACCCCAAAAGCTCGATAATCGAACCGCGACGCGTCTCATGCGAGCCTTGAATCCGAGGGTGCGTTCGCGGCGAAAGTTCAGGAAGGAGTTCACTGCTCAACAATTTCGTGAACGTTAACGGTGAGCAGCTCGCCCCTCTGAAAATCACCACCCGCAGTTCAACTCGCGAGGGAAGAATCCGTACCGTGAACTCGTTGAAAACGCCGCCAGAAGTATCGCGCCGGAAAATAGACCAGCGCCGCCCAGAAAGCGAACAGAGGGCCTCGGCCAGCCAAAAACAGCAGAATGGTGGAGATGCTCTCGAATGCATCGGACATTCCGCTGACCGCTGCGTTACGGAGTTTTGCTCCAATTGTCTCGGCGGGCGATGTGCGTTCTTCCCGCAGGGAGAAGAAAACGTTTGCGAAGGAGACGCGGCTCCCGGAAGCGTATCGCTCCGTTTGCATTCGCTCGATTTCGCCCCGAAGCAGGGCAACCTGGCGTTCTAGCGCCGCGGGATCGTTGGCCTTGTCCCTGCGGTTCTGCAGCAATTGCAGAAGGCGCTGCTCCTCGTTCTGCGCATTCACCAAGCGGCCCTCCAGTTCACTGCGCTGCTGGGTAATTTCGTCGGCGGCCTCTTCCTCGTGTTCCACGAGGCCGACGGCCTTTAACTCCGCGAGAGCAGATCGATATTCTGACGATGGGACGCGCAATGTAGCGGAAAGGACGCTCCCCGACGGCTGGCCCACCATGCGCAGTTTTGCAACGTAGCCACGGTGGCGATCGAGAATGTCTTCCAGGCTGGAGCGTGAATGGGCGAATTCCCGTGTAACAACAGTAAGTTCCGCGGAATAGGCGATTCGCGGCTCACGGAAGGGACTTGCTGAATCAAGCGGCCCCGCCTTGGAGACGTCGGGGAGCATGCGGAGCGGCAACGGGCTGCTCGACTCCGTCGCGGCACTGCCCATGGGGCGAACGCCATCCGGCGGCAAGGGAATAGGCTGATGTGCCTGCGGTACGACACGATTCGACGCGAACAAGAAAAGCAGAAAGACTCCGGCTATCAGAGAACCCACCAACAACAAGCGGCCTCGGGTAGGAAAGATTGCGCGAAAACGAATAAGGGTGGATCGCAGATATTTATCCACGGGAATGCCTCCAGTTACGTCACGCTTAGAACGGGGAGGCCGCGAATTCTTGCAGCACTTGCAGCCAAGAAAACGCATGCGGGGCTGTGCCTGCTTGGAAGGAACCGGCCATTGCAAGCGAAACTTACGCGCCGATTGCGGAGCGGAGGGCTTCGGCGAGGGATTGGCTGAAGCGCTGAACGTCGGCTTCGTGTTCGGCTTCAACCATGACGCGGGCAAGCTGCTCGGTGCCGGAATAGCGCAGGACGACGCGGCCATTGTCGCCGAGGGCGGATTGGGCTTCGGCCAAGGCATGGGAGACTGCGGGAAGAGTCTCGAGCGGCGGTTTCGAACGCACCTTCACGTTGACGATGAGTTGCGGATAATCCTTGAGACCCTCGATAAGCGATTCGATTTTGCCGTGCATCGAAACCAGCGAAGCAATTTTTGCGGCCGTGAGCAGGCCGTCACCTGCAGGGCTGTCGTCGAGAAAAATAATGTGGCCGGACTGTTCGCCGCCAAGAACGTTGCCGCTGCGAAGCATTTCTTCGAGGACGTAGCGATCACCCACGGCGGCGCGGGCGAGCGCGATATTTTCGCGGGCAAGAACGCGCTCGAGGCCCAAATTGGACATTGAGGTGGCGACGACACGGTCACCTTTGAGCTTATTCTGCGATTTGAGGAAACGTGCGGCGGCAAGAAGCACGCCATCGCCATTCACGATTTTTCCGGTTTCGCAGACGAACAGCGCGCGGTCGGCGTCACCGTCAAAAGCCACACCGAGACGCGCTTTTTCAGCGACGACCCGTTTCTGCAATCCCTCGAGGTCCAGCGAGCCGCAGCCGGCGTTGATGTTGCGGCCGTCGGGCGATACGCCCATGGCCACAACATCGGCGCCGAGGGAACGAAATAACTCCGGGCCGAGCTTGTAGGCTGCGCCATTGGCGCAATCGAGAACGATTCGGAAACCGGTGAGCTTCGCGCCGGGAATAAACCGCTTCCGGAGAAAAGCGAGGTATTCAGCATCGAGAGATTCATCCGGCGCGAGCGACAGCGGATTCCCTGGCGTGCCTTCGCCGCAGTGCTTCAAGATGCCTTTTTCGAGTTCTTCTTCTACGGCGTCTGGGAATTTCATCCCGGCGTGCGAAAACAGCTTCACGCCGTTGTCTTGAAAAGGATTGTGGGAGGCGGAGATGACCACGCCGGCTTGAAAATCGTTCTGGCGAACGAGACAAGCCACGCCGGGAGTAGTAATCACCCCGGCAAACGCAACGGTGGCGCCGGCCTGCGCGAGACCCGCCGCCAGCAAGGAGGCAATGTGCGGGCCGGATTCACGCGTGTCTACGCCGATAAGGACATGCGCTGCGCCATGGTCGCGCTTCAGATACGCGCCGAGCGAGCGTCCCGTGGCGTAGAGGGTGGCATCATCCAGTGGCGGCGTGCCAGGGACACCGCGAATCCCATCGGTTCCAAAAAATTCTTTGCCCATTGGAAGGAACTATTTTCTCCAGAGTGTGGTTCGCGCCTGGTCTCTGCTAACTTCCGTCGGTTATGACCGCCGAAAAGCTTAACACACGTAAAAATAGGCGACTTTACAGCCTAACCCAAGCCATGGCTTTTCATTAAAAAGAAAAGTGGAAAGCTCAGGGCCCAACATGACGTTGGATTTGCGGTATCGAAACAACCGTACGCGGTTCCGCAAAGAGTTTGCGAGAGTGTGCTAACGTGGTGCCACGGAGCCGCTCTTGTCTTCCACGCCAACGCCACCATCCGTCGTGCGCTTCACCAGTTCCAACTTCAGCATGCGCGTGCTCGCGGCGGCCATCATTCTGCTCTTCTTCTATTACGCCGCGGGTGTGGTCATCACCTTGCTGCTCTCGATTTTGCTGGCCTACTTTCTGGATCCGGCTGTGGAAATTCTGGAAAGAACAGGCCTGCCGCGGACCCTGGGCGCGATGGTTATGGTGCTGATCCTGATCGCCGTACTGCTCGCGGTCGGTTACGGGCTATGGACGCGAACCTCAGATTTCGCCGAGAACTGGCCGAAATACAGCAGTGTACTGCAGCAGGCCGCAGGCGCCGTGGAAGGCAAGATCAAGGGAATCGAAGGGCAGGTTTCGCAGATTGCCCCGGAGCAAGGTACGCCCTCCACAACCACGGTGCGGGCGGAGCCCGGCATCGTTCGTACACTGATCTTCCGCGGTATCGGCTCTCTGTACGCGCTCTTTCTGGAAATTACGTTCATGCCCTTCCTGGTTTTTTTCATGCTTGCGGAGAAGCGCGAGCTTTGGCACGGCACGCTGCAGCTCTTTCCCGCCTCGCGGCGCACGCAAGTGAAGGAAACGCTGGAAGATTTGCGTGACGTCCTGCGTGATTACCTCGCGGGAATGACCATTGTGACGCTGATAGTAATCGCGGCGAGCAGCCTGTTCTTCTGGGTGATTGGACTCGATTACCCGATCCTCACCGGGATTGCCTCCGGTTTGCTGAACATGGTGCCGTACATCGGGGCCGTGATGGCCTGGTTGCCTGCCTTTCTCATTGCGCTTGCGAAATGGAGAACGCTCGGGCAGTTTGCTCTGATTGCCGCGACTCTGACGGCCATCCATGTATTGGCTATCAATCTGGTGGCGCCGCAGCTGGTTGGCCGCCGCGTGCGTTTGAATGCAGTGGCGATCACGGTTGCACTGCTCTTCTGGGGCTGGGTATGGGGAGGCATGGGCTTGGTCCTAGCCATTCCCATCACCGCTGCGCTCCGCGTGATCTGCGATCACACCGAATCGTGGAAACCTATCGGACGCTGGCTCAGCGCTTGAAACCATGGAGCGCGAGGAGAACGTTTTACCACATCAGTGATGACCTGTGCTGCAGCAGGAATCTTTGCTCGAGGCAAAATCGATGAATCATAAAATCGCGTTGCTCATGGCTGCTCTCGCGCTCCTGCTGTTGACCACGCCCTCCGCCAGCGCATGGGGTTGCAAAGGACATCAGACGGTGGCCTTGATTGCGGAAAAGCACCTTACGCCCGAAGCGCGCCAAATGATTCTGAAGCTTCTTAGCGACAATGCGATCGATCCAAAGCTGAAGCGCTGGTGCGGCAATGCCACCACGGACCTGATGGTAGATGCTTCCACTTGGCCGGATGATGTCCGCAACGAGCGCAAGAACGGTCCCTGGCATTACATCGATATTCCCCGGGGGAAGCACAAGGGGGAGCTGGGTGAATACTGCGGTACCGAAGGATGCGTCACACGCGCGATCGAGGAGCAGCGCGTCATTCTGAAAGACAAGTCCGCTGACCCTCTAAAGCGTGCCGAAGCGATCCGCTACCTTATCCACTTTGTCGGTGATATGCATCAGCCGTTGCATGCCATTACCAACGCGGACACCGGTGGAAATTGCGTCCCGGTAAAATATTTTCGCCATGAACCGCTTCTTAGCCCAAACCATCCGGAGCGTGAGGATTATTCACCCAACCTTCACCAGATCTGGGACACGGAGATTGTGGAGCGGGACATGGAAATCTCCAACCCGCTGCGCTACGCCGACGAACTGGACGAAAAGTTTCGTGCGGAAAGCTCCACTTGGGAAGCTGCCGGCATCCATGTAGACAACTGGGCTTGGGAAAGCCACGAGCGGGCGGAGACTGCCGTCTACGATGCCTTCCCGGAAAAAATCGGCATCGAGCCGGACATGAAACCGAAAACCTGTGCCGACGACAATCACATCGGAAAACGCATGTTCGACAAGCATCTTGCCGTCGGCGAGTCTTATCAAAGCAATGCCGCCAAAGCCGTGGAACCAAGTCTGGCGGAAGCGGGCGTGCGTCTGGCGATGATACTGAACGAGGCAGCCAAGGCTGTGAACTAGGATTCTTCCTTAGGGTTTCGGAGCAGGAGATTCCGCCGCGGGAGTAGGTCCCCCAAGCGATTTGAGGAACCGCACTAACTGCCAGCGCTGCGGCTCCGGAAGCTTCGACCAAACCGGCATCTTCTTTCGAACTACTCCGTTGGTCAACAGCCAGAAAAGTGTTCCGGGAGTGGCGGTTTGTACGTCTGGAACCCGGAGTCTCGGAGCTTTGCGCGTGCCTTCGGCGGAGTCGCCGTGACATTCCGCGCAGTGCTGCTCGAAGAGAATAGCGCCCGCAGCGACGGCGTCCGGATCGTTCTGTAGCGGATTTGCACGGTTGCGCGCCTTTTCGGGTGCCTTTTGCAGCTCCGCGTAGATAGCAGGATCGTATTTGGGCGCCGCGGCGACGGGCTGTTTGTCAGAATTCCGTTCTTGTGCCAGCAAAATAGACACCGCGAGTAATGAGGTAGATACCGCGAGCGCCGCCGCGATGGCTTTCATTTGCGGCCTCCAAACAACCGGCTGACCATCGAACCGAACCCGGTTATTTCCCGTGAGACACCCCAGCGCATAAGGAAGCGATGACTGTTGTGGTTCAGACCAAAGCCGGAGGAGATCCGCAACGTCCAGCCGGATGGCAAATTCCAAGCGAGAACGGGTGCCAGGTAGTGCGACGTATCGTGTAGACCAAAATTATGGCGGTCACCCAGGCCACCATACATCTCGACCCCGCCCACAAAGTTTTGTGGACAGAGGGTACAGCGCTTCGCCGAAGCCTTCAAGGCCAGCGGGCGGCTGGCGCCGAGGGCATAGCCGAATTCCCAGGGTGAATTCGAAAGATTCTTGGCAGCGAGCGTGTTTTCCGTAAAGTTCCAGCCGTTGAATGTACTGGAGAGAATCAATTTCAATTCGATTTCGTGGATACGCTCCTTGCGAGCTTCCGCGTTTGAAACCAGGAAGTCCGATTCCACGTCATGGCCTTCTCCTTCTTTAAGTATTCTGTCCGCGCCGTTCTTGTTTTCGTACTCAACATAGAAGACGGGATTGATGAAGTGTTCGCGCTTCAGCGGCCGGAAGCGGTTTTCCCAACGGAACCCCGTGAACACCGTGCTGTCTTGGAAAGTGCTCTGGCCATCCAGATAGAACTCCGCGGTCCACCAGGCGGTTGCTCCATATTCAAACTCACCCCAGAAGGCGTGAAAGTCATTTCCGCTTCGCTGAGTCCCAAAGGTGGAGAAATACTCGATCTCGAGGTTGCCAGGTTCTTCGAGATAGTGGTCATAGGCGACAAAGTAGGGGTTCTCCTGTGCAAAAGTTGGAGGCGGGGAGAAAACCAGGAGCAGGGACAACCAGCAAGAGCCAAGCAAAGCGAGCCGACAGATCGAGGTCACCGAATCTCCTTGCAAGTGATTTGCAACAACTAAATCAGACTAACTTAGTCCGATATAGTTTGCAACCCATTGTCATCTGGACATCGTCCTTCGTTTGTCGGCCAGTGTCCCTTAACCGGCTAGTTCTACTCAGGGGTGTAGGGGAAGGGCCCGGTCTAAAATGTCAGAGGTTCTCCCGGCCGCACAATTCCGAAGGTGTCCTCCGATGATACGATGCCCCGAGGAGGCTACCGTGGATTCCGCAAAGCTCGCGCTCACGCTACTCGACGAAGCCTACGAGAAAAAGACCTGGCATGGACCGAATCTCAAGCAATCCATCAAGGGAATCACCGCGAAGCAGGCCGCCTGCCGTCCCGGACCGGGCCGGCACAACATCTGGGAGGTAATGCTGCATGCCGCGTACTGGAAATATGCCGTGCGGCGAAGAATCGAAGGCGGGAAGCGCGGCTCTTTCGCGCTCAAAGGAAGCAATTTCTTTGCAAGACCCGAGAAAGGCAAGCTGAACGAAACGGCCTGGAGCGCGGATAAGAAGCTGCTTGAGCGGGAGCATCGTGCCTTGCGCGTAGCGGTAGCGAAAGTTTTACACACCGCGCGCGGCGCAAAGGAATTGCGCCAGCTCTACGGAGTGGCGTTTCACGATATCTATCATGCGGGGCAGATCCGCCTTCTCCGCCGGCTGATGGAACGCTGATTAGCGCGTAAGCTTTCGCAGGGACTGCACCAGAGAGGACATGTCCCGCGTGTCTTGGAAGAGACGAATCGCCGCGATCCCCGACGCGCCGGAGGCAAGGCAATCGGAGGCATTCGCCAACGTAATTCCGCCGATGCCGAGCACCGGAATGGAGACCGCTCGGCAGACTTCGGCCAGCCGCTCAAGGCCCTGTGGCACGCCGAATGCCGCCTTCAACGGCGTGGCAAAGACGGGGCCAAAAAAAAGATAATCCGCGCCATTATTCGCGGCGGATCTCGCGGCTTCCAGAGAGTGACAGGAAACGCCGATCAGAAAATCCTGGCTTTGGGCTTGCGAGTTCGCAAGCCGCTCTGCTTCCGGCAGCGGAAGACTGTTCTCGCGCAGATGCACGCCGCCAGCGCGTTCCGAGAGCGCGATGTCCAAGCGATCGTTCACCAGAATGCGTGCCGCAGCAGTTTTGTTTGCTGAAGATTTTGCGGCTCGCCGTAGAATTTCCCGTGTGAGCGAACCGCAATCTTTACCCGAAAGATCTTTCTCCCGAATTTGGATCCAATCGACTCCTGCGGCCGCGGCGGCTCCGATTTTCAGCAAGAGCGCTTCTTTTGCGTCCTGTGATTCGCATGCGGCGAGGTTGTGCCGGTCCGTCACGTAGCAGAGGAGCGGGCCGCCTGAAGAGTTATTGAGGGGGGACACGATCAGGCCCCGGGTGCGAACCGATCCAGCCGATTGCCAGAAGAATATCCAAGACTCCGACGCCGCTCACGGCACCGCGAAAGGACGGATGAAGCACAATTCGCATAAGCGAAGGATAATGGCTGAGAAAAAAATTCTGTTCCCAATAGACGGACCACGGCAGATAGAGGAGAAGTGCTCCCATTTCGAACGCAAGAACGACCAGCAATGCGCGATAAACCCGAGTCATGGATGAGCGGAACTCCGTCCTGTCAGGAAAGGTTCAGGATCAACGGATGGGCTTCTGAAGGGCCGCGATGCGTTCGGCCACGTCACGATAGTCGATGTTCATCGCGTAGACCTGGGAAAAACTCTTCAGCGCCGCAACAGGCTCTCCCGCCGATTCCTGAGCTACGCCCAAATCATACCGCAAGGCGAGCGTGCTTTCCGGATCATTGCCAGGGGTCTGCAGAGCGCGCTCGTACCAGATCGCGGCGATGGCTGGCTGGCCCTTCTCCATGAAGGCCAGGCCCAGAAGCGTACAGCACTGCATGGTGTAGCGGAAGGCGCGTCCGCGATCGTTGGCTTTGGCAACTTTCTGGAACTCGCTGATGGCTTCCTCGAGGAGCCCCATTTCACGAAACGCAATTCCCAGATTGTAGTGCGTTTCGAGGTCTTCGTCCTCGGCGCCCATCTCACCGAGCTCGGCGCGAAACTCGTCGAACACTTCCTTGAGTGGGCCGGACTCGCCAGATTGCGCGGGTACTGCCGCCGGCTTCTTCGCCGCGGAAACAGGCTGGGTATTCGGCATCGTTCCCGAAAATCTCGGTGTCAGCTCGCCAATACCCAGCTGATCAATTTCGTTGGCGAGATCAGCCAGAAATTGATCGGAAGCAAAACCACTTCCCGAGGGAGGCGTTGAGGTAGCATTTTGGGCGGCCGGCGCCGGCGTGGGTGGAGCAACGGGAGTCTCTGGCGGCCTTTGGTCATAAGCCGGGACGAGCGGCTCCGCATCCAGCACGAGCTCATACTCTTGTTCCAGCTCGAATTCAGCTTCGTCTGGCTGAGGAGGTTTCTGCGGAACTTTGGGGGCTGGTGCTTGCTTAGGCTTGGCTGCCGCGGGCTTCTCCCCCACTTTTCCGGTGAGGGGTTCCGGCTCGAGCGGAATTGCCGACGCGTTCCCGGCAAGGTCGAACCCGGCAGCCGCCGGCACAACCGGCGGTTCCTCGCCAATCTGAAACTCTTCCACGGCTCCGGGCTTAGTGTGACGCACCGGTCCGGCTGCGGGCTTACCTGCTATTGGAGCAGGAGCTTCCACAGTCGTTTCGTGGGGACGCGTCTCTTCAAGAAGAGTAGCCCATTCGTCGGACAAATCGACTTCCTGAACCTCTGGCTGCTGGAGAGCGGCGTTCACTTCGGCTGGTTGGGGGCGCGCTTCTTCCACGGGAGCGGCCCGCGCAGGAATCGGAGCGGGCACAGGAGTATCCGAAACGGCTTCGGCGGCAATTTCGGGTATCGATCCTTCCATTGGCTCTGGCTCGGCGGCGGCTGGGCCCGCAGATTTCGCCGGGGGAACTACAATCGCCAATTCCGCGTCCGTCAAACCAGCGGCGCGCTGGAAGCGGCGGCGCAATTCTCCGAATCGATCGGAGCTGCGCTGATCGCCCGTTTCGCGGTGGATTTGTTCCAACTGCCCGGCGAGTTCGGCGGTGCGCCGGTCGTCACCGGCGCCGAGGACAAAGTCGAGCAATTTTTCGAGCGTCGGCGTGTGGCGAGGTGCGCGGCGCAATATGGCTTCGAGCAGCCCGATGGCCTTTTGCGTGAGGCCGTAGCTGGCAAAGAGGTCGACGTCGGTGAGTGACTGGGCGATGAATTTTTGCGTCTCTTCGTCAAGCGCAGGCTCCTTCGGCGTGACTGCCGGCTTGGCTGACGGTTCGGGAGCAGATTCTTCCTCTTCGACTGGCAGCTTGGCAGCGGGAGGTTTTGGAATATCCGCCCGCAAGTCTTCCTCGGGAGGTTCTTCCTCTACTCCGGGGGCCAGGAGTCCCATTTTGCGGAGCACACCGTTCAGTTTGCGCTTTGCTGCATCGCTCTCCGGATCGCGGTCGAGGAGTTGTTCGAAGGTCTTCTTTGCTCGCTCCCACTGGTGATCGGCAGCCAGGGCATCGCCGAGGTGCGCCAGCGCGTCGGGCAAGCGGAAGGAGTCGCTAGTGCGTCCGTATAGCTCCACTAACCATTCCAGCGGCTCGATGGCGCCAGGCATGTTGGCCGCAAGCTCGTTGAGCAGTTTCCCGACAACTTCATGCTCTCCCGCATCAATCATGGGCAGGCGTGACTTCTCCAGGATCTCCCTGGCTTTTTGGCCATTCCCGGATTGCAGCAGCGATTCGACGACCTTTTGCATCGGCCCAAAATTTTTCTCGTCCGCTTCGAATACGCGATGCGCGAGCGCCGAGGCCTGGTCCCAGTCGGAGTTCTTGAGATAAAGATCGAGGAGAAGCTCGGTCTGTTCACCGCCCTTCTCAAGATCGGCCGTTTGTTCCAGGAGCTGGGCTGCCTTGGTGAGATTGCCCTGAGAAGAATGCGACCGCGCTTTGACGATGACCGCGGCGGTATTGCTGGGCTCGAGTTTCAGTGCCTTGTCGGCAAGCTTTTCGCTTTCGCCATGGTCACCGCGGGCTAATGCCCGCTGCGAAGCGGAGACATAAGCCTCGATGGCCTCCCGCGTCTGGCCCATGGCCTGGTACAAATCGGCCAGGCGAATCTGGATGCGGAGATTGTCAGGCTCCGCCTGCAGAAGCTTTTTCAAAAGGCCCACGGCTTCCGGCTGGCGATTGTTCTTCAAGTGAATTTCCGCCAGTTGCAGGAAAAGGGGCCGAGCCTCACTCATCACCCCTTGTTGAACGTAGAGGTCGGCAAGTTTTTCAAGGGGTCGAATCTCTTCCGGAGCCAGCTTGGCAATACGCTTGTACACCGCGATCGCTTTTGTCAGGAATCCGTCGCCGACGAAAATCTGCGCCAGGCGTTCAAAGTAGTCGATGGCCTGAAACGTCTCGCCCTGGCGGATATAGAGCTCGCCGATGGTCATCAGGGTGACCTGATCACGAGGCTCGTACTTCAGAATATTCTGGTATTCGGCTATGGCCTGTGCGACCTTGCCCTGGTTCAGCAGCTTCTGTGCGGTTTCGACGTACTTGCTTTTGTTATAGGCCATGCGCAAACGGGGACAAGGCTCCCCCTGGAGTCTGTCCCACACGTTCTCCTCGATCTGTTGCGGTAGCGAAACGGCTCGTAGCGCTACATGGTTACGCTAGCAGGCCGGAAAAAGACAAGTCAACGAACGCAGAACCTCTTGTGAGCAGGCAGTTATCCCCTTTCCATCCAGGAAATCCGCGGGCGAAAGTAAGGCAAATAATTATTGAACCCCTTATCTTTCTCGCCGCTCGGACTCGGCGCGGGCTCCGCGGAATAAAGGATCAATTGAGGAAGGCAGGCGCGCTGTAATCAACGGCTGGAGAGTCTGTAGAGCACCGCTGCATGCGGCGCCAGTGCGACGGTAAGTGAATCCGCGGGAGCAAAATCTTTGTGCTCCCAGAGGTCGCGCAGGCGATAGCTCGCCTCCGGCATCCCAATATCTTTCCAAGAATACTGGAGAATCTGGGCAACACTTTCGAGATTGAAGAGCGCCAAATAATACCCGTCACCTGATTCCGGGCGCGCGAGCCAGATGGCTGCCTTGTCTGTCGTGAGGACCGCATGATTGCCAGTCGAGTGCTGGTCCACGGCAAGAACTTCGGCATTGGTCAGCAGCGATTCCGTCCACTCATCGCAGAGGGCCAGATTCCCGCCCATCATCAGGGGCGACCGAAAAATCGACCAAAGCGTGAGCTGTGTGCGCTGCTCATCGTGCGTCAGCCGCGTGGCGCGCGGCTTCTCCCATCCAGCGACCGGTTCCAGGCGGCCGATAGGAAGCATGTCTGCGTCGGGCCAGTGGCCAAGGCCGGAAAAGTCAGCCCACTTCGCGGCGCGCGCAAACTGATTCTCGATGCCCGACGGAAACTGCGTGTCGCTATGCCAGACATCCCAGATGTCGTCCGAAATCCGCCACATCTGCGCGTACTTGCTCATCTCCTCCGCCTTATCCAATGCCGCGGGGCCCGGCGAAAGACTCAGGACGATGGGTCGGCCTGTCTTATCAAGCGCCTGGCGGATCATGCGAATGTCATCTCCTTTGTAGGGATGATCCGCGATGCAATCGACCTTCAGAAAATCCACACCCCAGCGGGCATACAGCTGCGCAAGCGTGTCGTAATATGCTTGCGCCGCCGGCTTGCTGGCGTCCAATCCGAAATTGAAAGGATTCCACGGACAGGTATCGTACCTGTCTGCCGCATCCGTCGCGTGGAACATACTGCCGGCGATTGACAAATTTCTTCGCACCGCTTCCTTGGGAATGCCGCGCAGAATATGGATGCCGAACTTCAAGCCCAGCGAATGAATGTAGTTGGCGAGTGGCTTGAAGCCCGCGCGTTGCGCCGCCGACGGGATGGTGTTCACTGCCGGCGTGTACCGGCCGTAAGCATCCAGGCTGAATTGCGCGCTCTCGGCATTGGCGCCGACGGAGTGATTCGTTACATACCAGCCCATGTCCACGACGACGTATTGCCAGCCATAGCTCTTGAGGTGCTGGGCCATCCATTGGGCATTTGCACGAATGTCAGCTTCGCTGACCGATTCGCCGTAGGAATCCCAGCTGTTCCAGCCCATCGGGGGCGTTGCTGCCAGCAATGGGAGCGAATCGGGAGCAGCGGTCTGGGCCCGGAGAAAAAATGCGGCTGCACAAACAACAACGACACAGATTAACGGCCAGGAAAAACGCATTGGCTGCTCCCCATGGTGACCTTTCACGACGTATCTTTCGGATCGGGCTCATTTGGATCGAGTCCATTCGAATCTGAAATGATCGCGGGCGATTCATTCGCGCGTCAAAATATCGGAAGTGAAGTTTGTGTCGCGCCGACCGCCCAGCACGCGGAATCGCGCACAGGGGCAAAGGAATGGCGGTGAAGCGGCGTCGGGCCATGTTGACGCAAGGCTTCGAGATGGTCGGGCGTGCCATATCCTTTGTGGCGCGCCAAACCGTATAGCGGATAAACAGCGTCCCACTCTTGCATGCGCATGTCCCTATGCGTTTTCGCGAGGATGGAGGCTGCCGCGATGGAGATGCAGCGGGCATCGCCTTTAATCAAGGATTTCTGCTCGATCAGGACGTCAAGCTGCATCGCGTCGATGAGCAGGTAATCTGGTGGAATCGTCAGTTGTTGAAGCGCCGCGGTCATCGCCTGACGCGAGGCCTGGTAAATGTTCCAGGCATCAATGCGTTGCGCATCCACTTCGGCTACAGCCCATGCGAGAGCGTGTTCGCGGATGCGCGGGGCGAGTTCCGCGCGTCTTTCGGAAGTGAGTTTTTTGGAATCGTCCAGGCCAACGATGCGCCGCCTGGGATTGAGAATCACCGCAGCGGCAACGACTGGACCAAACAACGCGCCGCGTCCGGCTTCATCAATGCCAGCGATGCGCATCCAGCCCAGTTTGCGCGCCGCTCGCTCGAAACGGGAGGAGCAGAGTCGGCTCATTAGCGTGAGATTCTAGCACGCCGCGTGACCGGCGAGAGCAACAGAGACGAACGAGAGTTGCTTGTCCGTTCTACTCGTAGCGCAGAGCAACCATGGGATCAACGCTCATGGCACGTCGCGCCGGAATCCAGGCAGCAAAGAACGCCACCGCGAGCAAAGCGAACAGAGCCGCGCCGAGGAGCAACGGGTCGTGCGCGCGAACCTCAAAGAGCAGAGACTCCAAGAGACGCGAAGAGAGCCACGCTCCCAGAAGTCCGAGCGCTGCTCCAGCCGCCGTCCAGCGCACCATGTTGGAAAGAACCATTTTCAGGACATTTTGGGGAGTGGCGCCGAGAGCGATGCGAATGCCGATTTCCCGAGTTTGTTGCGCGACCAGGAAGCCGACAACTCCATAGATGCCGATGCCCGCAAGCAGGACGCCCATGCCTGCAAACAGAGACAGCAGGACCGCGGTGAATCGGGGCTGTTGCGCAAGCTTTCCGACTCGCGTCTTCATGACTTCGATCGTCACGGGAACTGTCGGATCGATGGCTGCGGTTTCCGAACGAATCCACTTCGCAACGGCGTCTGAATTGATGGCGCTCTGAAGAATCAAGTGCCCAGAGCGGAAGTAGCCTGTGGACTCATTTTTCCAGGGAATGTAAAACTCAGGGTCCGCGGGCGCGGCGAGTCCGTTGTTCTTTACGTCTCCAGCAATGCCGACGATCGTGCGCCAGTCCGTCTGCAAGCCAAAACGAAACGATTTGCCAAGGGGGTCTTCGCCGTTGGGGAAGAGTTTTTTCGCGAGTGCTTCGCTAAGAATGACCGGTCTCTCCGAAAGCGCACGATCCTCTTCACGAAAAGCGCGGCCGCGGAGAATGGGAATACCCAGCGCAGGAAAATAAGCAGGAGTGACGAAACGGTAGCCAATCATTCCGCCGGTGCCCGCACTGAATTTCGTGTGTCCGGGAGTTTCAAGGGACGACAGAAAAGTAGCCTGTATGCCGCCGGAAGGGGGCAACGAATCGCTCAAGGCCAGCGAAGTGACGCCTGGCATTTGTTTCAGCCGGGACTCGACGCGATTGAAAAAGTCGAGCTGTTTCGCGGGGTCGGGATAGCGATATTCGACGAGATTGATTCCCGCGGTGATGACACGCTTCGTGTCCATGCCGAGTGCAACGGTTTCGAGCTTCCAGAGGCTGCGCAAGAGCAGACCGGCTCCGGCAAGAAGAATCATCGAAACGGCAATCTGCACGGTAACCAGTAACTGGCGAAGCATACCCCGGGATGTTGCGCGGTTCCCTTTTCCGGTGAGCAATTCCGGCGCGGGGCGACGCAGAGCCGAGGCGAGTCCGAAGAGAATGCCTGACATAAGTGAGACGCCGAGTGCAAAAAGCAACACGCGAACGTCGATAGCGGCCTGTTCGAGCCGCGGGATACCCTCGGGTGCGATGGAGACAAATAGACGAAGCAAGAGTTGAGCGAACCAGCAGCCCGCGAGGCCTCCCAACACTCCCAGGAGCATGCTTTCGGCGAGCGCCTGGCGAACCAGACGTCCGCGCGTGGCGCCAAGTGCGGTGCGAACGGCTAACTCTCGCACGCGGCTAGTAGCACGCGCGAGCAGCAGGTTTGCAACATTTGTGCATGCAACAAGCAGCACCGCCAAGACCGCGCCGAGAAGGACCCACGAGGCGACGCGGGCGTCTTGTATCTGACGATCACGGAGCGAGCGGACACGGAACGACACTTCGCGACGAAACTGCGGCGGAACGTAGTTCAGGGACTGCTGGAAAAGCGGCTCCATGGCGGCCGCTGCTTGCTTAATGGTAATGCCGGGCTTGAGGCGCGCAAACGCGCGCAAAATGATTTGCCGCGCGTTGGGCCCGCGATCGGTGGAACCATCGAGCGCGGCCGGAACAAGAATGTCGTCGTGGCCGAGGTTCGGCATTTCGAATTGTGGCGGAAGAACACCGACAACCAGAGTGGGCTTGCCATCGAGAGAAATGGTGCGCCCGGGCAAATTGCGATCGCTGGCGAAGCGCGAACGCCACAGTCCGTAGGAAACAAGCGCGACACGCGGTGCGTTCGGCCGGTCTTCGTCGCTCGAGAAATTTCGGCCGAGGAATGGTTGGATTTCGAACGTCGGCAGAAATGTAGATTCCACGAGAGTACACTTCAATCGGACAGGGTTCTTTTCGGTGAGATCACAATCCGCTCCGCCGGGAACAAAGGACGTGACGGACTCAAAGGGAGTCTGCGCCCTCTTCCAGTCCACATAATCCGGACCGAGCACGAACTCATTCGCTTCAAACGGCGCTTTATCCCCAAAGCTGACCAGCCGATCGTCATGAGGATAGGGAAGGCTGCGGAAAAGAATGCGGTCGACCGCGCTGAAGACCGCTGTGGTAGACCCAATCCCCAAAGCAAGAGTGAGTATCGCAACGATCGCAAAGCCCGGACGATTCACTAACCCACGCAGAGCAAACCGTAGGTCCTGCATCAGCGCATCGACAAACTGGAGGCTGCGCTGGTCGCGGTAAAGTTCTTTGGCTTGTTCGACGCCGCCGAATTCGCGCCGCGCGGCATAGCGGGCTTCTTCGAGGGTCATGCCTTTGCGGATGTTTTCCTCCGCGAGCATCTCTAGATGCGCGCGCAGCTCGGCTTCGAGGTCTCCGTCCAATTGCTGTTTGCGGAATAGGCTGTGCAAACGCGCGGAGAAAATACGGAGCCACTCCATGTCAGGCTCCTTCCGTGCCGCCGAGAAGTCGGGCCATGAGCACAGTCATGCGCTCCCAACTCTCGGTCTCTGCGAGCAACTGTTTGCGACCGGCGCGCGTGAGCGTGTAAAACTTCGCTTTGCGGTTGTTTTCCGAAGCGCCCCATTTGGAAGAGATCCAGCCGCGCTGCTCCAGCCGCAGCAGCGCGGGATAAAGCGTGCCCTGGTTCAGCTTGAGCAGATCATCGGAAACCTGCTGGACGCGCTGGGCGATGCCGTAGCCATGCAGCGGCCCCATGGCGTGGAGGGTTTGCAGAACAATCAGGTCAAGGGTGCCTTGCAGAACTTCTCCGCGCGGAGGAGCCATGTTTTCTCCTTTAGATAAACAACAGGAGCATAGACTTCTTCCTGTTGAATGTCAACAGGAAGGCTCTTCAAACGGACGCCGGCCGCCAGCCGCCCTGCATTCCGATTGACGGGCGTTCGCAGGGCGTGGCAGCATACGCTTGCCACAAGAGTGCAACCCCGAAAACCTAAAGACCTTCATTCTTAAGGAGCAGACCACCCATGGCAACGGCTCAATGCGCGCGCCACCTTCCTTTTATTGGTTTTTTTTCTTCCGTTCTATTGCTAGCGGCTCTCCTCGCAGGCGGCCCCACTTTTGCGCAAACCCGCCACATTGAACTGAACGACTACGCGAAAATTTCTTCCGTCTCCGACCCGCAGATCTCCCCTGACGGGAAGACCATCGTATTCGTCGTCTCTCGGCCGAATCTTGAACAGGACCGCAGCGACCGCGAACTGGTCCTGTTTGATATTGCCACGGGATCGCAACGTATCCTGACCTATGAACGCAAAGGCGCCGGCTCGCCACGGTGGTCACCGGGTGGCGACCGCCTGGCGTTTGTCGCCGTGGATGGAGCGGGTAAGGACGCCAAGCCACAACTTTATATTCTTCCCATGACTGGTGGCGAAGCCCGCAAGATCACCGAAGCCCCGAATGGCATTGAGCAGTTTGCGTGGCGGCCGAACGGGCAAGAAATCGCTTACGTCACATCCGACGAGCCGGAAAACAAAAAGGAAATTGAAAAGCATCACGATGCGTTCGAAGTCGGCGACAACGATTTCCTTGCGACCGAAGCCGCGCTGCCTTCCCACATCTGGATTCTTCCGGCAGGAGGCGGAACGCCCAAACGATTGACTTCCGGCGCGTGGAGCCTTCCCAAGAGCGCACCGCCCAGTTCTCCCGCGTCTCCCATTTCCTGGTCCCCTGATGGCAAGTGGCTGCTCTTCACCAGGCAGGAACATCCGCACCAAGGTGACGCTGAACTGACGACGCTGCAAGTGCTCAAAGTCGAATCCGGCGAAATCCGCAAGCTGACAAAACACGAAAAATTCGAGAGCTTCGGCCTCTTTTCTCCGGATGGTTCCCGGGTAGCTTTTTGGTATCCACGTGACGGCGATCCAAACAATGAAAATGAGATTTTTGTGACGCAGACCACTGGAGGCGACGGTTCCGACGCCACGCGATCCATCGACCGCGACCTCTTGCGGGTCATCTGGATGCCTGACGGCAATGCACTGCTCGTCGGTGGCCATGACGGCACGCAGACTTCGCTTTGGCTCCAATCGCTCGCGGGGGCTGCGAAAAAAATCTCCCTAGGGGACATCAGCCCTTCGTGGGCCTTCTGGGTAGATGTTTTTGTCGGCCGCAAAGGAGAGATCGCCTTTACCGGCAGCACACCGACGCAGCCGTCGGAGTTGTACTACATGGCGTCCGCCAATGACGCGCCAAAACGTCTTACCGATTTCAATCACGAGATCGCTTCGCTCGCGCTTGGCAAAGTTGAAAAACTCGCCTGGAAAGGGCCTGACGGTTTCCAGGAAGACGGCGTCCTTTTCTATCCGCCCGACTTTCAGAAAGACCGCAAATATCCGCTGGTGCTGATCATTCATGGCGGACCGCAGGCTTCAACAACCACGCAATTTGGTTTCCTTCCGCAGCTCATGGCCTCACATGGTTACGTGGTCTTCTCCCCGAATTACCGCGGCAGCGACAATCTTGGCAACGCTTACCAGCGGGCTATCTGGAACGATGCGGGCGACGGTCCGGGACGCGACGTCATCGCAGGCATTGATGCGGTGAAGAAACTCGGGTTCGTCGACGAATCAAAAATCGGCGTCACCGGTTGGTCCTACGGCGGGTACATGACGTCCTGGCTCATCGGCCACTATCAAATCTGGAAGGCGGCGATGGCCGGCGCGCCCGTGACGGACACCTACGACGAATATAATCTTTCCGATGGCAACGTGACCAACCGCTACGGCTTCAAAGGCTCGCCCTACGTGGGAGATAACCTCAAGGACTATCGCGCCCAATCACCCATCACCTATGCCGCCCAAATGAAAACGCCGACGCTCATCATGCACGATACCGGCGACGCACGCGTCACCATCACGCAAGGCTACTCGCTCTACCACGCCCTCAAGGACAACAACGTGCCCGTTAAGTTCATCGCCTATCCTGTCGCGGGCCATTTTCCTGGAGATCCGGTGCGGGTAATGGATGTCGATCGCCGCTGGGTCGAATGGATGGACCAATACTTGAAGTGAGTGTTTTCTGTGTGGCCCCGGCTAGGTATCAGACACATTTCACGCGACTAAATAAAAAGAGGCCCCGGCAAACCGAGGCCTCTCTCGCTAGTTCCAATGCAATCCTAAGTTTGCTCTTACGCTTTCGCTTCTGTTCCTGCGACCGCCACTGCCGCCACTTCCTCGCGGCCCGCGCGCTTGATGCGGGCAGCCTTGCCCTTCAAATCGCGCAGGTAATACAGCCGTGCCCGGCGAACTTTACCCTTGCCAACGACCTCGATCGAGCTGATAGTCGGCGAATGCAGCGGAAAGATACGCTCGATTCCGACGCCAAAGCTGACTCGCCGTACCGTAAACGTCGCGCTGGACGCCCGGCCCTTCTTGGAAATCACCACGCCCTCGAACGCCTGGAGGCGCTCCTTCACCTTCTCGCCTTCGCCTTCCTGCAGGCGGACGTTGACGCGCACGGTGTCGCCCGGGCGGAACTCCGGGAGGTCTTTGCGCAATTGCGCTTCATGTAATTTACGAATTACCGGATTCATGTTCCTATTTCCTTGTAGACCCACTCAGGCGGGGCCAACTCTTCAGAGACAATCATCGATTATAGACAAATTGTCCCAATTTTCCTAGCGGATTTCAGCCAACTCATCCCGGAGAATTTGCCAAGTATGCCGTTGACGGCCGCTCCACAAACTACTCTAATTGTGCGAATCCCAACTCTTGCCCGGCAGGAGGTCCACTGCCATGAGCAATTTCATTAGACAAGCGTCCGGCGCCATACTGAGTGTAGCGCTGCTGCTCTTTTCTGCCACCACTCGGGCGCAAGATCAGACTTCGTCCGCGGACGCCGGTCAAATTTCTGACACTTTGCGTTCGGCTACGTACGCCGAAGCCATCTACCCACCCGGCGTCATGCCGGACTGGGACCGAGGGTATGTCATCCACTACGAGATCGAAGTGAACTACAGTCCAGAGACGCCGATGGTCGTGATGTACGACAACACCGGCAAGCGAATCCGGGAGGGAAGAATCTGGCCTCAGAGCGCCGGTAGCGTACGCATCCGCAGAATCGCCGCAACCAGTGGCGGAGCCATTCTCGCGGCCGGTTGGGCCGTCATGCAGGATGGGTCCAGCCCGGGTTACATCGTCAAGACTGACCTCGCCGGTACCACCGTGCAATCGCTCCTAACCGGTTCTTTCATGCCTGAACAAATCTGCGAAGCACCCGACGGCACGGTATGGAGCCTCGGAAGAACCTTGGACCCCAATGACGGACAACAACACAGTACCGACATTCTTCGGCGCTACAGTTTCGAAAAGGGACTACTGCACAGTTTTCTGTCGGAAGAGACGGCTAAAGCTGTGCTTCATTCGAACAGGCCCTGGTTTAGCCCGTTTGGCAGCTATGTTCGATGCGGGAAGAACAAAGTTTCCGTCTACCTGAAGTTCACGAACGAGTATGTTGAAATCGACACTTCGTCACTCAAGTTGAGTCGTCGGAAATTGGACGAGGCGGTGGTGCAACAGCGAGAGGCAAATGGCTTGGCCGTCACCGAAGATGGAAGGGTTTATGTGAGTTTCCGCGGTAGACGGTTGGAGGGTGCACCGCAGGTTAGGGGCTTGTATCAAATCAAAGCGGTGTCAGGGAACCCCATCGCATCGCTGCTCCCCGTAGCAGGCACGATAACCACGATTGAGCAGGGTAAAGCTCCTCCGCCGGGAACATTCATCATGCTTTGGGGTGCGGATGGCAATCAACTGGTCGTCTGGCGGATGGGTATGAACGATTCATTTCTGTCCTGGGTCAATGTGATCCACAGCGAAGGAACGGACTAACTCCTATCTCGCGCGGGTTGGCTTCACCTGCAACTGGCGCAGAACGTTGCGCAAATCACCCGATCGTGGATGCTGAGGTTCGTTTGCGAATCACCGTTTCCGAGAAGCGCTCCATCTCCTCGAATTGCGGGCTGAATTGAAGTAGTACGAGGTCAACGCCCGCGGCTTCGAATTGCGCCAGGCGCTCCGCCACGTGTTCCGGCGTACCGACTAAGCCCGACCGCAAGCCACGATTCGAAACCGAATAGTCTTCCAGCGAGACGCGCTGCTCCAGTTGCGTTCCGGCAAGCCATTGCTGGTAATTCGCGTAGCCTGCCGCGGATTGTTGTACATCCGTGATGCGCCGCAGCTCATCCTGCGCTTCGCGTTCCGTTTCCCGGACAATCGCATATCCGGCAACCCCGAACTTGAGCGGTGGCAAATTGTGTTTCGCGCGGCGCTCGCGCAAATCTGCAATCTTCTCGCCGACGCGCTCCGGTGGATCGCCGTGCATCAAATACGCGTCACACTTCTCGGCGATTAACTCTTTTGCCGCGAGCGATTCGCCACCCGCGTACAGCGTCGGCCGCGGCTTCGCCACCGGCTTCGGCGCGAGAACGTTGTCTTCGATACGGTAATACTTCCCCGTAAGAGAAAAATGATCCAGCTTCCAAACACCGTCCAGCACGTCCAGCCACTCGCTGGTGCGCGCGTAGCGGTCGTCATGCTGTTCGAACGCCACGCCATACTTTCGCGCTTCGTCCGCCCACCACGAAGAAACTACGTTTAGCGTTAGCCGGCCGTTGCTGATCCGATCGATGTTGGCGGCCTGCTTCGCCAGCAGCGCGGGCAAATGAAACGTCGGCCGGACCGCCACCATCAATTCGATCCGCTCCGTCACTGCGGCCAGCGCTGCCGCCGTCGACCACGCGTCCAGCGAAGGCGCTTCCACCCCCTTGATGTCGTTGAGGTTTAGTTCCGCGATCAGCGTCAGATCGAACCCGATCTGCTCGCTCCGCTGCGCAAGCTTCTTCACATACGCCCAGCTCACTTCCATATTTTCGTTTTCGACGTTGCGCAGCCACCCGCCGAAAACGGGAAGCCAATAGCCGTATCTCATCGAGGGCCTCCGCTGACAGCCACGCGCTCGCTGCGATTCGCCTCGGCGCGCTGCGCCTCCGCGATCAGAAAGTCCGCTAGCCGCGCGTACGGATTAAATCCGACTACCCGCACCGGATCGGCCACGAAATTGGAAAGTGCGTTCACGTCGTAATAAAGCTGCCGCCCCGTGCGGTCGTCAATCACGTACTCGATTCCGCCCACCTCGACCCCGGCGAGTTCCACAATTCGTTCGACATCTTCGATAACCTGCCGCGGCGCTGCGTAGCCTTCCACCTTCATCCCGCTCTTCGGCGCGTCCACTGGGCACGCGATGCGCGTCAGCTCTTCCCCTCGCGTGTTCTGGCAGATGTCTGCCGGACACAAGTTGTAACTCTCTCCCGTGATGTAAATCTGAATCGCATACAAATATTTTCCCCCCAGCACTTCGACGCGCGTGATGATCCCGTCGCGCGCCGTAAACGCTTCCTGCACCAGCGCCGTGGAGTCGATGCCGAAGTACAGCCGGTTCGCCTCGACGGCCGCCCGCAGCTCCTCTGGAGAATTGAATCGTTCAATCCCCGCGCCACTGCCACCAATATTCGGCTTGATGACCACGGGATACCCGATCGCCGCCGCCGCCTCAATCGCCTGCGATGGATGATTGATGACCCGCGCCTTTGGATAGGGCAATCCTAATTTTTCCAAATTCGTCAGTTGCAGCGCTTTCGAAATCTCATGATTGAAACACCGATATCCGTTGACGACCCGCACGCCTTCTCCTTCAAGGTGCGCCAGATAGTTAAGCGTATAAAAAATCCCGTGGCCCAGCCCCCGCTGCCATGCCGAAGGACTCATGCGATTGAACAGCAGCGAATATTCCCGTTCCGGCGAAGCCACATCATAGTTGTGGTGTCGCGCATCAATCTTCAGCCACGGCACCCCGCGCTCATCCAATTGCTGAAACAGCGGCCGGAACCAATCCGGATGCTCGTAGTAAATCGCGATGGGCTTGTCGAGCCCATAGCCGTTTTCAGTGGTCACGTTGGTCATAAATCCTCGCGTCTAGCGCCCGCCTCTGAAGCTTCCCTTGAGGGTAGAGGTTAGTCTGGTACTTTTGAATTACTCCTCATGGGATGAATGAGAACTCCAAGAAGTCTCATTTTATTCCCGTGGCAGCAGATCCGGACGGTTACGCTTGGTTTTCTCCGCGGCCGAAGCCCGCCTCCACTTCGCCACTTCCGCGTGATTGCCGGCTATCAACACCTCAGGAACGCGCCACCCGCGGTACTCCGCAGGCCGCGTGTAATGCGGAAAATCAAGAAGTACGTGATTGGCATCTGTTGATTGGAGTTCGTTGCGGCTCCACGCATTTGCGAGCGTTGGGCCGCCGCTAAACGATTCATTCTGCGACGAAGCCTCATTCCCCAGCGCCCCCGGCAACAACCGTGTCACCGCATCCACAATCAGCATCGCCGGCAGCTCACCGCCGCTCAGCACAAAATCTCCAACGGATATTTCCTCCGTCGCCAAATGCTCCGCCACGCGCTCGTCAACGCCTTCATATCTCCCGCAAATAAATATGACGCGCTCCAGTTCCGCATAGCGCCGCGCCGTTTCCTGCCGGAACAACTTTCCCGACGCCGACATCAACACAATGGCCATCTTCGGATCATCACCACGCGCCCGCGACGCATCGCCGACGCCATGCCCAAGCAGAGACTCCACCGCCTCAAACAACGGCTCCGGCTTTAGCACCATGCCTTCACCGCCACCGAACGGACGGTCGTCTACGGTGCGATGACGATCCTTGGTAAACACGCGCAAGTCCTGCACGTGCACCTCGACCAGCCCGCTTTCCCGCGCCCGGCGCACGATGCCGTGCTCCAGCGGCCCCGCAAAAAACTCCGGGAATATCGTAATGAGGTCGAAGCGCATCTGCCTTCAGTCTAACCAACGCCTTTCTCGCTTGTCATGCGCCCCGCCTAAAACGCGCCAGCCACCGCGGCACCTGCCTGCAATACTCATCATATTCCGCGCCGAATTTTTGCCTCAGCGCCGGCTCCTCGAAAAACAGCACGAACAAATTCGCGGCTACCAATAAAACCATTGCCAGATCCACCAGCGCCACTGAATGAAATACAGCTGCTTCTCCCAGGATCACAAACGCAACGCTCCAATACATTGGATTCCGCACTACCTTGTACGGCCCCACCACAACCAGCTTTTTCGGTGGATCCAGCGGCAGCGGCGTTCCCTTGCCGCGCACCGCGAAGCCCCAGAATGCACACGCGAAGTATAGGGCGATTCCCGCCGCAATCAGCAGCCAGCCCGCTGCACGCGGTCCTCCCAGCGCCGGCCGACTCCCGCGAGGCAGCAGCCAGTACGGCATCATCACGGTCCAAAAACCCGGGATGAAAATAGTGAAGATCAGCGTTCGAATGACGGGTGACATCACCGGCAGCCTACACCAAGCGCGCTATTCGCGATTCAGTTCCCGAAGCCCCTCCGGCAGGATCACATCGATCCTCCGCGCCGCCGGATCGATTTTCGTGCAAATATCCACCGCTAGAGGGATTAGAATTTCACCGCCAGAAGTCTCCACCTCCAGCAGCGGCGTCCCGGTAATCTCTTCCCCGGGGAATTGCACGTCGCGGACCGCCCCAAGAAGAGCCGGCGCTTCCGCCAGCGAGCACGGTGACGAAGTCACAATGGACGGTAAAGCAGGGTTTTCAAACACGGAGCAACCAATGAGATCCGATACGAAATATTGTCCCGCGGGAAGCGTCACGCGCTGTTCGAACGGAAGCACCACCTCGAGCCCCCGGAATTTCTCCGCTTCAGAAATTGACTCGACGCCTTCAAAGTGAAAAACCGCCTGGCCGCGATGATTCTGGCTCAACCAGCAGGATTTTAGCGCCATCCGCCGCGGTTCATTCTTGCCATCCGCATGCCCGACAAAAACTTCCTGCAATCGTGTCAGGCGGTCTGGAAAATCAGTGAGGAGTTCAGCAGCAACTTCGCCCTTGTTGCCGCGTGCCCGAAGGATGCGCGCAACCAGGACCCAGCGTGGTGTTTCAGCGCTCAATGGGAAGTAAGACAGCTCAGCCGACTACGTAAAGCTTGACCGCAAAAATGTCAGTCTTCCAGGATTTCCAGCGTGAATCGCTTGTGCAGCTTCATCCCAGACGCGCCCAGCAGCGTTCGAATCGCCTTGGCCGTCCGCCCCTGCCGTCCGATCACCTTACCCAAATCTTCGGGATGCACCCGCAGCTCCAGCACCGTGACTTGCGATCCTTCAACGGGCTTCACCTGCACGTCCTCGGGATGATCCACGAGCGCTCGGGCGATGGCTTCGACCAGTTCCTTCATACCGTACCTGGGAATGGCGCCTCCGGTGAAGCCGGGGACGCACAAATTTCAGGAAGGCGCTGAAACTACGCGATCTTCTGCAAACGGAGAAAGCTGCGCACCGTGTCGCTGGGCTGCGCGCCCAGTCCCATCCAATACTTGATGCGCTCGGCATCCAGCTTGATCTCCGCCGGCTTTTTCAATGGATCGTACGTGCCCACCGCCTCCTTGACGCGGCCGTCCCGCGGCCGGGTCCTCTCGATGACCACCACGCGGTAAAAGGGCTTCTTCTTCTTCCCAATCCTTGACAACCGAATCGTTAACACTAAGTCAGTCCTCCTGAACCTTCTTATTCTAGCCTGCCGGGGTGCTATGCGGCAATCGAAGTCTCGGCGGCTGGCGGTCCCACGCAATACCCTCGTCCGGGAACGTGTAAATAGCGCACCGGAAGCGTTGCGCCAAAGCGAGACTCTCAGAATAGACCCCAAGATTCTTACTCGTACCTCAGGCAAGCGATGGGATCAAGATTAGCCGCCAGATTTGCCGGATAATAGCCAAAGAACAAGCCCACGCTCACGGAAATCGCAAATCCAATCGACACCCATAGATAAGACAGCGTTGCGGGAATCGAAGGCACGAGCGTACGCACCGTCGCGGATACTCCGGCGCCGATCAAAATGCCGATCGTGCCGCCCACTAGCGTGAGGACCACCGCCTCCAGCAAAAACTGCAGGCGTACATCTGCGCGCCGTGCCCCGATTGCTTTTCGCACGCCAATTTCCTGCGTGCGTTCTGTCACTGAGATGAGCATGATGTTCATCACGCCGATGCCGCCCACCAGCAGTCCTATCGAGCTGATCACAGTAGTCAAAATCACCAGCGCGCCGGTGAGCTGATTCCACAAATTGCTGATGAAGTCCGGGGAGCTCAGCTCGAAATCATTTTCCTTGCCGGCCGGGATGCGGCGCAGCCGCCGCATCGCTTGAATGACCTCACCTTGCGCGGTTTCGACGTTTACGTTATTCGGGACCGTGAACGCCATGATCAGCTCTTTTGCCTCCGGGTACTCCTTTTTGAAGCAGCTCAGCGGAATGACGGCGAAGATATCCACGCCGGGTCCGACAAACAAGCCCTGGTCGTGCTGAAACACGCCGATCACATCGTAGACGCTCCCATTGATGCGCACCGTTTTCCCAAGGGCTTCGGTGTTGGGAAAGAGCGATTCGCTGATCGCCGCGCCGAGGACGACCACTGGGCGCGCGTGTTCCTGGTCGAAGGCGCTGATGAAGCGTCCGCGCTCGATGCTGAACAGCGGTATGGCGTCGACGTACTCCGGCTCGGCGCCGCGCACGATGACCTTCTCAACGCTGTAGTGCCCACTGGTGATCAGATTCGAATCGCCAAAGAAAAAGCCGCGCGTCCCGATGGTAGTCAACGCCTGTACGTCTGGAGCCGCATCGCGGATAAAACCGGCATAGTTGTATTCAAAATACTTGCGTATGCGAATCCTTTCCGGCCAGCGCGAAGGATCCGTGCCTGGCGGAAATCGCGAGATGAAGTAAGTTCGGGAGCCGAGCGCTTCCACGCGGTCCTGCACGAATTTGTTGAGTCCCTGGATGATCGCTGCCATGGAAATTACCGAGGAAACCCCAATGACGATTCCGAGCACGGTCAACGCGGAACGCACCTTGGATGATCGCAGCGTCTCCATGGCCGCAAAAAAATTTTCCCGGGCTTGCGCAAGCGTCATGATGGCCATCAGTCGGACCTCAAAGCAACAACCGGGTCCAGTTGTGAGGCGCGCACCGCTGGATAGATCCCAAAAAACAGCCCCACTATGGAACTCAGGAATACTCCCAGAACCGCAACCCACGTTTGGACGGAAGCCGGGAAAGGCGTGTACGTCCGCAAAGCCAATGCCACCAGGAATCCCATCGAGATGCCTGCGATTCCCCCGGCGATACATTGCATAACGCTTTCCACCATGAACTGCCCCAGAATGTCTCGTTTCGTGGCCCCCACCGCGCGCCGCACTCCAATCTCCCTCCGCCGCAAACTTACGCTCACCAGCATCACGTTCATGATGACGATGCCGCCGATGACCACCGAGATGGCGCTAACCATGATGAACACGGCAAAAAACGCCGAGCTGATGCTGCGCCACAAGCTCATATAACTTTCCTTTGTGCCAATGAAAAAGTCAGCTTCCGTCTTGCCGGTGAGGTGACGCCGCGCGCGCATGACGAGCTGCGCTTGGTCCTGCGCCTTTTCAAAATTCTCCGTGTTCGTCCTTACGTTGATGATCAAGCTTGTGTGTGCGCCTTGAAGGCTCAGGAAAACCGGCAACGGAGCCATGACGAAGTTGTCCTGGTCCTGGCCCAAGACGCTCCCGACTTTTTCCATTACTCCTATAACCGTGAGTTCATCGTTGCCGACACGGATGCTCTTCCCGATCGGGTCCATACCAAGGAATAACTGCTGCACCAGCGTGTCGCCAATCAGACAAACGCCTGTGCGATGTTCGGCTTCCGTGGGACTGAAGTAACGGCCGAGTTGGACCGTGCGCGTGTCAATGTCCGCCATGTTCGCCGTTTGGCCCGAGAAGCTCACGTCTGGGACTTCCTTGTTGCCGTATCGTGCCCGCGCCGTGGTGCTCGCCGTAGCGCCCACCTGTTCGCATGCGGGGCATCCTTCGGCAATTGCCCGCATATCGTCCATCTCAATCTTTTTGTATTTCAGCGCTTTGATGATGATGTTGAAGTCGGTGACCGCAAAAGGTGTTCGCGCGATTTGAAAGACGTTGGTACCAAGGTTGGCGATCTTCTGCTCGACATAGAGATTCGCGCCCTGCACGATGGTCATGACCGTAATCAGTGTGGCCACACCCATCGTCAGCCCCAGCATCGTCAGCGAGGCGCGCAGTTTGTGCGCGCGCAAGGCGCTGAGGCACAGCGCTAGGTTGTCACGAACAGCGAGCATGGGCGCCGAGGGAGCCCCTCCAGATACTTTACCCAATCTTGCGAAAAGTGGGGCGCAAACTCCCGGTCGACCGCTTGGCGGTCATACCTGAATTGGCCGCCTGTTGGTCACGCGTGAGACGATGCCGGAACTGTCTCTAAGATAATACGATGGAAAGACCGCGGAAATTACATGGCGCGCTTCCTCAGTCGGCATTTCATGGCCAATCGATGCCCTGCCTTCGCAGATCGCACGCATTTCAGGTGCGGCGGTTCAAACCATTGAACGCCACAGCTTCATAGCATTCCGCAAGCGTCGGATAATTGAAGAACATATTCACAAAATAAGTGATCTTGCCCTTCAGCAGGAAGACCGCCTGACCGATATGCAAGACCTAACGTACCTTTGTTACGGCAAGAGGAACGCGCCACCGGAATGATATGCCTCTGTTTGCCGGCGATTTCCAATTATCAAATCTCTTTCGCTGTGTGACATTCCGGTACATAATTTGCGCTCATGAGCGAAGCAGCTTGCAGCCGATGCGGCCAAACCTTCTCGGTTCGGTCTCTGTTTGACCTCAATGGCACGACGTATTGCGGGACATGCGTGCAAAAAGCTTCACAAGAGGCAAAGGAGAGACGGCAGCTTTCCTCCTACATGCCGCTCATCGATAAATCCATCTGTGCGCGCTGTAACACCTACATTGGAAGCTCAGCCGGTGCCGTCCAGATTGGAAACCTTCACTTCTGTGCAGCGTGCGGACCGCTCATCAAAGACTGGGATTATCCGCAGTGGCTGAAGATGAGTCTCGCAGCCCTGCTCCTACTGCTCGTGGTAGCTCTGGCGCACGGGCGGAAATACTTTCATGCGGGACACGAGATGTACGTTGGCGAGCGTCTAGTGACGAAGGGCCGCTACACAGAGGCGCTGCCCCACTTACAAGAGACGCTGCGGATCGCTCCAGCCTCAGACAAAGCAGTGCTGCTCGCTGCAAAAAGCTGCGTTGCTGAGCGGTGACGTCGCGAGCGCGGCCAAGGCGCTGCAAGGACACAACGGCGGATACTTCGAGGACGCGACTAAGCCAGAGTTCCGGGAAGTGGATTCTCTTTGGAAGCGCGCCACTGGAGCTCTGGAAAAGGCAGAACGGGCCGGCAAGATCGCACAGCAGGACGGAAAGGAAATTGAGGCAGCGCGGCTCATGCATGAAGCGGCGTCCACGTATCCGGAGCTGCCTGCGCTTGCGCTCGCTGCGGAGTCCGCGGATTCAGGAGTGGCCTTCGCCCGAAAGGACTACGATACATTTCTCGCCATCTCGGAAAAACAATGGAACGAACATAACGTGTCGCAAACAGCCGGTGTACTCTCGAGCGCACTCGCGTGCAAGTACACTGTGACGGGCGACGTCTCTTACAAGCAGCGGTCAGAGGCAATGCTGGAAAGAGCGCGACAATTGGCGGAGGGAAATAAGGAAGCAGCAAAGGAACTGGATGAATATGCTGAACGAATCCTCTTCCGCCTCGAAAGCAGGCAAATTATCAATAAAACAGAATACGACCGCAGATTCCGCGGCGGGAAAACTGTGAGCAGGTAGGAGGAGGCGGAGATGTTTTTCATCCCGGGGCCTGTGATTGCGGCACTGACGTTTCCAGGCGTGATCATTCACGAGGCTGGACATTTGTTCTTTTGCAGGCTGTTCAAGCTACAGGTCTTCGACGTTTGCTTTTTTCGTTTCGGAAACCCAGCGGGATACGTCATTCACCAGCAAACTGAAGATTTCAAGGCGCAATTTTTCGTAAGCATGGGCCCGTTCTTCGCGAATACTTTGCTTTGCGTGATTTTCTGTACCGCTGCGTTTCTGCCGGTGTGGGAATTGAAAGTGTTTGATCCACTCGCCTATTTTTTCTACTGGCTAGGATTGTCCATCGGGATGCACGCATTCCCTTCCACGACGGACCTTTCACACCTTTGGGGGGAGGCTCCAGGGCTGGCAAAGAAAGGCAACCTTCTGGCGATTGTGAGCTTGCCCCTTGCCGCCGTTCTGGTCGTGTTGAATTACGCTCGAGTGATCTGGGCCGACCTGGGCTACGGGATCGCCGTGGGCGTCCTCGGTCCGATCGCCATTTTCCGGGCCCTCGCCCGATAAAGAATTCAAACTAAAATCACGACGGCGCTGCAGGTTGCCGATCTGATTTTCAAAGAACAAAACCCTGGCCGCTAAAACGGGATGCTCCAAATTCGCGGACGAGGAGCCTCGCTCTTGAATGGGCGAGCTACCGATTAAGCTTCATGAGAGCCCAGCCAGTTTGCCGAGGCCCTTCATTTTTGTGCGGGCGGCCATGGCCCCGTACTGCTTCATCATGGTGCGCATCTGCAGGTATTGCTTGAGGATAGTGTTGACGTCCTGGACGGTGGTGCCGCTGCCTTTGGCGATGCGCTTGCGCCGTTTGCCGTCAATGACGTTGTGGTCGCGGCGTTCCTGATTGGTCATGGAGTTGATGATAGCTTCGACGCGCGTGAGCTGGCCTTCGTCCACCTTCGCATCTTTGGGAAGATTCTGGAGCGGGCCCATCTTGGGAAGCATGTCCACGATTTTTTCGAGTGGGCCCATCTTGCGGATTTGTTTGAGTTGATCGCGGAAATCTTCGAGCGTGAATTCTTCCTTGCGGAGCTTGCGCTCGAGATCGGCTGCGGCTTTCTTGTCTACTGTCTGTTCGACGCGCTCGATGAGCGACATGAGATCGCCCATGCCGAGAACGCGAGACACGATACGCTCGGGATAAAAGCCTTCGAGGGCGTCATACTTTTCCCCGAGTCCGACGAATTTTACGGGCGCGCCGGTGACTTTGCCGATGCTCAGCGCCGCGCCGCCACGCGCGTCGCCGTCGAGTTTGGTGAGAATCACTCCGGTGAGCCCAAGACGTTTGTGGAACTCACCGGCGGAATGCACCGCGTCTTGACCGAGCATGGAGTCCGCGATGAAAAGAATTTCGCTGGGCTGCAGCTCTTTTTTCAGCGTGCTTAGCTCATTCATTAAATCATCGTCAATGTGCAGGCGGCCGGCAGTGTCCACGAGGATCACGTCGCTGGCGGAAAGCTTCGCTTCCTTGATGGCCCCTTTGACGATTTCGAGCGGCTTGTCCGTTCCGGTGCCGGGCCAGATCGCAGTGCCGACGGCCTTCGCCACTTGCGCGAGCTGTTCGCGCGCCGCGGGCCGATAAACGTCGGTGGAAACGACCAGTGGCCGGTGCCCATGTTGCGAAAGCCATTTTGCGAGTTTTCCCGTGGTCGTGGTTTTGCCGGAACCTTGCAGGCCGACAATCATCCAGACGGAAGGCGGGCGCGAGGCAAAGAGAGGCTTCGCGTGCTTGCCAAGCATGGCAGCAAGCTCGTCGCGAACGACTTTCACGACTTGCTGATCGGGCGAGAGTTGCAGCATGACTTCGCTGCCGATGGCCTTCGCGCGAATGTTGGCAAGCAGCTCATCGGCTACGCCGACGTTGACGTCGCCTTCGAGCAGCGCTTCGCGAATCTCCGCAAGCGCGGTGTTCAGGTGCTCATCAGTGAGCTTGCCCTGCCCGCGCAGATTCTTGAAGGTGCGTTGCAGCTTTTCCGTCAGGTTCTCAAACATGGTTCGTTACATGCGACTCGCGATTGTTGATTTGTGAAAATCTATATTAGGCTCCTGAATCGTGCTGGGTCAAACAAGCGTGGCGCGAAGCAGTTCGACGTGGAGCAGGACACATTCCTTCCGATGCCAGTCGGAGTAGAGGAGTAGAATTGTTATTGCCATGACGAAGCATCCGCAAGAGCCACGACCGGAAACGATTGAGCCGCGCGAGCCCACTAAGCAAGAAGAAGTGCTGGATATCGTTGAAGAGGCGTCCCTCGAGTCTTTCCCCGCCAGTGACCCGCCCGCTTGGAATACCGGTGGCAAAAAACTGCAATTCCTAAAACGCGGGAACACCGCTTGATTAGCTCCGGTGAAACGGGAACGATCCGCCAGAAGTTTTATCGTACAGAGTTAGAAGGCGAGCTTCAGGCCGACCTGTGCAGCGAAGGAAATGCCGACAGTGGTGCCCGGTCCAAAAAAGTCGCCGAGGGCGCCGGCGGGAACGAGCAATTGCTTGCCACTGGTGACCGCCAAGGAGCATGTGGGATCAGGACAAAGCGCGGTGACGTTCGCGAGATTGTTCACGGGAACAGGCAAAGCGGCGATATCGCCGACGTAGTTGTTGCCGGGATTGTTGCGATTGAACAGGTTGAAGAATTCGATGAAGGGCGTGAGCGACCAGCGCTCGTGAAACTTGACGGGGCGGCTGACACGCAAATCGGTTTGCACGTACGGCGTGCCGCGGAACTGGTCGAGTGTGGACTTCACGCCGTTGATCACCGCGCGATCGCCGGCGGGAGTGGTCAGCGTGATAGGCCGCGCAGTTTCCGCCTGTGTGAGAAAGGTCACATCGAAACCCGCCGGAGCGTGAACGGTTCCCGCTAGAACAAAGCGGTGGCGGACGTCTTCGCCGGAGGAACCGTAATCGCCGGGGGCGAAAGCGTTGAAGGGATCGCAGACGCCGTTCACATAATCGAAGAGCTCACCGATCTGGCATCCCCACGTTTTTGCGCTGGAGAGGGTGTAATTGGCGACGAGATTCAGGCGGCTGGCAACGTTGCCCTGCAGATGCACGGCAAGAGCTTTGTAGCTGGAACGATTGTCGGTACGGAATACAGAGACGTTTGGAAAATCGTAGCGCCGGTAGCCATGCATGCCGGTCTCAAGAGTGTAATCCGCGCTCAAAATCCAGTTCGCATTGAAGGCGTGTTGAACGCCGGCCGTGGCGTGCAGCGCGTAGGGGGTGTGGTAATTCGGATCGATGAGCGAAGGCGGGCCGGAGGCGTTCTTGAGATTGAAATTATTGACGGCGTTGAAGGCTTCCACCCAGCCGTTTTGCGCTAGGTCGTTGAAATAGAGGCCGACGCCGCCGCGCAGGACGGTGTTGCCGGACGAACCCAATCCGTAAGCGAGGCCGAGGCGTGGAGCCAAGGCTTTCCGATAGTCGTGCGGAATGCCTGAGACAATTCCATTGCCGGCCAGGGCTGGATTCAGGTTCTGGCTATGGCCGGAGGCAATGAAGAGACCATAGGTGGTGTCGTAGCGCAGGCCGTAGTTGATGGTCAGGTGCTTGGTGATGCGCCAGGAGTCCTGGGCGTAAATCCCGAGCCGCTGCACGTTTTGCGAAAAGCTGCCGTCTCCCGCAGGCGTCGCGGTGCAGCTGACATCGGCAGGGACGGGAGGAGCGCACGTGGAACTGAAATAGAATTGCGAAGCGTTGGCGGCGTAGAAGCTGGGATCATTCGCGTAGGAGAGAACCGTTTCGGCTGTGGCGCTAAGAGCGCCGCTGAGAACCGGCTCGTGAATGAAATTGACGCCAAAGCGCGGCGCGTGACGGCCATGCGCGTGACTGACGTCATAGCGAAACTGATATTTCTCCTGATTGCGCAGGACGGGGAAGGCCGTGATGGGAGTGAGGAATTGATTGTCGCCAAAAGTCTCCAAGCCGGAGATGGTGCTGCGTGTGGAAGTGAACGGGAAATCAAGCGCAAAGCCGAGATTCGAATTGCGCGTGGCGGTAAGATGCAGCCCGCTAGCGTTGAAGACGAACGAGCCAACCCAGTAAGGGTTGAATGCGAACTGTTCACCCACAACGAAGTTGAGATAATTGTTGTGCGAAGTCGCGCCAGTGGAGGGCAGCGCGGCTTGCTGCACCATGGCGTTGTGCGTGAGGTAACTGTCAGTGGAAGCCCGGAGAAACCAATGTGATTTGCCGGATTGCGCCCAATCCAAGCGTGCGTTCGCGAGATAGTCGCGGAACGGGACTGGGACACTTGTTGGAATGCCGATGGAATTGACTCCCTGGATTCCGTCATTGATTTTGCCCGCCGCGGCGAGTTGCGCGAGGGCATTGAACTCGGTCTGACTGGCGGGACTGTAGGCGATGCTGGCGTTTTCGTGGACGAATTCAAACGAAGAGAAAAACCAGAGCTTGTCTTTGACGATGGGGCCGCCGAGCGTGCCGACGTAATTCTGGCGCGAGAAGGGTTGTTTGGGATTGGGAGCGGGATTGTCAATGGGGAAACGCGCGTTCAGAGCTGCGGCGCGGCCGTAGAAAGCGCCAGACCCGTGCCACAAGTTCGTGCCACTCTTCGTGGTGATCACGACGGAGGCGGCGGTGGTGCGGCCGCTGTCAGCGTCTTCCTGCGCCGTGCGCAAAGCAAATTCCTCGATGGCCTCAGGTGAGAAGTTCTGCAGAAAACCGCCAATCCAGTCGTCCGTATTGTCGGCGCCATCTACGGTCAAGTCATTGTTCAAACCGGAGCTTCCCCCTGTAGACACCGCGGTGATGCGCGCTTTCGTGGGATCGGAAGGTTCGAGCGGCTCTGTGCCCGGAGCCAGATAAGCGATGTTGGCAAAGCTGCGAGCGGCAAGAGGTATGCTTTCGAGATCATGAGAAGTGATGATGGTCTGGTGCACGGCACTGGAGCTATCGATGGGTTGGGTGGTAATGGAGCCTGGGGCGTCCAGATCCAGCGTAATGCTTTGTTGGACGGGTTGCGGCTTCAAGGTAACGGTGATTTCCTGCACGGAACTGACGGCGATTTTCACGTTGGAATTGGCTTCCGCAAATCCGTTGGCCTGAACTTTCACGCGATAGGTGCCGGGCTGCAGATCGTCGATGCGGAATTCACCGCGTGAGTCACTGGCGATTTCACGCTGAAGCGCGGATTCGGCCGCACGGATGAAGATTTTCGCGGAGGGGACTCGTGCGCCGCTGGCATCCTGGACAACGCCCCGGAGTGTTCCGCGCGGGTTTTGGGCCAGCAGCGCGAACGGCAGCAGAGCCAGAGATACGAATAAGAAAAGTGGGGTTCTGTAAGAACCGGGGCGCTCCCGGATGCGCTGGTTGCTCATCGTTACAGATAGGCTACGGAATGCAGGGGTCTACTACCACAGGTCGTAGATGTGCAGTTGAAAGACGCGCAACCTGCGGTCGCAACAAGCGAAATGGGTTTGACCGAAAGCTAGCCGAAAAAGAGTTCCAGGATCCGATGGACGGAGGATAGCGTTGCCGGCCATGCCAGTAGTACACCCAGGCAAGCAGCTGTCCCAAGGCCCGTGCCGATAACTAGCGAGCGCGCCCGCGTTAGCCGTTTTGCCGGAAGCGGCTCCACGCGAAGCAAGCGATCAATGCGCGCTGAAAGATCGTGGTCACTGGCGGAGAGAGAAGTGTGAAGAAAAGAAAGTCGCGGAGCCGCGCCCATTCGCGCCACGCGCAAGAGTGCCGCCGCGAGTGAAAGCGCCCGGTCGGAATCTCCGCTCACGGCTTCGTCGTCCGCCGCCCACTCCGAGAGCTTTGCCCAGCTCTGCTCGAGTGAGGAAAAAACGCGGAAAAAGGGAATGGGAGCCGGCGTCAGGAGGAGCACAAGGCGTTTGAGGTTATCGCGCGAGTCGCGATGAGCATTTTCGTGCAGCAAAGCCAAGTGCAACTCCTCCAAGGAAAGGGAACGGAGCAAAACATTGGAAACGATCAGGCGCGGATGGAAGAGGCCGACCAGCGCCAGGAGCGGTGCGTCTCTGTCGACGATTACAGCCGCCAATGATTCATCGAGCAGAATTGTGCAGCCCGCATCTTGCCACGCGCGACGGAAACGAACGGAAGCGGCAAGGGCGCGCGCGACTCTCGCGACGGAGCCAAACCAGCACGCCGCCCCCAGGAATGCAAACGTAAGACAAGCCCATCCTATGCGTTCCGAATAGGATTGCGGCTCGAGCCATAGATAGCTGGGCACGCAGAGCCCGAGCACCACGCCAACACCCAGCGCGCAGGGCAGCACGCGTACGCCGAACAGAAAATAAGCGGCGGAGCGCGGGCGCAGCGATTCCGCCATTCGAATGGCCGCGCGCGACGCGAAGGCGGTCGTCAAACCAACGGCTGCATTTATGAGAAAAAAGGAAGCCAGGCAGAGGCACAGCAGTCGCAATGCGTAATGAACGATCATGGCTGGCCTCGCCGGAAAAGCTCGCGGCGCTTTCTGCGAATCTTTTTTTCAAGTTCGTCGAGGAGCGTGGTGTCGTGTTCGCCTACCGCATCGAGGAAGGAGGAAAGCAGCAACTCGCGCGAGGGTTGCGGCCCGGCCAGAAAATCCGCAAGAATATTTTCCGCTCTCACGCGTTCCCATTCCTGCCGGGACAAACGCGCGGAATAAAGGAAGGCGCGATCCGGCATGCGGCGGTCCAGCAGCCCTTTTTTATAGAGCCGGTCCAGGGTGGTCATGACCGTGGTGTAAGCCAGCGGACGATCCAACCGCTGAACTGCATCGCGGACGTTGCTCTCGCCGCGCGACCAGAGAATCTGCATGAGGTCAAACTCCAGGCGGCCGAGCGACAGTTGCTGTACGGCCGGGCTGGGATGCGCGATGCGATTCTTCAGAAAACGAATCATTGTTCGAATGCCATTCTACCAAAGCCGCGAGCGGCAAGGAGCATTCTACGCTTTTCTCGAGGTGCGGAGATATTCCAAATTCATCGCCTAAAAAAACGACTAGGACCACCGCAACGCGGCAGTCCTGGATCGTTGCATGCCCGTCGATTACCCGTGCCAAAAACGATTACCTGTCCAAAAAAAGGAAGGCCAACACCCGGTTGAATTCAAAGACGCGCGGGAACCGCCCCGGGTTACACGGCCTCGATCATGAAGACAGTGTGAGGGTTACAGGGCGGACCTTGCGGCCCGCCCCTTGAAGTGAAGGTTAACTCTTGGGCGCCCAAGCTGAGGCGATCAGATCCTCAGAGAAGGCCGGGGCGACCTGCTTGAAGCAGGCGTAGCGGTAGAGCGCTGCGTTGAAGATGCCTCCCACGGCAGACATGAAAACCGAGAGCAAGAGGAAATAAAGGAACATCAAGGCCAAGCCGAAGAGCAGGCCGTTGAGGCCGCCAAGGAGCGTGGCAACGATCACCAAGCCAATGCCAGGCAGCATGAGCACCATGGAAACGAGACTTAGGCTGAAGCCGCCGATAACTTTTTCTCCCCAAGTGTCATGGAAGAGCTTGGCGGAGCGCTTCACCGCGGCGATGGGGGTAAGGTCTTCGAAGGCCAGCACGGGGACTACGAAGTAGCAGGCCAGGGCCCAGGCGATGCCGATAATCCTCATGATGATGCGGCCGATCAGGCCCATACGTTCTTCCAGAGTGCGCAGAATGACGCCGACGGTTGCGGCGACGAACGCCCACTGAAGAATCGTGCCCTTACGCTCCCAGGCCAGCGCGAGGCCGTCGCGAAACGTCCACGTGCCGCCCATCAAGCGGCTATTGGCGACGCCGACGAGCGCGACGTTGAAGAACACGATCACGAAATAGTTGACCACGTACAAAGTGAACATGCCGGCCAGGAACAGCGGAGACTGATTCGGATGGAATTGCTCGCCGGCAGCCAGGGCCGCGGCTCTCGCGGGCAGCATGAGGAACGCGCCGCCAGTGGCGATAATGGCAGTGACGATAAAACACGACACAGCCGAGAGTACCGGAAAGAGCATCAATTGTTTGTCGGAACGAAGAATGGCGAAGCTCTGCTTGACGAGCTGCCAACTACGAGAAAACTTACCCATCGCACCCTCCCACGCATTCGGAAACGACGGAACTATGACCCGGTGATAGCTTGGCGGAAGGCCCCGTCGGCTCCAATAGTACGTCCGATGCACTCCCTCGGGACAGGTAACGGTTTGGATAAAAGGGAGATAGGGGATAGGGAATAGGGGATGGGCTTGGGACTGGCCGGTCTTATAAAGATAGAATTACTGGTGTCTGAACGCCGTCGGTCGGTTGGCGGGATGGCGAAGAGAGATTTCTCCCGCTGCTTGAAATGACAGGCCAGAAGACAGGGGAATCAAAGCTTCTACGCCGAGCGTTTTGGGGGCGTGCCGGAATTCGTAGGATTGCTGGGTAGGCATTCGCCGTCGTTGAGGCCGATGGCGTCACCTCAACGGTCCGTCGTGGCTCCGCAGAGTGGACCACGCGACAGGGCGATCTTGGAATTCGACTCCGATGCTATAGCGGTCGTCGGGCAGCCTCTCACAATAAACTACCTTCCCGCAGGCAGCATCCTGGCTCAGCGGAATAACCCGTACCACTTCGCCAGGTTGCCAGGCATGCTTCGAGAATATGCGAGCGCCGTGGGGACTGATATTGTCGGTGAACGTCCTCTCTTCTCCATCGATGGCAACAGGTTCACAGTATGCGAGGCGCACTACGACGATGACGGGCAGCCGCCGTTCCATTCTGCCACTGGGCTCGTGTTCCACAGGGTTCTCACTCAGACGCTGGCTGGGAAAACCTGAGGTGTGGCGGCGCGCCGATTCGGCTTGAAAACCTTCATCTAGGTCTTCGTCGGGAAGCATCTTAATTTGGCGCGGCGATGGTTCGAGTGCGTGGTCTTGTGTTGGTCACTTGATCAGTCTCCAGGAACCCCCGCCAGCAACCTCACGTCTCCATTAAGTAGCATTTGTCCGCGCAGTCAACAATCGAGTAAAGACCTTAGTACTTTGCAGTAGTACCTAAATACAAATTCGGTCGCCGCCGAATCCCGTGATTTCCTTTCCGACTGCAATCACCCGCGAGACTGACGTGTCGACGGCAGCGAGACTCGATGGGGCGATTGCCGGTTATCCTTCCGGTGCGGACAACGGATCCAGCGCCCCGCGGAGCAATATGACGATGGGTTTTCCTCCGCGGCCAAGGAAGGAAAGCTCCAAATCGCCGGAATTTTCGACCTCACCGCGAAACTCGCCAAACTGATTGGTCACCGTGTGGACGACATATTCGCGGCCATCCGAGAGCATGACCTGCAGGTCACGACCAACCATCTCCGGATGGCTAAGGTCCACCAACTGTCCAGTGATGACGAAGCGATTCTGGTCCTGCTGCAATTCGATCTGGAGATCGATCTGATAAGGATCAGCCCGGTAAAGCAACTGTCTGATGGGCCCGGCAGCCGAGCGCGTTCCTGCCAGGGCCGGCTGCGAAAAGCTGTCGAATAACAGCTGGATCGGACCATCTGTTTCCTGCGGCTTGGCCGCCAAGCTAGCTGTTGCGAACGCTGCCTTGACCACACGAACACTTTCCGCGGCAGGCTGGTAACAGGCCTCGACCGCCGCCCCATTAGCTCCTTTCTGCAATAGCGCTATTGTCTCCACGTAACGTTTGCGACGTGATCCCCGACGCTCGTGCATCGCCTTTCGTCGATCGTCAGAACCCACGCGCTTCACAAAATCACTCCATTCCACAGCCTTAAAGTGTTTCATCTCCGTTCCCCCATTAATTCTCTTTTCGTCGTTCGCGCCGCCCCTCAGCGGGTAGGTCAATTCAACTTTCCCCATAGAGGAAGGAGAACGTGGATAGAGAAAAATATAGGTGTAGAGGAATTACCCCAGCACTTAATCAGGTGAATGCTGTAATTTGCAGCCGGAACGACTGAGAAAGTTTTCGGCGTGCGTGGATCATTAGGTGTTCTTGCCACGTAGCGAGTGACCCGCGCAAAGATAGACCGAGCCGCGCGCTACGGCGGGCTGGGGTTTCGAATGATTGTTGTTGTGGGCAGAGTTCCCGCGTAGAATTCGCGCAACTCACCCTGTGGAGGGAAATCATGATTGACCGCCGTGGCTTCTTGTCGTCGTTTGCGGGTATCGCCAGCGCCGCAGGCGTGCTCGGCTTGCCGCCGAAGTGGGACGCGTTGCTCGAGCAGGAACCGGCGAAGATGCCGGACAGTGGGCTTTACAGTTCGAACGAAGAAGCCTATTGGACGGAGCTTCGCAAACAGTTCCTGATTCCGGCCGACGAGGTTTACCTCAATAACGGTACGGTGGGGTCGTCGCCGATGCCCGTACTGCGCGCGGTTTTCGACGGGTACAACGATACGGAAAAGATGGCGCAAAGCGATCCAGAAGATTATCCGATCTGGGGATATGGCGCGTGGAATGAGTTCCGCGACCCGCTGGCGGAATTTGTGGGGTGCACGCGCGATGAGCTGGCGCTGGTGCGCAACGCGACGGAAGCGAACAGCTACATCGCGAACGGGCTGGACATGAAGCCGGGCGACGAAGTGTTGATGACCGACCAGGAGCACCCGGGAGGCGAGCAGCCGTGGAATCTGCGCGCAAAGCGATACGGGATTGTGGTGAAAAAAGTTACTTTGCCCAAGCCGGTGCCGAACGCGGCGGCGGTGTTGAATCTTGTCAATGAGGCGATCACGCCGCGGACGCGCGTGCTGTTCTTCAGCCACATCACGACAGTGACGGGCGTGGTTCTGCCGGCGAAGGAGCTTTGCGCGCTGGCGCGTTCGAAGGGGATTCTCTCCGCCGTGGACGGCGCGCACGTCGTCGGGATGATGCGGCTGAACGTGCACGAATTGGGCTGCGACATGTACACTTCGAGCCCGCATAAGTGGCTGCAGGCGCCGAAGGGCAGCGGGTTTCTTTATGTGCGAGACGAAGTGATCGACCGGCTGTGGAACACCATCGTCACGGCGGGATGGGACGAGCCGAAACTACGCGCAGAGCGCTTCCAGCGGATTGGCAGCTCGAATGTGCCGACGCTCTGGGGAATGCGCGCGGCGGTACAACTGGCGAATCAGATTGGGATGGAACGAATCGAACGGCGGCACCGGCAAATGGCGGACTACATTCTGAAAGAGATGGCACAACGCGGGGCGGAATCCTGGACTTCGCCCGATGCAGCGCTGCGCTGCGCAATTGCGTCGGTGAATGTGGCACCGATCCAGATCACGGAGATCGAAAACTGGATGTGGAAGACGAAGAAGATTCGGATTCGCGGCGGTGCGCCGTCCAAGATCCGGCTCTCTACGCCGTACTACCTGCTGCGGAAGGATGTGGACCGATACCTAGCAGCTTTCGATGAGTATAAGAAAGGGAAAGCCGCGGCGTGAAATCCCTCCGAAGACAGAGCTTCTCCGATAAGATGAGGGGAAGCGCTTCTGCCTAAATTTATTGTTGAAGCCCGAGCTTCGCTTCCTGACCGGGGTCAGAGGAAAGCATGCCGACCTCTCGCAAGATTTTTGTCTTCTCAGCGGTGGCATTGGCTTGTCACTTCGTCGCTCTAGCGGTTCATTCCACGATTGTCAGCAACATTATCGAGTTTGTGCTCACGGTGCTCGTGGCGGCAGCTTGCTTCGAAGCGGCAGGCCGGGCTGAAGGTTACGCGCGGCGATTCTGGCGTCTGATCGGCGTGGCGTTTGCGATTTACGCCGCGGGCCAGGCGATGGCCACGTATTACGACAGCGTCTTGCACGCGTCGTTCGACGTGTGGTGGCCCAGCGACATTCTGTTTTTGTTTCACGTGGCACCGATGGCTATCGTCCTGTTTCTGGGAGATGACAGGGCGGAATCGCGCGTTTACCGGTGGGAGCGGTGGCTGGACTTTCTGCAAATTGGGATCGTAGCTCTCTCGGCTTACTTTTTTTTCCTTTACCTGCCTCTGGTATTACCGCATTCGAGGGCGAGCATCGATACGCTCTACTGGCACGTGAATACCTGGCGCGGCGCGCTCATCGCTGTTGCGTTTGTTTTGCGGGCCACGCTGACAAATTCCAAACTCGTGAAATCGCTGTTCGGACGAGTGGCTATTTTTCTGGTGCTTTTTGCCATTTGCGAAACCGTTTATCTCTACGCCGAAGTCTGGTGGCATGTCCGGTTCGGCACCTGGTACGAGCTGCTGTGGACGATCCCAAGGACGCTGATGATCTGGCTGGCAGCGAGCTGGGTCGCTCCCCAAGAACCGGAACCGGCGCTGAAAGAGAGCTCCTCGGAGTCCCTGCTGCTGGCGCAATTCGCGCACATCGTGTTCCCGCTGCTGGTATTGGCCATGGCCACATCGGCGATCGGACAACAGTTGAAGCTCGCCGTAATAGCGGTCCTGGCGTCATTCGGTTGTTCCAGCCTCAGGCTGCTACTGAGCCAACGGGCGCAGAGTGAACTGCTATCGCAACAGAAACAGTCAGCGGAATCTTTACGAGCCGCGGAGGCGAAGTTCCGTGGCTTGCTGGAATCCGCACCGGACCCCATGGTGGTGGTCAATCGAGAAGGCCGAATCGTGCTGGTCAATGCCCAGACGGAAATCTCGTTCGGATATCCGCGAGAAGAGTTGCTGGGGCAGTTCATCGAGATCCTCGTACCGGAAAGGTTTCGGCAGCGGCATTCGGTGCACCGATCTGGTTTTTTCAAGCAGCCGCGCGCAGGGCCCATGGGCGAGGGGCTGGAACTTTACGGCTTGCGAAAGGATGGTTCGGAATTCCCGGTGGAGATCAGCCTTAGCCTGCTGGAAACCGAGGACGGCTTGTGGGTTTCCGCTGCGATCCGAGACCTGACGGAACGCCGAAAACTCGAAAACCAGTTCCGGCAGGCGCAGAAAATGGAGTCCATCGGAACGCTGGCCGGCGGAATTGCGCACGATTTCAACAATCTATTGACGGTAATTCTGAGCTACAGCAGTTCCCTGTCCGACGAACTTCCGAAAGATTCGAGACACCAGCGCGTTGCAGAGCAGGTGCATGTGGCCGCAGAACGCGGGGCGGCACTAACCAGCCAGTTGCTGGCGTTCAGCCGGAGGCAGGTGTTTCAGTTGCGGGTTGTGAATTTGAACAACGTCATCCGGAATTTGCTCAAGATGTTGCAGAGGATCATCGGAGAACACATCGAGATCAAGGTGATGCTGGCGGCGGATCTAGCATCGGTCAGGGCAGATGCCGGGCAGCTCGAACAAGTGCTGATGAATCTCAGCGTCAACGCGCGGGACGCGATGCCCCAGGGTGGGAGACTGACGCTGGAGACGCAGAACGTCGAACTGGACGAGGATTTTGTGAGGCTCCATGTAGGCTCAACTGCCGGGCCGCATGCTCTGCTAACCGTGTCGGATAACGGCATGGGCATGGACGCGGCGATACTGGCACGCATCTTTGAACCTTTTTTTACGACCAAGGGACCGGGGCATGGAACGGGCTTGGGTTTGGCGATGGTTTACGGCGTGGTGAAACAGAGTGGCGGATATATCTGGGTCTACAGCGAAGTGGGGAAAGGTACCACGTTCAAAATTTATCTGCCGCAGGTGACGGAATCGGCAGAGACTCCGGGATCAAAAAAACCGCCACAGGACAGGGTACAAGGATCTGAGACAATTCTGCTAGTAGAGGACGATGCGGCGGTGCGAGAACTCGTCGACGCGATGCTAAGTGCGCAAGGCTACAAAGTGTTAGTATCTCGAAATCCGCAAGACGTGGGAAACCTCTGCGACGGGCATGCCGGGCGCATTCACCTCCTAATCACGGATATGGTCCTTCCCGGGACGAGCGGGCGCGAGATTGCAAAGCAGGTCGGCGCTTTACGCCCGGACGTGAAAGTGCTCTTCATGTCGGGTTACACCGATGACGCGCTGATTCGCAGTCATGGTTTCGACAAGACGTTCGCATTTCTGCAGAAGCCCTTCTCCTCGGTTACCCTCGCGTCGAAGATCCGCGAGGTTCTGGAGACCGATGGATATGGACAGCTGTAGTTTGCTCGCCGCGCGGTGCATCGACTCGGAAATGGAATGGCGCGTTTCTTGACCCTGCGCGCAAGGGTCGAATACACTACTAAATTCGGGATCAGCCGCCGAAGAGGGTAGTGGGCTGTTCTGCCGTTGCGGGTGAAAGAGACGGCACTGCGATTGCGTACCACATATCGCATGTAACAAAGGGGGATTGTTTTGCCAAAGCGCACATTTCAACCGCGCCGACGCCGGCGCGCCAAGACGCACGGCTTCCGCGTTCGCATGAAGACGAAGGGTGGCCGCAAGGTGCTTGCGGCGCGCCGCAAGAAAGGACGCCATCGGCTCACCCCCGAATAATCCGGGGAACCCGCTGCCCACTGGGAGTTGGAGTGCAGACGGGAACCTCTTTCCACGCGAAGCGCGGCTAGTGCGGCGCGGAGAGTTTGATGCTGTCTACCGCGCAGGAAAGCGCCGTTCGAGTTCCCACTTCACAGTGTTTTTTCGCGCCAACGAACTGCCACAGAGCCGTTTCGGCTTCAGCATCAAGAAGGCCCTGGGCGGCGCGGTAGTGCGCAATCGTATCCGGCGGCGCCTGCGCGAGGTCGTGCGCTGCCACCGATCGGAGATACCCGCAGGATGGGACATCGTCGTACACCCGAAGAGTTCGGTGGCGCGCGCGCCGTTCGCAGCGCTGACCGCGGATTTGTTGCGCCTGCTGAAGAG
>WNEZ01000231.1_pt1 | contig 45451 bp, 43 predicted proteins | sample 5400521 | NCBI WGS metagenome assembly WNEZ01 (sample SAMN13153339, study PRJNA577476) | soil metagenome | isolation source: 120 cm saprolite under Douglas fir tree site 2 hole 1 replicate 1 | place: USA:California | collected 2015-04-18
GCGGATGGTGGAGCGCCTCGACGGTGAGCGCCTCGGGGTTGACCCGCACCGGCGCGCCCCCGTCGCCCATGTGATCGCCCATCTGGAGGAGGTAGAGCTGGTTGGCGTGGCCTTCCTGGGCCGCCCACGCCACGAGCGGCCGGCCGTCCGGGCCCGCCGCCACCGCCGCGCCGGAGAGGTGAAACTCATGCCCCCGGGTCACGTGCTTGTACTCGAGGCGCGGCCCGAGCGTCAGCTCTGCTGCCTGCGTGGTCGTGGAGGCCGCCAGGACGAGCGCGACCGCCACCCCGATCCCTTTCGGGCTCATCGCCACCTCCAGGAGAGACCACCGTAGAACGACCGGCCGTCGCCGGGGAAGAAGAAGCGCCGGTTGGCGTCGTCCGTCGCCACCGCCCCCGAGTAGCTGGTGTCGGTCAGGTTGCGGGCCTCGAAGAACACGCCGAGGCCGCTCGGCTTATGCTCGAAGCCGGCCTTGAAGTTGACGAGCGTGTAGGGGTCGTTGCGCGCGTCGTTCTCGCTGTTGACGAAGTAGCCCTTGGGCACGATGTCGAACCCGGGGGCCATCCAGAACCCAGAGCCATGATCGTAGCGCAGCTCGGTCTGGATGAAGTGGCGCGGCGCGCCGGGCAGGTCGTTGTCGCGGAAGTTGACGTCGTTCACGAACACGAAGCGCGACCAAGTATAGGCGGCGCGCGCCCGCAGTGCGTCGCCGGTGCGGCCGAGGCCGATCCGCGACAGGATGTCCTTCACCAGCAGCAGGTCCACGCCTGCCTCCACCCCGGTGTGGCGCGAGCGGTCGATATTGCGGTAGCGCGGGATCGTGAACGGGGCGCCCGGGAAGGGCTGGACGTTCACGTTCTGGATCTCGTCCCACAGCTCGGCGTCGTAGACCGCGACGTCCCAGGCGAGCCGCTCGCCCGCGTTGCCCCCCAGGACTTCTGCGCGGCGAGCTGCCCCAGGTTGCCGCCGAGCTGGCCGGGCGCGGTCAGCTCCACGAGCGCCGGCGGCTCGTGGGCGTGGCTGGCATTGCCGAAGACCTGCACGGTGGGCGCCACCTTCCAGACGAAGCCGGCCCGGGGTGAGGTGGAGAAGAAGTCGACCGCGTCGGACTGGTTGCCGTTCGACAGGAAGCGATCGCGGACTTCTCGGGTGGCGTAGTTGACCCGGCCGCCGGCCACCGCAGTGAACGTGGAGGTGAGGTCGAGCTGCTCCTCGAGGTAGCCCGCGATATTGTTGGCGATATTGAACTGGTCCTTGGTCTTGGCGCCGCGGTTACCCAGGTTGTTGACGAGGTTGATGTCGATCTGGCGGGTGCCGAAGAACTGGAAGCCCGCGGTGAGCCGGCTGGCCAGGCCGAAGAAGGGCGCGGTCAGCACATAGCGCAGCTCGGTGCCGTAGCTGTAGGTCGTGTCGTCGATGATCGCGAACGACAGCGGGTGATCCATGTCCTGGTAGTTGAGCTGGGTGAACCACTCGAGCACCTGGTTCTCGCTGAGCGGCGTGCGGACGGTCAGGGCCCCCCGCGTGTAGTCGTAGTTGCGCTCTTCGCTGAACGCGCTGGCGGCCGGGTTGCGCTGGCGGCGATTGCGATCCATCTCCTGCTGGGTGAGGGCGCCGGGCAGGTTCTCCTCGTTCTGGACATAGCCGAGGTCGAGCCGCACCGTCGTTCCCCCGGCGGGCGATAGCCGAGGCTGGCGTAGGCGCGGCGCCGGATCTGGTCTCCGTGTTGCCGGAACCCGTTCACCTCGGTATCGCTCAGGCCGACATAGAGATCGAACGGCCCGTAAACCTGGCCGGTCCCCACGTAGTTCTTGAGATAGCCGAACGAGCCGGCGGCGCTCCGCAGCTCGATGAGCGGGGTGTCGTAGCCGGTCTTGGTGACGAGGTTGATGGCGCCGCCCAGGGTGTAGCCGCCGAATCGCAGGGCGTTGGCGCCCTTGTAGACCTCGATGCGCTTGGTGGTCAGGAGCTCCAGTGACTCGAAGTCGCCGAAGCCGTCGGCGTTGCCGTAGGGAAAGCCGTCGATCAGGATATTGAGGCCCCGCAGGTGGAAGTTGCTGCGGAGGCCGGAGCCGCGAATTGAGATCTGACTCTCGTCCGCCGCGCCGAAGCGGGGCTGCACGAACACGCCCGGCACGAAGTCGAGCGCGTCCTTGAGATTGGCCGCGCGTGACTGCTCGATCTTCTGCTGGCCGACCACCTCGGTGGCGCCCGGCACGCGGCGCAGCTCCTCGCGGGCCTCGGTGTCGGTCCGCGTGCGCTCGTCGGGCACGCGGCTGCCCTCGACGACCACTGGCGGGAGCGTGGTCTCCGGCCGCGGCTGGGCCGTTGCGACCATGGGAGTGAGAGCGACGGCGAGGGCCAGGATGATGGGGCGCATGGATCTCCTCACTGGGTGAGCCGGAATTCGACGGGGAGCAGCACCCACATGGCGACGGCGTCGGCGCCGCGGCGGGCCGGCTCGAAGCGCCAGCGTCGCACCGCCTCCATCGCCGCCTGATCGAGGTCGGGGTGCCCGGCGGAGTGCTCCACGCGCACGTCGCCGATGCGGCCGTCCGCCAGGACGTGCACGCGCAGCATGGTGGTGCCCTGGATACCGAGCCGGCGGGGCGCGGACGGGTAGGCCGGGCGCACCTGATAGCCGCCCTGCGGCCGCGCGGTACGGGTGACGCCATCCGGCGCCGTGCTGGAGGGCTTCGCGGCCACCACCGGGGCCGACGGCGGCAGCGCCACCGTGGTGCTGCTCGCGGCGGGAGCCGCCGAGCCCGGGGCCGGCGCGGGCTCGCTGATGGCGGGCAGGGTGGCCCCCGCCGCCGGCGCGGGCGCGACCTCCGCGGGGGCGGGGGCCGGCGCCGGCGCGACGGCCTCCTCGACCTTCGGGGCGGCGGCCTCCAGCGGCCGCGGCGGCTCCGGTCGCCGGACCGGGCTCGCCCGCTCACGCCGTGGCGGTGCCGGGGGCGCGGGCTCCCGCGGTGGCTCGGCGGCGTCGAGGGTGACGAGCTGCACGGGGAGCACCGGCGGCTGCAGCGCCACCACGCTGATCACCCATTGCTGGCCCAGGATGAGACCGGTGACCAGCCCCGCATGGAGCAGGCAGGACACGCCGATCGGCATCGCACGCCACCACGACAGCTCGTTGAGCACGAACGCTTCCCTCCGCATGCGCCAGGATCGAAACCGCGACAGCCGGGATACCCCGCGCGTGGCCGCGGCGCACGGAGCGCGCGGGGCGCGGGAGACCGCAGGGGGCTACAGGATCGCGGAGGGAGGGGCGCGCCCCTGGTCGGGGCTGAGGAAGCGGGCCAGGGGGGAAGCCGGTGGAGCGGCCTCGGCCGGGCCGATGACGGGCAGCACGACGGAAGACAGCCCGAGGTCGTCCACCTGGACGGCCGCCAGATGCGCGGAGGCCGCGGCCACCATGCACTCTTCCTGCTGCTTCGGGTCGAAGCCGTGATGCACCGAGTGCAGCGCGTGCTCGAACGCGAAGACGCAGAGGAGGAGGGTGAGCGCCACGACCAGCGCGCCGCGCGGGCGCCGCCACAGGGCCCCCGCGACAAGCGCCAGCGCGGCGGCCAATGCGGCAAATAGATACCAGGGCAGCGCGGGCGGCGCGGGGGCGGCGCTCAGGACCGGGATGATCGCGGGGGCCTCCGCCGTCGGGAGGACCACGGCGGACGGCGCCGGTGAGACGATGTGAGCCGCGGCGGGACCAGCGATGGCCAGGATGGCCAGCGTCAGCAGCAGCGCCAAGGACACACGGTGGACTCGCGGCATACGCGACAAGGTAACCACTCAACCGGGCCAGGTCAAGGAAGGTTCCAGGGGCTGTGTTTGACGTGGCCGGAGAGCCTGTGGGATCATAAGCGCCCGTCATGAAAGTCCATTTCACAACCCTCGGCTGCCCCAAGAACCAGGTGGACTCCGAGCTGATGCTGGGCATGCTGACCGAGGCCGGGCATCAGATCGTGGAGGCCGCGGAGGCCGCCGACTGCCTGGTGGTCAATACCTGCGCCTTCATCGACCGGGCGCGCGAGGAGTCGGTCAACACGATTCTCGAGCTGGCCCAGCTCAAGGAGCGCGGCCGGGCCCGGGCTCTCATCGTGACGGGCTGCCTCACCCAGCGCTACGGCATCGAGATCCAAACCGAGATTCCGGAGATCAACGCGATCCTCGGGACCTCGGAGCTCCACCGCATCGTGGATCTCGTGAACCAGGCCGACGGGCGGGAGGCCTGGGTGAGCGAGGCGCCGCCCGGCTACCTCTACGACGCGCAGACCCCGCGGCTGCTCACCGGCCGGGTGCCCTACGCCTACGTGAAGATCGCCGAGGGCTGCGACATGGGCTGCGCGTTCTGCGCGATCCCCCAGTTCCGCGGGCGCCACCGGAGCCGAGCGCTCGCCGACATCGTGGCCGAGGTCAACGGGCTCGCGCGCCGCGGGATCCAGGAAGCCATCCTGGTCTCGCAGGACACGCTCGCCTACGGGCGTGATCTCTCCGGCAACGGCGACATCGGTGACCTGCTGCTCGCCCTGTCCGAGACACCCATGCCGTGGATCCGGCCGATGTATCTCCATCCCGCCCACGTCACCGAGCGGCTCATCGCCAAGTGGCAGCGCGCGCGTGTGGTCCCGTACCTCGACATGCCGGTCCAGCACGGCGACGACGGGATCCTTCGCGCCATGCGCCGCGGCGTCACCGCCCAGCGCATGAAGGACGTCATCGCCCGGCTGCGCGACGCGATCCCCGGCGTCACCCTCCGCACCACCGTGCTGGTGGGCTTCCCGGGTGAGACGGAGGCCGCGTTCCAGAACCTGCTCGGCTTCGTGGAGGACGCGGGCTTCGACCGGCTCGGGGTCTTCACCTACTCGGTGGAAGAGGGCACGCCGGCCGCCGACATGGCCGATCAGGTCCCGGCCGAGGTGATGGCCGAGCGCGCCCAGCAGGTGCAGGACCTCCAGGACCGGCTGGTGTGGCCGCGCCAGAAGGCGCTCTTCGGCACCCGCCAGACCGTGCTGGTGGATGGGCCGAGCCCCGACTCCGCGTTCCCCTTCGAGGGCCGCACCGCCGGCCAGGCGCCCGAGATCGACGGCGTGGTGCTGCTGCGCGACCGCACGCTCACCCCGGGGCGCTTCGCGGAGGTCGCCATCGTCGAGGTCGAGGGCTACGAGCTCGTCGGCGAATAAGCGCCTCGGGCTGCTCGACCGCCTGGCCTTCGTGCTGGCCAGTGTCTTCGGCGCGGGCTATGCCCCGGTGGCGTCGGGCACGGTGGGTAGCTTCGTCACCGTGGTAGCGATCTGGCTCCTGCCGCTCACCCCGCTGCGCATCGCGGTCGCGCTGGTCGTCGTCATCCTCGTCGGGATCTGGGCCGGCTCGCGCGTGGAGCGCGTGCTGGGTAAGAAGGACCCCGGAGTCATCGTGATCGACGAGGTGGCGGGCATGCTGCTCTCGGTGATCCTGCTGCCGCGGACGATTCCCGTGCTCATCACCGCGTTCCTGCTCTTCCGGCTCTTCGACATCTGGAAGCCGTTCCCCGCCCGCGAGAGCCAGGCCCTCACCGGCGGCGTGGGCGTGATGGTGGACGATCTCATCGCCGGTTTTTACACCCTGATCCTGATCATGGGCGCTCTTACCCTCTTCCCCGGCTGGCTGACCCGGCCGTGAGCGGGGCCTGGATCGTCACGGTGGGCGCGGCGCAGCTCGGCGCGGCCGACGACCCGGCCGGGCTGATGGTGGCCCGCGCGCTCCTGGCCGAAGGCGTGCCGGTGGCCTCGCGGCAGGTCGTGGACGAGGACGAGACGGCGGTGGAGGAAGCCCTGCGTGGCGCCGTCGAGGCCGCCGCGCTGGTGGTGGTGCTGGCGCAGCCGGGCGGCTCGAGCGGCGAGGTGGTCCGGCGCGCGCTCTCGCGGCTCAGCGGGGCACGGCTGGCGTTGAACGACAAGCTGCTGGCCTCGATGGAGGAGGACTTCGCCCGGCGCGGCCAGGCGATGCCGCGACGGCTCGATCGCCTGGCCCTGCTGCCGCAGGGCGCGCTGCTCTGGCCCGCGGCGGGGGAGCCCGCGTGGGTGCTCGAGGCCAGGCGCGCCGCGGTGGCGGTGCTGCCGGCCGGCTCCGCGATGCTCGCCTCGCTCGTGGAGTCGCACCTGCGGCCGCTTGCGCGTCAGCGGCTCGGCGCGGGCGAGAGCACCGTGCTCCGCACGCTGCACACCACCGGCCTCTCGCCCGCGGACGCGGAGGAGCGCCTCGGCCGCTGGCTCGGCGCGGAGGGAGCGGTCACCGTCTCCTGCGTGCCGGTCGACGGCGACGTATGGGTCCAGCTCCGCTCGCGCGCGGCCTCCCGGAGCGCGGCGGAGGCGGCCCTGGCCCCGGTGGAGCGCGTGGTCCGCGAGGCCCTCGGGCTCGATTACTGGGGAAAGGACGAGGACACCCTGGAAGTCGTGGTGGGCCGGCTCCTGCTGGAGCGGCGGCTCACGGTGTCGATGGCGGAGTCCTGCACCGGCGGGCTGGTCGGCCACCGGCTGACCAATATCGCGGGCTCCTCCCGCTACGTCGAGCGCGGCGTGATCGTGTACTCGAACCAGGCCAAGGAGCAGCTCCTGGGCGTGCCGGAGGAGATGCTGCGCGCGCACGGCGCGGTGAGCGCGCCGGTGGCGGAGGCGATGGCGGCGGGGATCTGCCGCATCTCCGGCTCGGCCTGCGGGATCGCGGTGACCGGCATCGCCGGGCCCGACGGCGGCACGCTCGCCAAGCCGGTCGGCACCGTGTTCATCGCGGCGGCATCGCCGGGGGCCGGGGGCCCGCGCGTCGAGGTGCGGCGCTTCCGCTTCGCGGGCGGGCGGGAGGCGGTGAAGTGGCAGTCCTCGCAGGCCGCGCTCGACATGCTCCGCCGCGCCCTCCTGTCGCGGGCGTGATCCGTGCCTTCGTCGCGGGTTTTCTCCTGTCACGATGGTGATCCGCGCCTTCGTCGCGGTTGTTCTCGACGACGGTGTGCGGGCGGCGATCGCGGCGACCGTCGAGCGGCTTCGGCCGCTGGGCTCCTCGGTGGCGTGGGTGCCGCCGCGGAACCTCCACGTCACGCTGCAATTCCTCGGTGATCAGAGCGAGGAGCGCCTGGCGGAGGCCGAGGCCGCGCTGGCCGACGCCGCGGCCGGGAGCGCGCCGGTCGACGTTACCTTCCACGGTATCGGTGCCTTCCCCGGACTCGAGCGGCCCCGCATTCTCTGGGTCGGCCTGGCCCACGGCGCGCTCGAAGCGCGCCGGCTACAGGCGCGGGTGGCGGACGCGCTCGCGACGCGCGGGTTCGCCCGGGAGGAGCGGCCGTGGCATCCGCATCTCACCATCGGGCGCGTCCCCGACGAGCGCCGCTGGCGGCGCGAGGCGGGCCCGCCGCTGCGCAGCGCGCTCGCGCAGGCCGCCACCACGACCTTCGGCACGCAGCGGGTGGCGGAGGTGGCGCTGATGCGCAGCGATCTCTCGCCCGCGGGCGCCCGGTACACGGTGAGGCGCGCGCTGAGCCTCGGAGCGTAGCCGTATCCGACGCGGGACATTGACACGCGTGCCACGCTCTCTCACACTCGCTTCGTTGACTTTGATCGCGACGCGCCCGTATCATGGGGAAACTTGTTGAGCCACCAAATCTTTTTCGTCGACCTCTCGGGCCCGGCCACGGGCCCCTTCCACGCGTAGTCGAGGAGAATCAGCATGGCTGATATCAAGAGCGACCGCCGCCAGGCCCTGGAGCTGGCCATTGCCTCGATCGACCGCCAGTTCGGCAAGGGCGCCATCATGCGCCTGGGCCAGGGCAGCATCTTCGACGAGATCGCCGTCATCCCGACCGGAGCGCTCCAGCTCGATGTCGCGCTGGGCATCGGCGGCATTCCCCGCGGCCGGGTGACCGAGATCTACGGGCCGGAGTCTTCCGGCAAGACCACGCTGGCGCTCCACATCATCGCGGAGGCGCAGCACCTGGGTGGCACCGCCGCCTTCATCGACGCCGAGCACGCGCTCGATCCCAAGTACGCCAAGAATCTCGGGGTCAACACCGACGAGCTGCTCATCTCCCAGCCCGATACGGGTGAGCAGGCGCTCGAGATCGCGGAGGCCCTCGTGCGCTCCAACGCCGTGGACGTCATCGTGATCGACTCGGTGGCCGCGCTCGTGCCACGCGCGGAGCTGGACGGCGACATGGGCGACTCCCTCCCGGGCCTGCAGGCGCGCCTCATGTCCCAGGCCCTGCGCAAGCTCACCGCCGCCATCTCGCGCTCCGGCGGGGCGGTGATCTTCATCAACCAAATACGTGAAAAGATAGGCGTGATGTTCGGCTCGCCGGAGACGACCACCGGCGGGCGCGCGCTCAAGTTCTACTCCTCTATACGGCTCGACATCCGGCGGCAGGACACCATCAAGAACGGCACCGAGGCCATCGGGGTCCGGACCAAGGTCAAAGTAGTGAAGAACAAGCTTTCTCCGCCCTTCCGGGAGGCCGAGTTCGACGTCATTTATGGGGAAGGGGTCTCCAAGGAGGGGTCGGTCCTGGACCTGGCCGCCGAGCACAATGTTGTCGAAAAATCCGGCACTTGGTACACCTATAAGAGTGAGCGGATCGGGCAGGGGCGGGAGACCGCCAAGCGGTACCTGAAGGACAATCCCAAGGTCTTGGCCGACCTGGAAGTCAAAGTCCGCGAAGCCCTTGGCCTCAAGCCGGTTGGGGGGGCGTCGCAGCCGGCGCCGGAGAAGGTGGCCAAGTAGGAGCGGGTAAACCATGGAACTGCAGCAGCTGCTGACGGAAACCGCGCAGCGCAAGGCCTCGGACCTGCATTTGAAGCCGGGCTCGAAGCCGATCCTCAGGATCCATGGTCACCTCGAAGTACAGGATGACCTGCCGCAGATCACCCGCGAGTTCATCGACGCGATGGCGGCGAGCCTGCTCGGCGAGCGCCGGCTCAACATGCTGATGGAAGGCCGGGAGATGGACCTGGGCTACATGCTGCCCGGGGTCGGCCGCTTTCGTTGCAACCTCTTTCTGGCCATGGGCGAGGTGCGGGGCGTCTTCCGGCACGTGCCGGAGCGCATCCCCGCCTTCCACGAGCTGCACCTGCCCAAGGTCCTCGAGCGGCTCTCGATGGAGCGCCGCGGGATGATCCTGGTCACCGGCATCACCGGTTCCGGCAAGTCCACCAGCCTCGCGTCCATGATCGACTTCATGAACCGGAGCCGGAACGACCACATCGTCACCATCGAGGACCCGATCGAGTTCGTGCACCAGGACAAGAAGTGCGTGCTGAGCCAGCGCGAGATCGGGCACGACTCGGTGAACTTCGCCCAGGCCCTCCGCGCCGCCCTCCGTGAAGATCCCGACATCATGCTGGTCGGTGAGCTGCGCGACGTGGAGACCATGGAAGTGGGTCTCCACGCGGCGGAGACCGGTCACCTGGTGCTCTCCACGCTCCACACCCTGAACGCGACGGAGACCATCAACCGGATGATCTCCATGTTCCCGCCGCACCAGGAGGACCAGATCCGGGGCCAGCTCGCCTCGGTCATCCAGGGCATCGTCTCGCAGCGCCTGGTGGTGCGCGCCGACGGCCGCGGCCGCGTGCCCGCGGTCGAGATCATGATCGCCACCGGCCTCATCCGCGACTGCATCCGCGAGGCCGACAAGACCCCGCAGATCCCGAGCGTCATCGCGGCGGGCACGGCCCAGTACGGGATGCAGACCTTCGACCAGTCGCTGCTCCAGCTCTACCGCGAGGAGCTGGTCACGTACGAAACCGCGCGCGACGCCGCGACGAACCCGGACGACTTCGACCTCAAGATCAAGGGCATCTTCTCCACCGGCGAGATGACCTGGGAGCATCCCGGCGGCAGCACGACCGCCTCGACCGCCGCGCCCATGCAGCCGGGCATGGTTGCCGCGGCGCCGGCTCCGGCCGCGCGCAGCCCCTTCGGCAAGAAAGCGGGGTAACGAGTGCCGGGGCGCCGCGCCCGCCGCGCCGGGGCGCCGCGCCCCGCACCGGGACTACCCGCCCCCGCATTAGATGAGAAGGCCGCCAGACTGGCGGCCTTCGATCTCTTGGCCCGCAAGTCCTGGAGCGGCCGCGAGCTGACCCGCCGCCTCCGGCGCCGGGGCGCCTCCGCCGAGATCGCCCAGGCCGTGGTGGCCGATCTCACCGGCCGCGGCTACGTGGACGACCAGGCCTTCGCCCGCTGGTGGGCCGAGGCGCGCGCCCGCGGGCGCCGGGTCGGGAGCCACCGGCTGCGGCAGGAGCTCCTCGCCAAGGGGATTCCCCGGGCGATGGCCGAAGCCGCGATCGCGGCCGCCTTCGAGGAGGTGGGGGAGTCCGAGCGCGCGCTCGAGGCCGGGCGGCGCCGGCTGCCCGCCCTGCTGCGCGGCCAGCCCGCCCGGGCACCCGCCCGGCTGGCCGACTACCTCCTGCGCCGCGGCTATCCGACCGCGACGGTGCGCCACGCGGTGCGCGTCCTGCTGGCCGAGCGGGGGGCCGACCTCCCCGGCATCGAGGAGGACGGCGGCGTATAATACCGGTCCTATGACCGGGAGCGAGATCCGCGCGCGATTCCTCGAGTACTTCCGCCGGCGCGGGCATACCGTGGTGCGGTCCTCCCCGCTGGTGCCCGCCCAGGATCCCACCCTGCTCTTCACCAACGCGGGCATGGTGCAGTTCAAGTCGGTGTTCCTGGGGGAGGAGCGCCGGGACTACGTCCGGGCGGTCACCGCCCAGAAGTGCGTGCGGGCCGGCGGCAAGCACAACGACCTGGAGAACGTCGGCCGCACCGCCCGGCACAACACCTTCTTCGAGATGCTGGGCAACTTCTCCTTCGGGGACTACTTCAAGGAGGACGCGATCCGGTTCTGCTGGGAGCTCCTGACCGAGGACTTCGGGCTCCCCAAGGACCGGCTCAAGGCCACCGTCTTCACCGACGACGACGACGCCTTCGAGCTGTGGAAGAAGGTGGCCGGCTTCGGCCCAGACCGCATCCTCCGCCTGGGCGAGAAGGACAACTTCTGGGCCATGGGCGACACCGGCCCCTGCGGGCCGTGCTCCGAGGTGCACTTCCACCAGGGTGATCATCTGCCCTGCGCCGAGGAGAAGGCGGGACGGACCTGCCTGGGGCCGGCCTGCGACTGCGATCGCTGGGTCGAGATCTGGAACCTGGTCTTCATGCAGTTCAACCGGGACGCGAGCGGCAAGATGACACCCCTGCCCAAGCCCTCGATCGACACCGGCATGGGGCTCGAGCGGCTCGCCGCGGTGCTCCAGGGCAAGCAGTCCAGCTTCGACATCGACCTCCTCCGTCCGCTCATCGCCCACGTCGAGCGCCTGAGCGGCAAGACCTACGGCCGCGACGAGGAGTCGGACGTCTCGATGCGGGTCATCGCGGATCACGCGCGCGCGGCCACCTTCCTGATCACGGATGGGGTGACCCCGTCCAACGAGTGGCGCGGCTACGTGGTCCGGCGGATCATGCGGCGGGCCATGCGACACGGCCGCATGCTGGGGCTCGAGGCGCCCTTCCTGTGGGACGTCACCGGCAGCGTGGTGACGGTGATGGGTGACGCGTACCCGGAGATCCGCGACGCGCACGCGCGGGTGGCCGAGACGGTGCGCCAGGAAGAGGAGCGCTTCGCGGAGGCGCTCGATCTCGGGATGGCCAGGATCCGCGAGTACCTGGAGGCCCACAAGGCCGACCCGAACCGGAGCCACGCGGGCGACGCTAGGCCGATAGTCGACGGCCGCTTCCTGTTCACGCTCTACGACACCCACGGCTTCCCGTTCGACCTGGCACAGGAGGTGTTCGAGGACGCGGGCTGGACGGTCACGTCCGAGACCCAGCAGACCTTCGACGCCGAGATGGAGGCGCAGCGCGAGCGCGCCCGCGCCGGGGCCTCGTTCGGGGCGGCGGACAGCGGCGAGCCGAGCGTGGCCATCTACCAGCGGCTCTCCACCGAGCTGGCCAAGCCCCAGTTCCTGGGCTACGGCTCGCTCGCCGCGCCCGCGCGTATCCTCGCCCTGGTGGCGGACGGCCAGCGCCGGCGCGAGGCGCGCCAGGGCGAGACGGTGGAGATCATCCTCGATCGCACGCCCGCCTACGCGGAGTCCGGCGGCCAGCAGGGTGACACCGGCTCGGTGATCGGCCGCGAAGGCCAGGGGCAGATCCAGGACACCTACTACCGCGGCAGCCAGCTCATCGTGCACCGGGTGGCGGTGACCCAGGGCCAGCTGCGCGAGGGCGAGGAGGTCGCGGTCAGCGTGGAGTCGCGCCGGCGGCAAGGGCTGCGACAGCACCACACCGGCACGCACCTGCTCCACGCCGCGCTCCGGAAGGTGCTGGGCACGCACGTGGCGCAGGCCGGCTCCCTGGTGGCGCCCGATCACCTGCGCTTCGACTTCTCGCACGGCGCGTCGGTGAAGGACAGCGAAGTGGAGGAGGTCGAGGGCCTGGTCAACGAGCAGGTGCAGGCCAATATCGTGGTGAGTCCGGCCGAGATGGACCTGCAGGAGGCGCTCCGCAGCGGGGCCATGGCCCTCTTCGGCGAGAAGTACGGCGATCGCGTGCGCGTCATCCGCATCGGCGACTTCTCCACCGAGCTGTGCGGCGGCACCCATCTCGACGCGACCGGCCAGATCGGCCTCTTCAAGGTGACCGACGAGGGCGCGGTGGCCTCCGGCGTGCGCCGCATCGAGGCGGTCACCGGCGAGCACGCGCTCGCCCACGTGGGCCGCGAGGAGGCCGCGCTGCGCGAGTCCGCGGGCCTGCTCAAGATCCCACCACTCGAGCTGCCCCGCCGCCTCGCCGCGCTGTTGGAGGATCAGAAGCGGCTCGAGAAGCAGCTCGCCCAGCTCGAGACCAGGCTCGCGCGCACCCAGGCGCAGGATCTGGTGACCGCCGCGAAGCAGGTGGCGGGCGTGCCGGTGCTCGCCGCGCGTCTGGACGGGCTCGACCCGGACGGGCTGCGCTCGGTGGTGGACACGCTGCGGGACCGGCTGCCGTCGGGGATCATCCTGCTCGGCAGCGCGGTGGACGGCAAGGTGAGCCTCGTCGCGGCGGTCTCCAAGGACCTGATGAAGCGCTTTCCCGCCGGCCGCCTCGTGCAGGAGATCGCCAAGATGGTGGGCGGCGGCGGGGGCGGCCGCCCGGATCTGGCCCAGGCCGGCGGCAAGGACGCCTCGAAGCTCGACGAGGCCCTCGGCGCGGTGGCGGGCTGGGTGGAGCGGACGGCGCAGGCTTAGCCCGGCCGGATCCCCCGGCCAGCGCAAGGAGCCTTAGGCATGGCCGAATCCCGTGGCAGGATCCTCGTGGTCGACGACGAACTCAACGTGGCCCAGGTACTCGCCGAGCACCTGACCGAGCAGGGGTACGAGGTCGCGACGGCCCACGGCGGCATCGAAGCGCTGGCCAAGATCGATCTCGAAAAGCCGCAGGTGATCCTGCTCGATGTCCGGATGCCCGGGATGGATGGTATCGAGGTCCTGCGCCGGATTCGCAGCTTCGACACGCAGGTGGGTATCCTGATGATCAGCGCCAATGACGACGTCGAGCTGGCCAAGCAGACCCTCGCGATGGGGGCCTTCGACTACACGCTGAAGCCGATCGACTTCGCCTACCTGAGCCGCGCGGTGGACACGATGATGGCGCGCTCACCGGCCCTGCCCCCGCCCGACGTGGACGGCGAGCGCGCCGCGACCCCCTCCGCGCACAACCTCCTGTACGACCTCGCGCTCGACATCTTCCGGACCGCGCGGGCCCTCTCACCGGTGGCGCGCGAGTCGCTGGGACGCGAGCTCGAGCAGGCCGCCCTGGTGGCGCTGCAGCGGGGAGCCGGTGGGGAGAAGCAGGAGGTCGTCCGCGCACTCAATCAGGTCCGGACGCTCCTCCGCTTTGCGAAGGACCTGGCCGACATCAGCGACGATGCCCATCGGGTCCTCGAGGCGAGTGTGGCCCGGGCGCGCCGCTCCATCGGCCTGTCGTAGGTCGACATGCCGTCAGCGCGCCGGACCATTCGCACCATGTGCCCGATGAACTGCCATCCCACCCTCTGCGGGATGCTCGTCACCGTCGAGGACGGGCGGCTCGTCGAGGTCGCGGGCGACCCGGACAATCCCGACAGCCGCGGATTCCTCTGCGTGCGCGGCCACGCCTCGCGCGAGATCATCGGCAACCCGCAGCGCCTGCTGTCCCCGCTCGCGCGCGACCGCCGCGACGCGGCGTTCCGAGAAGTGACGTGGGACGCGGCGCTCGATCGCATCGCGGAGCGGCTACAGTCGGTCGGGCGCGAGGCGGTCGGGCTGTGGTCGGGCCACGGCTTCTTCGCCAACAACTACGGCACCCGAATCAACTCGGAGCTGCTTCGCCGCTTCGCCAATCTCTGGGGCTGCCAGTGGTGGGCGCCCACCATGATCTGCTGGGGGCTCGGCGGCTTCGGCGTTGGGCTCACCGGCCCGCTCGAGACCAATACCAAGGAGGACATGGGGGCCCACGCGGGCCTCATCCTGCTGTGGGGCGCGAATCTCGCGAGTCAGCCGAACACGGCCCCGCATCTGGTGAAGGCGCGCCGCCGCGGCGCGCATGTTGTCACCATCGACGTGCGGCGCACCGAGGCGGCCGCGCAGTCGGACGAGGTGCTGATCCTGCGGCCCGGCACCGACGCGGCGCTGGCGCTCGGGATGATGCACGTGCTGATCGCGGAGGGACTTCATGATCGGGAGTTCGTCGCGCGGCACACCACCGGCTTCGACGCCCTCGCCGAGCACGTGCGGCGGCACCCGCCCGCGTGGGCCGCCGCGGTCACCGGCCTCGACGAGGCGGTCATCGTGGGCCTGGCCCGGCGCTACGCGGCGACGCGGCCGGCCATGATCCTGCTGGGCGGCAGCAGCATGCACAAGGGCGCCAACGGGTGGCAGGGCGCGCGCGCGGTGGCGTGCCTGCCCGCGCTCACCGGCAACCTGGGCATCGCGGGCGGCGGCCTCGGCCCGCGCCACGGCAGCAAGGGCCACGGCTTCGGCCTGACCGACATCGGCATGGCCGAGCGGCGGCCGCCCGGCGACTACGTGCCGAACCAGATGCCGCGGATCACCGAGGCCCTCGAGGACGGCCGGGTGCGCGCGCTGCTCCTCTTCGGCACCGACATGCTGTCGTCGTTCGCGGACAGCGCCCACGTCGAGGCCGCCCTCGCGCGCCAGGAGCTGATCGTCAGCTACGAGCTCTTCTGGAACGACACCGCGCGCCGCTTCGCGGACGTCGTGTTGCCCGGCACCGCGTGGCTCGAGGAGCTCGGCTGCAAGGCGACCAACACGCATCTCTACCTGATGGAGCCGGCCCTGCCGCCCGCCGGGCAGACGCGCACCGGCGCGTGGGTGCTGCGCGAGCTCGCGCGGCGCCTCGGGGTCGCCGACTTCTACCCGTGGGCGGACGCGGCGGGGCCCATCGACGCGATCCTCGATCACCCCGCGACCGGGCACGCCACCGTGGCGGCCCTGCGTGCGGAGGGCGGCATCCGGGCGCTCCGCGTCTCGCACGTGGGCCATCCCGATCTCGTGTTCCCGACCCCGTCCGGGAAGGTGGAGCTCTACTCCGCGCGCGCGGAGAGCTTCGGGCTGCCCCCGCTGCCGGTGCACGAGGACCTGCCCGCGGGGCACTTCCCGCTCGTGCTCCGCCAGGGGCGGACCCTCGGGCACTTCCACGGCTTCTACGATCACGGTCGCGCGCTGCCGTCGCTGGCCGCGCTCGAGCCCGAGCCGGTGCTGTGGCTCTCGCCCGCCGACGCGGCCGCGCGCGCGGTGGCGGACGGCGCGGCGGTGCGCGTGTTCAACGAGCGCGGCGAGATGCGCGCCCGCGCGCGGGTGACCGACCGCGTGCCCGCGCAGACCGTGTGGATGCGCGACGGCTGGGACGGCCTCAACCGGCTCACCTCCGGCGAGGCGTGCATCCCGGACGCGGCGGTGGACGTGTTCGGGTTTTCGGCGGGCCAGGCCGCGTTCGACGCGGCGGTGGAGGTCGCGCCTGTCTGAGCGTTCCCCGGCCGCGCTGCTCTTCGACTTCGGGGGCACGCTCGACGCCGACGGGGTGACGTGGAAGGATCGGTTCTTCGCCCTCTGGCGGGACGAGGGCCTGGCGGACCGTTCCGACGCGTTCGATCCCGTCTTCTACCGCGCCGACGACGCGCTGGTCGGCGCGATCCCGGCCACGCTTTCCTTCGAGGAGACGGTGCGGCGGCTCACCGCCAACATCGCCTCCGCGCTCGCGGTGCGCGACGAGCGGGTGATCGCGCGCGTGGCCGACCGCTTCCTCGACGACGCCCATCGCCATCTGCGGCGGAACCAGGCGCTGCTCGCGCGGCTCGGCGCGCGCTATCGGCTCGGTCTCGTGTCCAACTTCTATGGGAACCTCGAAACCGTGTGTCATAATACGGCGATCCGGTCTCTCTTCGGTGTCATCGTCGACTCCGTGCGGGTCGGGTTCTCCAAGCCGGATCCGCGCATCTTCATGCGGGCACTGGACGGGCTCGGGGTGGCCCCGCCCGACGCCACGTTCGTGGGCGATTCGGCGGCCCGGGATATGGCGGGCGCGCGGGCGCTCGGCATGCGGCACATCTGGCTGATCGCCGACCCGCCGCCGCCCGGCGGGCCGTGCTGCCCGGGCGACGCGATGATCCATTCACTGACGGACGTGGAGGCATTGCTCTGATGGCGGATTCGGTGCGAGGCGCGATCATCGCGGCCGGCGAGGGCAGCCGCCTGCGCGCGGACGGCTACCGGGTGCCGAAGCCCCTGGTGGAGGTGGCCGGGCTGCCGCTGATCGGCACGGTGTTGCGCAATTTCACGACCGCCGGAATCACCGCGATCACCATCATACTGAACGAGCAGGAGCGCGAGTGCGTCGAGTGGGTCCGGACACGGTTCCCCGCGCTCGAGCTCGACTTCATCGTGAAGACCACCGGGTCGTCGCTCGAGAGCTTCCGGGAGGTGACCGGGCGCGGCCCCGCGGGGCCGATGCTGGTGTCCACGGTGGACGCGTGGTGCGCGGCGGAGGACTTCGCGCGCTTCGCGGCGGCCGCCGCGGGCCGGCCCGACGACGCCACCGTGCTCGCGGTCACCCCGTTCGTCTCGGACGAGAAGCCGCTCTGGGTCACGCTCGGGGCGGGCGGGCGCGTGGAGGCCCTCGGCAAGGCGGATAGCGGGCTGGTCACCGCGGGGGTGTATCGTGTCTCAGATCGGGCGCGACGGCTCTCGCCCGCGCGGGAGTTCGGGCGGCTGCGCGAGTACCTGGGCTGGCTGCACGAGAGCGGCGAGCCGCTCTACGGTGAGATCATCGAGATGGTGGTGGACGTGGACCGGGCACTGGACGTGGCCAGCGCGGAGGCGCTGGCGCGAGGAGCGCGACGGGCATGAGCGCGAGGAGGACACGGGTGGCGGATCCGAGATGCTGGGGACTCTTTCGCGAGCGCGAGCATTCGCCCGGACGGGAGGGCGACGACGCGGAGATCCTGCGACTGACCGGCAAGCACCTGGAGACGCACGGGGTGCAGGTGGAGCTCCGCGCCCCCGAGGAGCTCGTCGCCACCGAGGTGCCGCCCGACGGCGTGTTCTTCATGTGCGAGCGCATGGAAGCGCTCCGCACCCTGCTCGCCTGGCGGGAGCGCGGCGTGCGGCTCGTCAACTCGCCGCAGGCCGTGCTCAACACCTACCGGGAGCGGATGATCGCGCAGCTCCGCGAGGCCAACGTGGCCTTCGTGCCGAGCCGGCTCGTGGCCACCGGTGACGCGGACGTGGTGGCCCGGCTACCGGTCTGGGTCAAGCGCGCCGACGTGCACAACACGCAGGACGGCGACGTGGTTTTCGCGGAGACGCCGGACGCGATCGCCGCCGCGCTCGCCGGCCTCGCGGCCCGCGGCATCGAGGGCGCGGTGCTGCAGCCGCACGTGCCCGGCGACCTCATCAAGTTCTACGGGGTGGGTCCCGGCGGCGGCGGTCCGGACGGCGGGCCGCCCTGGTTCCGCTGGTTCTATCACAAGGACCAGCGCCTGGCCGGCCATGCCTTCGACCCGGCCCGGCTGGCCCGGCTCGTGCGCGAAGCCGCCACCGCTCTCGGCCTCGAGATCTACGGGGGCGACGCCATCGCCTCCGCGGACGGCTCACTCCAGCTCCTCGACCTCAACGCGTGGCCCAGCTTCGCGCTCTATCGCGACGAGGCCGCGCCGGTGATCGCGGCGTACCTGGCGCTACGCTTCGGCGCGCCGCGGGCGCCCGGAGGCGGGCGGTGAGCGAGCCGCGCGAGGCCGGGCCCCGCTCGCGCGAGATCGTGGCGCGCGAGGCGCGCCACATCGCGCCCGGCTACCAGTCCTTCGCGCTCTACTCGGGGCTGGCCATGGCTCGCGGCAGCGGCGCGACCCTGTGGGACGAGGACGGCAACGAGTACATCGACTTCATCGCGGGCATCGCGGTGGGGAGCGTCGGGCACTGCCACCCGCACTACGTCGAGGCGTTGAAGCGCCAGGCCGAGCGGCTGACCTTCGGCAGCTTCACGACCGAGACGCGCGCGCGCTTCCTCGAGCTGATGGCCTCGGTCACGCCGGAGGGGCTCACGCGTGTCCAGCTCTTCTCGGGCGGCGCCGAGGCGGTGGAGGCGGGCCTGCGCCTGGCCAAGGCCGCGACCGGGCGGCAGGAGGTCATCGGGTTCTGGGGCGGCTTCCACGGCAAGACCGGCGGCGTGCTGGGCCTGCTCGGCAGCGACTTCAAGCATCACCAGGGTCCGTTCCTGCCCGGCCAGTACTCGACACCCTACGCCGACTGCTACCGCTGCCCGCTCAAGCTCCGCTATCCGGACTGCGGCATTGCCTGCGCGGAGTACGTCCGCGACGTCATCCGCTACCAGACCGCGGGCGAGATCGCCGCGATCATCGTGGAGCCGATCCAGGGCACCGCGGGCAACATCATCCCGCCCGACGGCTTCCTGCGGGCGATTCAGTCGGTGGCCCGGGATCACGGGGCGCTGCTCTTCGCCGACGAGATGATCACCGGCTTCGGCCGCACCGGCTCGATGTGGGGCACCGACCACGACGGGGTTGTGCCCGACATCATGACGGTGGGCAAGGGCGTGGGCGGCGGCTTCCCGCTGGCCGGCGTGGTCTCCACCGAGAAGCTGGTCGCCGCCAAGCCCTGGTCGAATCCGAGCTTCAGCTCGTCCAGCTACGGCGGCAACCCGCTCGCCTCGGCGGCAGGACTCGCCGCGCTCGAGATCATCCTGAAGGAGGATCTCGTCGAGCAATCCAATCGCGTGGGCGCGGTCATGCTCGCCGAGCTCCAGCGCCTGAAGGAGAAGTACCGCACGGTGGGCGAGGTGCGGGGGCGCGGGCTGCTGCTCGGCATCGAGCTGGTCGAGGACCGTCAGAGCCGCAAGCCGATCGACAAGAGCATCACCCGGGACCTCTACCTGGAGTGCCTGCGGCGCGGCCTCGTGGCGATGACCTACTCTCCGACCATCCGGCTCAATCCGCCGCTCGTCATCACCGAGGAGACGGCCCGGGCCGGCCTGGCGATCCTGGACGAAGCGCTCGGAGTGACGCTCAAGCGCCATGGGCGCGACTAGGAGGCTCCGGGGCGCGGTCATCGGCCTCGGCAACGTGGCGGTGCACGGCCACCTGCCGGGCTGGCGGCAGCGGCCCGACGCGGTCATCGTGGCCGCCACCGATCTCCGCCCGGCGCGGCAGGCCGAGTGCCGGGCCGCCCTGCCCGGGGCGCGCTGGCACGACTCGGTCGAGGCCCTGCTGGCCGCCGACGATCTCGACTTCGTGGACGTGTGCACGCCCCCGTCGAGCCACGCGGCTCTGATCGAGGCCGCCCTCGCCCGGGGGCTCCACGTGCTCTGCGAGAAGCCCCTGGTGGGCTCGCTCGCCGAGCTCGAGCGCCTGGCCGGGCTCGCGCGCTCCGCGCGCGCGGTGCTCCACACCGTGCACAACTGGCACCAGGCGCCGCTCGTGCGCGCGACCGACGCGCTGATCCGCGAGGGCCGCATCGGGGCGGTGCGCGAGGTGGTCTGGCGGACGCTGCGTACCCAGCCGGCCGCCGCGGCGGGCGGGGAGAGCTGGCGGGTGGATCCGGCGATCGCGGGCGGCGGCGTGCTGACCGACCATGGCTGGCACGTCTCCTACGTCATCCCGCGCTGGGTGGGCGCCCCGCCGGACGCGGTGAGCGCGCGGCTCGAGACGCGGTCGCCCCATCGTCTCGCAGTCGAGGACACCGCGACGGTCCGCCTGCACTTCCCGGACGCGGTAGCGGACATCGTGCTGACGTGGGCCGCCGAGACGCGTGAGAACCAGGCGCGCGTGATCGGCACCGCGGGGCGCATCGACATCGAGGACGACACGGTGATCCTCCGCGCGGATGGCCGGGAGGAGCGCCACCGTCACCCGCCCGCCCTGTCCGACGGCTCCCAGCATCCGGACTGGTTCGGGCCGGTCACCGGCGAATTCATCGCCCGCGTGCTCGGCCAGGACCCGAGCAGCGGCAACCTGGACGAGGCGGCGGTCTGCATCGCGGTGGAGTGCGGCGCCCGCGAGTCGAGCCGCCGCGGCGGCGCGATGTTCCCCCTAGCCGCGCGGGTCGGGTCGGCCGGGTGACCACGCTCTCCTCCACGGCCGTCTCCGTGCGGAGCCTCCTCGTGATCCTGCCGGCCGCGCCCGGCGCCAGCGCCCCGCCGCCCGAGACCGTGATCGCGGGCCTTCCGCTCGTGCGCCGCATCGTCCTGGCCGCGGAGCGCGCCGGCTTCGAGCGGATCCTGGTCCATCCCCGAGCCTGCCCGCAGCCGCATCTGCTCGCGGGCACCGCGGCCGTCTTGCTCGGCGCCGAGACGCCGGTGGGGCCGCGGGCCCGGCTCGTCCTGGTGCCCGCGAACGTTCTCCCCCAGGCGCGCTGGCTGCGCGCCCTGCGTGAGATGCCGCTCGAGCCGGAGGCGCTCACGGTCGACTCGTCGCTGACCGCGGTGGTGGAGAGCGCCGGGATCGACGAGGTGCTCCGCTCGGCCGGCCAGGCCGCCGGTGCGGAGGACCTGATCACCACGCTGTCGCGGCGCCTGGCGCGCGCCACCGGGGCCGGCGATCCAGCGGGCCGGTTCGCGCTCGGGGGCGCGGCGGGGGCCCCGGCCGCCGAGGACTGGCTGATGCGCAGCCTGATCAAGGATACCGAGGGGTTCATGTCCCGCCACCTCGAGCGGCGCATATCGCTCGCGATCACCCGGCGGCTGGTGGACACCAGCATCACGCCGAACGCGATGACCCTCGTGAGCCTCACCATCGGCCTGCTCGGCGCGCCGTTCTTCCTGTCCGCGGAGCCCCTGCAACAGATCGTCGGCAGCCTGCTCTTCCTGACCCATTCCATCCTCGACGGCTGCGACGGCGAGCTGGCCCGGCTGAAGTTCCAGGAGTCCCCCACCGGCGCGCGGCTCGACTTCTGGGGCGACAACCTGGTCCACGTGGCCGTGTTTGGCTGCATGGCGGTGGGCTGGACCCTGGCCGCGGCCTCCCTCTGGCCGCTGCTCCTGGGGGCCCTCGCGATCACCGGCACCGCCGCATCCGCTTACTTCGTCGCCCACCGCGACGGCGCGGCGGCCGCCGCGGGACCCCACGGTCGGCTGGCCGACGCGGTGGCCAACCGCGACTTCATCTACCTCGTGATCCTGCTCGCCTGCTTCGGCCGAGCCCACTGGTTCCTGATCCCGGTCGCGCTCGGCACACCGATCTTCATGATGCTGGTCCGGTGGGGCGCGGGGCGACGCCGGACCACCTGACGTGGTCGCCCTCCTCGACGTCCTGCTGCGCGGCCTGATCCTGGCCGCGCAGGCCACCGCGGTGGGCGGGGTGTGCTTTCTCCTGCTCGTGGCCCGGGGGCCCGAGACGCCGCGCTCGCTGCTGCTCATCGCCGCCGCCGCGGTCACGCTCGCGGTCGGTCAGGCCCTGTCCCTGGCCAACGAGCTGTTCGTGCTCCTCCACGAGGCGGCCTGGCCGCTGCGCGCGGCGCTCGACACGCTCTACGTGCAGGTGAGCGTCGTCCGGATCGCGGCCGGGCTCGCGCTGGCCGGGTTTGCCCTCGGACTGCGCCGCGCCGGCGGGCCGTCCCGGCTCTGGCCGGCGGTGGTGGCGCTGGCCGCCGTGCTGGCGGTGGCGGCGCCGTGGACGAGCCACGCCGCCGCGCGGCTCGACTCCCGTGTCCTCCTGCTGCTGCTCGACGGCGCCCATCAGCTCGGGGCCGCGGTGTGGATCGGCGGCCTGGTGCACCTGACCGCGGCTGCGTTCCGTCGCGGCGATCGGCCCTGGCCGGTGGCCCTGCTCCGGCGGTTCTCGAACCTGGCCCTGAGCGCGGTCGTCGTCCTGGTCAGCGCGGGCGTGGGCCTCACGTGGCACTACGCCCCTTCGCTGAGCGCGATCTTCGGCACCGCGTACGGCCTCATGGTCCTGACGAAGATGGTGATCCTGGGCGGCCTGCTCCTGCTGGGCGCGCTGAATTCCCGGGCGATCCGCCGGATGGACGGCGCCCCCGAGGCCGACCAGGTCGCGCTCCGTCGCTTCGTGGAGGTCGAGGTCGGCCTGGGCCTCATTGTGCTCTTCGCGGCCGCCTCGCTCACCTCGCTGCCGCCCGCGGTGGATCTCACCCACGATCGGGCCACGCTGGCGGAGGTCGCGACGCGCTTCACCCCACGGATGCCCACGCTCCGCTCGCCCTCGATCTCCGAGATGCCGATCGACGATCCGCTGGCCCCGCGCAACGACGCCGATCGCGCCTGGTCCGAGTTCAACCACCACGTGTCCGGGATCCTGGTCCTCATCATGGGCCTGCTGGCCCTGCTGCACGCCACGGGCCGGGCTCGCTGGACGCGGCACTGGCCGCTCGTGTTCCTCGGGCTGGCCGCCTTCATGATCCTGCGCAACGATCCGGGCTCTTGGCCTCTCGGCCCCGAGGGCTTCTGGGAGGGCTGGCTCGTCGCGACGGTGGCGCAGCACCGGGTCTTCGTGTTGCTGGTCGTCGTCTTCGGCATCTTCGAGTGGATGGTCCGCAGCGGGCGGCTGCCGTCGCGGCGCGCGGCCCTGATCTTCCCGTTGCTCTGCGTGGTCGGTGGCGGCATGCTCCTGAGTCACTCGCACGCCGCGCAGAACATCAAGGACGAGTTCCTGCTGGAGGTGACTCACGCGCCGCTCGGCCTGCTCGCCTTGCTGATCGGCTGGGGGCGCTGGCTCGAGCTTCGCCTCCCCGAAGGGCGTGGCCGCGTGCCTGGGGCGCTCTGGGCCGTGGGCCTCGTGCTCATCGGCGCGCTGCTCATCATCTACCGGGAAAGCTAGTCGCGCGTGGCCTGACACTGCGGGCGAGCGGCGGCGCGGGGGGCGGGGCCCTCCCGGGAACCCGCTGAGTCGCATGCACGCAGCGCCGTCTCGATCGGGCCACGAGACGGAGCCCGCCAGCCTTCGACAACCCGCAGAAGACACGGTTCCCGGGAGGGCCCCGCCCCCCACCCCACCGCCCGCCCGCGGCGCCGTACCGGTGTGATGCCCTCCCGCAGCTTCAGAGCCTTCATCACACCCCCAGCGGTTCCCATTTGTCGTATTTCAAGACCTGACCCCAATCGCCGGCGCGCCTTGTTGGAATGTAAGACCTGACCCCAATCGCGATGCCGTTGGTGGTTCAACTGGACGCACGGGGAGGGTGGGGGTGGTGGTGCGTGGTGCGGGGGCCTCCCCAGACCCGTGTCTTCTGCGGGTTGTCGAAGGCATCGACGGATCTGTCTCGTGGCTCGATAGAGACGGCGTGACGCGCATGCGGCTCAGCGTGGTCTGGGGAGGCCCCCGCGCCGCGCGCCGCCACTCCCGCCCGCGCCAGGCGAACGCTACGCGGATTCGAGGAGGAGGCCGGTGAGGTAGCGCGACTCGGGGATGGTGAGGATGACGGGGTGGTCGCGGCTCTGGGTGAGGGTGGCGAGGACGCGGGTGCGGACGCCTGCGTCGCCGGCGGCCTGGCGGCAGATCTCCTCGAACATCGCGGGCGTCACGTGGTGGGAGCAGGAGAAGGTGGCCAGCCGGCCGCCGCGCTCGAGCAGGCGGAGGCCGCGGATATTGATCTCCTTGTAGCCGCGCGCGGCGGCCTCGACGGCGTCCTTGCGGCGCGTGAAGGGCGGGGGATCCAGCACGACGAGCCCGAAGCGCTCGCCCCGCGCGTCCAGCTCCCGCAGGCCGTCGAAGGCGTTGCCGCTCTGCAGCTCGGCGCGCGCCTCGACGCCGTTGAGGGCCAGGTTGCGCCGGGCCAGGGCCAGCGCGTCCGCGGAGGAGTCCAGCAGCAGCGCGCGCTCGGCGCCGGCCAGCAGCGCGTGGCAGGCGAAGGCGCCCCCGTAGCAGAAGGCGTCCAGCATCCGGCGCCCCTTGGCGAGGCCGGCAGTCAGCAGCCGATTGTCGCGCTGATCGAGGTAGAGGCCGGTCTTCTGGCCGGCGCCCAGGGTCACCGCGAAGCGGGCCTGGCCTTCCTCGATGATCAGATCGCCGTCGGGCCGCTCGGCCTCGGGCGGCGTCTCCCGGACCGCGTCGAAGCCCTCGATGCGCGCCGCCGTCGCGTCGTCGAGGCGCACGATCCGGCCGTCTGGGAAGAGCGCGCTGAGCGCCTCCCGGACCCAGTCCGCGTTGCGCGCCATGCCGAGTGTGAGGCACTGGAACACGCTCACCGGCCCGTAGCGGTCCACCACCAGGCCGGGCAGGCCGTCGGCCTCGCTCCAGCAGAGGCGATAGGCGGGAGTCACGAGGGAGGCGGCGCGCCGGTACTCGAGCGCCGCCTCCAGGCGCCGCCGGATCAGCCGCGCATCGACGGCCTCGTCGGCCCGCGTGAGCAGGCGGCAGACCAGCGAGGAGCGTGGGCTGTAGAAGCCGCGCCCGAGGTAGCGGCCGGTGGCATCGGTGACTTCCAAAGCGACGCCGGCGGACCAAGAGCCTTTGAGATCGGCCACTTCGCCGCGGTAAATCCACGGGTGGCCCGCCCGGATCCGGCGCTCGGCCCCTCGTTTCAGAATCAGAGTGGCCAGGAGGAAACTCTAGCGCTTTCGCAGCACTACGACCATCAGGAGCGGATGGTGGGCCTCGTCGAGGCGGAGGTGGGGCTTGAAGCCGTAGAACCATTCGACCAGATCGAACCCGCCGGCCAGCTGGACCAGCGTCCGCAGCTCCTGGGGGAAGACCATTCTAGATGCGTGACGCTGACGGTAGAGGCGCCGCGTCCCGTTCTCCTGCACCTCGAGCTCCATGTCCTCGAAGAAGGTCTGGGTGACCGGGTTCAGGTCCTTGAGGGCCTCGAAGGTGGCGCGCACGGTGGCATTGCCTCGCCGACGCGTCCAGGACCAGCGCCGCGCCGGATCGGTCCAGGAGGAGCACATGTAGCGGTCGAAGACGTAGAGCCCGCCCTTCTTGAGCCCGCGGGCCACGCAGCGCAGGTGGGCGAGCAGCGCCTCATTGGTCAGCAGGTGGCCCTGCGAATCCTGCATGCAGATCGCCGCGTCCACCGGGCGCCGCAGCCGGAAGCGGGTCATGTCCGCCACGATCAGGCTCGCGTCGAAGCCCTTGGCCGCGGTCCGCTGCTTGAGGAAGGTGATGTTCTCGGGCGAGAGATCGAGCCCCGACATGGTGTAGCCGCGCTCGGCCAGGCGGATGAGGTGCGGGCCGGTGCCGCAGGCGATGTCGAGCACGGTCCGCACCGGCCGGCGCGCGTAGCGGCGGAAGCAGTGGACGAGGAAGGTCACCTCCTGCCGCCGATTCATGTCGAAGGCGATCTCGTAATACCGGGGGACTGAATATTGCGACCCGCTGGCGGCAGTCATCCGGAGCATCCCTTCACTTCAACATGGCTGAGCGATGTATGGCGAGCCGCAGCCGAAGGCGAGGCGAGCGGATCAGAGATTGACCGTGGTGTAGCCGGTCGGCGCAACCCGTCGCGTCGGCGGTCGAAGCAATCCGTGGCTCCGGCTTCACCTGCCCCACCAGGTCAGGATGGCCTCCCGGAGGATCCACGAGGCGGTGATGCCGGTGCGGCCCGACGGATCCCCGAGGAAGTTCACCTCCTGCCGCCGGTCCATATCGAAGGCAATGTCCGGGGGGCGGAGTATTGCCCGCTCATGTCGCCCACCAGGTCAGGATGGCCTCCCGGAGGATCCACGAGGCGGTGATGCCGGTGCGGCCCGACGGATCCCAGGCGTGGGCCACCTCCGTCAGGTCGGTGCCGACGATCCGGCAGGGCTCGAGCAGGCGGACGATCTCCACCAGCTCCGCGGCGGTGATGCCGCAGGGCTCGGGCGCGCCGGTGCCGGGCGCCTCGGAGGGATCGAGCACGTCCACGTCGATCGTCACGTAGAGCGGGTGCGCCCGCAGCTCGGGGAGCAGGCTCTTCACCGCCTCCACCGGGTGAATCCGGTGAGCCGGGAAGAGGTGCGGGGCTTTCCGCTGGTACTCCTCGCGCGCGCCGGTGCGCATGCCCACCTGGAACACGCGCTCGGGGGCCACCACGTCCATCACCCGGGCCATGGCCGAGGCGTAGTTGTAGCGCTCGCCCAGGAACTCCTCGCGGAGGTCCGGGTGGGCGTCGAGCTGGAGGATGCGCAGCTCCGGGATGGCCGGCGCCAGCACCTCGATCACGGGCAGCGTGGCGGTGTGGTCGCCGCCCAGCATGACCGGCCGGAGGTCCGGCCGCCAGAAGCCCCGGATCTCCTCCCGGGCGCGGGCGAGCTGCTCCCGGGGCGAGCCGATGCCCAGCTCGCAGTCGCCCAGGTCGGCGATGGCGAGGTCTTCCAGGTCGCGCCCCAGGAAGGGCGAATAGGTCTCGATGGAGTCGGAGGCCAGCCGCAGCTCGCGGGGACCGTGGTCGGCGCCCCGGCGGAGGTTGATGCGCCCCTCGAAGGGGATCCCGAAGAGGACGATCCGGGCCTCCGGGAGCGAAGCCCGGCAGGCGATGAAGCGAGGATCGGCCGGGATCAACAGACGGCGCTAGCCGAGATCGTCGTCGGAGAGGAGCGTCACGGCGGCCAGCGCGCAGCCCGTCCGCTCGACCCGGTGCTCGACCGCGAAGACCTTCAAGTCCCGGATCTTCTCGCCCCGGACCCGGAAGGCCTCCTCGAGCATCTGGACGATCATCCGCTCGGCTTCCTCGCGCGTGGCCTTGTCGTGGAACTCCATGATGACCCCGTTCTTGGCGGGGTCCTCCGGCCGGGCCCAGCCGACGGCGGCCGCGACGACCTCGCCCGGCACCTCGCTGGTGATGGCCGCGTAGGCGGTGGGGACGAGCGCGCCCGGCTTGATCCGCGGCAGCGCCACCAGCTCGACGCCCGGGGGCAGGATGCTGGACACCTTGATGAGGTTGATATTGCCGATGCCGGCCTCCAGCAGGGCGTTGTCGAAGGCGTTGAGTGGGGTCGAGCCCTCGGCGTTGCCGGCCGTGCCTGCCGCCTTGGTCACTGGTGCGAAGCGCATTCGCTCCCTCCTCGTGGCGTTTCACGCGGCAAACACCGCCCGTCGTGAATTTCTCGCTCATCGTAGCGGCTCGGCCCACGAACGCAAGCAAAAAGTTGACTTCGGCGCCGCTTGGTGGTCTCGGCGAGAGCCGCCGGAGCGGGTCAAAAGGCGATTTTTTTCTTGCAATGGAAAAAAAATAGCCCCACAGTGCAGAAAAATCCAGCAAGTAGAAAAAATCGCCGGAGGAATCGGGGAGGAGGGAACGAGTGCAAGCACTGGGGCGTCACCTGCTGCTCGAGCTGTTCGACTGCGACGCAGAGGCCATCAACAGTCTGGACACCGTGAAGGCGACCATGGTCGAAGCGGCCAAGAGGGCCCAGGCCACCATCGTCGACGTCGTTTTTCACGAGTTCAACCCGTTCGGCATCAGCGGAGTCGTCGTCATCGCCGAGTCGCACCTGGCGATTCACACGTGGCCGGAGTATCGCTACGCCGCGGTGGACGTCTTCTCCTGCGGCGACGTCCTCCAGCCCCAGGTGGCCGCCGACTACCTCGTGGAGCAGCTCGGGGCCGCCCGGGCCTCCGTGGTGGAGCTTCAGCGCGGCATCTTCGTGAACCACCCCCGGAAGCTCCTGCACAAGCCGGCGGAGGCGCCCGTCGCCTCCACCCCGAGCTGATCGGGCCGAGATGGCCACGCTCCAGTACAAGTGGTTCTTCGAGACCACGACCCCGGTCGAAGGGCACATGCACGCCATCGCCCGGACCATCGTCACGCGGCAGACCAAGTTCCAGTTCATGGAGATCATGGACACCCACTCGTACGGCAAGTGTCTCGTGCTGGACGGGCGGATCCAGTCGAGCCAGGCCGACGAGTTCATCTACCACGAGACCCTGGTGCACCCGGGCCTCCTGGCCCACCCGCGGCCCCAGCGGGCCATGGTCATCGGCGGGGGCGAGGGGGCCACGGTCCGGGAGATCCTGCGCTACCAGACGATCACCGACTGCCTCATGGTGGACATCGACGGTGAGGTGGTCGAGGAGTGCAAGAAGCACCTGCCCGAGATGCACCAGGGCGCCTTCGACGACCCCCGGACCCGGCTGCTGCACGAGGACGCCCGGGCCTATCTCGAGAAGACCAACGAGCGCTTCGACCTGATCGTGGTGGATCTGGTGGAGCCCCTCGAGGAAGGGCCGGCCTGCCTGCTCTTCACCAAGGAGTTCTACACCCTGATCCGTGACCGGCTGACCGACCAGGGGGTTATGACCATGCAGGCCGGCATGACCAAGGTGAACGAGATCTTCTTCCACGGGGCGGTGAACCGCACGCTCCAGGAAGTCTTCCCGGTGGTCGCGCCGTACCAGAGCTTCATCTCCTGCTTCGGGACCCCGTGGGGCTTCATCCTGGCCTCCAAGGGCACCGACCCCCGGAAGCAGTCCGCCGCCGACATCGACCGCCTCATCGCGGAGCGCTTGAATGCCAAGCAGCTCGGCTACTGGGACGGCAACGCGCATCTGCACTGCTTCAGCCTGCCCAAGTTCCTCCGCGAGTCGATCGAGAAGAACGACCGCGTCATCACCGACAAGAATCCCCTGATCGTTACCTGAGCACGCCGGTCCTCATTCTCGCCTCGGCCTCCCCGCGTCGCCGGGAGCTGCTGGGGCGCCTCGGCATCCCGTTCCAGGTCCAGGCCAGCCACATCCCCGAAGAGCATCCGCCCGTCCCGCCCGCCCAGGCCATCGCCGCCGTCGCGCTCGCCAAGGCCCTGGCCGTCGCCGCCGACATCGGCGCGGCGTGGGCGCCGGCGGTGGTGCTCGGCGCCGACACCGAGGTGGTCCTGGACGGCCGCCTGCTCGGCAAGCCGCGGGATCGGGCCGACGCGGCCCGGATGCTCCGCGAGCTCCGGGGCCGCCAGCACGAGGTAATAACAGGGCTGGCAGTCGTGGAGCTCGGACCGCCGGGCTCGGCGCCCAGCCAGGAGACGGTGGCGGTGACGAGCCGGGTGCGGATGGCGGAGTACAGCGACGCCGACATCGAGAGCTACGTGGCCACCGGCGAGCCGCTCGACAAGGCGGGCGGCTACGCGGTGCAGGGGCTGGGCGGCCGGCTGGTGGCGGCGGTGGACGGCTGCCTCACCAACGTGATCGGCCTGCCGCTCACCACGACGCGCGCGCTCCTCTCGCGCCGCGGACTTTAGTCGAAGGGGGCCTCGACGGCCCCCTCCGAGCCTCCCCCTGAACGGGTTGCGCCGGCGAAAGCCGGCGCTCGAACGAGGAGCGGGGACACGCTACCAGTAGGGCGCCGATCAAGCGGACGTGGCGCTCTCCGCGCCCTACTCGATCAGGAGACGGTCAGCCTTCTTCGGCAGCTTCACCTTGGCGGGCAGCGGCGCGCGGGCCCGGAGCAGCTCGAGGCTGCGCTCGAGCGTTTCCGCGGGGACCCGGCCGTCGGCCAGGAAGAGGTCGCGGGCGCTTCGCAGGCGCAGGGCGAAGTCGGCCGGCGAGCCGATCACCGCGGACGGCAGCGTCGTCTGGAGCGCCGCCGGCTCGGCCGAGGTCGTCCAGCCCACCGCCGCCTGGAGCGCGGCCCGCAGGGCCCGGACCGTGGCGGCGGGCGGCTCGGCGCCGGCTCGCGCGAAGAGCGCCGCGCCCACGGTCGGGCCGCCGAGCGTCGCCGCCGCGTCCTTGGCGGTCCGCAGGTCCACCGCGATCACCGCCTTGCCACCTTCGACGAGCCGGCTCACGTGCGGTTCTCCCAGCACGCCGGCCGCCACCTCGCCACCCTCGAGCGCCCGGGCGACACCCCGCTCGCCCAGGCTGAGTACCTTCACCCGGTGCATCGGCACGCCCGCCCGCGCGAGCAGCAGCCCGAGCGCCTGGTCCTCCGTGGTGCCGGGCGCCGGGATGGCGACGGTCTGGCCGGCGAGATCGGCCGCGGAGCGGATGGTGTCGACCCGGCCGGGCGCGACGAGCAGCGCGACGGGCGGCGCGGCGGTGAGGGCCCAGACGAGCCGGGGCGGCACGCCTTCGGTCCCGCCGAGCCGCAGCGCCGCGTCGAGCGAGGTCGCCGCGAGCTGCGCCTGCCCGGTGGCCAGCATCTCGGCCGCGGCGGCGTCCGAGCGCGTGGATCGGAGTGTCACGGAGAGCTGCTGGGCGGTGAAGAGCCCGTCGGCCTGGGCCACGTGCAGGGGCAAGTATTCAGGTGAGGTGGGCGGCCCCGCCACCGCGATCGTGAGCGCGGTCTGCAGCAGCACGAGCCAGGCGATCATGGGCCCGCGGAGCGCCCCGCGCCCGCCACCTCGAAGAGCACCCGCACGATGCGATCGGCCGCGTCGGGCACGGCCAGGCTCCGGGCCCGCTCGCCCATCGCCGCCAGGGCCGTCCGGTCCGCCAGGAGGCGCGTCACGGCCTCCACGAGGCCCTCAGACGTGAGCGAGACCTGCGGGAAGACCACGGCGCCTCCCGCGGCCTCCACGAGGCGTGCGTTGGCTGTCTGCTCGTCTCCGCTGGTCCCCGGCAGCGGGACGTAGAGGGCGGCCAGGCCGAGCTGGCAGCACTCGTTGACCGTGCCCGCGCCGCTGCGCCCGACGACGAGCGCGGCCGCCGCGTAGACGTCGCGCAGCTCGGGCCCGACGTAGGCGGTCAAGGCGTAGCGGCGGCGCAGTGGCGCGGGCAGCGCCTGGGCGCGCTCGGTGAGCCAGGCCCGATCGCCCGTCCTCGCGTTGTCGCCGCACTGGTGGATGACCTGGCAGACCTCGAGGAGGTGAGGCAGCGCCGCCCCGACGTCCCGGTTGATCCGGTGCGCGCCCAGGGCGCCGCCCGTCACGTACACGATCGGCAGGGCGCTATCCAGCTCGAAGCGGCGGCGTGCTTCCGCCGGGGTTCCCCCACGCAGCTCCGGGCGCAGCGGGTTGCCGGTGAGCACCGTGCGCTCCTTCGGGAACTCGGTGCCGGTGAGGGGGAACGTGAGCGCGATGCGCCGGGCGAAACGGCCGGCCACGCGGTTGGCGAGCCCGGGCACGCTGGTCTGCTCGTGGATGACCAGTGGGATGCCGAGTGTGCGGGCGGCCAGGGCCGGCGGCAGCGCGACGAAGCCACCGGTGGCGAGGAGCAGCGCCGGCCGCAGGCGGCGGAGCAGCCGCCAGGATTGGGCCAGGCCCGCGGGCGCCCGCACCGCCAGGTCGGGCACGTTCTGCCAGTCCCAGTAGCGTCGGAGCTTGCCCACCGGGATCGTGTGGAAGGTCAGCCCGGCCTCGGGCACGCGCTTGGCCTCGATGCCGGAGCGGCTGCCGATCCAGTGCACGTCCACGCCCGACTCGCGGAGGCGCGCGGCGACCGCGAGGCCGGGGCTCGTGTGGCCGCCTGTTCCCCCGCCAGCTATGACGATGCGCATGGCGAGGTTCGCGGGCTGCCCGCTGGGGGCGGACGTTCGGATCCGCCCCTCTGTCTAATGCGGGGGCCCAGAAATGGCCCCCGCACTCCCCCAGTCGGCGGGCGACCCGGGTGGTGCGGCGGACGACCGTGGTTCGGGCTCGCTTCACCCTCTCCCCATTGGGGAGAGGGCAGGGTGAGGGGCTTCCTCACCGGCGTTCGAGCGCCAGGTCGATGAGGCGGGCGATCAGGTCGGGGTAGGGGATGCCCGAGGCTTCCCAGAGGCGCGGGTAGGCGCTGGTCGCGGTGAAGCCGGGGATCGTGTTGATCTCGTTCACGAGCACCCGCCGGTCGCCCTCGATGAAGAAGTCCACGCGCGCCATGCCCGCGCAGTCGGTGGCACGGAAGGCGCGCAGGGCCAGCGAGCGGATCTCCTCCGTGACCTCGGGCGGCAGCGGCGCCGGCACCTTGAACGTGGTCTGCCCCGCACCGTACTTGGTGTCGTAGTCGTACCACTCCCCGGGGAAGCAGACCTCGCCGGGCACCGAGACGCGGGGCTCGTCGTTGCCGAGCACCGCCACTTCCACCTCGCGGGCCTGGATCGCGCGCTCGACGATGATGCGGCGGTCGTGGGTCGCGGCCAGGTCGATGGCGGCGGGCAGATCCTCGGCCGCCTTCACCTTGCTGATGCCGACGCTCGAGCCGAGGTTCGCGGGCTTGACGAAGCACGGGAAGCCGATCTCGGTGGCGATGCCGCGCGCGATGGCCGCGGGCTCGCGCTCCCAGTCGTGACGCCGCACCACCGCGTACTCGACGATGGGCAGCCCGTGGGCGCGGAAGAGGTCCTTCATGGCGACCTTGTCCATGCCGACCGCCGAGGCGAGCACGCCCGCGCCGGTGTACGGCACGCCGGCGAGCTGCAGCAGGCCCTGCACGGTGCCGTCCTCGCCCTGCGGGCCGTGGAGCAGCACCAGCACCACGTCCAGCCGGTCCCGGAGACCGGGCGGGAGGCCTTCGGACGTCTCCATGCGCATGAGCGAGGTCCCGGTGTCCTGGGCGGTCGCGCGCTCCAACAGCTCGTGCTTGGTATGCGCCTCGGGATGACCGGAGGCCAGGGCGAGCCGCGCGGCTTCCGCGGCCAGGGCACGCAGCGGGTCGCCGCCCATGAGCCAGCGGCCGTCCTTGGCGATGCCGATGGGCACCAGCTCGAAGCGGCTCTTGTCCATGGCCGCCATCACGGAGGCGGCGCCGGCCAGTGACACCTCGTGCTCGCCCGAGCGGCCGCCGAAGAGCACCCCTACCCGCAACTTCCGGGGCTTCTCCGCCATGAATTCAGTTGTATCAGACCCCGCTTTTCCGGGGGGAGAACTCCTTGAACCCCACCGCGAGCGGGCCCGCGAGGGCGACCAGACCCAGCACCCCGAAGGCCCAGAGCCAGCGGGAATCGGGCGAGGCGCCGAGGGCCGGGGCCCAGTCGAGCATCGCGCCGAAGACGGCCGGGCCGAGCGCGCCGGCCGCGAAGCCCGCCGAAGACTGCAGCGCCATGGTGCGGCCGAGATAGGCGGGCTCGGCGACGTCGGCGATGCCGGTGGAGACCATGGCCGACTCCGCGGTCACCAGGATCCCGTAGAGCAGACCGAGCGCCACGAGGGCCGTGAATGGCCACGAGAGTCCCCAGCCGATCGTGAGCGAGCAGGCGGCCGAGAGCAGCATCACGATGCTGATCGGCCGGGCCCGGCCGAAGCGGTCCACGATGAGCCCGGAGAAGGGATGCGGCAGGGCGCCGATGGCGAGCACCGCCGAGGCGGCGAGCGCGCCGCGCTGGGTGGCCTCCGCGAGGCCGGCGCCCGCAGCCATCAGGCTCGCGGTGAAGAACGGCGCGATCCAGAGGCGCATGCCCATCAGCTCGAAGGTGTGGGCCACGTAGGCGGTGATGAGCCGGAGCGCGCTCGTGTTCCGGAGCACCGGGCCGAGCCCGCCGCCGCGCGACGGACTCGCGGGCGCGGCGGGCCGCGGCGTCTCCGTGGGCAGCGCCCAGTAGCCGATGAGCACGGCGGCGGCGGGCCCGAGCGCGGTCACGCCGAAGGCCACGCGCCAGCCCCAGAGGGTATTGGCCACTCCGGTGATCAGCAGCGAGATCGACGTGCCGAGCGTGAAGGTGCCGATATAGCAGCCCATGGCGAAGCCGCGCCCGCCGTGCGCGAAGCGCTCGGCCACCATGCGCATGCCGGGCATGTAGGTGCCGGCCAGGCCCAGGCCCACCAGCGTGCGCAGGACCAGGGCCGACAGAAAACCATCCGCCCACCACGCGAAAGCCGCGCTGGTCAGCGCGGCCCATGCGGCGCTCGCCAGGTAGATCCGTCGCGGCGGCATGTAGTCGGTGAGCGTGGCCAGGACGGCCACCACGCCGACATAGCCCACCTGGTAGAAGGCGAGGATGAGCCCGGCCTCGGTATTGGTGAGGCCCCACTCGACTTTGAGGATGGGCAGGAGCGCCGAGAAGCTCGAGAAGACGAGCATGGTGCCCAGCTCGGACAGACAGATGGCCAGGAGCCAGGCGCGATCGCTCACGCGCGCGGCTGCTTCTCCCGCCACGCCCGCCACTTGGCGAGGCGCTCGGCGATCTCCTTCTCGGCGCCGCGGTCGGTGGGCCGGTAGTAGACGCGCCCGCGCAGGGCGTCGGGCAGGTGCTCCTGACTCACCTGCGCGTCGGGCGCGTCGTGGGCATACTGGTAGCCGCGGCCGTAGCCCAGGTTGCTCATGAGGCCGGTCGGCGCGTTCCGCAGGTGCAGCGGCACCGGCTCGGCCGGCTGCTCCTGGATGTCGTGGCGGACCGCGTTCCAGGCCGCGTACACCGCGTTCGACTTCGGAGCCAGCGCGAGATAGCAGGTGGCCTGGGCGAGGGCCAGCTCGCCTTCCGGCGTGCCGAGGAAGTGGTAGGCCTCCTTGGCGTCGAGGGTCAGCCGCAGCGCGACCGGATCCGCGTTGCCCACGTCCTCCGAGGCGAAGCGCACGAGCCGCCGCGCCACGTAGAGCGGGTCCTCGCCCGCCTCCAGCATGCGGCCGAGCCAGTAGAGCGCCCCGTCGGGATCGGAGTCGCGCAGCGACTTGTGGAGCGCCGAGATCAGGTTGTAGTGCTGCTCGCCCGACTTGTCGTAGAGCAGGGCCTTCTTCTGGACCGCGTCGCGCACCGCCACCTCGGTCACGCGGGCGCCCGGATCGCCCGTCGCGATCTCGAGCACGTTGAGCGCGTTGCGCGCGTCGCCGTCGGAGAGCCGCGCGATGAGGGCCAGCGCCTCGGGCGCAGCGGTGGCGCCGGTGCGGCCCAGACCGCGCTCCGGGTCTCGGAGCGCGCGCTCCAGGATGGCCACGAGGTCGGCCTCGGCGAGCGGGCGGAGCACGTAGACGCGGCAGCGCGACAGGAGCGCGCCGTTGACTTCGAACGACGGATTCTCGGTGGTGGCGCCGATCAGCACGATGGTGCCCTTCTCGACATAGGGCAGGAAGGCGTCCTGCTGCGCCCGGTTGAAGCGGTGGATCTCGTCCACGAACAGGATCGTGCGCTGCCCCCGCCGGCCGCCCTCGCTCTCCGCCTCGGTCATCACCTGGCGGATCTCCTTCACGCCCGCCACTACCGCCGAGAACGGCACGAAGCGGGCGCCCGCCACGTCGGCCAGGAGCCGCGCCAGCGTGGTCTTGCCGGTGCCGGGCGGGCCCCACAGGATCATGGAGTGGAGCTGGCCCTCCTCGAGGGCCCGGCGCAGCGGCTTGCCCGGGCCCGTGAGCTGAGGCTGGCCGACGACCTCGTCGAGGGTTTTCGGGCGCATGCGGTCGGCGAGCGGCGCGGGCGTCTTCGGGGCGGAGGACGGCGGCGTGTCGAACAGGTCCACGCGCGGATTATACGCGCCTCGACCTGGGCCCCTCACCCTGCCCTCTCCCCAGAGGGGAGAGGGACCGCCCATCACCCTCGCCCCTTGAGGGGAGAGGGCAGGGTGAGGGGGCCGTTTACGCGAGCGCGGCGGGCAGATCGAGCAGCGAGTGGATCTCGGCCGCGATGACGACCCCACGCTGCTCCATCTCGGCCCGGTCCGGGCGGTAGGCGATGAAGGGCACGCCGCCGGCCTGGGCGGCCGCGCCGTCCACCCACGAGTCGCCCACGACCACGATGCCGGCGGCGTCCGGCCAGCGCTCCCGCACCACGCGCAAGCCGTCGGGGTCGGGCTTGAGCCGCCGCATCTCGTCACGGGTGACGATCAGATCGAGGTGCGGCAGCAGGTCGAAGCGCGCGAGGACGAAGTCGGCGACTACCCGGTCGTTGTTGGTCCAGATGGCGGTGGCGAAGCCGAGATCCTTCATGGCGGCCACCGCCTCGCGCGCGAACGGCACGAGGGTCGCCTCGGTCATGGCCCGGCGCTCGTGCGCCACCGGGATCCCGAGCAGCTCGGCCTCGAGGTGCGCGGCCTCGCGCCGCACCAGATCGAACAGCTCCGCGCCCGACCAGCGGAGCGCGCGCGCGGGCACGCGGATGCCGCGGGCGCGGACGAAGGCTTCCATGTCGCGGCCCACGGCCTTCAGATCGAGCGGGGAGTTGACGAGGGTGTGGTCGAGGTCGAAGACGCAGACCGCCGGCCCGGTCCCTATGCCGCGGCCTCCGGCTCGTTGAGGACCAGCGCCCGCAGGAGATCAGAGTGCGTGAGGATGCCGACGAGCCGGTCGTCCTCGATCACGAGGGCCTCGTGGGCGCCGCGCTCCAGCAAAAGGCGGGCCGCGTGGGTCAGCAGCGTGCTGGCGGGCAGCGTGAGCGCCGGCTCCACCGCGCGCTCGACGGTCAGGCGCGCTAGCGCGTCGTGCATCTCGTGGCGCGAGAGCGTGGTCGCCTCCGAGGGGGTCAGGGCGAGCAGCCGCTCCCGCTGCACCACGCCCAGGATCTGACCCCGCTCGACCACGGGCAGGCGGCTGATCCCGTTGTCGCGGGCCAGGCGCAGGGCGGCCGCCACGCTGGTCCGCCGCGTCACGGTCAGCGGCGCGGGCGTCATCGCCTCGCGCGCGATCATGCCCGCTCCCCGTCGAGCTGGGCCAGCAGGTCCCGGAGCAGGTCCACGCCGCCCGTGTCGAGCCGCCGGTCGGCCAGGATCACCTCCACGTCGTGGGGGACCCGCTCGCGAATGCGCCCGGCGGCCTGCTCGGAGCAGACCACGATGCGCGTCTTCTCGAGCATGCGGTCGATGGACCAGGGATCGTCGGCCGCGGCCAGGATCGGCACCAGGTGCGAGAGCCCGGCGGACTGCACGGAGCTCAGCAGGTTCTGGCTGCCCCGCGAGGTATTGCAGACCAGGCCGACCGTGGTGCCTTCCGTAAGCTCGGTGAGCCGCAGCAGGGAGGAGATGTTCGACTCGGACAGGAGCGCCACCGCGGGCGGGCCGTCCAGCGGCAGCGCCTGCTTGACCTCGTGGATGTGGAAGAACGTGGTGATCACGACCCGGTAGCCCTCGAGGAAGCCCGGCTCCTGCAGGCGCGTGGCGAGCTCATCCACGAGCAGCCGGTCGATGACGATCGGCAGCTCGTCCTCGAGCTGCTCGCGATAGCGCGTCAGCTCGGGATGATTGCACTCGACCAGCAGCGCGCGCACCTTGGCGCGCCGCCCGGAGCGCACCGCCGGGGCCTGCCCCGCGATGGTCGCGGTGAGCTCATCGTGCGTGAATCCCAGGCGCCGGGCCCGCTCGAGCGTGTCCTGCACGAGCCGCTCGAGGCTGCGCGCCGCGCGGCCCTCGTGGGCGGGGGGCCGGTCGGCCACGAATGTACCCCGGCCCTGGTGGCTCTCCAGGTACCCGTCCTGGTAGAGGTCGGCCAGCGCGCGCGCCACCGTGTTGCGGTTGATCCGGAGAAAGCCCGCGAGCTGGCGCACGGTGGGGAGCTGCATCCCCGGCTTCAGTGAGCCGATATTGATCAGGTGGCGGATCTGGGTCTGGAGCTGGACGTGGACGGGCACCGCGCTCTTCCGGTTGACCCGGAGTCCCGAGGGCGGGATGATCTGCGAGGCTTCGCGCGCCACGTCCGTGGCTCCGGTCAGGCGGTGGCTCGTCGGGGCCGGGCGGCCAGCTTGGGCGCCCGCCCGGCCACCCAGTGCCCGACCTTGATGAGCGCGAAGCCCACCGTGACCCGCACTGGACGGCGCGCCGGCCCGAGCTTTCGGAGGAGGGCCAGGCGGGCCGCCATGGCCCGGGCCTGGTCCAACCGCTCTCTGACCAGCTGCTCGTGCAGGTACGTGTTCATCGCCATCCTCCTTTGATGGTTGGCTTGATGGTGGGCTTGATGGTGGCTTAGTGTCCTAGTTTACTAAGACACTATACCGGGGCTGTCAAGTTTTCGGGGGGTCTGGCTACTCGGCAGCGAGGCGGTAGCCGACGCCCGGCTCGGTGAGGAGGTACCGGGGCCGGGCCGGATCGCGCTCGAGCTTGCGGCGCAGGGCCCCCATGTAGACCCGCAGGTAGTGGGCCTGATCGGTATGGGCGGGCCCCCACACTTCCTTTAATAGGTGCCGCTGACTCAGAACCCGGCCGGCGTGCCGGACCAGGGTGGTGAGCAGCCGGTACTCGATCGGGGTCAAGTGGACGTCCTTGCCGTCGAGCTGCACCTGCCGCTTGACCTGGTCCACCCGGAGGCCGCCCACCGTGAAGGTGGGCTCCCCGGACTCGCCCGTGGCCGCGTGGCGGAGGGCGACCCGCAGGCGCGCCAGCAGCTCGCCCACCGCGAAGGGCTTGCTGACGTAGTCGTCGGCGCCGGCATCGAGTGCGGCGACCTTGTCCCGCTCCTGGCCGCGGGCGGAGAGCACGATGATCGGCACGCGGCTCCACTCCCGCAGGCGCCGGATCACCGCCAGCCCATCCAGGTCGGGGAGGCCCAGGTCGAGGATGACGACATCGGGCTGGCGGGCGGCCGCCTCGATCAGCCCGTCCTCGCCGGAGGTCGCCTCGTACAGGCGGTAGCCCTGGGTGCCGAGGGTGGCGCGCAGGAACCGGCGGATCTGGGGCTCGTCCTCGATGAGGACGACCACCGGCGCGGGCGCGCTCGCGACCGGGCCCGCGGGCTCAGGCGGCATCGTTCTCGGTCAGGATGGGCGGGGCTTCCTTCACCGGCAGGGTGAAGCGGACGGTGACGCCGCCGCCGGGGCGATTCTCGGCCCAGATGCGCCCGCCGTGCGCGTGGACGATGCCCCGGCAGATCGCGAGGCCGAGCCCGGCGCCCCGCACCGTCGGGCCGGCCTCGGTGCGGTGGAACTTCTCGAAGATCCGGCGCTCCTCGCCCGGCGGCAGTCCCGGGCCGCGATCGGCGACCTCGATCAGCACGGTGCCGCCTCCGTCTTCCGCGGTCACCTCGATCGGGCTCTCGGCGGGCGTGTACTTGAGCGCGTTGTCGATGAGGTTGATCAGCACCTGCTCGATCAGCACGTCGTCCATCGGGACGAGCGGCAGCTCGGGAGGCACGCGGGTGATGACCGGCCGCCGCGCGAGGGCCTTGCCGAAACGGCCGAGCGCGGCCCCGACGACCTCCTCGACGGAATGCCACTCGGTGTGCACCTGCAGCGCGCCCGACTCCAGCCGGGTCATCTCGAGGAGGTTCTGCACCAGGCGGTTCAGCCGGTCGGCTTCCTCGTGCAGGGTCTCGAGCAGGTCGCGGCGGGTACGCGCGTCGAGACGCCCCTCGTTCTCGAGCAGGGTGCTGGCGGCGCCGGTGATCGAAGCGAGCGGCGTGCGGAGATCGTGCGAGACCGAGCTCAGCAGCGAGTTGCGCAGGCGCTCGGTCTCGGCGCGGACCTGCGCCCGCTCCGCGTCCTCGGCGAGCCGGGCCCGCTCGATGGCCAGCGCGGTCTGGCTGGCGAAGGCCTCGAGCTGGTGGAGCTGCTCCGGCGCCTGCAGCGGACGCGGATCCTGGGGCCGGAGCCCGAGCACCCCCACGGTGCCGCGCGAGCCGGTCAGCGGCAGGTAGAGCGCGGAGGCGCCCGGGAGCGTATCGGTGCCCTGGCCGGCGACCTGCCCGTGCTCATGGACCCACTGACCGACCGCCAGCTCGCTCGCGTCCATCGGGAACTGGGCGGCGTCGCCCTCGTCCGGGCCCAGTCGCCCGTCCGGCTGCGGGAGCAGCACCACGACCTGGGTCCGGAACACCTCCGCGATGTGCCGGACCGCCACCTCCAGCAGCTCGCGGAGGCCACGCGTGCTGGCCAGCTCGCGGCTCATCGCGTACAGCGCGGCCATGCGCCGCTCGCGCTCCCGGGCCGACTCGGCCTGGGCGCGAATGCGCACCGCGAGACTGCTGATCACGAGGGCCACCACCAGCATGACCGAGAAGGTGACGAGGTACTGGGTGTCCGAGACCGCGAAGGTGAAGTAGGGCGGCACGAAGAAGAAATCGAAGGCGGCCACGCTCAGCACCGACGCCACCAGGGACGGGCCCCGACCGTACCGGGTGGCCGCGATGATCACGCTGAGCAGGTAGACCATGATCAGGTTGGAGAGCGCGAAGTACGGAAACATCGCCCAGGCGATCGCGGTCGAGATCGCAACCGAGGCGAGCGCGTAACCGTACGATGCCCAGTCCGTCTGCTGCCGCCACGGCCGGGGGGGCAGGGACCGCGAGTCGCCCCGGTCGCCGCTGATCACGTAGACGTCGATCTCGCCGCTGCCCTGAACGAGCGTGTCCACGATCGAGCCCATGGCGATGCGCTTCCAGAGGGGCCGCTGCGGCTTGCCCACCACGATCTTGCTCACGTTGCGGGCCCGCGCGAAGGCGAGGATCTCGTCGCTCATGCTCGTCCCGGTCAGGGTGTGCGTCTCCGCCCCGAGCTGCTCGGCCAGCCGCATGGTCTGGGCGACCCGATCGCGCGCGTCCTGGGTGAGGCGGGTCTGGGCGGCCGTCTCCACGTAGGCGACGATCCACTCCGCCCCGAGCCCTTCCGCCATGCGCTTGGCCGCCCGTATCAGGCGAATGGAGGACGGGCTCGGCCCGATGCAGACCAGCAGCCGCTCGCGCACCGGCCACGTCTGGTGGATCGCGTGGTCGCGCATGTAGTGGCGCATCTCCGCGTCCACGTGCTGTGCGGTCACCCGCAGGGCCAGCTCGCGCAACGCGATCAGGTTGCCCTTGCGGAAGAAGTTGTGGCCGGCCTCGCGCGCCTGGTCCGGGATGTAGATCTTGCCGTCCCGGAGGCGGTGGAGCAGGTCGTCGGGGGGCAGGTCGATCAGCTCCACCTCGTCGGTGTGCTCGAAGATGGAGTCCGGCACCGTCTCGCGCACGACGACGCCGGTGATCTTGGCCACCACGTCGTTCAGGCTCTCGACGTGCTGCACGTTCATCGCGGTGTAGACGTTGATGCCCGCGTCGAGCAGCTCGAGCACGTCCTGCCAGCGCTTGGCGTGGCGCGAGCCGGGCGCGTTGGTGTGGGCCAGCTCGTCGACCAGCATCAGGGTGGGCCGGCGCGCCAGCGCCGCGTCGAGATCGAACTCCTGGAGCGTGGTACCGCGGTACTCGATCGGCCGGCGCGGCAGGATCTCCAGGTCTCCGAGGAGCGCTTCGGTCTCCGCGCGCCCGTGGGTCTCGACCCAGCCGACGATCACGTCGACGCCCTGGGCCCGCTGCTCGCGCGCGGCCTCGAGCATCGCGTAGGTCTTGCCGACGCCGGCGGCGGCCCCGAAGAAAATCTTGAGCTTGCCGCGTGCCTGGCGGGTTTCCGCCTCCTTGACGCGGGCGAGCAGCTCGTCGGGGTCCGGGCGACGCTCGGTGCTCATCAATCGGCCCGGCGCCAGACTACGACGGAAGAAGCACCCGATTCAACCACCGCGCCACCTCCCAACCGAGCTGATACCGGGGGCTCATCAAGATGACGTCAAAATCCGGCCCTCCGCGGGTCTCGACGCGCCCTTCTTGACGCGTCCTTGATGGGCCGCGCCTCAGTCTTGAGGCGTTCCTTAGCGGGAGGTCCGCTACATTCAAGGAGATCAGCGATGGCAAGGAGATCAGCGATGGCAAGGAGATCAGCGATCGCAAGGAGATCAGCGATGGCGTGCTGGAGCTCGAGGTCGTCTGTCGCGTTCTTGCCGGAAATGCGGCGGAGGCACCGCCCGCGCCCCTGATCAGAGCGTCTCAAGCGGGAGCGATTTGCGAGAAGGAGATCAGCGATGGCGGACATTGTGTTTCTCGGGGTGACCGTGGCCTTTTTCGGGCTGTCGTGGCTGTTCGTCCGGCTGTGTGAGCGGCTCTAGGAGGCCTCAATGCCCATGCTCTATGTCGTCGGTGCGGTGGTGTCGCTGGGACTCCTCATCTACCTGGTGCTGGCCCTGCTGAAGCCGGAGTTCTTTCAATGACCGCGAACGGGATCGTCCAGATCGCTTTCTACGTGGTGGTGGTGCTCGTCCTCGTGAAGCCGCTCGGCGCCTACATGGCGCGGGTCTACGAAGGGCGCCGCGTCGCGCTCGATCGCGTCCTCGGCTGGCTCGAGCGCCTGACGTACCGGCTGGGAGGCATCCGCGCGGACGAGGAGATGGGCTGGAAGACGTACGCGGTGGCCATGCTAGTGTTCAACCTGCTGGGCTTCCTCGCGGTCTACGCCCTCCAGCGCCTGCAGGGCGTGCTGCCGCTGAACCCGCAGGCCATGGGCCCGGTGTCACCGGATTCATCCTTCAACACCGCGGTGAGCTTTGCCACGAACACGAACTGGCAGGGCTACGGCGGTGAGTCCACCATGAGCTACCTGACCCAGATGCTCGGCCTGACGGTGCAGAACTTCGTCTCGGCGGCGTCCGGCATGGCGACCCTGGTCGCGCTGATCCGCGGATTCGCGCGCCGCTCGGTCGAGACCATCGGCAACTTCTGGGTCGACCTCACCCGGACCACGCTCTACATCCTGGTGCCGCTGTCCGTGATCCTCGCCCTGGCCCTCGTGTCCCAGGGCGTGGTCCAGACGTTCAGCCCGTATGCCAAGGCCACCGTGGTCCAGCCGGGCGAGTACGACGAGCCGGTGACCGACAGGGACGGCAAGCCGGTCCTCGACGAGAAAGGGCAGCCCAAGACCAAGAAGAGCCCGCTCACCGAGCAGGTCATCGCGGTGGGCCCGGCCGCCTCCCAGGTCGCGATCAAGCAGCTCGGCACCAACGGCGGAGGCTTCTTCAACGCCAACTCGGCCCATCCGTTCGAGAATCCGACGCCGCTGTCGAACCTCCTCGAGATGCTCTCGATCCTGCTCATCGCGGCCGCCCTCTGCTACACGTTCGGCGTCATGGTCGGCGACGTCCGCCAGGGCTGGACGGTGCTGGCGTCCATGACCGTGATCTTCGTGTCGCTCCTCGTGGTGTGCTACGTGGCCGAGCAGAACGGCGCGGTGTTCGTGAAGCAGGGCGTCGACCACACCGCGAGTGCGCTCCAGTCGGGCGGCAACATGGAGGGCAAGGAAGTCCGCTTCGGGATCGCCAGCTCGGCGATCTGGGCCACCGCCACCACGTCGGCCTCCAACGGCTCGGTCAACTCGATGCACGACTCCTATACCCCCCTGGGCGGCCTGGTGCCCATGTGGATGATCCAGCTCGGCGAGGTCGTTTACGGTGGGGTGGGCTCCGGCCTCTACGGCATGCTCATGTTCGCCATCGTTGCGGTTTTCGTGGCCGGCCTCATGGTCGGGCGCACCCCGGAGTACCTGGGAAAGAAGATCGAGGCCTACGAGATGAAGATGGCGTCGCTGGTCATCCTGATCACGCCCGCGCTCGTGCTGATCGGCACCTCGGTGGGAGTGGTTACCGCGGCGGGCAAGGCGGGAATCGCGAACCCGGGCATCCACGGGTTCAGCGAGATCCTCTACGCCTTCTCCTCCGCCTCTAACAACAACGGCAGCGCCTTCGCGGGACTCTCCGCCAACACGCCGTTCTACAACACCGCGCTCGGTCTCTGCATGCTCTTCGGGCGGTACTGGCTGGCGATACCGGTGCTGGCGATCGCGGGCTCGCTGGCCCGGAAGAAGATCGTGCCGACGGGCCCGGGGACCCTCCCCACGCACACGCCCCTCTTCGTCGCGCTGCTGGTCGGCGTCGTGATCCTCGTCGGCGCGCTGACGTTCGTCCCCGCGCTGGCCCTCGGGCCCATCGTCGAGCATCTCACCCTAATCGCGGCGAAGTAGGGAGCCAGAGACATGGCCAGCACGGTGGTCCGGGCACGCTCGCTCTTCGACCCGGCGATCGTCAAGCAGGCGATCGTGGACTCGTTCTGGAAGCTGACGTTCCCGCGTCAGGTGCGGAACCCGGTGATGTTCGTGGTCTACGTCGGCTCCATCCTCACGACCCTGCTCTGGGTCCAGGCGCTGGTCGGCACTGGGGAAGCGCCGCCCTGGTTCATCTTCTGGGTATCGGTCTGGCTGTGGTTCACGGTGCTGTTCGCGAATTTCGCGGAGGCGATGGCCGAGGGGCGCGGCAAAGCCCAGGCCGCCTCGCTGCGGAAGGCGCGGCGCGACCTGCAGGCCAAGCGCCTCACCCGATCGGGCGCCCGCGACTTCGACAGGGTCTCGGCCTCGGCGCTGCGCAAGGGCGACCGCGTGCTCGTGGAGGTCAACGACTTCATCCCCGCCGACGGCACGGTCGTGGAGGGCATCGCGTCGGTCAACGAGGCCGCGATCACCGGGGAGAGCGCGCCGGTGATCCGTGAAGCCGGCGGCGACCGCAGCTCGGTGACCGGCGGCACCCAGGTCCTGTCGGACTGGATCGTGGTGGAGGTCACCGCCGATCCCGGCGATGCCTTCCTGGACCGGATGATCGCGCTCGTGGAGGGCGCGAAGCGCCAGAAGACCCCGAACGAGATCGCGCTCGACATCTTGCTCGCCGCGCTGACCATCGTGTTCCTGCTCGCCACCGCGACCCTGCTGCCGTTCTCGCTCTACAGCGTCTTGGCGGCGGGCCAGGGGACGCCGGTGACGGTCACGGTGCTGGTCGCCCTGCTGGTCTGCCTGATCCCGACCACCATCGGGGCCCTCCTCTCCGCCATCGGCATCGCGGGGATGGACCGCATGATCCAGAAGAACGTCATCGCCATGTCCGGCCGCGCGGTGGAGGCGGCGGGCGACGTGGACGTCCTGCTCCTCGACAAGACCGGCACGATCACGCTCGGCAACCGCCAGGCCACCGCCTTCTTCCCCGCCGCGGGCGTCACCGAGTCGGCGCTGGCCGACGCGGCCCAGCTCGCCTCGCTGGCCGACGAGACCCCGGAGGGGCGCAGCATCGTGATCCTCGCCAAGGAGAAGTACCAGATCCGGGAGCGCGAGATCGAGAAGCTCGGCGCCACCTTCGTCGCCTTCACGGCCCAGACGCGCATGAGCGGCGTGAACCTCAACGGCCGGCAGGTCCGCAAGGGCGCATCCGACGCCATCGAGGCGCACGTCAAGAAGCTGGGCGGCAGCTTTCCCGCCGACGTGCGCCTCAGTGTCGACACGATCGCCAAGGCGGGCGCGACCCCCCTCGTGGTCTGCGACGGGGTGAAGGTGCTGGGCGCCATCCAGCTCAAGGACATCGTCAAGGGCGGCATCCGCGAGCGCTTCGCCCAGCTCCGCCGCATGGGCATCAAGACCATCAT
>WNEZ01000219.1_pt1 | contig 45442 bp, 42 predicted proteins | sample 5400521 | NCBI WGS metagenome assembly WNEZ01 (sample SAMN13153339, study PRJNA577476) | soil metagenome | isolation source: 120 cm saprolite under Douglas fir tree site 2 hole 1 replicate 1 | place: USA:California | collected 2015-04-18
GAGGTGCTCGTGAACCGTCGCCAGCGACTGGAAGCCAAACTGGCGGGCGATTTCCTCGAAGCTGGGGGCGTACCCCTTTTCTTCGATGTGCTTTCCGATGTAGTCCAGGATCTCGCGCTGGCGCCGCGTGACCGGCATAGTAGCTCCCGAAGATATACCGAAACATAATCTACCCGAATAACGCCCGAACGCAAGGATGCCCGATAACCCACGCCGTGCCTCACTCGACGCTATTCTGGCGGTAACCCGGACGCGCGTCGCGGCTCTCAAGGAAAGAGCCAAAGGGCTCGAGCGAGCCGCCCAAAAGGGGCCGCCGATCCGGCCGTTTCCGGGTGCGCCCGCACCGACCGTCGGAGTGATCGCCGAAGTGAAGCGGCGATCTCCATCGCAGGGCGCCATTCGTGAGGATCTCGACCCGGTCGCACACGCGCGAGCGTACGTGCGCGGCGGTGCCGTCGCAATTTCGGTGCTTACCGATGAGGTGCACTTTGGAGGATCGATTGACGACCTCAGGAGCGTCGCCGCAGCCGTTCCCACGCCGGTGCTTCGCAAGGACTTCGTGCTCGACGAGGTCCAGATTCATGAAGCGCGAGCGGCCGGAGCGAGCGCCGTCCTGCTCATCGCTCGCGTGCTGGACGCTCGCCGATTACAGACGCTCGCCAAAACCGTCCGTAGCTGGGATATGGTGCCGCTGATCGAGGTCCATGCCGCAGCGGAGCTGGATGCGGCGCTCGCCGCCGGGCCCGGCGTGCTCGGCGTGAACGCACGCGACCTCGACACATTCGTCGTGGATCTGGGCGCGGCCGAGGTACTCCTCGGCCGCGTGCCGCCAGAGATTCCGGTCGTCGCCGAAAGCGGCGTGGAGACGCGGGCGGACGTCGAACGTCTGGCGGCAGCCGGCGCGGACTTCATACTCGTGGGAACGAGCGTCGCGCGGCAGGCGAATCCCGAGAAAGCGGTTAGCGCGCTGACTGGAGTGAAGCGACGGAATCGAGCTCGATGACCGTAACCGAGACAGGCAGATTCGGCCCCTACGGTGGCCGCTACGTCCCCGAGACGCTGATGCATGCGCTCGAGGAGCTTACGCGCGTGTACGAGGCGGCTCGCAAGGACCCGCGATTCTGGGCGGAGCTCGAGGGGCTGCTCAAGAACTACGTCGGACGCCCGACGCCGATCACTGCGGTTCCGCGCCTGTCCGCCCAGGTTGGGGCGCAGGTCCTGCTGAAGCGCGAAGACTTGAACCACACCGGCGCCCACAAGATCAACAACACGCTCGGCCAAGTCCTGCTCGCGCAGCGCATGAACAAGCGGCGCATCATCGCGGAGACGGGTGCGGGACAGCACGGCGTCGCGACGGCAACGGTCTGCGCGCGCTTTGGTCTCGATTGCGTGGTCTACATGGGTGAAGAGGACATGCGGCGCCAGCGGCTCAACGTGTACCGCATGGAGCTGATGGGGGCGAAGGTCGTACCGGTCACATCCGGCACGCGCACGCTGAAGGACGCCACCAACGAGGCGCTTCGCGACTGGGTCACGAACGTCACCTCGACGCACTACATCATCGGCTCGGTCGTCGGGCCCGACCCATTTCCGCGGCTGGTGCGCGATTTCCAATCGGTGATCGGGCGGGAGGCGCGGGCGCAAATGCTCGAGCAGGTCGGTCGCCTGCCGAGCATCGTGGTGGCCTGTGTGGGTGGCGGGTCGAACGCGATGGGGATCTTCACCGCCTTCCTCGAGGACAAAGCGGTACAATTGGTCGGCGTCGAAGCGGCGGGGGAGGGCGTGAAGACTCAGAAACACGCAGCCACTCTGGGCGCCGGGCGGCCCGGGGTCTTCCACGGCAGCAAGAGTTATCTGCTTCAGGACGCGGATGGACAAGTGCAACCGGCGCATAGTGTTTCGGCCGGTCTCGACTATCCCGGTGTCGGCCCCGAGCATGCTTACCTGAAAGACACGGGTCGCGTATTGTATGAAGCCGTGACAGACGAGGACGCACTGGACGCCTTCGCCGCCCTGTCGCGACTGGAAGGCATTCTTCCGGCTCTCGAGAGCGCCCACGCCATCGCCTGGGTGATGAAGACGAAGCCAGCCTCGCACGAACTCATCCTGATCAACTTGAGTGGCCGTGGTGACAAGGATGTCGCCATGGTTGCCGAGCTTACGGGAGCAGCGCTCTGACGAATCCGCAGGCCCAGATCCCCGAGCTGGCGCTCCCGCCGTCCCAGGTCGAGGAGCTGATGCAGGTCGTCAGCAAGGGGATGCGGGCGACGCAGCTCTACCTCCCCAACAATCCGGTCTATCAGCGTGCCGTCGACAACATCCGCAATGCGTTCCGCCAGATCTGGCAAGCCACCGACGATCTGATCTTCGACATCGGCGAAATCGAGATTCGGTGGGAGGATCACGTCGTCTACAGTCAGGATCAGCGCAACGAGAGTATCGCGTGGACGCTCTTCAAAGACGGCGTTCGCTCGCTCACCTTCAAACCGGGCGTCGAGGAATTGGAGATCGTGCGCTTCCTCGCGGTACTGCAACAGGCCAAGAACCTGCAGGCGGATGCGCCCGACGATCTCCTGACGCTGCTGTGGGCGGAAGACTTCCAGATGGTCACGTACACCTTCCGCGAGCTCGCCAGCGAGAACGCGGTACCGATCGAGCGCACGGAGAAGGGTCCGCCGACGATCAGTGGGGGTGGCGGCACACCCGGCGGCGACGCCGGCTCCGCGGATCCGTCTACGGTGCGGCGCCAGGTGGAGGAGGAAGCGCCTCCTAAGCGCGAAGGGCTCGTGTCGATCGACGACTTCGACACGACGCTCTATTTCCTCGACGACAAGGAAATCGAGTACCTCCACAAAGAGGTCGAGCGGGAATACAGCCAGGACCTGCGCGGCAACGTGCTCGCGATGCTGTTCGATCTGCTGGAGCTGCAGACCTACGGAACGGTCCGGGCCGAGTTGATCTCCATCCTCGAAAACTTCATCCCGTACCTCCTGGGGGCAGGAGACTTCCGCTCGGTGGCGTTCATCCTGCGTGAATGCAGAGTCATTCTGCAGCGCGCCCGCGAGCTCATCCCCGAGCATCGCCAGGTACTGGAGGCGCTTCCGACCCGGTTGTCACAGGCCGATGCATTGTCGCAGTTGCTCCAGTCGCTCGATGAAGCGGCGAGCCATCCCACCGAAGAAGAGCTGAGCGAGCTGTTCGGCGAGCTGCGCGCCGAAGCCCTCGGCACCCTGATGGGATGGCTCCCCAAGCTCAGCAACGAGCGCGTGAAATTCCTCGTGCAATCGTCGGCCGAGCGCTTGGCGCAGACGCACTCCGCCGAAGTGCTCAAGGCCCTCGCCAGCGAGGACTCCGCCGTTCAGCTCGAGATGGTCAAGCTCGCGGGCCGGCTCAAGCTGCCCGGCGCTCCTGACGGCATGGGCCCGCTCCTCGAGCGCGGCGAGCGAGACCTCAAGCTGGCCGTCGTCGAGGCGCTGACGACCATCGGGAGCCCGAGCGCCACGCGCCTCCTCGAGAAGGCCATCGACGACGACGAGCGGGACGTGCGCATCACCGCCGTCAAGTTCCTCGGCCAACGGGGCTACCGGAATGCCTTCCCGCGCATCGAGGCCGCGGTGACGGGCAACAAGCTCAAGGACGCCGACCTCACGGAAAAGATGTCGTTCTTCGAGGCGTACGGCGCGCTGGCGGGCGAGTCCGGGATCGCGAAGCTCGAGAAGCTGCTCGTGCCGAAAGGCGGGCTGCTCGCCCGGAAGGAAGATCCGGAGACGCGCGCCTGCGCCGCGATGGCGCTCGGGAAGATCCGCACCCAGAAGGCGCGTGACGTACTCCAGAGAGTCTCGCAGGACAAGGAAGCGCTGGTGCGGAACGCGGTGAACCGGGCGCTGCGCGACCTCGGACCGGGAGGGGGAAGCGCTTGACGACGCCCGCCGGGGGAGGGAAACGGCCCTCGATGATGGAGACCGCCCAGACGACGGACGGTTTCCTCCGCCATGCCGGTCGCGATTTCCTCATCGTCATGTACACGGCGTTCCGGTCGCTCAAACTTTACCCGATCGAGAACACGCAGGTACAGAAGGCCCTCGACGACCTCGCGGCGACAACCAAGCACTTGTTGGATGTGGAGAAGGAGCTCGAGATCCGGCTCCAGGGCGAATTCATCTTCGTGAACTCGACGCGCCTGCGCCTCGACCTCGACAACTACGCGTCGTTCTCCCACATCCTGAACGTACTCCAGCAATGCGGTATCGGCGCCGTGCGCCTCGACGAGGGCGTTGACCGCCGGCAGCTGCAGGTCTTCGTGTCGCTGTTGCTTGTCTACGCCGCGAAGGAAGCGAATCCCAACAAGCTGTTCGAGCTGTCGCAGAAACTGACCGACGGCGGCGTCTCCCACGTCAGCGTCGAGCCGCCGCTCGAGGCGGAAGAGGACGTCGAAGAGGAAGAACGGCAGAAGGAAGCGGCCAAGCGCACGTACGCGCGCTCGGTGGCGGTAACCAAAGAGGTGATCAACAGCATTCGCATGGGCCGCACCGCGAACGTGAAGAAGGTGAAGCGCGCCGTCCAGGCGATCGTCGACCAGGTGCTCAACAACGAGTCGTCGCTCGTCGGGTTGACGACGCTGCGGGACTACGACGAATACACGTTCACCCATTCGGTCAACGTCTGCATCTTCTCGGTCGCGCTGGGGCGCAAGCTGGGCCTGACCAAGCTGCAGCTGTACGATCTCGGCATGGCGGCGCTGTTCCACGATGTGGGCAAGTCGCGCGTGCCGCTCGAGGTACTGAATAAGGAAGGGGGACTCACCGAGGAGGAGTGGCGCATCATGCAGGCCCACCCCTGGCTCGGCGTGCTGACGCTCTTCGGGCTGCGTGGCTATGGCGAAATCCCCTATCGCGGCATGGTCGTCGCCTACGAGCACCACATGAAGATCGACCTCACCGGGTACCCCAAGTCGATCCGCGGCCGAGCGCTGTCCATCTACTCCAAGGTCATCGCGGTCGCCGACGGCTTCGACGCGGCCACCAGCCGGCGCGTCTACCAGACGGTGCCGATTCAGCCGGATCAGGTGCTCAAGGAGATGTGGGAGAATCCGCGGCGCGGCTACGACCCGGTGGTCGTAAAGGCGTTCATCAACCTGATCGGGATCTACCCGGTCGGCACCTGCGTCATTCTCGACACCTACGAGGTCGCGCTGGTGCACAGTGCGAACCCCGACGTGGCCCACGTCCATCGGCCCGTGGTGCGTCTGGTCACGACGCCCGACGGCGGGCTCTTGAATCCGGGGACCGTGGTCGATCTCTCTGAGAAAGACGCGAACGGCAGCTTCCCGCGCACCATCGTCAAGGTCACCGACCCTGTCAAATACGGTATCAACGTCAGCGACTACTTTGTCTGAGAATGCCATCGCCTCGCGGTGGCGGGCGCTCGGCACATCGCGGGCGCTGATTCCATACCTTACCGCCGGTTTTCCCACGCGCGCCGTCTCACTCGACGGGCTGCGCCGCGTCGCGGACGCGGGAGCGGACTTCGTGGAGGTCGGCGTGCCGTTCTCCGATCCGCTCGCGGACGGTCCGACGATTCAGCGGACCACCCAGACGGCGCTGGCGCAGGGTATGACGGTGCCGCGCGTGCTCGAGCTGATCCGCGAGGCCGCGCTCGCAGTCCCCGTCATCATTATGACGTACCTCAACCCGGTGCTGGCGTACGGCGTAGAGCGCTTTGCCATAGAAGCGCACGACGCGGGCGCCGCGGGCGTGTTGCTCACCGATCTTCCCGCGGGAGCCGATCCCGCCATCGAAGCTGCGGTCACGAACGGCGCACTCTCCCTGATCCGGTTGGTGGCACCGACGACCGACGACCAACGACTCACAACCGCGCTGCAGGGTGCCACCGGATTCGTGTACCTGATTTCGCGACTCGGCGTCACCGGGGTCCGGGCCGATGTCCCGCCCGATCTCGACGCCCAGGTACGGCGCGTCCGCGCGGCGAGTCCGGCGCGCCTCCCGGTGGCGGTCGGCTTCGGCATCGGCACACCGGGGCAGGCGGCTGCGGCGGCGCGCTCGGCCGACGGCGTCGTCGTCGGCAGCGCGCTGATGGACGCGCTCGCCAAGGGTGGCGTCGCGGCGATGGAGCGGCTCACCCGCGAGCTGGCCGCGGCGGTGCACGGATGAGGATCTCGCGCTTCGTTGGACTCTATAGTCAGGCGCTCGCGTGGGTGGGCGCGGCCCTGTTGATCGCCGTGCTCGTCGCCGATCACCGGTGGTTGGGGCAGATCCCCGAGATGGCCGTGTTGTTCGGCAGCGCGGTGGCGCTCCGCGGCCTCTTTGTTCCGCTCAGCAAGTACTCGTATCTGACGCAGACTGCCCTCGTCGGCCTGACCGGCAGTCTGCTGGTCGGCGTGCCGGCTACCGCGCTCGCAATCTCGGGCGCGACGATCATCACCGATTGGCTGTGGCAGCGGAAGCCGCTGCGCGTCGCGTGGATCAACCTCGGTCGCGAAGTCATCACGCTGGTTGCCGCTTACGGCGTGTACGCGGCAGGACTACACTGGCTCGACATGCCGAACGGCGCTGCCGTTTTGAGCATTGAGCTGCTGCCCGCCCTCGCCGGCTATGCCCTCGCGTACTTCGTGTTCGGCCGGGTGCTGTTCTACCTCAGCCTCATCATTCGCGCCAAGCTGGAGCCGGCGGAACGATTGATGATCGTGCGCTACGAAGTGATCACCTACGCGGCAACGCTGCTCGCGGCCACCATCTTTGTCGGCGCCGTCGTCGCTTGGTCCTTCGGCGCCTGGATCCTCGTCGGCCTCGTCCTCACGTTCCTCGGTCTGCTCCTCAAACAGATGATCGAGGAAGCGATCTCGGCCGAGGAGCTCAACAAGATTCACGCGATGGAAGCGGTGATCACCGCCAACATCAGCCTGGAGGATTCTTTCCAACGGATCGAGAAACTCGCGAACCGCCTCGTGGATTGGGGCGACTTCCGTATTTACCGCCTCCACGATGGTCAGCTCACACTCGTGCACCGCTCGGCGCGCGGCCGAGAGGGGCGCGGGGAACCTTCGTCGGACACGAAGCACCTACGCAACGAGGTGGCGACGCACGGCGAGACCGTCGTGATCGACGACGTCACCCGTGACAAGCGCGTCGCCGATGCTCCGATCGAGGTCCAGAGTCTCGTGATCGTGCCGCTCAAGTTCGGCGATCAGGTCATCGGCACGCTCGAGATCGAGCACCACAAGAAGCACTGCTACCGCCGTCAGGACATCCTCACGATCACGACCTTCGCCAGCCAGCTCGCGACCGCCGTCCACATCACCGACCTGCGCCGGCCGCTCGTCGAGACGGTCGAGCGGATGACGCGCCAGCTCGCGACGATCGCGCAGACCGCCGAAGCGTTGAAGGGCGCGGCGTCGGCGGTGGCGCAGTCGACGGGCGTGATTCGCGAAGGTGTCCGCCGCGAGGAGGGCGAGGTGTCGGGCGGGCTCGAGGCAACGGAAAGTCTCGCCCAGGTCTCGCGGCGCGTCTCCGACGACGGTGCCGGTGCGGCGCGCGCATCGACGGCGGCCAGTGACGTCGCCAGCCGGAACCGCACCCAGATCCGCGAAGCGATCGAGCGCCTGGTGGCGCTCAAGGCCTTCGTGGGCGAGAGCTCCGCCAAGGTCCAGCAGCTCGGCCAGATGAGCCGCCGCATCACCGGCTTCATCGCGTCGATCCGCGAGCTGGCCGACATGACGAACTTGCTGTCGCTCAATGCCGCGATCGAAGCGGCGCGCGCGGGCAAGCATGGCAAGGGTTTCGGCGTCGTGGCCGACGAGGTGCGCCGTCTCGCCGAGCAGAGCGCGACCGCCGCGGCGGAGGCGGGCGATCTGGTGCAGGACATCCACACGCAGGTGGGCGAGGTCGTCGAGCAGATGCGCCGCGGGCAGGTCAACGTCGGCGGTGTGGAGGAGCTTTCCGCAGCGGCGCTCGAAGCGCTCGACGCAATCGTGGCGGCGACCGCGGAAGCCACGGCGCACGCGGGCCGCATCACCGCGGCGGCGGGGGAACAGAATCAGGCGTTCGCGCGCCTGCGCGAGCGGATCAACGCCGTGGCGAGCATTGCGGGTCAAAACCGTATCGAGGCCGACGACGTCGCCACCCGCGCGGTGCAGGCGGCCGAAGGTCTCACCGACCTCGAGCGCGCGACCCGCGACCTCGAACAGGTGGCCACCATGCTGCGCGACTTGACTCGCGGATTCGCCAACGTCAATTGAACGAGCCTTCGTGGCCCTCGGCTCCAACCTGGGCGATCGCGCGGCGCACCTGGCGTATGCGCGCGAGCACCTGGGCGCGCTGCCCGGCACTCGTCTCGTCGCGGCGTCGCGGGTCGAGGAGACGGCGCCGCTCGGACCGGTTGCGCAGCCGCCGTATTTGAACCAAATGGTTCTGCTCGAAACCACATTGGAGCCGGCGGCGCTGCTGAAACACTGCCACCGCATCGAGGCGGAGCGGGGCAGAGAACGACGCGAGCGCTGGGGACCGCGGACGCTCGACCTCGATATCGTGCGGTATGGGGACCAGACGGTCCGCCAGCCGGACCTGACGATTCCGCACCCCGAGCTTCCGAATCGCGATTTCTGGCAGCGCGAAATTGCCGAGCTGGAAGGGGAACATGTCTAGCGTCACGACGCGCGGATTGCTCGAAATGAAGGAGAAGGGCGAGCGCATCGTCGCACTCACGTGCTACGATGCGTTGTTCGCACGCCTGCTCGACGCCAGCGGCATCGATATCCTGCTCGTCGGTGACTCCCTGAATCAGGTGCTCGCGGGCGCGCCGTCCACGTTGTCGGCGACGCTCGACCAGATGCTCTATCACACGAAGATGGTGCGGCGCGGAACCGAGCGCGCCATGGTCGTCTGCGACATGCCGTTCCTGAGCTACCAGATCTCGCCCGAAGACGCGCTCCGAAACTGCGGCCGGGCGATGAAGGAAACGGGTTGCAACGCCGTGAAGATCGAGGGTGGGCAGCCGGTGGCGGCAACGGTGCGCCGGCTCGTGGAGATCGGCATCCCGGTCATGGGTCACCTCGGCCTCACGCCCCAATCGGTGCACGCCCTGGGCGGCTATCGCGTGCAGGGGCGCGACGACGCCGAGGCGGGGCGCCTCAAGGCCGATGCGACCGCGCTCCAGGACGCGGGCGCGTTCGCGGTGGTGCTGGAGTTGGTGCCGGCGCCGCTCGCGTCGCAGATCACGAAGTCGCTCTCGATCCCGACCATCGGGATCGGCGCCGGGCCGGCGTGCAACGGGCAGGTCCTGGTGCTGCACGACATGCTCGGGCTCAACGACCAGTTCTCGGCCAAGTTCGTCAAGAAGTATGCGGCGTTGGCCGAGGACGTACGGGAGGCGGCAAGAGTCTTCGCAGCGGAGGTTCGGGAGGGCCGCTACCCCGGACCGGAGCACTCCTTTGGGAAATGATCAATGATCAATGACCAACGATCATTGAAAATTCATCATTGATTATTGATTATTGATCATTCTGACCGGAGGGAAGCCGTGTCGAAGACGGAAGACGAAAAGCTCGCCAAGCTGATCAAGAAAAACATGGCCAAAGCAGCGAAAGCGAAGCCCAAGGCGCGCAAGCGCTATGACCCGACGCTGCCGCCGGACAGCACGGACGATGACATCGAGCGTCGCGACTTCTTTTCGGAGATGAAGAAGCGCGAGTTCTAGTTGCGCGAGCTCTCCAGCCTTACCGAGATGCGCTCCTGGTCTCGCGCCGAGCGCTCTCGCCGCCACACCATCGGCTTCGTTCCCACTATGGGGTATCTCCACGAAGGCCACCTGCGCCTCGTGGATCGCGCGCGGGAGCTCGCCGACCGCGTCATCGTCAGCATTTTCGTCAACCCGCTGCAATTCGGCCCCACCGAAGACCTCGCCCGCTATCCGCGTGATCTCCCGCGGGACCGGCAGCTCGCCGAGGCGCGCGGGGCCGACTGTCTGTTCGTGCCGGACGCGACAGCGATATACCCCGGCGAACCGCTCGTCCGGGTCATTCCCGGCGCCGTTGCCGACACCCTCGAAGGTGCGGCCCGACCCGGCCACTTCATCGGCGTGCTCACCGTCGTCGCCAAGCTGTTCCACATCGCCGAGCCGGACGTCGCGGTGTTCGGCCGCAAAGATTTTCAGCAGGCGATGCTGGTGAAACGGCTGGTACAGGATCTCGACTTTCCGCTGGCCATCGACGTTGCTCCGACGGTCCGCGAGCTGGACGGCCTCGCCTTGTCATCGCGCAACACCTATCTGAGTCCAGACGAGCGGCGATCCGCGGTGGCGCTGTCGCGCGCGCTCAGAACCCTCGAGCAGACGTGGCGCGGCGGCGAAGCGGATCCGGCAAAGGTGCAGCGCGCCGGTCTGGAGGCGATGGGGGTCCCCAATGTCACCGCGGAGTACTGCGCGCTGGTCGACGAAAACCTGCAGCCCGTCAGCCGCGTCACGGCCCACACCGTCGCCGTCGTAGCGGCGCGCGTGGGGAAGACCCGTCTCCTCGACAACGTCGTCCTCGGCGAAGGCATCGGCGCCGACCCGCGAGTCACGCGGTGAGCTTGCCGGCATGGGCGCAGGTGTCGCCCGAGCGTCGCGCCCATATCGAGCGGGTGGTCGAACTCCTGAACAGCTGGGCGGACGCGATGCACGTCGACGCGAAGGAGCGGGCCCGCTGGCTCCGCGCCGGCTGGCTGCACGACGCACTCCGCGATGCGCCGTTTCCCGATCCTCTGGCGCATGGGCCGGCCGCGGCAGATCGGGCTGCGGCCAATGGGGAGCGGGATCGCGGTGTGCTGGACGCCGTGCATTTTCACACGGTCGGCTCGCCCGACTGGGACGACGTCGGGAGCATGTTGTACCTCGCGGATTTCCTGGAGCCGGGGCGCGACCGCATCGCCCCTGATCGCGCGGACCTGACGCAGCGTGTGCCCCTCGAGCGAGATGCAATGCTCCGGGAAGTGGCCCGCCGCAGAATCGAGTGGCTCCTTCGCTCCGGTTGGCCATTGCCGGCGACGACGGTCGCCTTCTGGAATCGGCTGGTCGGCCGGTCGTGAGAATCCCGGCGTTCGTGTTCGTTCTCGCCCTACTCGGGTGCGGTGGCGATTCGACACAGACTCGTCCCATCCCCGGCGATAAGGGTCCCGCCATCACCGTCGAAGTCCTCAACGCCAACGGGCGGGCCGGTGATGCGCGCATCGGCACGCAGCGGTTGCGGCGGGCGGGAATCGATGTGGTTTACTTCGGCAACGCCGGCGAGAACGGGCTCGATTCAACGCGCATCATCGTACGGCGGGGCGCGGAGAAGGTAGGCGAGCGTGTACGGGCGGCCTTGGGGCAGGGGCGCGTCGAAGTCCAGCGCGACAGCGCCAAGCTACTCGATGTGAGCGTGCTCCTCGGCCTCGACTTCCACCCGTAGCTGACCGCAGGCCGCGCTGATATCCAGGCCGCGACTGCGCCGCAACACCGCTTCCACCCCCCGCTGTTTCAGGCGCCGCTCGAATGCCAGCATCTGCGCCCGCGTGCTGGGCGTGAGGTCGGGGGCGCCCCCGGGATGCAGCGGCAGCAAGTTCACCAACGCCTCGAGCGGCTGCGCCAGCTTCGCCAGCTGATCGGCGGTCTCGAATGAATCATTCTTTCCGCCGATCAAGACGTACTCGAGCGTCACCCGACGCCGAAACTGTTTCAGCGCCTCCATCAGCTCGGGCAGCGGGTACTTCTTTTCGATCGGCATCAGCTCGCGACGCAGCGCCGCGGAAGGCGCATGCAGCGACACCGCCAGCCGGAACTGTTCGCTCCGCCGCGCGAACTTCGCGAGGTTCGGAAGAATCCCGACCGTCGAGACGGTGATGTGGCGGGCGCCGATGCCGAGTCCTTCCGGCTGATTGAGGATCGTGAGCGTCCTGTCCACCGCATCCCAGTTGAGCAGCGGCTCGCCCATCCCCATGAACACGATGTTGGTCGGCTTGAGAGCGGGATCGCGCAACACCAGCTCGCGCACCTGCCCGACGATTTCACTCGCCGAGAGATTGCGACGAAATCCCATGCGTCCCGTGGCGCAGAACACGCAGCCCAGCGCGCAGCCCGCTTGCGAGGAAATACATAGCGTGCGGCGCTTTCCCTCGGGGATCAGGACGGACTCGATCGCTTCGCCGTCGTCGAGTGCCCAGAGAAACTTCTGCGTCCCGTCATTGGAAACCTGGTGCGTTCGCAACGTCAATCTGCGTAGGGGAAACGCCTCGTCCAAAGCCGCTCGCAATGGAACAGCGAGATCTGTGGCATCGGCCCAGCTCGCCACCGGCCGCTGCCAGAGGCGCGGCACCACCTGGCGCACGCGATACGGCGGCTCGCCCCGCTGCGTCAGCCACTCCGCCAGCGTGGTGCGCGCCGCGTCCGGGGTCAAACTGAGAAGATCGGCGCTCACCGAAACCGTATGTCCACGCCGACCCGGTAGGTCGAGCCGAGGTCGTTGACGCCGGTGTCGCGCGCCAGCGTGACGCGATACTTGCCGATTACGAGCCGCAAACCGGCGACGGGCCGCCAGTGCACTCCATCGGTGTAACCGCCCTCCCGAGCCAGCATGAGATCGAGCGCGACGGTCTTCGCGAACTCGGCGCCGAGGCCAAACTGGTGATCGGCGCCGAATCCGTGCGCAAACGAGATGCCGTATCGCCCGCGGACGACGACGCGGTCCGTCGACAGCGGACCCTTCCAGATTCGACCCTCGATGCCGGCGTAGATATCCTGTGCCGGATCATTGGTCCTGAGCGACGAGAAGAAGTGCGTGGCGGCGGCGAGCCGCAGCCGGTCGCCAGCAAACGGCTGGCTCGCCCCGACGTCGAGCGTCCACCGGTCCGCGCGGGCGAGGTCGAGACGCGTCTGGTGAAACGCGAGCGTCGCGCCGACACTCGTCTTGCCGATCAGCCGCGACCACGTGGCGCCAAGCGCGAACGTGTAGACCGGAATCAGGCTGCCCGTGGGATCAGGGCTATCGACGGTCTGCGTGATGCCACTCAAACCGACGCGGCCGTAGAGGAGGCCCAGCTGGCCAATCGAGCCGGCCGGAATGCGAACCGCCGCGATGATGCCTGCGGCATCCACCGCGGCGGGCGTCTGAATCGCCTCCAGTGCGAGCTGGACCCGCGCGCTGTCCTGCGTCTGCGCGGGATTCCACATGACGGCGGCGGGACCGAGGGTGAGGGCAGGAGGGACCGGAAGCGTCGTCGCGGCAACACGCCAGAGCGTCGTCCCCGTCGCCTGCTGTGCGGGCGCTCGCGCCGCAGCGAGCAGCAGCAGTCCAACAACCAGCAGGCCAATGCGTTGCATGCCGAACGTTTACTCACGGCTGTGGCGCCGTCAACTCAAGTCAACTATCTTCAACCGGTTACGGCACTTGGACATACTCCATTGCGGCTCTCCGAATTGCTTACCCCCGACCGGATCCGGGTCCCTATCAGGGCCCAGAGCAAGGAGGGCGTGTTACGGGAGTTGGTCGACCTCTTGGTGGGGGGCAACGGGGCAGCCCCTGATGTTCTGCAAGCCGTGATGGAGCGGGAGCGGCAGTTCCCGACTGGAATCGGCTACGGCGTAGCGGTTCCACATGGCAAGACTCCAGCCCTCGCCAATCTCGTTGCGGTTGCCGGCACGGCGCGCACTCCCGTGCCTTATGAAACGGTGGATGGTGAACCGGTCCGGTTGTTCTTCTTGCTCGCCGGTCCCGAGTCGCAGGCGGGCGCGCACGTCAAGGCATTGAGCCGCATCTCGCGGCTCGTGCGACGCGAGCCGATCCGCACGAGGCTGTTGGCGGCCAGCGATGCACAAGAGTTCTATCGCATCCTGTGTGATGCAGAGAGGGGAGGCGCATAAACGCGAGCGTGACTCAGACAACCCTGCGAACCCATCGCTGCGGCGCGCTGCGGACCGAGCACGTGGGGCAGCGAGTTCGTCTGGGGGGCTGGGTCCACCGCCGCCGCGACCTCGGAGGAATCGTCTTTATCGACCTCCGCGATCGTGACGGTTTGGTACAGGTGGCCGTCGGGCCGGGTTGGGCGTCGCCCGATCTCGTGGCGCGCGCCCAAACGGTGGGGGCGGAGACCGTCGTTCTCGTCGAGGGCGAGGTCGTCGCCCGTCCTCCCGCCATGCGGAACACCGAGCTCGCGACCGGGGAAGTCGAGGTGCACGCGACGTCGCTGCGCGTCCTCGGGCCGGCGGAGACTCCCGCGATTCCGGTCGCGCGCGGCAAGGGGGAGGAGCTGCCCGCCGAGGAGCTGCGCCTCAAGCATCGCCACCTCGATCTGCGGCGGCCCGAACTGCAGACCAATCTGATCCTGCGCCACCGGCTGCTGCAGCGCGCGCGTCGCGCGCTCAGCGAGCTCGATTTCCTCGAGATCGAAACCCCGATCCTCACCAAGCCGACGCCCGAAGGCGCGCGCGACTATCTCGTACCGTCGCGCGTGCACCCGGGCGAGTTCTACGCGCTGCCGCAGTCCCCGCAGATCTACAAGCAGCTGCTGATGGTCGCGGGATTCGATCGCTATTTCCAGATCGCGCGCTGCTTCCGCGACGAAGACCTGCGGTACGACCGCCAGCCCGAGTTCTCGCAGATCGACATCGAGGCGTCGTTCGTCGGGCAGGAGGATGTGATCGGTTTTGTCGAGACAGTGCTCGTCGCGCTGTGGGACGAAGCCGGCCACAAGATTGCGCGGCCATTCCCGCGTTTGACGTGGCGCGAAGCCATGGAGCGGTACGGCACCGATAAGCCCGATCTCCGCTTCGATTTTCCGATCACCGACTGGACCGCACAGGTCCAGCCGCTCGGCGTGCCGTTCTTCCAGGGCGCGACCAACGGATCCCGCGTGCGCGGCATTGCGGTGCGCGGTGGCGGCACGCTGTCCCGCAAAGACGTGGACCACCTCACCGAGACGGCAAAGACCAACGGTGCACCAGGCCTCGCCTGGGTGAAGCGCCAGGGCGAGCAGTTGTCCGGCTCCGTCGGCAAGCACTTCACCGCGGAAGCCTTGGGACGAATCGGCATCGGCGACGGCGACGTCGCGTTGATGACGGTCGGGCCCGACCGCGTGACGTCGCCCGCGCTCGACAAGGTGCGGCAGGAAGTCATCCGCCGGCTCGCGCCACAGCCGAGGGTCCCGCACGCGTTTTGCTGGGTGGTCGATTTCCCGCTGTTCGAGCCGGATCCGGAAACGGGGCAGCCCGTGTTTGCCCACCATCCGTTCACGTCCCCGCATCCGGACGACGTGGGCAAGCTGGAGAGCGACCCGTTCGCCTGCCGCGCGCTGCACTACGATGCCGTCTACAACGGCAACGAGCTCGGCTCGGGCTCGATCCGGATCACCGATCCGGCGATCCAGCGGAAGGTTTTCACGCACCTCGGGTTGTCACCGGTCGACATCGAGGCGCGCTTCGGCTTCCTGCTGACCGCGCTCGCCGCCGGCGCGCCGCCGCATGGCGGGTTCGCGGTCGGGTTCGACCGCACGGCGATGCTGGTTGCGGGCGCCGCGTCGTTGCGCGACGTCATCGCATTTCCCAAGACGACCGCGGCGCGCGCGTTGTTCGAGGGCGCGCCCGCGCCGGCGCGGCCCGAGGATCTCGCCGCACTTCACATTAAGGTGGTGCCCCCTCATGAGTGACGACGTCGTCCACCGGCTATCCGTCGAAGGCGTCGATCCGCTGGCCTTGGCCGGCGTGAACGATGCCAACCTGCTCGAGCTCGCGCGCCGTTTGGGTGTGCGGGTCTCGCTGCGCGGCGACAACATGTCCCTCGCCGGACCCGCGGCCGCGATCGAGCGCGCCGGCCCCGTGGCGCAGGCGTTGATCGACCTCGCCCGCATGGGCGAGACGCTCGACGTGCACGACGTGGAGCGCCTGGTGTCCGACGAGGCGCACGGCGAGCTCGGCCGCCAGGGCGCGACCTCTGATCCGGTGAAGATCATTCTCCCGGGGCTGCGCCGCGTCATTCAGCCCAAGACCGCGGGGCAGCGCGAGTACCTGCGGTCGATCGCCGAGCACGACATCGTCATCGGCATCGGGCCGGCAGGTACCGGCAAGACCTATCTCGCGGTCGCGGCCGCGGTCGACGCGCTCGCCCGCAAGCGGGTGCGCCGCATCATCCTGGCACGACCTGCGGTCGAGGCCGGCGAGAACCTCGGGTTCCTCCCCGGGGATCTGCAGGAGAAAGTCGACCCCTACCTGCGCCCGCTGTACGACGCGCTCGAGGACATGATGCCGCGCGAGCGCGTGCAGAAGGCGCTGGAGACGCGCACCATCGAGATCGCCCCGCTCGCCTACATGCGCGGCCGCACCTTGAACGATGCGTTCGTGATTCTCGACGAAGCGCAAAACGCGACGGGAATGCAGATGAAGATGTTTCTCACCCGTCTGGGCGTGAATTCCCGCGCCGTGATCACCGGCGACAAGACACAGATCGATCTCCCCAACCGCGAGGACTCCGGGCTCCTGCAGGTCGAGCGGATCCTCCCGGGGATCGAGGGCATCGGCTTCTGCTACCTCGGCGACGCCGACGTCGTCCGGCACCGGCTGGTGCGCGACATCATCCGCGCCTACGCCGAGGACGCGCAGGGTTGAGATGAAGCTCCCGACGCAGGAGCAGGTGCGCTACCACGTCGCGCGCTGGATCTGGGTCCTGGCGCTGGCGCTCGTCGCGCATGTCGCGTTCCCGTCCGGCGGCGCCGACGTGGCGCCATTGCTCGAGCCCGGCGCCCGCGCCGACAAGGAAATCGTCGCGCCGTTCAACTTTGTCGTGAACAAATCGGAAGACGAGCTGCAGCGTGAAGCCGAAGAGCTCGCGGCATCGGCCAAGCCGATTTACGAGTTCCGCCAGCACGCGTACGACAGTGCAGCGACCACGATGGCCGCGTTCTTCGCCGCTGTGGACGCGGCGGATCAAGGCCCGCAGGCGATCATCCGCGCCGCCGGCCAATTCGCCGTGCCGGTGACGCTGCAGGAAGCGGCCTATCTCAGCAAAGGCGGGAAGCGGCGCGCGTTGCACCAGTCGCTCGACAGGCTGTTCAACCGAACCCTGGCGCAAGGCGTCACGGGACCCGGCGTCCTCCAGGGCGAGCAGTCACGCGAGTTGATCGTGCGTCGGGGCTCGACCGAGTCATCGGTGATCCGGGATCAGGTGCTCACATTTGCGCAATACTTGAACCGCGCCAAACAGCTGCACCCCGACGCGGGGTCGAGTGTCGGGGACGTGTTGTATCTCAAGCTCGTGCGGCAATTCTTCCGGCCCACGCTGATCCCCAAGCCGCTGGAAACGGAGCGGCGCCGCAACGAGCTGCGCGGCAGCGTCGACCCCAGCAAATACATCGTGCGCGCCGGCGATCGGATCGTCGGCGCGAACGAGATTGTAACGAACGAGGCCCACGAGCGGCTCGTGACGCTGCATCAGGAGCTCCTCCGCCGCGGCGCCGCGACGACGTACTCGATCCGCGGCGTCATCGGCCCGCTGCTCCGCGACTCGCTGATCATCGCGATCTTCTGGGTCTTGCTGGTTTTCTACCGGCGCGAGACCTACCGCGATCTACGTCAGGTCTCGCTGATCGGCGGGCTGTTCGCCGTGCTGCTGACACAGGCGGGACTCGTCGCGCGGTTTTACCCGGCGCACCCGGAAGTCATTTTCATGCCGTTCCTCGCCATGATGATGACGGTGCTGTTCAACGGCCGGGTCTCGATGATCGCCGCGATGATCCTGTCCGTCGTGATCGGGCAGCAGCCGGTGCTTCACGACGTTCCCGCCACGTTCCTCTGCGTCGTCGGCGGAGTGACGGCGGCGCTTTCGGTGAAAACGCTGCGCAGCCGCAGCAACTTCTACGCGCCGGTGCTGATCATCGCGGCGGGATACCTCGCCGGCGCCCTCGCCCTCGGGCTGTCCAGCGGCTGGCCGATCGGGGAAATCGCGCTCCGCGGCCTCGGAGGCGCGCTGAACGGTCTGGTGTCGGCGGGACTCACCTTCTTCCTGTTGCCGGTCGCCGAGTCGATCACGCACATCACGACCGATCTGACCCTGCTGGAGTTGTCCGATCCCAGCCGTCCGCTGCTGCGCCGCCTGTCGCTCGAGGCGCCGGGGACCTACGCCCACAGCGTGGCAATGGCGAACCTCGTCGAGGCGGCCTGCAACCGCATCGGCGCGAACGGACTGCTGGGGCGCGTGGGCTGCTATTACCACGACATCGGCAAGGTCAAGAATCCGCTCTACTTCGTGGAGAACCAGATCCCGGGCAACAACCCGCACGATCGGCTGAAGCCGCTACAATCGGCGCAAATCATCAAGGCGCACGTCACCGACGGCCTCGTCCTGGCCGCAGAGGCCAAGCTCCCCGACTCGGTCGCGGCATTCATCCCCGAGCATCACGGGACGACCGAGATCACCTACTTCCTCGACAAGGCGAAGAAGTCCGACGGCGGCCAGGCGCGCAATCCGGAGGACTTCACGTATCCCGGTCCGAAGCCGCGGTCGATGGAGACGGCGATTTCGATGATCGCCGACTCGGTCGAAGCGGCGCTGCGCGTCCTCGAGGACCTGACCCCGCAGAAGATCGAGGAAGCGATCGATCACATCGTGCGCACCAAAGTCAACGCGGGCCAGCTCGATGAAGCCCCGCTCACGCTGCAGCAGATCGAGCAGGTGAAGGCCGCGTTCCTCAGGGTCTTGAGCGGGATGTATCACAATCGCATCGATTACCCGGAGTCCAGTGGCGGCATCAGTGCGGCCTGGCACCCGGCGACCGCGCGCTGAGGACCTGATGCGCGTCGCCGAGCGGGTGATGGCGTGGGAGCGCGCGCCCGCGGGGTCGCACGTCGAGATCACGCTGTTGCCGGCCGCGGCCATGCGCCGCGTCAACCGTCGCGCCACCGGCCGCCGCGGCCTGACCGACGTGATCGCGTATTCGCTGCCCCAGCCTGACGGACGACTACTGGGTGACGTCTACATCTCCCCCGACGCGGCGGCCGGGGCAACGCGCAACGGTGCCGGACTGCGCGAAGAGCTCATCCGGTTGGCCGTCCACGGCGCGCTGCACGTCTTGGGATACGATCATCCCGACGGTGCGGGCCGGACCCGCTCGTGGATGTGGCAGCTGCAGGAGCGCTACGTCAAAAGACTCCTCCGCTAATGCTGACCGAAGCCGCGTTGCGTCTGATTGGGCTGGTTGTGGCCGTCAGCGCGGGCGTCTGGGCCGCGCTGCTCGCCCTGGCCGAAGAAGCCGCGGTGGGCGAGGCGCTCCACACCCTGGGTGATGCCCCGCCGATAGCCGCCGAGCGGCGCGTGCCGCTGCATCGCGCACTGCACGTGGCACGCCTGGCGTTGCTCGTGTTGGGTGCCGTCGCCACAGCCAACGCGGTGGCGTGGTGGACCAGACCTTGGGCGGAAGCGCTCGTCACCTTGGTGATCGGCACATTGCTCCTGTTCATCGTCGGCGACGCCTTGCCGCGCAGTGTGGCCCGGATTGCCCCGGAGCTGTCCGACGCCGCGCTCCCGCTCGCGCGCCGCACGCTCGCGCCGTTCGGTCCGCTGCTCTGGCTACTCGCGTGGGCCGATCGCGGCTTGCACGCCCTGGTCCACACGCCGCGCCCACTGCAACCCGACCTCGGTGTCGCGCAGCGCGACATGCTGCTAGGCGTCTTCACCATGGCCGACACGACGGTGGACGAGGTCATGACCCCGCGCCTCGACATGAAAGGCGTGGACGTCTCGGCGTCCACCGAAGAGGTCCTCGAGGCTTTTCGGCAAAGCCAGCACTCCCGGTTGCCGGTCCTCGACGGCTCCCCCGACAACGTCGGCGGCGTGGTGTTCGCGAAGGACCTCGTGCCCATTGCGATGGGACTCGCGGAACCGGGCACGGGCTGGCACACGCTCATGCGGCCGGCGGCGTTCGTTCCCGAGACCAAGACGCTCGACAATCAGCTCCGCGACTTTCAGGGAACGCCCGCCCACATCGCGATCGTCGTCGACGAGTTCGGCGGGACCTCGGGATTGATCACCCGCGAAGACATTCTCGAGGAAATCGTGGGCGAGATCCGCGACGAGCATGATACGGAGACGATGCCGGCGATTCGCCAGGACGGGGCCCGGCTCTGGGTGGATGGGCGCACCAGTCTCGACGACCTCTCGGCGGCGCTGGGCACCACGATCGCGCATGCCGAAGTCTCGACCGTCGGCGGGCTCGTGTACTCGGTCCTCGGACGTGTTCCGCGGCCCGGGGACGAGCTGACACTCGACGGCTACCGCGTGGTCGTGGAGCGCGTCGAGCAGCGCCGCGTCACCCAAGTGTCGTTCGAAAAGCGATGAGCGTCGCACTCGCGGTCTTGCTGGTCGGTCTCTTGTTGGCCGGTGTGTCGGCGGCGATCGGTGTCGCGGCGGCCACCGTGAGCCAGCACGAGCTGACACGCTGGGTGGCATACAAGCTGCGTGGCTCGGCGGCCACGGTGAACGTGCTGCAAAACCCGGGGCAGACACTCGCCACATCCAACATGCTGACGACGGTCGGCGTGCTCCTCGCGGCTGGCGCGATTCCGGCCCTCCTGGCTGCCACCACGCCAACCTTCCTCGGGATCTTCACGATCGCGGTCGGCGTGCCGCTGTTCATCAGCGCCGCGTACCTGGTACCGCGCGTCCTGGGGAGGCGCTGGGCCGAACCGCTGGTGGGACATGCCGTGCCGCTCATGGAGCGCTTCGGAGCGGTGTTGTCGCCGTTCATCCCACGGCGCGAGGGATCGACGCGCACCACGCTCGCCGCGCTGCTGACGAGCGCCGATACCGACGCCCTCGCGACGACTGATGAGATGGCGGTGGTCTCCGGAGTGCTCGCGTTCGCCGATCGTCCGGTGCGCGAGCTGATGACGCCACGGACCGCGATCGTCGCGTTTCCGGAAGGCATCCTGACCGCCGAGGCTGCGCATGTGCTGCAGCAATCAGGGTACAGCCGCTATCCCGTATACCACGGCTCGCTGGATGAAGTGGTCGGCGTCGCCCACACACTCGATCTGCTCGGCCGCCAGCCGGAAGATCCCATCCTGGTGCGTCCGCCGCTGACGATTCCTGGCACGATGCGCGCCGCCGACCTGATGCTCGAAATGCAGCGAGGCGGGCGCCACCTGGCCGTCGTGCTGGACGAGTTCGGCGGCACGGCGGGACTCGTCACGTTCGAGGACCTGCTCAACGATCTCGTCAGCGAGCTGTTCGAGCCGTCGTCGTCCACCCCCGACACGACCCGGGTGGTCGAAGTCGAGGGCAGCACGCCGACGACCGAGCTGGCCGAAAAGCTCGGCCTGCCGCTGGGCAGCGGTGCGCAAAGTGTCGGCGGACTGCTGATCCAGGCGCTCGGCCGCATTCCTCGCGCCGGCGAGCGGTTCACGTACAAGGGTCTCGAATTCGACATCCTGGCCGCCAGCGCGACCCGCGTCGAGCGCGTGGCCGTGCGTCCCGGTCCGGTGCGCACGATCGCGCTGGGCGGAAGCGGGACGCCGTGACCACACCCGAAGCCCCCGACCTGAGGCTCGACGAGCTCAAGGAGCTCGCCGAGCAAGACGATCTCCATCCGTTCCTGTTGCGCGTGCGTCACGTCCATCCGTCTGATCTGGCCGACGTCCTGTCGGCCCTGGAAGAACCCACCCGCGTCCGCGTGATCTCCGAGCTGCCCCTCGACGTCGCCTCGAGCGCCCTCGCGGAGATGGAAGCGGCCGAACACCCGGAAGAGATGCTGCTCGCGGTCGGACCGGAGTACGCAGCCGAGCTGGTCGAGGAGATGCCGACGGACGATGCCGCGGACCTCGTCGCCGAGCTCTCACCCGGCCAGCGCGAGGCGGTGCTGGCCGAGGTCAGCGATCGCGCCGACGTCGAGCGGTTGCTCAAGTATCCGGAGGACTCGGCCGGCGGGCTGATGACCACCGACGTGGTCAGCGTGCGGGACGACGCGACCGTCGCCCAAGCCATCGAGGCGATTCGTCAGCAAAGCGATGAGGACGAGAGCCAGTTATACCAGGTGTACGCCGTGGATGCGCACGGCCACTTACGCGGTATCGTGCCGATCGCGCGGCTGATCGTGACGTCCCCGGCGCGGCTGGTGCGCGAGGTCATGGAGCAGCCCGCGGTCCAGGTGCAGCCGGAACAGGACCAGGAAGAGGTCGCCCGGCTCATGGCGCGCTACAACGTCGCCGCCGTCCCTGTCGTCGACGCAAGCGCCCGTCTGCTGGGGCGCATCACGTTCGATGACGTCGTCGACGTGGTGGAAGCGGAGACCACCGAGGACCTCCTGAAGTTCGGCGGTATGGAGGCGCTCGACGCGCCCTATCTGAAGGTCGCGTTCGGCCGCATGGTCCGAAAACGCGCGGGGTGGCTGGCCGCGCTGTTCCTCGGCGAAATGCTGACGGCCACGGCGATGGCGTTTTTCGAGGAGGAGATCGCCAAAGCGGTCATCCTCGCCCTGTTCGTGCCACTCATCATTTCGAGCGGCGGCAACTCCGGCTCGCAGGCCTCGACGCTCGTCATCCGCGCCATGGCTCTCGGCGAAGTGACGTTGCGCGACTGGTGGCGGGTCGTTCGGCGCGAGATCGCGACCGGCGTGGTGCTGGGCCTCGTGCTGGGCGCGATCGGCTTTCTCCGGATCACCTTATGGCACGCGATCACGGGGATCTATGGGGAACATTACCTGCTGGTCGCTTTCACCGTGTTCGGCAGCCTGATCGGCGTCGTGACGTTCGGAACGATGGCGGGATCCCTGTTGCCCTTTATCCTGCGTCGGCTGGGATTCGACCCCGCCAGTGCGTCGGCGCCGTTCGTCGCCACGCTGGTCGACGTTACGGGGTTAGTCATTTACTTCACCGTGGCCAGTGTGATCCTGCGCGGAACCCTCCTATGACGGGTACCGCGCCGTTATCCTTAGGGCATATGCGACTCGACGCGGTGCTCGAAGGGTTGACGCGCGGCGACACCGCGGCGCTCGCTCGTGCGATCAGTCTGGTCGAGAATCAGCGCGAAGGCTTCGAGCGCGTGTTGGGGGCGCTGCATAAGAAGATCGGGAAGGGGAGCACGCATCGGATCGGCATCACCGGGCCACCTGGCGCAGGCAAGAGCACCCTCACTGAACAACTGATCCGCACCTACCGCGAGCGCGGTCTCAAAGTGGCAGTCATCGCCGTCGATCCGACCAGCCCATTCACCGGCGGCGCGCTTCTCGGCGACCGGATTCGCATGGAAGCGGTGAGCCTCGATCCGGGCGTGTTCATTCGATCGATGGCCACGCGGGGCGCGCAAGGCGGTCTCGCGACGACCACCGAGGAGGTCGCGGATGTGCTCGAGGCATTCGGATTCGACCGCATCCTGATCGAGACCGTCGGCGTCGGCCAAACCGAGCTCGACGTCGCAGCGACCGCCGAGACCACCGTCCTCGTGCTCGTGCCCGAATCGGGGGACGGCATCCAAACGCTGAAGGCCGGCGTCATGGAGATCGCCGAGCTCTATGTGATCAATAAGAGCGATCGGCCGGGCGCGGATAAGCTGAAGCAAGAGGTCGAAGTGATGCTCGGGATCCGCAGGGGCAACGCATTCGCACATGTGCGGCCTCACCATGGACGGGCGGATGGGCCGATGGGCGGCGGGGCGGTCAAAAACCGCCCATCAGCCCATCAGCCCATCAGCCCATCGGAATGGGAAGCACCGGTGCTGATGACCGTTGCCTCCAAGGGCGAAGGCATCGCCGATCTCGTGACCGCACTCGACCAGCACCATGAGTTCCTCGAGCGCACGGGAAAGCTGGTCGAGCGCCGGAAGCGGCGTCTCGCGGCCCGCACGCGCGCGGTCGTGAACCGGGCGATCCGCCAATGGGTATGGGATGAGACACAGGCCGAAGATTTGCTCGCCCGGCGGCTCGACGATGTCGCCGCGGGCACGCGGAGCCCCTACGAAGTTGCCGCCGAAGTTCTGGAGCAAGTAAGGAACGGCAAATGACCATCCAGAAGAAACCGGTCTACACCGCCGCCGATCTCAATGGCTTCGATGCGGAACGCCAGCTCGGGCGCCCCGGCGAATATCCGTTCACTCGCGGCATTCATCCGACGATGTACCGCGGCAAGCTCTGGACGATGCGGCAATTTGCCGGCTTCGGCAGTGCCGCCGATACCAACCAACGTTACAAGTTCCTGCTCGAGCACGGACAGACCGGCCTGTCGGTCGCGTTCGATTTCCCAACCTTGATGGGCTACGACTCCGATCATCCCCGATCCGAGGGTGAAGTCGGGAAATGCGGCGTCGCCATTTCCTCGCTGGCGGACATGGAGACGCTGTTCGACGGCATCCCGCTCGACCAGGTCTCGACGTCCATGACGATCAACGGACCGGCGGCGATTCTGTTCTGTTTCTACGTCGCCGCCGCCGAGCAGCAGGGCGTCCCGATCGCGAAGCTGCGCGGCACGGTGCAGAACGACATCCTCAAGGAGTACATGGCCCAGCATGCCTGGGTCTATCCGGTCGAACCCGCACTCAAAGTCATCGTCGACATGTTCGAATGGGGCGCCAAGCACACGCCGCTGTGGAACACGATTTCGATCTCCGGCTATCACATCCGCGAGGCAGGCGCGACGGCCGCTCAGGAGCTCGCGTTCACGCTCGCCAACGGCTTCACCTACGTCGAGCGAGGGCTGGCTCGCGGTCTCGATATCGACAGCTTCGCCGCGCGCCTTTCCTTCTTCTGGGACATCCACAACGACTTCTTCGAGGAAATCGCCAAGCTGCGTGCCGCGCGGCGGATCTGGGCGCGGCACATGCGCGAGCGTTACAAGGCTCGGCAGGCGCGTTCCTGGATGATGCGCTTTCACAGCCAGACGGCCGGCGTCACTCTGACGGCGCAACAGCCGCTGAACAACATCGTCCGCGTCGCCTACCAGGCCCTGGCTGCTGTGCTCGGCGGCACACAGTCGCTCCACACGAACTCCCTGGATGAAACGCTGGCCCTGCCGACCGAGCAGTCGGTGCAGGTGGCCCTGCGGACGCAGCAGATCCTGGCCCACGAGACGGGCGTCGCGCAGGTGATCGACCCGCTGGGCGGGTCGTACTACGTCGAGGCCCTCACCGATCAGCTCGAGCGTGAAGCCGAAGCGTTGTTCGCCGAGATCAGCTCGATCGGCGGCGTCGTCCGGGGGATCGAGAGCGGGTGGTTCCAGCGGCAGATTGCCCAGTCCGCGGCAGCCTTCCAGCGTCAAGTCGAGCTGGGCGAGAAGGTCATCGTCGGGGTGAACGAGTTTCTGTCCGACGACGATCACCCCGTCGAAATCTTGAAGGTCTCCAATGATGCGGAGGAGCAGCAGCGCCACCGCCTCGCGCAGGTGCGGGCGGGGCGGGATAATGCCCTGGTCGAGCGCCAGCTCGAGGCCCTGCGCCAGGCGGCCGAGGCCGATCAGAACGTAATTCCAGCGATGCTGGACTGCGCGCGTGCGTACGCCACCCTTTACGAGATTCGCCATGCGCTGGAACGCGTGTGGGGAGCATACCGTGAACCGGTCTTCTTTTAGCCGATGAGCACCCTCTCCTCTTCCCCAACCACGACGGTCGTGAGCGAGCAGGACGTCCACGCCGCGGTGCAGCGGTTAGCGGCCATCGCACCGGGCCCATACTGGGTGGTGACCTGTTACCTGAAGCTGGAACCGCGCGATCGCACCCGCGGCAAGTACCTCATCAAGATGAAGAACCGCGTCAAGGAGAAGGCCGAAGGGCTCTCGCGGCAGTCGCTCGGCCACGCGGACCGGGAAGCGATCGCCGCCGACCTGCAGCGGGTGCTGGACTATCTCGAGGAGCCGAATCACCTGCCGCACACCCGTGCGATCGCGATCTTCGCATCGCAGGGGGCGGGGCTCGATCTGTTCGAGGCGCTGCCGCTGCCCCACGTGCATCGGTCCCGCCTGGCCGTCGAGCACGAGCCACTGGTACGCGAGCTCGTCGCCTTGGACGAGGAGTTCGGGACGATCCTCGTGGTGGTCTACGACCGGACCGCGGCCCGATTCTTCGAGGTCACGGCGTACGACTGCGTGGAGCTCACCTCGCTTCCCGCGATCGATGCCTCCCGTGCGAGCAAATTCCACGGCAGCGCGGGGGAGCACAACTACCACATGCGGATCCGGACCGAGAAGCAGCGGTTCTACGCGCAGATCGCGGACCGGATTTTCAATACTCACCGGGTCCGGCCGCTGGCGGGGCTGCTCGTCGGCGGGGTCGGTGTGGAAGCCGGCGCCGTCATCCCGCACCTCCACACCTACCTGCACGATCTCGTCATGGGCGTCGTGAAACTCAATCCGAAGACGACCACCAAGGCGGAGGTGCGCGATGCGGCGCTGGCGCTGCGCGAGGAGCGGGAACGGGCCTGGGAGCGTGCCCATGCGGAGGCGCTGAAGGACGGGGTCCCGGAAGGATGGGCGGTCAACGGCGTGGATCCCACGCTCAAGGCGCTGGCGCGCGGGCAGGTGCGCACCCTCCTCGCCGACGGCCAGGATGACGATCCCCGGATCGACGACGCGGTCGAAGAAGCGCTGCGACAGCGCTCCCAGGTGGACGTCCTGTATGACGAGAAAGCGCGCCGGGCAGTAGAAGGCATGGCGGCGCTGCTGCGCTTCCGCCGCGGATGACCGCTCGCCGTCGACCGATTCGGATCCTGGTTGCGAAGCCGGGCCTCGACGGGCACGATCGCGGCGCGAAGGTCGTGGCCGCGGCGCTGCGCGACTCGGGGATGGAAGTCATCTACACCGGTTTGCATCAGACGCCGGAGATGATCGCGCAGGCCGCGATCCAGGAGGATGTCGACGTCGTCGGCCTATCAATTCTGTCCGGCGCGCACATGACCCTGTTCCCGCGCGTCCGGAAGCTGCTCGACGCCGCCGGCCGGCAGGACGTGCTGCTGACCGGCGGTGGCATTATTCCCCCTGAGGACATGAGCGCGCTGGAATCGCAGGGCACAGGCAAGCTGTTCGGCCCCGGCACGCCAACGGCCGATCTCATCAAGTACATCCAGGAGTGGGCGGCGGAGCACGTCGCCGCGTGAGTCGCCTCAAGACGCTCAGCGACGAATACCAGACGCTCCGCGCGCGCCTCGAGCAGGGCGGCGGCGCGGAGCGCATCAAGCGCCAGCACGATCAAGGAAAGCTGACCGCGCGCGAGCGCGTAACGGCGCTACTCGACAAAGACGGCCCCTGGTTCGAGATCGGCCTGCTGGTCGCGTGGGATCAGTACGACGGCCAGGCGCCGGCGGCCGGCGTCGTGACCGGTCTGGGCCGTATCAGTGGGCGCCCAGTGGTCGTCGTCGCGAATGACGCGACGGTGAAAGCGGGATCGTGGTGGCCCGAGACGATCAAGAAGATCCTACGCGCCCAGGAAATCGCGATGCGCCAGCGTGTCCCGATCATCTACCTGGTCGACTCGGCGGGCGTGAACCTCCCGTATCAAGGTGGGGTCTTCCCGGGTCAGTACGGCGCGGCCCGGATCTTCTACTACAACTCGATCATGCGCCGCTATCTCAAAGTGCCGCAGATCGCCGCCGTCATGGGTCCGTGTATCGCGGGAGGGGCGTATTTGCCGGCGCTGTCGGACGTGATCTTCATGGTGGAAGGCACTTCGTTCATGGGACTGGGCGGGCCGAATCTCGTCAAAGGCGCGACGGGGCAGATAGTCGATGCCGAAACGCTGGGCGGTGCCACGACGCACACCGCGGTCAGTGCCGTCGCCCATTACCGCGCCAAGGACGACAAGGACTGTCTGGTCCGCATCCGCGAGTACGTGACCCGCCTTCCCCACACCCCACATCCCACGCCTCCGGGGGGGGCGCGCGACCCGAAACGTGACCCAACCCAGCTGTACGATATTCTGCCCGTCGATCATCGCATGAGTTACGACGTGCGGGCGGTGTTCGAGTGCCTTCTGGACGCGGGCCGGCTCGATGAGTTCCAGCCCGAGGTCGCGCCCGAGATGATCTGCGGTCACGGCGCCATCGAGGGGCGGCCGGTCGCGATCATCGCGAATTCACGCGGGGTGATCAAGGGCAAGAAGAAGAATGAAGCGCCGCGGATCGGCGGCATCATCTACACGGAAAGCGCTGACAAGGTGGCGTACTTCGTCGAAAATGCCGACCGCGAGCGCGTGCCGCTGCTCTTCATTCAGGACGTGTCGGGATTCATGGTCGGGACCGAGGCGGAGCACACCGGAATCATCCGGGCCGGCGCGCGCTTCGTCGAGGCGATGGCGACGGCGACGGTGCCCAAGCTGGTTCTCACCGTCAATCACGCGTCCGGTGCCGGCTACTATGCCATGGCGGGGCAGGGGTTCGATCCCGATTTCATCGTCTCGTGGCCGACCGGCCGCATGGGCGTGATGGAAGGCGAGTCCGCGGTCCAGGCCGTGTATGGCGCTGAGGCCACGAAACCGGACAACGCGGCGGCCGTCGACGCGATGCGCGCCGATTACGAGCATCAGCTCGACGCGACATTCGCCGGCGCGCGCGGGTTTGTCGATGCGATTCTGACGCCCGAGGCGACGCGCGATACGCTCGCGTTTCTCCTCGAGGTCTCCAGCGAATTCACCGGCCCCCATCTGGGGGCCTTTGCTCTGCCGAGTGTCTCCTCATGCTGAAGCCTGCTGCAATCATCTCGCTCGCCATCATCGCCGCCTGCGCCGGCAGCAAGGGGGGGGGCCTCACGAAACCGGGTCAGCCCGCTCCCAGATCATCGAAGCCCGCGTCCGCCGTCCCGTCAGACGGGAGCCGCGCGGCCATGCCGCAGCCGGCAGTCGATCCGGCGGTGGCCTATATGCTCGGGCTGATGCCGTTGAAGAGCACTGGCGTCGACCTCTTTCGCGCCCTGCACCCGACATACGACGGCCGGGGCGTGCTGATCGCGATTCTGGACAGCGGCATCGACCCCGGCGTGCCCGGGTTGATCGCCACCAGCACCGGCGCTCCCAAGATCATCGAGCTGCGCGACTTTTCGGGCGAGGGCCGGGTCACGCTCAGCGCGTTCCCCGCGCCGACCGAGCAGGCGATGCGTGGCGCGGGCCGCATCGGCCGCCTGACCACATCCACCACATGGTATCGCGGCGTGTTCCGCGAGCTGCCGCTCGGCCGACCCCCGGCGGGCGACGTCAACGGCAACGGCCGCAACACCGACGCGTTTCCCGTCATCGTGGTGAAGGCCTCCGACGGCTGGGTCGCATTCCTCGATACCAACCTCGACGGCTCGTTCGAGGACGAGATGCCGCTGCACGACTATCGCCAGGGACGCGAGATGCTCGCCCTCGGCACCAAGCCGCTCACGATCGTCGCGAACTTCAGTGAAGCGGACAGCGCGCCCGTGCTCGATCTCTTTTTCGACACGTCAGGCCACGGCACGCATGTCGCGGGCATCGCCGCCGGCTACAACCTGTTCGACGTGGCTGGATTCAACGGCGTCGCGCCGGGCGCGCAGCTCATCGGCCTCAAGATCGCGAACAACGCACGCGGCGGCGTCACCGTCCATGGCAGCATGATGCGCGCGATCGACTACGCCGCGCGCTACGCCGCGCAACGCAATCTCCCACTCGTGTTGAATATGAGCTTCGGCGTCGGCAACGAGCACGAGGGCCGCGCCGTGATCGATTCGATCGTCGACGCGTTCCTGCTCACGCATCCCGAGGCGGTCTTCACGATCAGTGCGGGCAATGATGGGCCCGGCCTCTCGACCGTGGGCTTCCCGGGCTCGGCGGATCTGGCCCTGACGGTCGGCGCGAGCTATCCCGGCGTCTTCGCGGCCGCGCCACAGCCCGGCGTTCCGGCCGCGCGCGACGTGCTGGGGTGGTTCAGCTCCCGCGGCGGTGAGCTCGCCAAGCCGGACATCGTGACTCCGGGCGTCGCGTTCTCCAGCGTCCCACGCTGGGACATCGGGAACGAAATCAAGGGCGGCACCAGCATGTCGTCGCCGCACGCGGCCGGCCTGGCCGCGTGCCTCGTGTCGGCCCTGACGCAGGAAGGCCGCCGACCTGTGGCAACCGACATCGCCCAGGCACTGCGGATGTCGGCGCGCCCGTTCAACGGCGCGCGGGTCATCGACGACGGCGCCGGAGTGCCCGCGCTGGAAACCGCGTATCAGTGGCTCGAAGGGGGACATCAGGGCTCGATCTACAGCGTGCGCGCCGCGAACGGCGTCACTGCGGCGTTCCGGCGCAACGGCTTCGCCGGACCGCAGGACAGCGTCGAGACGTTTACCGTGCGGCACGTCGCCGGATTGCGCGCCGCAGAGTTTGCGTTGCGGGCCGACGTTCCGTGGCTGAGCGTGGACGACTCGGTCGACGCTGGGCCGCGCACAACGCAAATCGCGGTCACCTACCAGCGAAGCGCCTTGACCGCACCGGGCGTTTACGTCGGCACCGTGAGCGCGCGCAACCTGCGCGATACCGTCGCCGGACCGTTGTTTACACTCGTCAACACGCTCATCGTCCCCACCGACCTCACGACGAAAGTCCTGTTCGACGAACGCCGCATGGTCGGGCCGGGCGCGGTGCAACGCTACTTCCTGCGCGTCCCGCAGGACAACGCGACGTTGCGAGCGACGGTGACGCTGCCGGATTCGGTGAGCCAGCGGGCGACGGTGCGGCTGTACGAGCCCAACGGCGAGCCGGCCCGCTCTGCCCCCGACGACATCGACCTTGGCCAGCAGCAGCCGGGCAGCGCGGTCATCACGGTGCGCGCTGAGGACATGGTCCCCGGCGTGTACGAGCTGGACGTGGTCGCGCCGCCGCTCACCGCGACGACGGTAACGGTGCGTGCCGAATTGGGGCCGGTCGCGCTCGCCGTAACGCAGCACGGCACCGCCCTGGAAGCCTCGAGTGTGCTCGCCGGTGACGCAGCGGAGGGAGGTACGACGGCGAGCGGCCAAGTCGCCTATCGCCTCGTGGGCGCGGAGCGCACCTACGCGATTGCGGCCCGCGGCCAGCCACCGGAATCGCTGCAGGTGCGCGCGCCGCGCTGGGCGAAGCGTATGGAGGTGGATCTCGACCTGCCGCCGGATCTCTGGGACGAGCTGACCGACCTGTCCGTCACGGTCTACGACTCGACCGGACAGCAGGTGCGCGGTGGCAACCAGCCGGTGAACTACGCGTTCGGACGCATGGGCCTCACGCTGCGCGATTCGCTGATCGGAGTTCCGCTTACGGTCGAGTTTTATCCCGCTTTCGCGCGTCTCCCGGGACACGCCTGGAGCGGCACCGCCCGCATCCGGTTCCTCGGTCCCGCCGAGCGAGTGGGCGAGGGAAGCTCGTTGTCCGTCGTCGCCGGTGGACGCACGGTCCTGCGGTTGCCCAACCCGCCCTCGCTCGACTTGCCCGAGGGTTTCGCCACCCTGATCGAGACTCGCGTCACGACGCTCACAGGGTCGGTTGCGGCGCGGCGCACAACGGTCACCGCCGGGCCGCGTGGCGCCGGAGGCACGCTCCGGTGACCGGCCGCCCGACGACCGTGCGGGTCGCAGGTGGGCAGGGGTTTTGGGGAGATTGGCTGGAAGCGCCGTACCGCCAGGTGACGGGGGGTCCGGTGGATTACCTGATGATGGATTATCTCGCTGAAGTCACGATGTCGATTCTGCAGAAGCAGAAGTCGCGCGATCCCGCGCGCGGCTACGCCGCCGATTTCGTGACGCAGATGGAGCGGATCCTTCCTACGGTCGTGGAGCGGGGGATCAAGGTCACCGCGAACGCGGGCGGCGTGAATCCCCGGGCCTGTGCCATGGCTGTGGCGGCGGCGGCAAAAAAGCTCCGCCTGAACGGCAAGCTGAAGATCGGCGTCGTCACGGGCGACGATCTGCTGAGACGTCTGGATGGCTTACTCGCCCGCGGCCACGATCTCAAGAATCTCGACACCGGCCGCCCGCTGAAGGACGTCCGCGACCAGGTACTCTCGGCCAACGCCTACCTCGGCGCCGGCCCGGTCGTCGAGGCGCTGCAACGGGGCGCTCAGGTGGTCATCACGGGACGCGTGACCGATACCGGGCTGACGCTGGGGCCGTTGATGCATGCGTTTGGGTGGACGTCAGACGCGTGGGACCAGATCGCCGCGGGGACGGTCGCGGGCCACATCATCGAGTGCGGGGCGCAATGCAGTGGCGGGAATTGTCTGTACGACTGGAAACACATCCCCGACATGGCCAACGTCGGCTACCCGATCGTGGAGGCCCGCGCCGACGGCAGCTTTGATATCGTCAAACATCCGCGTACCGGCGGCCGCATCGACATCGAGTCGGTCACCGAGCAGCTCGTGTACGAAATGGGTGATCCACGCGCCTACATCACGCCGGACGGCGTCGCCGACTTTACGACAATCCAATTGAGTCAGGTGAGCAAGGACAGGGTTCGGGTGTCTGGGGTCAGGGGAAAAGCAGCCACCGATAAGCTGAAGGTCTCCATCGCGTACTTCTACGGCTACAAGGCGGTCGGGACGCTGGTGTACGCCTGGCCCGACGCGCTCGAGAAAGCGAAAGCCGCCGATCGCGTCTTGCGCGAACGTCTCGATGCCCTCGGCCTCAAGTTCGAGGCGGTTCACACCGAGTTCGTGGGCGCCGACGCCACGCACGGCCCGCTAGCTTTGAAGGACGTCGACGTCGCGGCGATTCCCGAAGTGCAGCTGCGCGTGGGCGTGCGCGCGCGGGATGAGGCGCCCGTGGACCGCTTCACGCGCGAGATCGCACCGCTCATTCTCAACGGTCCGCCGAGCGTCACCGGCTTCGCGGGGGGCCGGCCCAAGCCGGAGGAGATCGTGGCGTATTGGCCGGCGTTGATCGACAAGAAGATGGTGCAGCCGGCCGTGGAGCTCATCGAAGCATGAAAAAACGCCTGGCGGACCTGGCGCACGCCCGGTCGGGCGACAAAGGCGACACGGCCAACATCGGCTTGATCGCGCTCAAACCCAAGGACTATCCGCTGCTCGTGAAGCAGGTGACAGCCGCACGTGTCGCTCGGCATTTTAAGGGCATGATCAAGGGACCGGTCGAGCGGTTCGAGCTGCCGAACCTCCACGCGCTCAACTTTCTGCTGCACGGCGCGCTCGACGGCGGCGGCACGATTTCACTCAAGACCGATGCCCAGGGCAAGGTGTTCTCGACCGCGCTGCTCCGCATGGAGATCGAGGTGAAGAAGTGAGCGCTCGCGTCCTCGTCCAGGTCGCCGGCGGTGTGCTTAGCGCAACCCTCAATCGCGCCGACAAACGCAACGCGATCGATACGGCCATGATCGACGCACTCCTTGCCGCGCTGGAGCAGGCCGACCTCGACGCAGGAGTCCGCGTGGTGGCGGTGCGTGGCGCCGGTCGCGATTTCTGCGCGGGGATGGATCTGAACGAGCTGCTCGCGTCCGCCGATCACACGCTGGAGCAGAACCGCCAGGCAGCGCTGCACTTCGCCGAGCTGTTCGTGCGGATGCGCCGGCTACCCAAGCCGGTGGTCGCGGTGGTGCAGGGGCGCGCGCTCGCCGGGGGCTGCGGACTCGCCACCGCCTGCGACTTGATCCTCGCCGCGGCGTCGGCGCAGTTCGGGTACCCGGAGGTGCAGCGCGGCTTCGTACCCGCGATCGTCATGACGATGTTACGGCGCACGGTGGGCGAAAAGATCGCTTTCGACCTGGCAACGACCGGGCGGCTGTTGGACGGCACCGAGGCGGCCGCGCTCGGGCTGGCGTCGCGCGTCTACGAGGACGCGGATTTCGAGGAGCAGGCGGCGGCGGTGCTGCGCGTCCTGGCGGAGGCTAGCCCCTCGGCGCTCGCCTTCACCAAGCAGCAGTTCTATCAGCTCGATGGGTTAGGTTTTGATGAAGGGCTGCGGCTCGGCGCAGACGTCAACGCCGTCAGCCGGAGCACTCCCGATTTCCGCGCGGCTCTGAGCGCGTTTCTCAAGAAGTGAGGGGGGGGGAGCATGCGGAACCTGAATGTGCCGATGTACGATCCGGAAATGGTCCAGCCCATGCGGGAAGAGCTGACCCGCCTGGGATTTGAGGAATTGCGGACGCCCGATGAGGTGGATGCGGTACTCGCCAGCGAACGCGCGCCGACACTGGTCGTCGTGAACTCCGTGTGTGGCTGTGCGGCCCGCAATGCCAGGCCCGCGGCCGCGCTCGCGATTCAGAGTGACCGGCGGCCGGCCCGTCTGGTGACGGTGTTCGCGGGGCAGGACGCGGACGCGACCGCCCGCGCGCGGAGCTACTTCACGGGCTACGCGCCCTCCTCGCCGCAGATCGCGCTCTTCAGGGACGGGCAGCTTGTGTTCATGCTGGAGCGGCGCAACATCGAGGGCCGCAATGCTCGCGACATCGCGGCCGACCTGACCGCGGCCTTCGAACAATACTGCTGAGTACGCCGGCCCCACTCCCCGCCGACCTGGCCGCCGCGATCGACGAAGCGTGGGCGCGCGTGCGGGCCGCGCCGGGGTTTCTCACCGAGCGGGAAGCGCGCTTCCTCGCCCTCGTCGCAGCATGCGCCCCCGCCCAAGGCTTGGGCGTCATTCTCGAAATCGGCAGTTTCAAAGGGAAGTCGACCGTCGGCCTCGCGTCGGTCGCGTTACGGTATGGACTCGGCCCCGTGGTCACGGTCGATCCGCACACGGGGCCGTCGGTCACCGACCCGGACGTCGGCGCGAGCGGATCGTCGTGGGACGACTTTCGCACGTCGCTCCGGGCCGCGGGCGTCGAGGGCGCGGTCGAGGCCCATCGCCAATACTCCCGTGACTTGGCGCGCGGCTGGACCCGTCCGATCCGGGTTCTCTGGATCGATGGCGACCACACCTATCGCGGATCGAAGGAGGATATCGATCTCTTTCGCCCGCATCTGGTCCCCGGCGCGATCGTCGCGCTCCACGACGTGCTCCACACGTTCGAAGGACCCGTGCGCGTCTTCGCAGAGGACGTTCTGGACTCGGACGAGTTCGGGCCCGCGGGACTCTGCGGATCGATCGGCTGGGCGCAGTATCGGCCGAGGGACGGCGGAAGGTGGCGAGACGAGCGGGGGGCACTGCGCCGCCGCGTTGGACGGTTGATTCCCTTCGTGACGACGGGGCGTGAGCCGTTGGGCTTTCGGAAGCTGCGCTACAACGTGTGGCGAGGGCTCGTGCCCCACGCGGCCCCGAATGCGGCCGCGTGGGTTCGAGCCGTCAGCTAGAGGATTTTGCCGCGGCGGACGCGGAAGTCCACGATCTGCTGCGTCCAGCTCCACAATGAGTCTTGTTGCTCCATCGCGACGCCCTGGACCTCATGGCGGTGCCAGCCGACCATGACGTTCTGGTCCTGGGTCCAGATTTTCACGCGATTGCGCGGGACCAGCTTTTCCCAATTTTGCGCCACTTGGGGTTGGGCGTAGAGCAACCGGATCGTAACGTTGCGCGACAAGTATTCGATCGGGCTCACGTCGATCTTGGCATAGAGCTGGGGCGCACTCATGCGGCCAGCCCCGGGGAAATCAGGCACGCCATCGGAGAACAGGACGATGTTGAGCGGCGCGAGGACGAGGTTTTGCCGCTTGATGTGCACCGCGGTCCGCTGGAAGAAGGAATTGAAGTCGGTGATCGGATCGTCCTCCGGGAACCAGGCGCGAAGACTCGCCTCAATTTCGGCTGGAGTCTTCCCCGAGAGGTCCTGGATCGGGTGGAAGCTCTTCGGCTGTCCGACGTGCTCGCCACCGAGCGACCCGACAAACACGTCGGTGGCCTGCTTGAGACCGCCCATCGCATTGATGTGCCCGTAGATGTACAGCGCCGCATAGCGCATCGCGTCATCGAACTGGCCGCTCTTGCGGAACGAGCCGGAGATGTCGAGGCCCACGACGAGCGTCGAGCGCGCCGGTGGCGAATTTGCGGGCGGCTTGCATCCGGCTCCCACCGCCAGCGCGAGGGCCAGCAGCGCGGCGCGTTTCATCGGGCCTCCCCACGCGCCACTTCGCCGCTCACCCGCGCCGGGAAATGCGTGGCTGTCAACACGTCGTCGATGGACTTGAACGGCAACGAGAAATGCCCGCGCCCCGTAAACACGACGAACAGGAAATTCATCCCCGCCGCGACGACCTGGAGCACCGGCAACGAAGCGAGCTCGAACAGCTCACGCGATTCCTTGCGGAACCACTCGCGCTCGGCCTTGAGGGCGGCGATGGGACCCTTCCAGTAGTCGGTCTGGACCGGGCCGCTGCCGTGGGCTGCCATTCCCTCGACGACCAACGGCTGGCGCCCGAGCAACGCGATCAGCGCAGGCGCGCCGAAGCGCCCGAACAGGAACCAGGTCATGCCGCGCACGCCAACCCAGCCGAAGAACGCGAGCCCGATTGTGCCGAAGATGCCGAGCTGAATGCCCTGTTGCGCGAGCCACGGCGTCATGGCGTCGACCAGCTCGCGATACAGGAACAGCACCTCGAACATCGCGACGGCGATCTCGACCAGGATCATGAACACGATATTGCCGGTCTGCTTCTCCTTGATCGCGTCATTCAGCACCTGAATGCATGCAAAGCTGCCGGCGATGATGATCGCCAGGAAAATCCACAGGATCACGATCAGGGCGAAGCCGTTGACCTCGTATCCCGTGAGGTCAGCCAGCAGCTCGCTCATCGTGGGCCGCAGCGTGAACGTGAAGATCGTCGCTTCCACCGCGGACCAGACGACCAGGAGGAAGAAGGCGGGCCAGGGGACGCCGGGACGGCGCGAGGTGGCATCGAGCACCGCGAACGGAGACGTGACCGCCCCCTTGAGCGTGCCCCAAACCAGTTGGACGGTCACCTTGATCAGCCCCCAGGTCCAACCGACCATCACGATGAGAAACTTCACGAGCCCGGCCCAATAGAACCACACCATGCGGAGCGCGTCCCACCACGCCAACGCGATCGACTGCATCAGGATCACCGACCGTCCCAGACGGAACGGGATCGTGTAGAGCGACACCATCGTGCCCCAAATCCCGGCGATGAACACGGCCGCAGGCAGGAGGAGCAAGACCGCCATTCCGGCGAGGCTCGAGAAGGAAGCGCCGCCCAGCACGAACCCAAAGATCCGGGCTTGGAACGGAACGATCCACGCCACCCCAGCGACCACCCATTGCACGAGCTGCTGGAGGACGAAACTCCACTGCTGGGTCTGTGCTGCCGTGGATTCTTGCAACATCGGCGGAGCCCTCCCAGGGACGAGGACGGCGTTGGTATCGAGGCGGGCACATTGTTATAAACGGGACCCGACAAGTCAAGCAAAAGGAGCGTGACGAGCATCACCGGACCCCTGCGACTTGCGTAAAATGGCCACACGGGGCTACTCATCTCGGTGTGCCGGATGACCCGAAGCGCTTGATCGTCGTTGGCGACCGCGTCCTCATCGCTCCCGAGGAGGGAGAGGAACGGACCAACGTCGGCCTCTATTTACCCGCTTCCGCGATCGAAGGACGGCAGGTGCAGGGCGGGCGCATCGTCGCGACCGGGCCCGGCACGCCGATGCCCGAGCCCGCGAGCATGGACGAGGAGCCGTGGAAGATCCACGGCGCCGAAGTGAAGTACATGCCGACGCAAGCCGAAACGGGTGATTACGCGCTGTTCTTCCGCAAAGCCGCGGTCGAAATCACATTCGAGGGGAAGACGTATCTGGTCGTCCCGCAGGCCGCCATTCTGGTGCTGGTACGAGGGAAGCATGGCTGATATCGGGTGGGCGCGCAGTCGCGGTGATCGCGCGGAAGGCCAGGGACTGCGGCGCGGCGCGTGGTATCGCGTGGTCGAGAATCCACCGAAAGACTACGTCGTGCTCGATGTACACCACGTGGAGATTCGGATTCCGAAGGGCGACATCGAAATTCGCGATCAGCGGCCCAACGCCTGGAGCGTGGTGCGCGAGCCGCATTTGGTGTGCCCCGGTTGCCATGCCCGCACGGTGATCCCGGAGGGGAAACGGGAAACCAAGTGCCACGAGTGCGGCCGCAGCTACGCCATCGACTGGAAAGACTCGGGCTAGAGCTCCGGCGGCACGTAGGGAGTCGGCGCCGGCATCTTCACATCAGGGTTCGCGTGCCGCTCACAGAGATGCTCCAGCAGCTCGATCTGCCGCTTCTGAATGTGCCACAGCTCGTGCCACTGCTTGAATCGCAACGAATCCAGTTTGTCGTGTAGATCGCGGATTTCAATCTCGGCCATGAGATTGACCTCGTAGTCCTGCTGCGCATGCATGCGGTCTTTGTGCGCTTGCCGGTTCTGGCTCATCATGATGACCGGCGCCTGCAGGGCGGCGAGCGTCGAAAGCACGAGGTTCAAGAGAATGAAGGGGTAGGGGTCGAAGGGGTGACGCGCGAGCACCCAGGCGTTCACCACCATCCAGACGACCAGAATGCCGCCGAACAGGCCGATGAACCCCCAGCTCCCGCCAAACTGCGCGACCTTGTCGGCCACGCGCTCGCCCAATGTCATCTGCGTAGTGATGTCCCGGTGCACCAGCTTACTCACGCGCCCACGCCGCGTGACTTTCGAGACGACCGCGTGCTCGAGCTCCGACAGCTTCTGGTATTCGGCCTCCAGATAGCCGATGAACTTCTTGGCGCGATACTGCTCCAGACAGTTCGGACAGATGCCGCGCTTCGCCTCCCACTCGGGCCGATCTTTCCTGATCAGATCGAGGATCCGATTCTCGAGTTTCTGGGGGGACGCGAGCGTGCGACCCTCCACCGGGACGTCGCACAGCGAACAGTTTATCTTGGCCATCCAGTCGTCTCCTAAGGCCGCGGCGGCGAGGGACTCGGCGCCGGCAATTGCATGTGGAGACTGTGCACGAGAAACGCCCAGCGATCGGTCTGCTCCTCGATGACTTTCGCGGTGGGCTTGCCGGCGCCATGTCCCGCTTTCGTCTCGATGCGAATCAGCACCGGCTCCGATCCGCCCTGCGCGGCCTGCAGGGCCGCGGCATATTTGAACGAATGGCCGGGCACGACGCGATCGTCATGATCGGCGGTCGTAATGAGTGTGGCGGGATAGTGCGTCCCCGGCTTCATGTTGTGGATCGGTGAGTAACGATAGAGGAACGGGAATTGCCCGACGCTGTCGGCCGACCCATACTCCGTCACCCATGCCCAGCCGATCGTGAACTTGTGAAAGCGCAGCATGTCCATCACACCCACGGCCGGCAGTGCGGCGCCGAACAGCTCGGGCCGCTGATTGAGCACAGCGCCAATCAGGAGCCCGCCGTTCGAACCCCCGCCGATCGCCAGCTTGGGCGGTGACGTGTAGCCCTCGGCGATCAAATACTCGACAGCGGCAATGAAGTCGTCGAACACGTTCTGCTTGCGGTCCAGCATCCCCGCCTGATGCCACTCCTCACCGTACTCCGATCCACCCCGCAGCACCGCCTGCGCGTACACCCCGCCCATCTCCAACCAGGCGAGTACGCCGATCGAGAAGCCCGGCGTCATGTTCACGTTGAACCCACCGTACCCGTAGAGGTACGTCGGGTTCGTGCCGTCCTGCTTCAATCCCTTCTTGTACGTCAGGAACAGCGGGACACGCGTGCCGTCCTTGCTGTGGTAGAAGACCTGGACCGTCTCGTATTTCGTGGGGTCGAGCGCGATCTCCGGTGCCTTGAAGACGGTCGACCTCCCGGTGGCGAAGTCGTGCCGGAAGATCGTCGTGGGATACAGGAACGACGTGAACGCGTAGAACATCTCGGTGTCGTTCGGCTCTCCGGTCACCTGCACGACGGAGCCGAGCGCCGGGAGCGGCACGTTCCCGGCCGGTTTACCGTCGAGCGCGACCAGGTGCAGCTGCGAATACGCGTCGTGGAGATAACGGATGACGAAGGTGTGGTGGACGATCTGCGAGCCTTCGATCACGTCGGGCGCCTGCGCGATGACTTCGCGCCACGCGGCCGCCTGGGCGTGGCGCGTGTCTACGGCGATGATCCGCCCCCGCGGTGCGGCGTTGTCGGTCTGAAAGTAGAACGTCGGTCCCGTATTTCCCACGAATCCGTACGAGGCGTCGAAATCGTCGAGCAGACGGACGACGGGCGCCTCGAGCCGAGGGTGCGTGGGGTCGGCGAGGTCCTGATAGTAGATGCGATTGCGCCGGTCGGTACCGAGCCACACGGTGTAGACCGCGTAGCGCCCGTCGGCGCTGACTTCGACGCCAAAGCCCCAGTCGGGATGATCGGGCCGCTCGTAGATCAGCCGGTCGGCCGATTGGTCGGTGCCCAACTTGTGGTAATAGACCTTCTGGTTGTGATTGACCTCGAGCAGCGGATCGGCGCCGGCGGCCGGCTCCGGATAGCGACTATAGAAGAAGCCGGCGCCATCGTGCGTCCACGCTGCGCTCGAGAACTTGATCCACTTGAGGTGATCGGCCCGGTCCTGCCGCGTCGCCACATCGCGCACCCGGAATTCCTGCCAGTCGGAGCCGCTCCCCGACGTTCCGTACACCATCGTCCGCCCGTCCTCCGCGAACGCCAGGATCGAGAGCGCAACCGTCCCGTCGGACGAAAGCGTATTCGGATCGAGCAGGACCTCCGGCTCGGCCGTCAACGCGCTCTGGGTGAAGAGAACCGACTGGTTCTGGAGTCCTGAATTCTTGAAGAAGAAATAGCGGCCGCCTTTCTTGAACGGGGCGCCGTATTTCGGATAGTCCCACAGCTCGGTGAGGCGCCGGCGGATCCGCTCGCGCTCGGGGATCTGCTCCAGATAGGCGAACGTGACCCGATTCTCCGCCTCGACCCAGCTGCGCGTGTCCGGCGAGTCCACATCCTCGAGCCACCGGTAGGGGTCGGCGACTTTGGTGCCGTGGTAGTCGTCGACTACGTCGCCTTTGCGGGCGAGGGGATATGTCACGGTTTGTACCAGCATGAGTGTCGCTAGGAATAAGGGAGGCATGACGCGTAAACGTGCCCCGTGTCGCGCTTTTGGGGTAGGGGTCGCGTCACAGCAACCCTGTTTCGTGAGACGTGCAGACGTTCAACATGGGCCTCGACGCCGCGCGCACAATCCTCAGGGACCGGTTCGGTCACGCGCGGTTCCGCGTGCATCAGCTCAAGGTGCTGGGCCCGCTGCTGGCGGGTCGCAACGTCCTGGCGGTGTTGCCCACCGGCGCGGGCAAATCGCTGTGCTACCAGGTGCCGGCGCTCCTTGGCACCGGGCTCACGCTCGTGGTGTCACCGCTGATCTCGCTGATGCAGGACCAGGTGGGCACGTTGCGGCGGCTCGGCATCGCGGCGGCATACGTGAACAGCCAGCTCGACGCGGGCCAGCGGCGCGTCATCCTGGACGCCGCCACCGCCGGACGACTGGTGCTCCTGTACTGCGCGCCCGAACGATTGGGATCCCTCACGCGACGCCTGTCCGCGGCGGGGACGCGCGTCGCGCTTTTGGCGATCGACGAGGCGCACTGCATCACCGAATGGGGCAATGAGTTTCGTCCGGTCTACCGCCGTCTCGGCGTGTTCCGGTCGCTACTCGGACGTCCGCCGACGATTGCCCTGACGGGAAGTGCGACCCCTGCGGCTCGCGCCGACATCCTGCACGTGCTGCGGATGCCCGATGCCGAGGTCGTCGTCACGTCGTTCGATCGTCCCAATCTCCACTTTGGTATCCGCCGAGTGCGCGACGATCGCGAGCGCTTCGCTCTGATCCGCCAGCGCGTCCGCGACGCCGACGGTGCGTCCCTGATCTATGCGCCCACGCGACGGCTGACGGAGCTGATCACGCGGGCGCTGCTGCGCTCAAGCGTTCGCGCGGCCCCCTATCACGCCGGCCTCAGCGCGAGCATCCGCCGGCGCGTGCTGCGGGGGTTCCTCGCCGATCGGGTGCACGTCATTGTCGCGACCAGTGCCTTCGGAATGGGCATAGACAAGCCGGACGTTCGGCAGGTGCTCCATTGGGGGCCACCGCCGACGCTCGAGGCTTACTACCAGGAGGCCGGGCGAGCGGGAAGGGACGGACAGGCGTCTGAATGTCTCATCCTGTGCCGGCCGCAGGACCTCGCATTTGGAAACATCAGTCCCGCGCTGAGACGCTATGTCGAGTCCCGGACAAACCATCGCGCCATGATACTGGAGTACTTCGGGGAGCCCTGAGCATATTTCGGGATGCACGACAGCCTCTACTTCTCCGACCACCATCTCCAGGTCCGCGAGATGGTCCGAGACTTCGCCCGCAACGTTGTCAAACCCACCGCCCGCCAGTACGATCTCGACAGCCGCTTCCCCTGGGACAACGTCAAGCAGATGGCGGAGCTCGGGCTCTTCGGCATTCCATGGCCGGAGGAGCTGGGCGGCTCGGGGATGGATTACCTGTCGTACATCACGGTCATCCACGAGCTCGCAAAGGTCGATGCCAGTCACGCCATCACCGTCAGCGCGCACACCACGCTCGGCACGTCGCCAATCATGGATTTCGGTACTGCCGAACAGAAGCGGCGCTTCGTGCCCTTCCTCGCGGCCGGCAAAGTGCTCGGCGGCTTTGGGCTGACGGAGCCGGGCGCGGGATCGGACGCGGGCGGCACCAAGACCACCGCTGTCGATCGCGGCGACCACTACGTGCTCAACGGCTCGAAGATCTTCATTACGCACGCGGGCGTGGGAGAAATCTTCTGCGTCACGGCGCGCACCGATCCGAATGCGAAGCGCACGCACGGGATCACCGCCTTCATCGTGACCAAGGACACCTGCGATCTCGACGAGACGAAGCGGGTCCGGGTCGGCCACGCGCCCGAGCTGCCGAAGAACCCCGGCGTGCTCTCCGGCAAGAAAGAAGACAAGCTCGGCTGGCGCGCGTCCGACACGCGGGAGCTGATCTTCCAGGACGCGGTCGTCCCAAAGGAGAATGTCCTCGGACCGGTGAACAACGGCTTCCGGCAGTTCCTGCACACGCTGGACGGCGGCCGGATCGGCATTGCCGCCCTGGCGCTCGGCCTCGCGGAGGGCGCGCTGGAGGAGTGCCTGACGTATACCTCCACCCGGAAGCAGTTCGGCCGGCCCATCGCGAGCTTCCAGGGCGTGCATTTCGCCCTCGCCGACATGGCGACCGAGATCGAAGCCGCCAAGCAGCTCGTCTATCACGCCGCGTGGCTCAAGCAGCACGGCCATCCGTTCAAGAAGGAAGCGGCGATGGCGAAGCTCTATGCCTCCGAGCTCTGCATGCGCGCGACGACCAAGGCGGTCCAGCTGCATGGGGGCTACGGCTATACGACGGAGTACCCGGTCGAGCGGATGATGCGGGACGCCAAGATCTGCGAAATCGGCGAAGGGACGAGCGAAATTCAGCGGGTCGTAATCGCCCGGCAGTTGCTGGGCGGTCTGATAGATTGACCTAAGTATCACCTCATCCTAGCTTTACCCCATGCATTGGTCTCTGGCGTCTCTCAGCCGCCTTTCCAATCGACTCATCTCACTGCCCGTGCCGCCCGTAACTGGGCCGGGCGAGTTCGACTATTGCTGGGAAAACCACAGGCTCCCGGGGGGCGGTTGCTTCCCGCCGGGACGCGAGGGTCACTGCTTTGAAGCGCGAAATACTGATCTCTGGAAGCCCGCGGGAGACCCGCGTGGCGATTCTCGAGGACGACCGCCTTGTTGAACTCCTGGTCGATCGTCCCGACTCCCACCGTTCGGTCGGCGACATCTACGTCGGCAAAGTCGAGGCCGTGCTGCCCGGCATTCAGGCCGCCTTCGTCGACATCGGCGCCGAAAAGAGCGCCTTCCTCCACGCCTCCGATCTAATCGAGGCGGAAGAGGACGAGGACCCCGAAGACCGTGAGCCGGAAGATGTGGACGAAGGAAACGGCGACGGTAACGGAAACGGGAGCGGTAACGGTGGTGGTCGCGGGGAAGGGAAAGGCGGAGCGCAGGCCGTTGCGAATCGGCGCGGCCAGCCGCGCCCGTCGCGGCGCCGCCCGGCGCCCAACATCGCCGACGAGCTGAAGCGCGGTCAGACCAAGCTCGTCCAGGTCATCAAAGAGGCCATCGGTACCAAGGGGCCGCGCGTCACCGCGCAGGTCTCGCTCGCCGGCCGGTTCCTCGTCTACATGCCGTTCGCCTCAAAGGTCGGCGTCTCTCGCAAGATCGAGTCACGCGAGCAGCGCGCCCGGCTGCGCGAGATGGTCACCAAGCTCGTGCCCGCGGATTCGGGCGGCTGGATCATCCGCACGGTCGCCGACGACCTGACCGAGGCGAGCTGCAAACGCGAGATCGACCATCTCCTCAGCCTGTGGAAGAAGATCAAGCGGAAACAGGCATCGGGCCGAGCGCCGGCGCTGCTGCAGCGCGAGACGAGCTTGACGCGCGGCATCGTGCGGGACTTGCTCTCGGACAAGGTGGACCTGCTGCTCGTCGACTCCAAGCTCCTGTACAACGAAGTCGAGCAGTACTTGAAGCAGATCGACCCCGAGCTGTTGCCCAGGGTCAAGCTGTACACCGCCGAGACTCCGCTCTTCGACGAATACGACGTCGAGGCGGAGATCCGTAACCTCTTCAAGCAGCGGGTGGAGCTACCTACGGGCGGCTACCTGATCATCCAGCCGACTGAGGCGTTGATCTCGATCGACGTGAACACGGGACGCTATACCGGCAAGCGAGATCCCGAAAGCACGATCCTGCGCACCAACCTCGAGGCGGCGCGCGAAGTCGCGCGTCAACTCCGGTTGCGGGATATCGGCGGGATCATCGTGGTCGACTTCATCGACATGGAGACGCGCTCCAACCGCGACAAGGTGCTTCAGGAGCTCCGCGCCCACCTCGGCCGCGATCGGGCGCGCACGCGGGCCTTCGCGGTCTCCGAGCTGGGCCTGATCGAGATGACTCGGCAACGCGTTCGGCCATCGCTCTGGCAGTCGATGACGATCGAGTGCCCCACGTGCAGCGGCACGGGCCGAGTGTTTCGGCCTGAGGTCGTGGTGCGGCGGATGGAGCGGTCCCTCAAGCGGGCGGGCGCCGATCACAAGGAGCGGCAGCTGTCGGTGCGGCTGCATCCCGAAGTGGCGCTCTACCTCGTGGAACAGGAGCCTAACTTCCTGCGGCAACTCGAGAAGCAGACGGGGCTCGAGCTCGAGGTCCGCGATGACCCGATGATGCGGCTGGATGAGTTCAGGATGATGGCGCGCCCTGCCGGACGCGATGTAACGGAGCAATACGCTGTGGCCTGACAGAACGTGCGTCGACGTACGATTACTTGACGGAAGTGCCCATGCCGATTAGAGTTCCGCGCCTATGAGCTACGCGATATTTACGACCGGTGGCCGTCAGTTCCGCGCCGAGCCGGGCGTCACGATCAAGGTCCCGCTGCTCGACGCGAAGCCGGGGGACGAGGTGTCGTTCGATCACGTGCTGATCGCGAGCGACGGCAAGGAAGTGCAGAGCGGCAAGCCACACATCAAGGGTGCCAAGGTCACCGCCGAGGTCGTGCGGCACGGTAAGGACAAGA
>WNEZ01002522.1_pt1 | contig 45397 bp, 22 predicted proteins | sample 5400521 | NCBI WGS metagenome assembly WNEZ01 (sample SAMN13153339, study PRJNA577476) | soil metagenome | isolation source: 120 cm saprolite under Douglas fir tree site 2 hole 1 replicate 1 | place: USA:California | collected 2015-04-18
GCCAACGACATCGCGGCTGGCAACAGTTCTTCCGGCGCGCACAAGCGATTGAGGAAGCCCCATCTTTCCGCTTCATCTCCAGTCAAGCTTCGGCCGGTAAACAAAAGCTCGGCAGCGCGACCCTGCCCTATGATCCTGGGCAATATGGCACACGCCCCCATATCGCAACCAGCAAGCCCCACGCGGGTAAACAAAAACGCGGTCTTGCTTCGCGCGGTCCCCAGGCGCAAATCAGACGCCATGGCCAGGATTGCTCCCGCCCCGGCGCAAACGCCATCGATAGCCGCGACGATCGGCTGCGGGCAGGCACGCATGGCTTTCACCAGATCGCCGGTCATGCGCGTGAAGGCAAGCAGTCCCGGCATATCAAGCTTAGTAAGCGGGCCGATGATTTCATGGACATCACCGCCGGAACAGAAATTCTCGCCAGCGCCGGTCAACACCAATGCGTGGACGTCTCCAGCCAGTGCCATCGCCCGAAACAGATCGCGCAGTTCCGCATAAGAATCGAACGTCAACGGGTTTTTGCGGTCGGGCCGGTTGAGCGTGATGCATGCCGCACCATCTTTAAAGTAGTACTTGAAATGCTGGGCTGCGTAGTTAGCCAGCGTACGACCGGTAAGATTCGGGCGGCTGGGCTTTGTTCCTTCGCTCATCTGCCCTCCCCGCCACGCGAGCGTTGATTCGCCTTGCGCGTTGTGGCGGCGGCGCCATTGATGTGCATCTTCAACTTCCAGAGCTCGCTGTTCATCATTTCCTGTTCCTCGCGAGTGAGGCCGCCCAGCAGTTCCACGATCCATTGCTCATGGCGTGCGGCCATCTCACGAAAACGCTTGAGTCCGGTGACGGTCAGCTTGACAGTGAACGCGCGACGATCACCCGGACAAGGTGTGCGTACCACCAGCCCTTCACGCTCAAGCTGGTCAGTGATTCCGGTTACATTCCCGCCCGATACCATCAGTTGCCGGGAGAGCTCGTTCATCCGTAGTCCGCCGGGGCTGCGCTCCAGCTGTGCCATCAGATCAAAGCGCGGAAGAGTGGTGTTGAACTCGCGCCGAAGCCGAAGGCGAATCTTGTTCTCAATGCGCACCGTGCAAGAGAGAAGACGCAGCCACAAACGCAGTGCCTGGTGATCGCCCTTCTGTGCGCGCGTCTCCAGATCAAGGACCAGATCGTTGGGATGGCCCGAACCGTTGCTGTTTTTGCGCATGGTTGAAGTGCTTGCCATGATTTCCCTCACATCACTTCGCCGCCGGCAACTGCAATGGATTGGCCGGTGATCGCTTCACTGCCCGGAAGACACAGCCACGTGACTGCGTTGGCTACCTCTTCCGGCTGAATCATTCGTTTTTGTGGGTTCTTCGAGCTCAATTCCGCCCGCGCCTCCGCAGGCGTGCGGCCGGTTTTGGCAACAATGCCGTCAATCGTCCGCTGTAGCATTTCCGTCTCCGTGTAACCGGGACAAACCGCATTCACGGTCACGCCCTTGTTGGCCACTTCAAGAGCCAGCGAGCGCGTGAGACCTATCATGCCGTGCTTGGCGGCACAATACGCAGACACGTAAGCGTATCCGATGAGCCCGGCAGTGCTGGCGACGTTCACAATGCGACCCCATCTCCCCAGCAACATATCCGGCAAGACTGCCTGTGTGCAGTGAAATGTTCCATCAAGATTAATCTGCATCATGCTGCGCCACAGAGCGAAATCTGTCTTGATGAAAGGTGCGGAAACTCCTTGCCCTGCATTGTTCACAAGAATATGAATGGAACCAAAGCTGGCGCGCGCTGCGTCAAAAGCTCGATGGAGTTCTTCCGGTTCGCAGACATTCGCCTGGGCGTAATGGAGATGCGGACCGTCAGCAAGCTCTGCGGCAGGGTTCGGGCTGCGGCCAAGCATAGTTACGTTAGCGCCGTGCGCAACCAGAGCACGTGTTACCGCCGCACCAATACCGCGTGCGCCTCCAGTAACCACTGCGTGCTTGCCGGATCTCAGTGAAGCCTTGTTTGGCAGCTTCATGCAGGGTCCAGGCGGGATCGGCCAGATGAGGCCGCGCCACGGCACACAGGTCGGCTCGCCCCGCCGCAATGATGGTATTCACATGATCGCCTTCAAAAATGTTGCCGACGGCGATGGTCGGAATCGAGACCTCGTTGCGTATCTTGTCGGCAAACGGAACCTGGAACATGCGGCCGTACACAGGCTTCTCCGCCTTGCTTACCTGTCCGGAGGAGCAATCGATCACGTCAGCTCCAGCATCCTTAAAAAAGCGAGCAACTTCCGCCGCGTCGTCCGGCGTGAGGCCGCCAGGTACCCAGTCATGCGCGGAAATGCGCACGCTCATAGGCAAATTGTCCGGCCAAACAGCGCGCATGGCGGAAAAAACTTCCAGCGGAAAGCGGCAGCGGTTCGCAAGACAGCCACCATACTCATCAGTGCGCCGGTTCGTGAGCGGGGAAATAAAGCTGGACATCAGATAGCCGTGGGCACAGTGGAATTCCAGCCAGTCAAAGCCGGCAGCGATCGCGCGCCTGGCGGCCGATACAAAGTCACCCTTGATGCGGCACATGTCCGCGCGAGTGGCCTCATGCGGAATCTGAGACAGATTTTCAATATAGGGCAGAGGTGAAGCTGAGAGCAGAGGCCAGTTGTCAGACTGTAGCGGCTGGTCGATCGCATCCCACCCCACGCGGGTGGAACCTTTGCGCCCGGCATGACCAAGTTGAAAGGCGATCTTCGCGTCAGTGTGTTCGTGCACAAAATCAACCACGCGCTTCCATGCATTCTGCTGGTCAACATTCCACATTCCAGGGCAGCCTGGAGTAATGCGAGCGTCCGGCGAGACACATGTCATCTCGGTTACCACCATGGCTGCGCCACCCATCGCGCGCGCCGAGAGATGCACCAGATGAAAGTCGTTGGGCAAGCCATCCTTCGCCATGTAAGTGGCCATGGGAGAGCAGATCACGCGGTTCTTCAATGTAATGCCACGTACAGTGATCGGCGTGAACATGGGCGGCAGGGAATGGTTCACGCCGGTGCGACCCGCAAACCATTTTTCCACTCGTTCCACGTAGCGGGAGTCGCGCAACTTTAAATTAGCATGGCCCACGCGCTGGCTGCCGGTAAGCAGGCCATAAGCAAACTGCTCCGGCTCCTGGTGGACGTAGCGCTCCACCTCTTCAAACCATTCCATGCGATTGCGCGCGGCGCTCTGTAATTTCAGTGCCTCGATCTCACGTTCTTCCTGGTAGCGTTGCAAGGCAGCTTCCACGTCACCGCTGTGCGTTGACAGCACACGCGCCAATGCAATGGCATCTTCCATCGCGAGCTTGGTGCCGGAGCCGATACTGAAGTGCGCGGTGTGCGCTGCGTCACCGATCAGCACAATGTTTTTGTGAAACCACTTTTCGCATAACACGCGGTTAAACTTGAGCCAGATAGCGGAACCGCGCAGGTGTTTTGCGTTGGAGATGAGCGGATTGCCGTCGAGGCGCTCAGCAAAAAGCTTCTCACAGAGCGCGATCGACTCTTCCTGCTCCATCTTGTCGATCCCAGCCGCCAGCCAATTTTTTTCCGGCGTCTCAACGATGAAAGTTGACCACTCTTCGTCAAAGCGGTAAGCGTGCAGGTTGAACCATCCCCACTCGGTTTGCTTGAAGTCGAAGGTGAACGCGTCAAGCTTCCTGCGACTGCCGAGCCAGACAAAGCGGTTGCGGCGCACCTGGACGTTGGGCTTGAACACGTGCTCGTACTTCCTGCGCGTAATAGAAGACGCACCGTCAGAGGCGATCACCAGGTCGTAATGCGGGGCGTAGTCATCCGGGTCTGCGACTTCAGTCTGGAAAACCAGCTTCACGCCCAGTCCGGCCGCGCGCTGCTGCAGGATCTGAAGCAACTTGATACGGGCGATCCCGCAAAAGCCATGCCCGCCTGAGGTAATCTTGCTCCCCTTAAAGAAAACATCGATGTCGTCCCAGTGGCGGAAGGCGCGCGTGATCTCCGCGTGGGTCTGCTCATCCACTGACTTGAAGCCGTCCATGGTCTTATCAGAGAACACGATGCCCCAGCCAAATGTGTCCGTTGGGCGGTTGCGTTCGACGACGGTTATGTCCCAGGAAGGGTTCGCTTTCTTGAGAAGGATTGAAAGGTAGAGTCCCGCGGGCCCCCCTCCCAGGCAAACTATTCTCACAGATTGCCTCCCGGAAGAAGGTTCAGTTCAGCCAGCGCGTTCTCAAGTTTTTTGCCTGTATCGTCGGCGAGGGCCGCTTCCCGCAAAGTCTTGAGGCGGGCTGCCGCGTTGTCCATCTTCTGCAGGCGGGGAAGGGCCTGCATCAGGCGCTCGAAGTTGCGAGTGCCGAGCACGTAGGTATCGCCATATCCTTTGACCAGCCTTGGGCACTCGGCCACTTCCAAAGCTAATGCGTAATCTGCCTGCGCTACGTCCTTCACTTGCTCCAGCCAACGGTCGATTCGCAGTTGCTCTCGCTTGAACCGCAACGTTTTGGGCCGGAAGCGGCGCAGACTGGCCAGCCAGTAGAGCTGCAGGAACCCCCATAGTGAAGTTGTCTGCAGGATCTTGCCTTTACCCGTTAGGCGATTGATGAGCCGGCTGGTCCATTCGGTTTTCAGTAGCCATTCGCCCAGACCGACAGGCAAGATGTCAGCAAATTCTTCCACACGGGGATGCAGAAACTCATTGATCGTGAGCAGTTGATCATCGGCAACACGCGCGTCGGCATGCACGCGTTCAAAGCGTGTGCGGCGGGTTTTAAGATCGGCCACGCGAATAGCGTCTTCATACGACATCCAGAGCGCCAGATAGCGTGCGGTCTCAGTCAGCAGGGCAGTTTCTTCTCCGCCACTCTGAGGCTGCCTGCGCTGAACGAGATCACGAATGCCTTCCAGCCGGTCAAGATATGTTGAGGCGTAAGAAGCGTCCTGATAGTCCGCCAGCCGCTCTATGCCGGCGAGGAGAATAGCGTGGCTTGACGCGGGAAAATCTGAAGTGATCCGCGCGGCAAGGCTCGCAAGAGCTGGACCGGGCTTTGGGACTGCTTTGCCTGCCACCTCGACAGTCGCTGCAGAGCTGGTGGCCGCATCAAAGCCGGCAGCAAACGCTTTCAGGCTGGAGGTAATGGAAACACCGCTACGCTCAATCGCGGATTCAAACTGTTTGCGCGAGAACGGCAGGCTGCCCGCGCCCGCGAGTGCGCCAAACAAAGTGGCGCTGATCACGCTGCGATTCTCCTCAGCCATGCCAGCGAAATCGCGATGGACAAAAATTCTGGCCGCTTCGCCACTGGCTTTGAGGAAGGTATCGGCGTCGGCACGGCCATCGCCCATGGCGATTTTTTCCGTCATGGAGTAAACGCGGTTCGTGGACGCAATCAAGGTTGTTCGATCCGGCGTAACCAAGCCGCGCGTAATGGCCCGGCCCGCCTCCATCAGCTCTGAGGCAATCACCACGTCAACTTCGCCCGGCACCGGCATCAGCGCCAGCACAGGGTCTTTTCCAGCGGCACGCGCTGCGTCCTCGGGAAAAAGCTCAACGTAATAAATGGTGGAACCGGTGCGTTGGGCCACGCCGGGAACAGAGGTGGTCTGCGCGAGATATCCGGAGTTCTCCGCCAGATCAACAATCCAGTCCGCCAGCACGCCGCCGCCTTCTCCACCCATGGCGAGGATGGCGATGTTGATCGACCGTGCCGCGGCAACACCGGCGCCGGAGGAAGCGGATTGTGATATCTGACTGGTCCCCATGCTATTTCTTTAGGCAGTAATGCGCGCCAGGCGGCGATCAATCCGGCGCTGAAGCAGGCTGATCACCGCATTTCTGAACTTTGCTTTCATGCGGTCCCACGCGCTGGGGTTGGAAATAACTTCTGCGCGAAAAAATGACGGACACAATCTGGCGGCATGGGCCACTTCACCGCAGACACCACAGCCAACGCAACTATCCAACACCGTCGCCACCGGATCTTGGCGCAACAAGTCAGGATTTGGCTGGATCGTGAGCGACGGGCAGCCGGAAAGACGTATGCAGGAGTGGTCGCCGGTGCAGGTGTCGGCGTCCACACCGAACCGCTCGCGCACCACGCAGAGCGCATTCGCTCTGCGCCACAATCACTTTCGGTCCTTTTATCTTTGTGGTAAGGGCCTCTTTGAAGATGTCGCGCACTGCGGCAACATCATAGGTTCGTGTGATGGTCTTGATCCACTTCACGCCCACCCCGCGCACCGCATCGGCGATGGAAAGTTTTGTGGTTCGAATAGGATTATCCGCGTGCGACGAGAGAATATCCTGCCCACCCGTGGCCGCCGTGTAGCTGTTGTCAACAATCACCAGAACGCTGTCACTCTGGTTAAAGACTGCGTTGCCCACCCCGCTCGTCAGGCCGTTGTGCCAGAAGCCCCCATCACCCATGAAGCTGATGGTGCGCCTGGAAGTCTCATTGGTATTGAATGCGGCCGCGCTGGCCCAGCCCAGTCCGTAACCCATGGTGTGCGCGCCGATATTGAACGGCGGCAAAATCGAAAACAGATGGCAGCCGATATCGGCAGCTACATGGTGCGGACCAAGTTCGCGTTCCGCCAGCTTCAAGCCGGTAAAAATCGGGCGCTCCGGACAACCGGTACAGAAAGAAGGAGGCCTCGGCTGAACCTGGCCCTGCAGGACCGGCAGCATGTCTGACTTTGCAGCCGGTTTAGCCACCGTCGGCAGGTGTTGCTGATCGATCAGGTCCTGCCCATAGCTCTCAACAAGCTTCAGAATACCTTTGGTGACAACTGCGGCCGTGTATTCGCCGGCCATGGCTAGCATGTCTTTTCCGTGTATTTTCGTTGGCAGATCGGCTTTGCGCAGGATCGAATGCAGGTTTTGCTCGATAAAGTCCGGCTGCCCTTCTTCAATCACCAGCACAGCGCGCTTGCCGGCGCAAAACTCTTTTACCTCGTCGTCGATCAACGGGTAGGTTACGTTCAGGACGTATAAAGGTATCTGGCTATCGCCGAAGGCATTGCTCAGTCTCAGGAGTTCCAGCGCGCGCACCACAGCGTTGTACATTCCGCCCTGGAGGATGATGCCAAAGTCCCTGGTTCCGTCGGCGAAGCGTTCGTTCAGATGGTTCTCTCGAATCCATTTTTGCGCAGCGGGCCAGCGCTTCTCAATCTTCTCGTGCTCATGCACAAAACTGCCAGGCGGCAGCACCACGCGGCTGGCATCGCGCACAGGATTCTCCATGGCGTCTTTCAGGGTAAAGCTGGGGCGGACGTTATCTTTGGCGATAAAGCTTCCGTGCACGTGGCAGGCGCGAATACGTAGTTCCAGCATCACAGGCGTGTTCGTAACTTCTGAGAGAGCAAAGCCCTGCTCCACGGCCTGCACGATGGCGGGCAGGTTCGGCCGCGGATCGAGCAGCCAGATTTGCGATTTCATGGCAAAGGCGTGAGAGCGTTCCTGCATGATGCTGGAGCCCTCGCCGTAGTCTTCGCCAACAATGATTAACGCGCCTCCGGTTACGCCACCGGAAGCCAGATTGGCCAGGGCGTCAGAAGCCACATTTGTTCCCACGGTGGATTTGAACGTAACCGCCCCGCGCAGGGGGTAGTTCACGGATGCAGCAAGCGTGGCGGCTGCGGTGGCTTCAGAAGCGCTGTGCTCAAAATGGACGCCGAGTTCCATTAGGATGTCATTTGCATCTGTGAGCACGTCCATCAGGTGTGAAATGGGAGCGCCCTGGTAGCCGGCGACGTAAGAAACCCCAGATTGCAGCAGGGCTTTGGTGACCGCGAGTATGCCTTCGCCGCGAAATTCCTGCCCTTGACCCAGGTAAAGCTTCTGGACTTCCTTCTTGAAAAACCGCTCGGCCATTTCCGCCTCAATTGGTTCCGTAGTTTCTTTACGACATGGAAATTGTAAAGGAACCAGGCGCAGCACTCGGCCAGGTGGCCTCTGCTGGAGAACTTGGCGAAATTCTAGGTCTAAACATTTTAGATGTCAAATATCTTGTCAATCCTCCGTGCGAGGCATATATTTCTCGTCGCCCGCAATGGAGGGATCGCAATGCAAAGTCGTTTTGTCAAGATTGCCGTGAGACTATCGCTGGCCTTATTGCTGTGCCCAGCGGCCTTCAGCCAGACCATTACCGCTTCGCTGCAGGGGCGCGTGTCTGACAGTTCCGGAGCGGTCCTGACTAAGGCCAGCGTCAGAGCCACGAACACGGAGACCGGACTTTCAAGGTCGGCGACGGCCGATGACGCAGGAGAATATAAAATTGGCTCGCTGCCGGTGGGAAATTACAAGGTCGAGGTGAAGGCAGCCTCGTTCCAGCCGCAATCACGAACTATTGTGTTGAGCATCGGTCAAAGTGCGACCGTGGATTTCTCCCTTGCCCCAGGTCATGTAGAGCAGCAGGTCACAGTCACCACCGAAGCCCCGCTGATCGAGACGACACGCACATCAACCGACACGGTCATTGAGCAGGCGAAAATCGAAAATCTGCCGGTGAATGGCCGCCAGTTCATCGATTTCGCACTGCTGGCTCCAGGTGTCACCATTGGCGATACCACCTCCGGCAGCACGGATGTGATCATTGAACCGGTCACCAAGCTGTCCTTTGCCGGCCAGAATATTCATTACAATTTCATCGCCGTTGACGGGGCCGATAACATCTCCACGGCGTCAGGCGTGCAGAAGACCACGCCCTCCACTGACGCGGTGCGCGAGTTTCGAGTGGTCAACAACACCTATAGTGTTGAGGCTGGACGCGCGGTAGGCGGGATCGTCAACATCATTACGAAGAGCGGAACCAACGATTTTCACGGCTCGCTGTACGATTATCTCCGCAATGATGCAGTGGATGCCCGCAGTGAACTGGCGGCTCCCGGCCTGAACAAGCTGCGGCAGAACCAGTTTGGGTTCACCTTGGGCGGCCCCATCAGGAAAAACCGCACTTTCTTCTTTGGCAACTATGAAGGCCAGCGCCGCAGCGAGAACCCGTATTACAACTCCGTGATCCTCAACAACCTTGCCCTGATTAACCAGTTCAAGACCAACTTTGGTTTGGCTCCGGAGCAGCTGAACCAAAACAGGAAGAGTGATTACGATAACTTCCTGCTCAAGCTGGACCATTCATTTACTGATCACCAATACATGTTCCTGCGCTACTTCTTTAATGATGGCCGCCTGACCAATGTTTCGCCGCTGAATGACGGTTTTGACTTACCTTCAGGCTTCAAGGACAACAATCTTCGTGATCAGTCGCTGGTAGGCAGCCTGTCCTCAACTTTCTCGTCGCACATCGTAAATGAACTGCGTCTCCAATACGGGCACCGGACGTTCGACTTTCCCACCGTTACTACGCAGCCACACCTGGAAGTGCTGAACACCTTCACCGCGGGCGTGAACCGCGGCAATCCTGATTTCTACCAGGAGAGCCGCACGGAGATCGTGGACAACGTTACCTGGCAGCACGGCAAACACACATTCGCCTTCGGCGGCGACTTCAGCCACGTGAATACGCTGGAGTCATTCCCACTGTTTTATCCCTTTGAAGCCGACTTCGGTTGCCTGCTGACAATCCAGTGCCCGTTCAGCTTGCAGGCCGGCGCGCCGCAGGTGCTTTTCTTTGAACGTTTCAAGTCGCCCAACTTCACCGAGCCAACCTTCAACACTTCAGTGTTCCAGGGACAAAGAATCTCCAGCGCCGTCCGCAACCAGGCGGAAGGAGAAACTCCGCACAACTATGGCGGACTGTACGTCCAGGATACGTGGCAGGTCAAAAGCAACCTGACTTTTAACGCTGGCCTGCGCTACCAGTTTGAGACTTTTCCAGCCAACGTTCTGGATGGTCCGAAAGCAGAGTTCGATCCGCGCGGAGGCTTTGCCTATAACTTTGGCGGCAAGTACAACGTAGTGCTGCGTGGTGGTGCCGGGCTCTTTCATGGCATTATTCCCATGCCTCTGTTGGCATGCCAGGCGCCTTCGTGCGGCGGTACCACAGGAACATTCCCGGGCCGCCCGGATGAGAATGCTTTGAACGCAACCACGCGGCTGTTCGCTTTCGCCAGCGCACCAAACATTACCCAGATTGCGCTTTCAAAGATGCTCACCGGAACTTACCCTGACGCCGCTCCTTTGGGATTCTGCCCAGGTGGAACGGTCGCGGGTTGTGGCTTCTTTGGCGATGCCGTGATTGCGCGCTTCGATAAAAAGCACAAAGCGCCCTACGGAGTTCAGACCAGCCTGGGGCTTGAATTTCAACCGACCAAGGACTCCGCGCTGGACATCAGCTTCCTGCGCTCGAAAGGCGTTCATCTGGGGAGCTTCTTCAATGTGAACCAGCCCGATCCCAGCGGTCAGATAACCGTGCATAACTCTGGAGGACAGAGTGGCACCAAGAACACCTACTTTGCCGCGCCGGGGATTCCGGGCTCGCGCAGTGCCGGTCCGGGATTCCCAACCCTGTACGCAGTGTATTTTGAGGCTGCATCGCGGTGGAACTCATCGTGGAACGGTTTACTGGTGAATTTCAACAAACGCATGAGCAATCACTTCAGCACGGGTGTGAGCTATACGTGGTCGAAGGGGATTGATGATGGACCGAACCCCAGTTTTGTTCTCATCCCACAGGACAGCGGAAATCTCAAGGCGGAGCGGGCGCTCTCCTCTGACAGTGTAGGCCAGCGCTTTGTGTTGAACGCCACCATCGCAGGCCCGACCAAGCAGAATGTTATCGTTAACAATTTCCAGCTGAGCACGATCGTGACGCTGGAATCGCCAAACTATTTCACCAAGTTTGCCGGCTTTGATGCCAATGGCGACATCTTCGGGAATAATGACCGTGTGGGTATCGAGCCGCGCAACACTTTCAAGGGCGACAGTTATCAATCGGTCGACATGAGGATTTCCCGCACATTCAAGACGTCAGAACACCTTAACGTGGAAGTCCTGGCTGAGGCGTTTAACCTTCTGAACACCGTGAACGTGCGGTTCTTCAACACGGTGTATAACGCAGCCGATTTCTGCAACTTTAACTCGACGGCCCAAGGCTGTTCCGCGACACAAAGGTTCCTGGAAGGATCGCCCAACCCGAACTATGGGACGGCCCGGGCGGTATATAACCCGAGGCAAATCCAGTTTGCGCTAAGATTGACCTTCTGATCCAACGGAAAAGGACTCCATGGCCAACGTTCTTGCAGAACTGGTTGCACAATTAAATAACGGCGCTTTGCGGGTGATTGATCTTACCCAGCCGCTAAGCGCCAACACTCCTTTGCTCCCGCTGCCGCCGCAGTGGCCCAACACGCCGCAGTTCCGCATGTGGGAGATTTCGCGGTATGACGATCGCGGACCCGCGTGGTACTGGAACGGCTTTGAGACCGGCGAACATACCGGGACGCATTTTGATGCGCCCATCCATTGGGTAAGTGGCAAAGACCTGCCCGAAAACAGCGTCGACCAGATTAACCCCAGAAAGTTCGTTGGCCCTGCGTGTGTGGTTGACGTAAGCGCCGATGTTCAGCAAAATCCCGACTTCCTGCTTACGGTGGAGAGGGTGAAACAGTGGGAGCAACAGCACGGCCGCATTCCTGCAGGTGCATGGTTTCTGCTGCGGACCCACTGGTCAAAACGCACCGACCCCGACCAGTACATCAACCTGCAGAAAGACGGCCCACATACGCCCGGCTTCGTGAAAGAATGCTCGGAATTCCTGGCCAAGGAACGAGATGTTCTGGGGGTAGGTGTGGAAACCGTGGGAACTGATGCCGGACGCGCCGCAACATTCGACCCTCCTTTTCCCAATCACTACATCATGCACGGCAGCGGTAAGTTTGGGTTGGCCGGACTCTGCAATCTTGACCAGCTTCCTCCGGTTGGTGCCGTGGTGATTGCGGCGCCGCTGAAGATCGTGAATGGCTCAGGTAGTCCATTGCGGGTGATCGCCCTTACACCGTGATTGTCGGTTGCAAAACAACTTTCAAGAGTGCTCACTACCGAGATTGCCCAGCGTTGCTCGAGTTTTGTCCAATAACACGAGGGTACCCGCGGCCTTCGCCGAAGTTGATTGTGGGTTTTCGGTATCCGTGAATTATCTCCCGCCTTTTTGCTGCGAAGAAAAATGTGCTCGGTCGTTTGGATCAGCGGGTAGAACAGCACCTTTCGCAGGTGAATTCAACCAAACATTGAGAAGGGCCGAGAGAAAACGGCCTTTCCTCCAGCCAACATGCGCTCTGACCGGAAGCATCTCACCCGGACAAGCAGTAAAAAGGCTTGAGCATATGGGTTCCAGGTTCGAATCTCTTCTCGCATGTATGGCATTTGCAATGCTAGTCACAGGCTGCGGTAGCGTGTCCGGCAATAAAGGAACAACACCGCCGACTCCGGGGGCGCCCCCAGGGCCGCCTCCAGCTGGAATCACGGCGGTGAACCACGTGGTGATCCTGATACAGGAGAACCGCTCGTTCGACCACTACTTCGGCCAGATGACGGCGTATCGCAAAGCGAATGGCATCCCCATCAACGGGTCGCCGGCAACAATCGAGGACGAGAGCACAGGAACATTTTCCAATTTATCGCCCGCCACGGGAACAATGATCGCGGCGTATCACACCGGTTCAGTCTGCACAGAAGACCTCACACCCGATTGGTCAGAGTCGCACATAAATTTCAACCGGCTGAACCCGGCGGCAGCTTCCGCCAACTCGCCGATGGATGGTTTTGTCTCCCTGGCTTTTGCGATCAGCCAGTCCGCGGCCACGCTGGGGATCCACATGGCGGACCAGAACGGGCACAGAGTGATGGGCTTCTTCGACGGCAATGACCTCAATTACTACTACTTCATGGCATCGCAGTTTGCCCTCGACGACCACTTCTACGCGCCCATTCCCAGTAACACTCCGGCGGCCCGGCATTACATTATGGCCGCAACGTCACAGGGATTTGTGCACGACGCTCCCGGGCCAGGTTCGCTCACGGCCAAGACAATCTGGCAGGAACTGGATGCCGCGGGCGTTTCGTGGAAAATCTATTCCGCCGACACTAATTTCTTTAGTTTTCTCCAGGATTTCGCCTTCTTTAATCAACCCGGGGTGGCAGCCCACGTAGTGCCGGTGGCGCAGTACTTCGCCGATGCTTCCGCAGGAAAGCTGCCGGGAGTGTCTTTTATTGAGGCGGGGCTACACGACGGTCTCTCCGAGCACTCCAGTAATTTTGATCCTGCGAATCCTCAGCTTGGCGAGGTCCCGATCAATGTGCAGGTGGGAGCGCAGTGGGCGTCAACGGTTATCAATGCCCTGATGCTGGGGCCGTCATGGAGTGATAGCGTGCTCTTCTTCGCCCCTGATGAGGGCGGAGGAACGTTCGACCACGTGTCGCCTATCGCAGTACCGAACCCCGATGGCATTCAGCCCAAGGACCTGAGGGCCAACGATGTACCGGGAGATTTCACACTCACCGGCAGCCGCGTGCCAAATATGGTGGTCTCGCCATTTGCCAAAAAGAATTTTGTCTCGCACACACCGATGGATTACACGTCTTATCTGCGATTCATTGAGGCGCGTTTCAGCCTGCCCACACTGACTGCGCGCGATGCAGCAATGCCTGATATGACGGAGTTCTTCGATTTTACCGGCAAGCCCTGGGCGACACCGCCCACACCGCCTGCCCAGAATATGAATGGAGCGTGTGACTACTCCCGACAGTAGCCAAGCCGCGACGGGCGTCTACGGCTTTGCCTATGACAACATGGGCCGGCTGAATCGGGCAGCACCACGCAAATACGCCAGTAATCGTCATCCGATGCAACGATTAATGAACATCTGCGTTGCATCCTGGATCGGCAGGCGCGTTTGTTGGCCTCTCGTTGATAAGGGCATAGGAAAACCACTCAGCGATACTCTTAAGCTCCGGCCCTCGGCAACGTATCTGTTCCAGGAGCTCTTTCTTCTCTCTGCCGGTTAAATGCCAGGAAAGTGGCTGGACCTCTTCTTTGGCCTTGTGAAAGGTAATTTCAGCGTGATGGATCCTGAATTGCGTCGCAAATGCATTTGCCAGTATTGCCATTTCGCGATGATTGCGAAGAGTAACGCTGGTGTGGCCGGCCTTCCAGAAAGCCGCCAAAGGGGCTGTGGTTTGTGACAGCGGGGCCGAGGGCTCTGAAGTTTCAGCGGGTCCCGCATGTTGCTGAGGACAAATTCCGGAAGCAATTTGAGATGTGCACTGATCGGGATTCACGCCTCCGTAAAAATCACCATTGTCGCGGATTTCAATCCACAAAATGGGGACCGGTGTCGCAAACTGCTGGTTCCAGAACGCTTCATAAAGGAACTCTATCGCGCTTGCCGTACCATCGTTGTCATAGTAGCCGCCGTCCGCGAAGTGGAGTGATTTGGCAAAGACTTCATCCACTGATTGATGTTGCCGCACGCGAGGCACGCGAGGCATGGGTGATACATAGGGGAACGTGGCGGAAAGTCGAGCGGCGGCAAGTATCTCCAGGTCAGGATAGAAGGTTTCCGCGCGACCGGGAAGATCGTATCGGCTCGAACTATAAACATGCAGAAAGGATTCTGCCGGTAAGAGCCTTTCAGCGTAATAAGAGTTGGAAAGTCCCGGGGTCGTCTGATAGTTAGCGAGAAGGAACCTGCCGCCATTCTCGGCCGTGGTCGTATTGAACGATATTGCCGGTACTTTGCCGCCGGATGCTGCCAATGAAAGCTCTCGCAACGTCAGACATTGATCCACTCTGTTCGGTCTTTGCTGATGACTGTCTGCTGAAAACCTGGGATGGACCTGCAAGGCTTCGCTGGTGGCCGGGCAGTCTATGGTGTTCATGTTGACCGCCATTCTTTGTTGCATTGCCCAGCCCCGGTCGTATCTTTCAAGGTCGCCTATGCCGAGCAAAGTACGTGAAGGTAAGAGCAGACGAAACATGTCAGGGTAAACCGCTCCCCAGCTTACTGCTTCCAGGCTGGAAGTACTCGCCGCAGAGATGAAGGGAGGCGCCGTGTTTTCTTCTGCTTCCTGTGTTGACCACCATCTCCGTCCAGAGGAGTCTTGCGGCTTCAGCCAATAGGGATCCCGCATCCTGGCAAAGGTGGTTGGATCGAAATAGCTTCTGATAAATGGAACGGCGCCAACACTGCCTCCAGACACAGAGCTGATTAAGAGTATCGAGCTATGGAAATCCTGGTTCCTGGCGGCAAATGTATTCTCCAGGGCGGCTAGCACTTCGGCGGTCCACGCAGCGGCGTGGATGCCTCCGCCTGTGGCGGTAACGATAATGAGTGGAGCAGAATGACCCGAATGCAAGTGGGCGGCCAGAATATCCTTTGGAGTTATTACTTTTTCCGCGCGTGCCGGTGATACCGCGCAGAGTTCTGGAGCGCAAGCGAAGTCAGTGAAATGGTCCTTGGGATTCGGGATCGCCAGAGAGACCAATTTTATGGGCAGGCTTACCGTTTTGAACTTCGCAGCCATACGGTCCAGCCCACGGTGCACTTCTCCTCCAAAGTGAACGCCCAAATGTAATAGCAATAGCAGGCAGGCAGCGGTGGTTAGAACGGGCATTCGAAAGCGGTCGAAAAAGAACGCAAATCCATTGAAAATCCAGCAGCTAATGATCAGCAGCATCAAAATTGGAGCGATTGACGGGAATATCGGGATTTCAGGGTGCCAGACATTATGGAAGGGCCAAATATCATGCAGTAACGCATAACTGGCCGGCCAATACAGCAAAAGCAGAAAGGGAACTCCGTATTCCACAATCTTGCCGGCAAGAACGTGTTTTTGCTGTTCCAACTTGCCGTTCCGGTTGAGGGCGAAGGCCAAAATCCAGAGCAGAGCCAGACCAGTGAAAAGAAGCGTAGCGGCCAATGTTGCCGTGGGCAAAGGCACGGGAGCAGTGAATGGGAACAGCCCGGCGTAAACCAGAAGCCAAAGAAACGCAAGAACGAGACTGAGGGCGTGTCCTGGAAGCAGAGGCCGAATTCCGGTTTCGCAATATTTCTTTTTATCGACAAAAGGTACGTGATTCAGAATCCATCGCCATAGACTGCTGGCAACGACTTCACGCGGAAGCGTTTCATCCTGATAGCCATATCCGCCCCAGGAAGCACTAAACATGAAGAGCGTACTAAAAATCTGAGCAAACGGAGGCGGTTGTGTCTTATGAAGTCTGAGAAGAAAAGACAACTTCTGTACGCCAGGGACAAGAAAAGCGGTGGGAGAACAAGAATTTGGGGCCAAATCAATGGGATGGCCTGTGCTGTCGGCAACAGCTTCCGGTTGACGGTGAGTCCAATAATAAAAAGTTGAGATGAGAATCCAAATCGCAAGAGCGGTTGCAATCCCGGCAAGTAAGGCGAGTCCATCCTTGACCACCTTAAGCGTGCTCGCTTCATAAATGCTGATCGCGCAAACAGCCGCTAGAACCACAAAGCCGGGAGTCTGCGATAGCACAAAGGTTTTCCACCGCATGTCTTCAGTGACGTTGAGCGCTTCCGGTGGCGCGATGCCGAATCTCTGTTCACCGTAAGCGCATGTAATGCGCGCATTAACCAAGGCCACGCAACCTGCAATCGTGACGAAAAAACCAGCATAGAAAAAGTGAGTAGGGCGTTCCAGAGCGAATATGCCGTGAGCAAGAGAGGGCAGGGAGTAGTTGAGAAGCAGAAGGCCAGGTAAAGAGAGCCAAAGCGCCAAGCTAAACCTGAGGAAGTAAAGATAGCTGAAAAACTGACGTAATGCGTTGCTTGACTCTTGATGCGATAGATTGGGCTCAGCCACGAGTGTCGCTTGAATGTTGGCCATTGTAGCTCCTGACAGTTGAGGCAGTTGGTCAGCGCAGTGGGCGATTCTGACCATTCCGCCGGCGATGGCCGGTCAAATATAAAGAACGAAAGATGATTGCTTTTCCCTTCCGGCACCATCCGATCAAATCTCGACGCGGCCTGCTGCATTCTTAAATTCGAGTGTAGCCTTTCCACCGGCCGCTTGGTGGGATTAGAAATCTTAATTCAAGCTTAATCTGTCTCTATTTTCTCTAAGCGATCATGCCTGCAACCTGACAGTTGAAGAGAGCCGTGACGCGGCTTTCTAGACTTTGTTTCTTGATGAGCAAGTAAAAAATTCCTTCCGGCAAATTTCAGGTTATTACAAGCGCGCAGGCTGTAGTGCATTTTGTCCTTCCGGGACTTCATCCGTTCGCGACATTTTCTTGTTCGTGGGAACCGCAGTGGCGGCCCTGAGGAGGCACTATGTTTTCTACACCTACCCGCACGCAGTATCAGCATGCCGGAGCATTCTGGCTCGTGGCAATCCTGTTATTAACTGCTGCATTCGCACTGCCTTCTTCAGCCTACGCACAGGGCAATTACGTTTATGTCAATAACCAGAGCGCGGCAAACAGTATCTCTGCCTATTCTGTTTCGGTCAAAGGCGCGCTCAGCCCGGTACCTGGATCACCATTTCTTACCGGTGGTCGGGGAGCCAACGTCAATTGCTACGGTCTCGATCGGATCGTAATCAGCGCGCCGAACAATGTCTTGTTCGTCACGAATACTCTTGATTTCTGGCGACCTCAAATGAAACCAGCGTGTCTGTCTTCACAATTACCGCCGGAACCGGCGTGCTTACGCCTGTGCTGGGTTCTCCATTTCCGCGAACAGGAGCGGCCACTGTTGGAGGCCTTGATTTCAATAGTTGTGGAAACAACTTGTTGTATGGCGGAGAGGCTACCTCGACATCCAACATCACTGATGCCTGGACTGTCGGGGCCACTGGAGCTTTGTCCGCAGTTCCGGGAACCCCGTTTTCCAGCCCTTCCGGCACCGACTCTAACGTTGTCCTTGTCACTCCTGACAACACGCGACTGTTTGAAAGCAACCAGTTCAGCAACAGCGTGAATTCATTCACGCTCAACGCGAATGGCAGTCTGACGACTGTCGGCAAGTACGGCGGCGTGGGCTTCCTGCATGTGCCTGTGGGATTGGCAACCGATCTATCCGGAGCTTTCCTGTACGTTGCGGACGATCCCTTCGGAATAGCTGTGTTAAGAATCAACACCGATGGCTCGCTTTCCAATCTGAGCGACACGGCTATCGCGAACCCAGGAGAAATTCAGGGGCTGGCAGCCTATCCGCCGCGAAGCTGCACCAGTGCGGACCTTGCGATTTCCATCACCGCTTCTCCGAACCCCGTTTTTGCGAACTCCAATTTGACCTATACGATTACCGTCACCAACAACGGTCCGGATGCTCCCGCCTTTACGGTTGCTGATACGCTGCCCTCGACACTCAGTTTTGTTTCGTGCACCGCGACCGGCGGTGGAGTCTGCAACGGGACGGCCAACGCCCGTACCGTGAGCTTTCCTGCTTTGGCAAACGGCGCCAGCGTGACTGCGACCCTGGTTGGTAAAGTAAGCGGCACAGTTGTAAACAACAGCTTGATTACCAACACAGCGAGCATCAGTAACTCGTCGGCAGTGGATCCTAATCGAGCGAACAATTCAGCGTCTGCCACGGTAACAGCGTTGCAACAATTCGCAACCACACTGACAGTTCCTACCGCGACCGGGCCTTACGGAGGCACCGCACTATTTACAGCCACATTGCGAAAGAAGTCCGACAACTCTCCCATTGCGGGCGAGACGATCAATTTCTTCCTGAACCGGGGCGCGGTGGGCGTCGCCATAACCGATGCGACCGGTCTTGCCTCCCTGAGCGTACCCCTGGGCACTATTAAGGTTGGAACATACGCAGGCGCGGTTATCGCCAGCTTCACCGGCGACACTAGCTTTGCTGCCAGCTCAGGCACCGCCAGTCTTGTTGTCACAAAAGCAGTCTTGACGGTCACCGCAAACAATGCATCCAGGCTATACGGCGATCCGAACCCGGCATTCAGCTACACGTTCTCCGGTTTCGTGAACGGCGATACCGCTGCCGTGGTGAGCGGGACTGCGAGCTGCAGTACGACGGCGACTCCCACCAGTCCAGTAGGTAGTTATCCCATCACGTGCACTCAGGGAACCCTGGCCGCAACCAATTACGTGTTTGCCTTCGTTGCCGGCAGTTTGACCGTGAACCCCGCTCCATTAACGGTGACGGTAAACAATGCAAGCCGGGCTTATGGTTCTGTTAACCCAACATTCACCGGGACCATCACGGGGTTGAAGAACTCTGACCCGATCACTGCCACATACACCACCACGGCGACACCGGCCAGCCCGGTGGGAACCTATCCCATCACCGCGGTTTTGGCGGATCCCAGCAACCTGCTTGGCAACTATACGGTCACTAACAACCCAGGTACGCTGACCATTACGCCTGCGGCCCTGACGGTGATCCCCAACAATGCAGCACGCCTGTACGGAGATCCCAACCCGGCCCTGAGCGGCATCATCGTGGGCATCCAGAACGGTGACAACATCACCGCAACGTACGCCACCACGGCCACTGTAACGAGTCCGGTGGGCAATTACCCGATCACGGCCACGTTGGTTGATCCGACCAACAAGCTCAGCAATTATGTGGTCACATTAAACAGCGGCACTCTGGCGGTCAGTCCCGCGCCTTTGACCGTGACCGTGGCCGACGCTACCCGCCCGTATGGTTCAGCTAACCCGGTCTTCACCGGCACAATTGCGGGAATCAAAAACGGCGACAACATCACTGCAACTTACAGTACGACCGCGACCACCGCGAGCCCGCTCGGGACGTATTCGATCACGGCCACCCTGGTTGATCCAACTGCGAAGCTGGGTAATTACACCGTAACCAACAATCCCGGAACATTGACGATAACCTCTGCGCAATTGACGGTTACAGTCGCCGATGCCACCAGAGTGTATGGTGACCCGAACCCGGCCTTTACGGTGAGCTTCTCCGGCTTTGTCAACGGTGACACCGCTGCGGTAGTAAGCGGAACCCAGAGCTGCACCAGCGCCGCTCCAACCAGTGCGATTGGAACTTATCCCATCGTCTGCACCCAGGGAACGCTGGCAGCCACCAGCTACGTGTTCGTTTTTGTGAACGGAACTCTGACCGTGACGCCGGCTCCGCTGACGGTTACGGCAGCCAACGCAACGCGTCTGTACGGCGATGCTAACCCGGCCTTTACCGGGACCATCACCGGAATCAAGAACGGTGACAACATCACCGTAACGTACAGCACCACTGCCACCGTAACCAGCCTGATTGGAACTTATCCGATCGTGCCGGCCCTGGTTGATCCGACAAACAAAATCGGCAACTACACGGTGACCAGCAACAACGCCACGCTCACCGTAACTCAGGCGCCTTTGGTAATCACGGCCGCGAATCTGAGCCGTGCTTACGCTGCCGCAAACCCGGCGCTGACCGGGACCATTACGGGCGTCAGAAACGGCGATCCGATCACTGTAACCTTCGCCACCACCGCGATTCAGACCAGCCCGGCGGGAATCTACCCGATCACGCCGACCTTGAATGATCCGGCGGGAAAACTGAGCAACTATACGGTCACCATCAACAACGGTACGCTGACTGTGACGGCCGTGCCGCTGATAGTAACCGTGGCCAACGCGACCCGCGCCTACAGTGCTCCCAACCCGGCATTCACCGGCATCATCACGGGACTGCAAAACGGCGATAACATCAGCGCGATCTACAGCACCACGGCCACGGCGACCAGCCCGGCGGGAACATATCCGATTACTGCCACCCTGGTTGATCCGAACAATGCGCTCGGCAGCTATGTGGTCACCATCAATCCGGGCACGCTCACCATTACCTCAGCGGTGCTGACGGTAACGGCAGCCAACACCAGCCGATTCTACGGTGATCCCAACCCGGTGCTCACCGGCACCATTACAGGCATCGCGAACGGTGACAACATCACGGCCACCTATGCAAGCGCCGCCACTCCGGCCAGCCTGGTGGGAGCGTATCCAATCGTGCCCACGGTTTCTGATAACGGAACCGGCGCCCTCGCGAACTACACGGTCGTGATCAACAACGGCATTCTCGCAGTCAACCCAGCACCCTTGACGGTGACCGCCGCCAACGCGACCCGCGTCTACGGTGATCCCAACCCGGCGTTCACGGGTCTTATCGCCGGAATCAAGAACGGTGACAACATCACGGCTCTCTTCGCCAGCGCGGCCGATCCAACCAGCCCAGCGGGAACGTACGCAATCCTGGCCACGCTGATCGATCCGACGTCGAAGCTTGCGAACTACACCGTGACCTCAATTAACGGCACTCTGACTGTGACGCCGGCTCCGCTGACCGTCACGGCAGCCAATGCCAGCCGCCTGTTCGGCACTCCCAACCCGCCGTTTAGCGGAATCATTACGGGACTCAAGAACGGCGACATCATCACAGCCAGCTACTCAACCACGGCGATTTCAACCAGCGCGGTGGGAACTTATCCAATCGTGGCAGCATTGATTGATCCGGCCGGCAAGCTGGGCAATTATGCGGTCACGTCAAACAATGGCACGCTCACCGTGAACGCGGCGCCCACGGCTAACTTCGTGTTCGTCAACAACCAGGCGGCAGCGGGCAACAGCATCTCCGGCTACTCCGTAGCAGCGAATGGCACGCTCACTGCGCTGGCCGGCTCGCCTGCTGCGACCGGCGGCCTGGGCGCGAATGCGGCTTGCTCTTCTGTCAATCGCGTGGCCTTGAGCGCCGGCAATAACCTGCTGTTCGTCTCCAACGGCGGCGACCAGACCATCAGCGCGTTCTCGATCGATCCTGCGAGCGGCGCATTGACGGCGGCCGCGGGCTCGCCGTTTGCATCAGGGCTTACCCTGGACGCTTGTGGCGGCATCTCAGTCGCGGCAACGCCTGACGGACGCTTCCTGATGGCTTCGAGCAACGGTCAGATCAAGACCTTCAGCATCGGCGCCTCTGGCGCACTCAGCGCGGTTTCCACGACTGCTAACCCGGTGGTGCCAAACGCCAGCATGAAGATCTCAGCTAACGGCCAATTCCTGGCGGTTTCGAATGGCGCCAGCGTTTCGCTCTACACCTTGAATGCTGACGGTTCGCTGGCGGCAGTTACCGGTTCTCCATTCGCAGAGACCGGCACGGGCACGCTTGCGGGTCTGGATTTCAACTCCACCAGCGGTCTGCTCTTCGGTGCGGAAGCCAGCGGCGCGTCGTCCCTGGCTGATGCCTGGACTGTGGGCGGCAACGGTGCTCTGGCAGCCATTACCGGCAGCCCGTTCAGCCTCGGTGCGGTCAACTCCAACGTAGTCCTGCTCAGCCCGAATGATGCTTTCCTGTTCGCCAGCAACCAGGGCAGCAGCAGCGTGAGTTCGTATGGAGTGAATGCGGGCAGCCTGGCCAGCATCGGCAGCTTCGGTAGCGCCGCTTCACTGCACGCGCCTGTGGGCATGGCAACGGACCGCTCCGGCAGCCTGCTCTACGTGGCTGATGATACCTTCGGCGTGGCCGTGTTCAGAATTGCTGGCGCGGGCTCGCTCACACAGCTTGGCGATGTAGCGATCGCGGGTGCAGGCCAGGTTCAGGATCTGGTTGCGTATCCGCCACGCATGGCCAGCAACGCGGATCTGAGCGTCGCGATTTCGGCTTCGTCACCCAACGTGGTGGCCGGTCAGAACGTGACCTACACCATCTCCGTGACGAACAACGGTGCGGACCCGGCGGCGGCAACTGTCACTGACAGCCTGCCAACCGGATTCAGCGTTGTGTCCTGCTCCGCAACCGGCAACGGAGCCTGCATTGGCAACTCAGCGGCAGCGAACTTCTATCTGTTGCAGAGCGGCGAAACGCAGACCGTGACCCTGGTAGCTTCTACCAGCCTCTCAATTGCAAACGGGACAGTAACCACCAACAATGTGAGCGTCAGCAACAGCTCCGCGGTTGATGCGAATGCTGCCAACAACTCGGCCAGTGCCACGGTCACAGTTGCTCAACCGGCGTCGACGACCCTGGCGGTAGCGGCTGCCAGCGGCACGTATGGCGGAAGCGCAACTTTATCCGCCACACTCACGACGGCGGGCGGTCCTCTCTCCGGCAAGACGGTCAGCTTCACGCTGAACGGCTCGCCCGCGGGCAGCGCAGTGACTGACGCTACCGGTCTGGCTTCAGTTTCGGCGAGCGTGGCCGGCATAGCCGCCGGGTCGTATCCTGGAGCCGTTGCAGCCAGCTTTGCCGGCGATGCAAATAACACGGCGACTTCGGGCAGCGCCACCTTAACCGTAAGCGCTGCGGTGTTGACGGTAACCTCGACCGATGCCACGCGGATTTACGGCGATCCAAATCCGGCGTTCAGCTTCGCGATCACTGGTTTCGTCAACGGTGACACGGTGGCTGTGGTAAGCGGAAGCCCGGCATGCACCAGCGCGGATCCGACTGCCGCGGTCGCCACGTATCCCATCAACTGCACCACGGGCACGCTCACGGCGGCCAACTACACGTTCACTTTTGTGAGCGGAAATCTGACCGTGACACCGGCAGCGCTGAGTGTGGCCGCAGCTAATTCCACACGCCTTTATGGCGATCCCAACCCGGCCTTTACGGGGACGATCACCGGCCTCAAGAATGGCGACAACATTACCGCTTCTTACAGCAGCACAGCCACTGCCGCCAGCCCGGTGGGAACCTATCCCATTACTCCGGCACTGGTCGATCCAACCGGAAAGCTCGGCAACTACACGGTAACTTCCACCAACGGCACGCTGACGGTAACGCCAGCGCCGCTGTCAGTGGCTGCCGCCAATGCCACTCGCTTCTATGGCGATCCGAACCCGGCATTCACGGGAACAATTACCGGAATCAAGAATGCTGACAACATCACAGCAACGTATTCCAGCGTCGCCGATGCCACGAGCCTGGTAGGAACTTACCCAATCGTGCCCGCACTGGTTGATCCAACTGGAAAGCTGAGCAACTACACGGTCACTGCAACCAATGGCGTACTCACGGTCAGTCCGGCTCCGCTGGTAGTAACGGCGGCGAATGCCAGCCGGCTCTACGGTGATCCGAACCCGGCGTTCACTGGATCGATCAGCGGCGTGAAGAATGGGGACACGTTCTCTCTCAGCTTCTCGAGTGTTGCCGATGCCACGAGCGCGGTGGGAACTTATCCCATCGTGCCCGCGTTGACCGACCCCAACAACAAACTGCCGAACTACGCGGTCACAATTAACAACGGAACGCTCACAGTCAACCCAGCTCCGCTGACTGTCTCCGCTGCGAATGCCAGCCGCGCTTACGGTAGTGCCGACCCAGCATTCACTGGTGCCATCACCGGCATTAAGAACGGCGACAACATCACAGCAACTTTTGCCAGCGCCGCAACTGCGACCTCCAACGTAGGCTCATATCCAATTGTTCCGACTTTGGTTGATCCGGCGGCGAAGCTGGGCAACTACACTGTGACATCGACGAACGGCACGCTGACGATCACTCAAGCGCCGCTGACGGTGGCCGCCAATAACGCAAGCCGTGTTTACGGAGATCCGAACCCGACATTTACGGGCACGATCACAGGACTGGTGAACGGTGACAACATTACTTTCAGCGCAACCAGCGCCGATCCAACGGCCGCGGTGGGAACTTATCCAATCGTTCCTGTCCTGGTCGATCCAACCGGCAAGCTGCCCAATTACTCGGTAACTTCCACCAACGGGACGCTGACCGTAAGCCAGGCGCCATTGAGCGTGGTTGCTGCAAACTCAACGCGCGCTTATGGCGATCCAAACAACCTGAGCGGAACGCTCACCGGCGTGAAGAACGGTGACAACATCACGGCGGCGTACAGCACGACGGCAACAGCCACCAGTGCGCCGGGAACGTACCCGATCACCGCTTCATTGCTTGACCCAACCAGCAAACTGGGGAACTACAGCGTGACCATTACGAACGCCACGCTGACCGTGACTCCGGCGACGCTGACGGTCTCCGCAGCCAACGCCAGTATGGTTTTCGGTGATCCGGTGCCTGCCTTGAGCGGGACGATTGCGGGAATCAAGAACGGTGACAACATTACGGCCACTTACAGCACCACGGCCACTTCAGCCAGTCCGGCGGGAACGTATCCGATTGTGCCCGCGGCATCAGACAACGGCACGGGCACCCTGGCGAACTATACGATCGTAGTCAACAACGGAACACTGACCATCAGCCCGGCACCGCTGGTTGTAACTGCAACCAATGCCAGCCGCCTGTATGGTGATCCAAATCCGGCCTTCACGGGCACGATTACCGGACTGAAGAACGGTAACACCATCGGCGCCACGTTCTCGGCTGCTGCGGATCCAACCAGTGCTGTCGGAAATTATGCAATCATTCCGACTCTGTCTGATCCCAACAATCAGTTGAGCAACTACACCGTCACCATCAACAATGGCGTTCTCACCGTTAACCCGGCGCCATTGAGTGTGACAGCAGCCAATGCCGGACGTTTGTATGGTGATCCCAACCCGGCTTTCACCGGCACGATCGCGGGCATCAAGAACGCTGACAACATTACCGCGACCTATGCCAGTGCGACCGATCCGACGACGACCGTGGGTACGTATCCAATCGTGCCAACACTGGTTGACCCCACCAACAAGCTGGCCAACTATGTGGTCACTTCAACCAATGGCACGCTGACGATTTCTCCGGCAGCATTGACAATTCAAGCCAACGACGCAACTGCGCCGGTGGGCGGCCCATTCCCGACCTTCACGGGCACCATCACCGGTTTGAAGAACACGGACGTGGTCACGGCGTCATACAGCACCACGGCTGGCGCTACCAGTCCGGCTGGAACCTACCCGATTATTCCAGCCGCGGATGCGAATCCAGTGCTCGTCAATTATGCGGTAACGCTGATCAATGGAACTCTGACTCTGCAGTAAAAGCATCTCTTATGCTTCGAAGGCCGGCGGGTACTCCGCCGGCTTTTTTTCGTATTCGCCGACTCCTCTGCGGATTGCGGAAGCATGCTTTCAGGCCGGCGAAAGCTCCCTACGAAAATCGCTTAATACCATGTTGAGTCGCTCTCAGGTCTGACCAGGTGTGCAGACTCGCTGTCTCCAATTCTCCGAGACGTTGACCCTGGGGAGGACTCGCGAATTGCCCCTACGAATAAGGGTACAGTTTGCCAGCGCGCCGAAGCCTAGGGCTTGTAGTCAAAATCCACGCGTCCGTTCTGGTAATCAATGACCAGCTTCATCTTCTTCAAAGTGGCAAAGCCGATGAAACCGGAGACCTCCACGCCCAGGTCTTTGCTAAGCCCGTGGACATCAAAGGTGACGATATTTTCATGGGGCTGGCGAAAGCGGCCAAATTGCAGCGTGGTCTGGTCCGCTGAGTAAACGTTCTGTACCCGTCCACTCATGCCGTTTACCAGGACGTTAGAGTCACGTACGGTGCTCACCTGGCGTGCCAGCGCCGGGGAGATTGAATTGGTGGAAGCGCCGGTATCCAGCGCAAACAGGCCATGCGCCGTGTCTCCAACGCTTGTAGGCATGAGCAGGATGTGTCCCACACGATAGAACTGCAATGGGTCGCCTGCTTCCGCGGAGTTGCCGGTATTTTCGGGCGCAAGGCGCGCGCGATTGAGACGCAGCCTATGGGCTGGGAAATCAATGGTCACCAGATATTGTTCAAAAACGTCGGTGCCGATCAAACCGTCATAGTCGGCATTCATGTTGGGGGAAACATGTGCGTGACAGTCATGAAATTCAAAGTCGCCGATAGTGAGTTTGTCCAGCCATGCTACATAGCCCGCGGAGGCGCCCGCGCTGCCCACGCCTTCCAGCGAGTGCTCTGAGAGTTTCCTGGCTCCGGCCTTCTCGGCCATTTTGCGGCTGATGGTCAGGCCTGATGCGCCGGTATCCAGCATCACGCTGGCGGTGGCGCGGTCATTGAGGCGCACACTGATTGAATAGGCGCGCGGTCCATCCTGCAAACGGGTGATCACGGGTTGCAGTTTGATATCGGACTGGTCAACGTCATGTGCCAGCATCCACACTTTGCGTCCGGCCAACGCTTTGAGAAAGGCAATGTATTCCCGCTCATGCCGCTCGCGCTCCTGGTCATCACGGAATTCGGCGAGATGTTTCTCCAAGCCGTTCACATTTTCCGGATATGGCTGCCCCACGGACCAATAGTAAAGAGCGTCACCATCGCCCGGATCAAGCTCATGTGCGCGGGAAAAATCATCTTTGGCTTTGGCCTGGCGTGACAGAGCGGAATCCACGCGTCCCATGCCCAGCCATGCGCGGGCATTCTTTGCGTCAATCTTCAGTGCGGATTGGTAAAGTTCTTCGGCTTCAATGATGGCACCATTGCGGAAGCGAACGTTGGCGCGGGCGGTCTGCGTGAACGACGATTGCGGGTAGGCGCGCATGCCCAGCACTGAGGCCTCTTCCGCGCCCGCTACATCGTCCAGTTTTAGAAGACTGCGAACCAATCCGGCGTGTGCTCCGGGTGTGCCGGCAGCGTCGCCCTTTGAGATGATCTGCCGGAACATGGCGGCGGCTTCTGTGAATTTTCCTGACTTGATGAGCTCTTGCGCCGAGCTTAGTGGTGACTGGGATGCAGAAGAAGATGATTTTGGGCTGATGGGAGCGGTGGCAGTCTGGCTGATTGCGATGGCGGTCAGCAGCGCCATGACTAAAGATAGCCGAAATGCTTTCACACCCCAGGAACGCATGCAGTCAGATTATATGCATTCCCGGGGCGCGATATGGATGGTTATTCGTGGGCCTGTTTGAAGTTATAAGGTTCAAGGTTGACCAAGCCATCGCGGTAGTCGATGGTCATCTTGGTCTGGACCAGAGTCCGTATGCCGATCAGTCCCGCTATTTCTGTCCCTTCGGAAGCGCTGGTGTGGTCAAGCGGAAAAACCGGTAGATTGTGGCTTTCAATCCGCATCTTGGCGAACATCAGAATGGCCTTTCTGCCGGTCAGGACCTCTGACACTTTGCCGCTCACACCCTTCATTCTGTATTCGTCTTCCGCGGTGGCTTTGGTTACCGTTTGCGCAAACTTCAAATCCATGATGTTCATGTCGGCGCCGGTATCCAGAATGAAATTTGCCGTCGCTTTGTCATTCACTACCACGGGGACGACTATATCGTGGTAAAACCTATAGAACTTGGTGAAGCCCTGCATCTCCGGCGCAACGTATCTGTCCTGAGGAGCATCACTATCCGCTACGGTTACCGCGGGATTCCTGGGGAGTGGAGACAACAGAAGTCTCCAATCGTGAAAGTCCAGCGTGACAAGAAATTTATCGAAAACGTCCGCGCCAATCAGGCCGGCTTCATCGGCAACACTGTTCTTGGTGGAAACCACCACAATGCAATTGCGGAACTGAACGCTTCCGATCGTGATTTTGTCGATCCATGCCAGATAGCTTCGAATCGGCCCATCATCACCGATTCCGCCAATGAAGGTGTCCGCGATTTTGACCGCGCCGGCTTTTTCCGCCAGCTTTCGCCCAATCGTAATTCCACCCGCGCCGGTATCGAGCATGAGCACCGCACTGGCGCTGTCGTTGAACTTAACTGATAGACCGTAGCCCTTGCTCACAGTCTTGGGCTGGTCACGCATAATGTCATCCACACCCACTAGCTTGCGCCCGTAAGGCAGCATCTTGATCTCGGCGGACTTCACTTCGCCTTCGAGAGCCCAGAGTTTCTTGTCGCCCTTTGCCTCCAGGTACTTCAGGTGGTTGGTATCGCGCTCGCTGGGATGATCTTTCACATACTTCTTGAGCGTTTCCAATTGTTCCCCGCGGGGCAGGGTTGCGAGCCATGCATGAAACATGCGGGTATTTTCAGGATCAAGATCATGCGCCTTGGCATACATGGCGCTGGCGCGCTTGTTCATGGAGACCATTTCCATGATTCTGGCAATGCCAAACGTCCCCTGGGGTGATTTTTCGTCCAGCTTGAGAGCAGCGCGATATTCGGTTTCGGCATCGCCGAAGTTACCGGCCCTGAAGTGAATGTCACCCGCAGCGGCATGTACCAATGGAGATTGAGGCGCGGCCGCGAGGGCCTTCTTCATCGCCGCCTGTGCTTCTTCAATCTGTTGCGATCTCAGCAGGCTTTCCATGAGTCCGCCCTGCGCGTCGGCTGAAGTGGCGTCCTTTTCCACCAGAGCTTGGAATGACTTGGCAGCGTCAACGTACTTGCCTGCCTTCATGAGTGCGCGACCTGTGGCCAACGGATCAGTGGCGGTGCCTTCTGCTTTGGCAGAAACCGTGGGCGCAACGTTGGCAGCTTCCGAGGCGGGGGGCTTTGGAGTTTCGGTAGAGGTCTGCCCAGCCGCCCCCGCAGCCAGGAAAAACAATAGGAATGCTCTGAACATGCGCAGCATCTTACAATGAGCAGCTCTGGATTTGAACTAGAAAATTGCCTGCTTTTCCGTTCACTTACATGACGAACTTAAGTAACGGGTTATGGGTTCGCCGTAGTTTAGTGGGGATGTATACGATAGCTGGCTAAGGTTAATACCGGTAAGAGTTTCCAGTTTTGCCTCAGTGTGGGCTCGCTTCTGGTCGCGCCTACGGCGCTTGGTGTATGGGCAGCCCTGGAGAGGATGGAAGACAGAAACGATGGTAGACGTAGCAAGCTACGTCTCTACGTTCACTTTTTGCTTTCGGGCATGATTCATTGGAGAGGCGCGCGCTTCGTATTAATAGATAAATCTTTCGACTGCGTCGTCGCATGCGCTCCGACTGCGCTCAAGATGACAAGCGCAGAAAAATCTTGTTCGTGACCACATTATCTACCGCGCTTTTAGTCAACGATTGCTCAGAGAAAGCGAGTGACCCAAAGGCCACTCGCTGTAGGTTGGAAGACTGGCTGTTCTACCAGACGTGACAGGCCGCTGCCCTTACCATCGGCTGACCGGCTTTGCAGCCGAAAGCTTTCTGGAATTCAGGCATGTTCTGTACCACGCCGTTCACGCGCCACTTGCCCGGTGAATGCGGGTCCGTGCGGGCGCCCAGGCGCAGGAGTTCAGGCGTGATGTTCTCGCACCAGACGCGGAGACAAAGCTCGAATACTCATCGGCCACGCAACCGGCGCGCTGTTCAAATTCCTTGCCGTCTTCGGCTGTCCACCAGTCGCGCAGATTGCCATTCGGATCATACTTCCGTCCTTCGTCGTCAAAGCCGTGCGTGAGTTCGTGTCCAATCACCAGGCCGATACCGCCGAAGTTGATGGCGTCGTCCATGCTCTTATCAAAAAATGGCGGTTGCAGAATTCCGGCAGGGAAGACGATCTCATTCTTCTCGCCGCTGTAATAGGCATTCACCGTGGGAGGAGTCATTCCCCATTCCAATTTGTCCACGGGCTTGCCGATTTTCTGCAACTGGCGGTCGGCTTCAAACTGTGTCGAACGCCACAGATTGCCGACCATGTCTCCGCGTTTGATTTCCAGTTTGCTGTAGTCACGCCATTTGTCCGGATAGCCGATCTTGTTGCGGATGGCCTTCAGCTTGATGATGGCTTCCTTCTTGGTGGCGGGCGTCATCCATGGAAGTTCGCTGATATCGCGATTGAGCGATCGCTCCAGCGCATCCACCATCTTCAGCATGCGCTGTTTGCCTTCCACGCCGAACGTTGCGTCCACGTAAGGCTGGCCCAGTGCCTCGCCCAGCGATCCGTCGGTTGAGATGGTGCAGCGTTTCCAGCGGGCCGGCAGCTCTTTCTGACCACTGAGCGCCTGCTGCATTTTGAAATCTTCGGCGACGAAATCGTCTGACAGCCATCCAGCAACGCTGTTCAACATCTGCCAGGTGAGATAGGTTTTCCACTCATCGAGCGGAGTGGATTCAATCAGGGGGTTCACCTGCTTAAAAAAATCAGGATTGGTAACGTTCAGATCCTTGAAGGCAGGAGTGCCCGCGGCCACGAAGTAGCGATCGAAATGGAAATTTGGAGCGCTGGCCTGTATTTCACTCGCCGCAACTTTGTGATCAAGGTTCTTGGGATCGCGACGCAACGTGCGATCCATGGAAGCTTTAGCCAGTGCGGTTTCAATTTTCATGACCGTATCGGCGCTCTGCGCCGCCTGGGCAGGCGACTGGCCAATCATGGTGAACATCTTCTTCATGTGCTCAAGGAAGAGTTTGCGCACATTCACCATGTCAGCATCATCTTTAATATAGTAGTCGCGGTCAGGGAGGGTGAGTCCGGCCTGATCAATAGTGGCGATGGTCATATTGGCGTCATGAAAGTCAGCATTGGCGCCGAAACCAAATATAGGATTGGGGCCGATCAGGGCTTCATGGGCGATCAACTCCATCATCTCGGTTTTGTCTTTAAGGGCGGTGATCCTGGCGAGCTCCGGTTTCAAAGGCGAGTAACCGGCCTTATTGGCGGTGGTCTCATCCATACAGGAGGAATAATAGTCGCCGATTTTCTGCGTGATCGCGTTGCGCCTGGGATCATTGGCTGAGGCTTTCTCCAGTATGGCGCGCAGCACCCCCAGGTTGTATTCGGAGACTTCATTGAAGCTGACCCAGTCAGGGTAATCCGCCGGGATGGGGTTGTTCTTCATCCACTTGGAGCAGGAGTAGGCATAAAAGTCCGTGCACGGATCCAGTGACTTGTCGATATTAGCGATATCGAACTTTGGTTCTTTAGCCACGGCGCTGGCTGGCGCTTTGGTCCTGGGAGGCTCGGCCGTCTTGCCAGCTTTCTTTGTGTTACCGGAGTCGCCGCTCTTGGGTGCGGGGGCTGTCTGGCTCCAGCCCATGGTTGCGGCAATTGCAAGGACGGCGCAGAATTTCAAATGTTTGCTCAACATAAGGTCAGTTTCCTCCACTGGTTGGCGAACGGGCAATTCACGATCGGATCATTTCCATAAACCCATTCCATAAACCCATGAACCAAAGCTGGATCATTGTATAAGACGAACTTGCCCTACGAGTGTTACCGCAGTTGCTGGCGCATGCCGGTCTGTGGAGGAAAACTTTAGATTTGTTGTATGGCGGGCCGATATGAGGCATAGTGAAGCAGCCCCAGGGGTGAAGCACTTATCTCTTTGAAAATTTGAAGATGTTGTTACGAATTGGCCCGGCGGGCTCGGGCTGATATTTAAGTGGTAATCATTTCGACCCGGCGGACGGTGGGCGCACAAAAAGCGCACTTACCGTCCGAGATCGGCGACAGATGTGATTACTCAATACCTTTTGCCGCTGATAAACGCAGATAAACGCTGATACAGCAGCAAATGGCAATTGGTAATTGGCAACTAGCTAATGCAAAGGCGAAAACCACGGCGCCTGGGATGTCTTGCGTAAGTCTTTTAGATCTTGGGATGGAGCGATAGGGGTGGGGGGCAATCAAGATTGCGTAATCGGGAAATTTAGTAATCGGGTAGTTTAGGAACGGCGCGGGCGAGTGATGGGATGACTTAGCATAAGTGCTTTGAAATCCTAGTTGACGTATTGGGGTAGGATCCACAGATTGAAGGGTTCAGTTCATCACGTTCATCATCAGTACATACAGTTCACGTTCAGCCGTTCAAAGGTAGCAAGAGGTAAATGGCTAAAAAATGATGAAAATGCGCCATTTCAAGAGCGCGTGTGATTGGCTCTTTACACCCGAGGTGCAGGCGCAGGTCCCGGCGGCAGAATTTCCGAGCCATCCTCCTGAACGGTGCGATGTTCAATTTTGTCGCGCTCGCTGGCAGAAATCTGTCCTCGCGTGACAAAAAACACTGCGGCCGTCCAGGTTGGAATCAGGTCAAGGCCGGGAACAAGTTCAGTGGCAAAGGTTGGCAGGAATGCCCAGTGCCAGCCCAGCAGACGAGTCAGAGCCACGGCAACGATCACATCCAGGCCGGTATCCAGCGGGGAGATGCCGCCTTCGGCGAAGAATGGAGCCGCTACGATCTGTAGCGTGTCGGCAATTATGGCAATCATCCACGCCAGGCGATGCTCAGGCGTTTTGATCATCTCTCTGATTCTTTTGAAGAAGTCCGGTGTCCACATATCCGGCAACCTCCCGCTGATTAGGAATTTATATCAATATTGGATGCAGTCGCCATGGAAATCGGCGCGTTTTCCAGAGCCAACCGGGCGCATTTCTCACAGCTAATGCTGGCCACGGCGCTTAGTCTCAAACGCTCGTGAGCGAGCTTGCTAGAATAGAACTTCTTTTTCAACACCGTTATTTCTGAGGGCGCTAAAAACTTCATGCATCGATGGTCACAACTGTTTATTCCCACATTGCGCGAGGCTCCAGCAGACGCCGAAGTCGCCAGCCATAAATTCCTGGTCCGTTCCGGCTACGTCCGCCAGTTGGCTGCTGGAATTTATTCCTACCTGTTCCTGGGCCAGCGAACGGTACAGCGCATTACGCAGGTGGTTCGCGAAGAAATGGACAAGATAGGCCAGGAATTTCTGTTGCCGGCCATTCAGCCGCGCGAAATATGGGAGCAGAGCGGGCGCTGGCAGGTGATGGGTGACAACATGTTCCGCCTGAAAGACCGTAAAGGCGCTGACCTCTGTCTGGGTATGACTCATGAAGAGATCATGACCGATATTGCCCGCAAGGAGCTGCGCAGTTATAAGCAGCTTCCGCAAATCTGGTATCAGATCCAGAACAAGTTTCGCGATGAGCCCCGTCCCAAGTCGGGATTGATCCGCGTGCGCCAGTTCACCATGAAGGACGCTTACTCCTTTGATATAGACGCTGCCGGTCTGGACGTAAGCTATAAGAAGCATGACGCCACGTATCGCAAGATCTTCGACCGTTGCGGGCTGAAGTATGCCGTGGTGGAAGCGCATTCCGGCGCCATGGGCGGATCACAATCGCACGAGTTCATGGTACTCACGGACGCGGGCGAAGACATGGTGGCAAGCTGCGAGAAGTGCGGTTATGCAGCCAACCTGGAAAAGGCAACGTCAACGCTGCCGCCGGCAGTGGATTTGCCGGGTGATGGCGCGCCGGAAGAAGTTCACACACCGGGTCTGAAGACGATTGAAGATGTGGCGAAATTTCTTGGCGTTCTACCCTCGCAGACAATCAAAACCCTGGCGCTGATGCAGATGGAAGACGACAAGAAGCATCCGGGTGAGAAGCGTACGCGTGCGGTGATCGTGCTGCTGCGCGGCGACCATTCACTGAACGAAGCGAAACTTTCCACCGCTCTGGGCGGCAAGGAATTTCGACCGATGCACGATGAGGAGATTCGTCGCGTATTCGGGTCGCCGGCAGGATTCCTTGGTCCGGTCAAAGTTCCGGCCATGGCCAGTGGAGAGCAGATCGGCTCGTCCACGCAGGTCCTGCTCCTGGATTCACTGCCGCTGGTATTTGCAGACAGCGCTCTTAAGGGTCGCAAGAACCTGATCCCGGGAGCGAATAAAGAGGATTACCACTTGAAGAATGTGACGCCTCTGCGGGATTTTTATCCTACGGAGTGGGTTGACCTGCGCAATGCCGCCGCCGGAGAAGGCTGCCCCAATTGTGGCCATCCTCTGGTGGTCGGCAAGGCGATGGAGATTGGCCACATCTTTAAGCTGGGATACAAGTACGCCAAGTCCATGGGTGCAACTGTCCTGGATAAGGACGGCAAGGAAGTGAATCCCATTATGGGCAGCTACGGGATTGGTATTGAGCGCATCCTCACCGCGGCGATTGAGCAGAATAATGATACGGACGGATTCTGGCTGCCGCGCTCGATTGCACCGTTTGATGTCGTGGTAACGCCCACGAATGTGACTGATGCCAACCTGATGAAGACGTCAGAAGAGATTGCGCAAAAGCTGGAGGCAGCGGGTTTCGATGTGCTGCTCGATGATCGTGATGAGCGCCCGGGAGTGAAGTTCAAGGACGCTGATCTAGTGGGAATACCTTATCGAATCAATGTTGGCAAGAAGGTTACGGAAGGGAAGGTTGAGCTGGTTACCCGCTCGACACGCAAATCAGAGGATGCTAACATCGCCCGCATCGAAGAACAATTCAAGCAATTAGTCCAGCAGTAACCGGACTTTGTGTGGGTGACGCATGGGTAAATTAAAAGGAATTTTGTTCCTGGCCGTGATTGCAGCAGGATTCTATATTGCGTGGAATATGGTTCCTCCATATTTCAACAATTACAAGCTGCAGGACGACCTGGATGATATTGCGCGGCGCAACAGCTACACGCAAACCAGTGAAGATGGCGTGCGCCAGATTGTTATCACCAAAGCCAGACAGAATGATGTTACGCTGAAGGAAGACCAGATCACGGTGACGCGCGGCCCGGAAGGAATAGGGATTTCTGTCCACTACACTGTGCACCTGGATATGGTGGTGCGTCCGGTTGATCTGGACTTTACCGCCAATTCCATCAACAAACGGATATAATAGGGGAGAAAGACGAAAACTCCTCAGCATCAGCAGGTAACGCTCTGGCCCGCCACGTCTGAGAGATTAATGGCGTTTCCGCCGGAGTTTTGAGCTTGGCTATTAAAGTAAAAATCCCTCGCGTGAAGGGCTTCCGTGGAGGCCTGAAAAGTCCCATTCTGCGTGCCGGAGTGGCTGCGTTCCTGATCATCGGTCTGGTGATGTTCGGGATCTTTTCGTACTACTACATCAAATATCAGAAGATCGTAGACAAGCGGTTTTACGGTCCCATCTTTGCCAACACGGCCAAGATCTTTGCCCAGCCGCGCGCTGTCCGCATTGGGCAGAAAGCCGACGGACGCGAAATTGCCAACTACCTGCGCCATGCCGGATATACCGAAATGGGAGAGCAGGGCCAATCAAAGTTCGGCACCTACCGGTTGCTCAATGGCAATCAGGGGATTGAGATCAAGCCGGGAGAAGAGTCGTATTACAACGCTGAAGGCGCCGTGGTGCGTATCGCGCAGGGTAAAGTGGATAAAATTGCCCCCCTGGGCAATGCTGGCGACAGTCTTTCCGCGTACGAACTGGAACCACAACTGGTTACCGGCCTTTTTGACAGCCAGCAACGATCCAAGCGCAGGCTGGTGAAATATGACGACATCCCCAAAATCATGGTGGATGCCGTTACATCCATTGAAGACCGCCGCTTCTTCCACCATAACGGTGTTAACTATTTGCGCCTGATGCAGGCTGCCATGGTTGATCTGCGGCAGGGTGGCAATCGTCAGGGCGGTTCCACCATTACTATGCAGGTGGCGCGCGGCTTTTTCCTTACGCGGGAAAAGAAGCTTACCCGCAAGCTCACGGAAATCCTGATCTCCATAGAACTGGAGCAGCGTTTTTCCAAGAAGCAGATTTTTGAGCTTTACGCCAACCAGGTTGACATGGGCCAGCGCGGGTCATTCACCATTACCGGATTTGGCGAAGCGGCCAACGCTTACTTTGGCAAAGACCTGAAAGACATCTCTCTGCCAGAAGTGGCCATGCTGGCCGGAATGGTGCAGGCGCCCAGCAGTTTGAATCCGTATCGCCATCCAGAACGGGCCACTGAACGCCGCAACCTGGTGCTGGAAGCCATGGCAGACACAGGTACCATCACGCGTGCCCAGGCCGACGCAGCCAAAGCAACGCCACTGAAGCTTGCTCCGCAGAATCTTGAAGCCAGTGACGCACCTTATCTGATCGATCTGATCCGTGAGCAACTGGTGGCCAAGTATGGTGAAGATGATCTGAATCGCGAAGGCTATCGCGTTTACACCACCATTGATCCGGCGCTGCAGAAAGTAGCTGCTGAAGCCGTGGACACCTCCATTAAGGAAGTGGACGCGCAGATCAACAAGCTTCGCACCAAAAGGGTGAAGGTCGGAAAGAACAAGTTTGAAAACAAGATCGCGCCCGGACCGATTCCGCAGGTCGCGCTGGTAGCCATTGATCCGCATACCGGTGAGGTGCTGGCTCTGGTGGGTGGACGCAATTACGGTTTCAGCCAGTTGAATCACGCTGTGGCCAAGCGACCCACGGGATCCATTTTCAAGCCGTTTGTCTTTGCTGCCGCCGTGAATAATGCCATCACCAATGAGCAGCCGGTGTTCACGCCGTCCACCTTGGTGGACGATTCACCCACGGCGTTCATCAATGGCGATGATGTATACACCCCGCGCAACTACCAGGACCAATACAAAGGCCAGGTGACTGCGCAGTACGCGCTGGCGCATTCGCTGAACAACGCCACCGTGAAAGTGGCGGAGATGGTTGGCTATGACAAGGTAGCGAATCTTGCCCGCACGGCGGGGATTGCATCCGTCAAAGCCACACCAGCCATGGCCCTGGGATCGTATGACGCTACGCCGCTGGAAATGGCTTCAGCCTACACGGTATTCACCAACGCCGGACAACGGATTACGCCGCTGATGGTCAAGTCGGTGCGCGATCCCAATGGTGATGTAGTCGATAACTATCAGCCGCTGAAGACTCAGGTGCTCGATCCGCGCGTAGCTTACGTCATCACTGACATGTTGCAGGGAGTGATGAATACCGGCACTGCGGCCGGCGTGCGTGGGCGCGGGTTTACCGCTCCTGCCGCGGGTAAGACCGGCAGCTCACATGATGCATGGTTCGCCGGTTTCACTTCCAACCTGCTCTGCATTGTCTGGGTAGGTTATGACGATTACAGTGACATCAAGCTGAGCGGCGCTGCGCTGGCTTTGCCGGTCTGGACAGAGTTCATGAAGCGGGCAACCAACCTGCCTGAGTACTCTGACGTGAAGCCCTTTACTCCGCCAGACGGAGTTGTTGAATTGACTCTGGATAAGGCCACCAACCAGATTGCCACCCCAGCCTGTCCGGACGATTATAAGACTGCCTTCATTGAAGGTACTCAGCCCACTCAGACCTGCGAGCAGACCGCCTCTGACGGCCATGGAAACTTTTTCCAGCGCATGTTTGGGTTGGAACCAAAACAGCCTCCTCCGGTGTCTAACACCAACGGACCTCCTGCCCAGAGTACCGGGCAGCAGAACCCTGCTAACCCGGATTCTGCCCGCTCGTCTGATGATGAAAAGGGCAAGAAAAAAGGCTTCTGGGGACGCATTTTTGGGAGTTCCAAAGACGACAAGAAGGACGATAATAGGGAGAAGAAGCCAGCGACCAACGGTCCTGGTGACCGGCCGCCGCAGTAAGGAGAGTCCACCATGGCTCGCTTCAGCTTGTTCGGTTGTCTCGTATTCGTTCTCAGCTTCACTCTGTTTGCACGGCAGACACCAGTCGCGCAGGAATCTGCCACGCAAGAAAAATCCCAGTCGCTTCCACCTGATCTGACCTTGCCACGAATTGCTCCGCCCATGGAGACCGCAGCCGCTGCGGAACTGGAAGAGCAAGGTGACATCTTCCGCGGAAAGAAGCTCTACCTTGATTCCATCGATTACTATCGCGCCGCTATCAAGAAGGCCGATTCCGCCGCACTGCACAATAAAGTCGGGATCAGCCTGCTCTTGTTGCGTCGCGATCCGGAAGCCCGCCGCGAATTTGAGCGTGCCATCCATCTGAATAAGAGCTACCCCGAGGCATACAACAATCTGGGAGCGCTCTATTACAACGGCCGTCGCTTTGGTTCCGCAATCAAGCAGTACAAGAAAGCAATCAAGCTCAGTTCAGAGAATGCCAGCTTCCACAGCAATCTGGGTACGGCGTATTTCTCGCAGAAGGATTTTGAGAGTGCCACCCGCGAGTATCAGCGGGCGATGCAGATCGATCCGGGTATTTTTGATCGGCAGCCTTCCGGCGGAGTCTCGGTCAAGCTGATCACCTCCAATGACCTTGGACACTTTCATTACGTAATGGCCCAGATGTATGGGCAGCACAACAACGCTGATCGCTGCCGCTACTATTTGAGCAAGGCCAATGAGGAAGGCTATCCGATCAAGGACGCACTGCATGACAGCGTGTTCGCGGGATTGCGTAAGGATCCGGAGTTTGTTTCGTTCCTGCGCTCACTGAAAAATCCGTCGCCGAACTATTAGTGTCGCTAGCGCGACAAACCGCTTGGGCAGCTTTTTCGGCATAGCGTTCGTCAGCCTTTCGGCAGCGGGCTTCGGCGCGTGTTCGGCCGAAGCCCTTGTTTTCCGTGACGAGGATCGCTGCGCTTCAACCACACGGTCGCAAAATGATTTGGACCTGGGCGGCGTAGCCTGCGATAGCTGCTGCATCTCAAATGTTCCCTGTGACGATGCTCGTCTGGCACAGCCGCCCTTCGCTGTGCGAATGTTGCAGCGACAACGCTCCTGACTCCAAACATTTCCATCGGCAAGAAATACAAAGCCATTGGATCCTGATTGAATTAGACGTAACAAGTTACGTCTCTACATAGACGTGTTTCTCAGGCATAAGCCTGCAGCGGAGCGCCCAAAACAAAAACTACGCGAAGTAAACTTCCCATGCCGTGCGATACGTATTTGCATGAGCTTCGGCGCTGAGTTCAATTGGTTTGGAATAGCCGCCTCCGGAAGTTAGGACAAGTGGAATTTTTGAATCGCGCACCGCGGTCATCACCAGGTGGTCACGATCCATGAGTCCCTGGGGCGTGAGTGAAAGCCGGCCAAGAACGTCGGTTGCCAACGCGTCTACTCCTGACTGGTAAAAGATGATTTCCGGCTGGAACGCGAATATTGCCGGCAGGACTGACTCAAGGGTCTTCAGGTATTCAGCGTCTTCAACTTTATCAGGCAGCGCCACATCCAGTTTGCTGTTCTGTTTCCGAAAAGGGAAGTTGCTCTGGCAATGGATGGACAGGGTAAACACGTTGGGATCGTGGGCAAAGATTTCGGCCGTGCCGTCTCCCTGATGGACGTCAAGATCAATCACCGCCGCGCGCTGAATCTTTCCATTTTTACGCAATGCCTGGATCGCAACCGCAACATCGTTGAAGACACAAAAGCCGGCGCCCTCGGATCGGAAGGCATGGTGGGTTCCTCCGCCCAGCGTTCCGCCCCAGCCGCTGACAATGGCATCATTCGCGGCGCTCACAGTGGCGCCGACGGAAGCTCGCGAACGGTTCACCAGCACGTTTGACCAGGGCAGACCGATGCGTCGCATGGCTGCCGGAGTTAAATCGCCAGCCATGAAGCTGCGTACGTAAGCTGGGTCATGGGCCAGTTCAATGGTGTCCGGATCGGCCAACGGTGCGCGCTCAAACTGGAACCGGCCATCGGCTTGAAGGATCTGCCGAACCAGTCCATATTTTCGGACTGGGAACTTGTGCCCATCGGGAAGGGTAATTACGTACTGATCGGTATAAAAAAGGCGGCTAATATTTCTCAAAAATGCCATACCCAGACAAAGTCTACTCGGTCTATAGTATGTGGCCTGAGGGCCGCGATTTTTACTGTTCGTTTCCGCACACTTTATTGCAGGAATGGACAACCGATATTAGAGGCAGGATAGGATATCCCTGAATTTAGTGTTTAGAATCATTAAGTTAAGCTCTAATCTGCTTTGGCATGTCGGATGCACCTAGATTAAACCGCAATGGATATTGTTCGCGATGAATCGGTAAAACGGAAGAAGCGTCAAAGGCAGATGCTTCTGGGTGCGGCCGCTGTGGTAGCGGTGGTTGGTATCACCCTGGGCGTAGGTACCCTGAAGCCGGCGGCTCCCAGTGTGGAGTACGGCACCATTTGGCCTGACACAGTCAAGCGGGGATCCATGATGCGCCAAGTCCGGGGTCTGGGTACGCTGGTGCCAATTCCTGAAGATGTACGTCTAATTCCCGCAGAGACTGACGTTCGCGTGGAGCGCGTCATCGTGCTTCCCGGTACGCCGGTGACACCAGATACGGTGATCATGGAACTTTCCAATCCGACCGTGTCGCAGGAAGCCATTGCCTCCGGTCTTGATGTGAAATCAGCGGAAGCGGAATATCACAACACGTCAGCCAAGGTCCACAGCGATCTGATGACCTTGAAGGCCGGCGCGGCAACGGTGGAAGCAGACTATGAGAATGCCAAGCGCGATGCCGACGCAAATAAGGAATTGAACAAGATTGGTGTGCTGTCGGACTCAGCTTTGAAGGCATCTCTGGCCAAAGCCCATGAAATGGAAGTCCGGCGGCAGATTGAGCAGGAAAGAATTGCTGAGAGCACGGAAGCAGTCAAGACCCAACTGATGGTGCAGCAGGCGAACATCGACACCAAGCACGCGATGGCGGCGTTGCGTAACCGCCAACTGGATGCCCTGAAAGTACGTGCAGGTATCTCAGGAGTGTTACAGGAATTACCGGTGCAGGTAGGCCAGCGTGTGGCGCAAGGCGCAATTCTTGCCAAGGTAGTACAGCCTGATCATCTGAAGGCCGAACTGAAGATTCCGGAAACGCAGGCCAAGGACATCGTGATCGGCCAGAGCGCGGAGATTGACACGCACAATGGCATCGTCAAAGGTAGAGTTTCGCGCATTGATCCCGCTGTGCTGAATGGCACTGTCACGGTCGACGTTAAACTTGACGAGGCTCCGGGCAAGGGCGCACGGCCTGATCTCAGCGTGGATGGAACCATCACCCTGGAGAAGCTCGACAACGTTCTCTATGTCGGACGTCCGGCTTTTGGCCAGGAGAAGAGCACAGTTGGCATGTTCAAGATTGATCCCGAGGGCAAGGGCGCAACGCGTACACCGGTGGAACTGGGACGGAGTTCTGTAAACACGATAGAGGTAATTCGCGGTCTCAAAGAGGGCGACCAGGTGATACTTTCTGATATGTCGCGTTGGGACAACCAGGAAAGAATTCGCCTTGACCGATGAACTTTAATCGGTATCGCAACGTATAAGTAGGACAAGGTTCCAAAGCTTTATCAAACGCACTTGATAAAACAGGAGAGGAAAACGTGGCCATAAGACAAACACTGATCAGGCTGGAAAATGTGACCAAGGTCTTCTACACGGATGAAGTAGAAACACACGCACTTTCCGGTATCCATCTGGACATCGTCAAGGGCGAATATGTTGCCATCGCTGGCCCTTCCGGATGCGGTAAATCAACGTTGCTCTCCATCATCGGCCTGCTTGATTCCCCCACAGACGGCTCTTTCGTTCTCAACAGCCGCCCTGTTCAGGGACTCGATTTCTCTGACCGCGCGCGAATTCGCAACCAGGAAATTGGTTTCATCTTCCAGAGTTTCAACCTGATTGGCGACCTCACAGTTTACGAAAACGTTGAGTTGCCTCTCACCTATCGTTCCATGTCTTCGGCGGAACGCAAGAAGCGTGTGCAGGAATCGCTGGAGAAAGTCGGCATGGCGCATCGCATGCGTCATTATCCTTCACAACTATCCGGCGGTCAGCAGCAGCGTGTAGCTGTGGCCCGCGCACTCGGTGGATCACCATCCATCCTGCTGGCGGACGAACCAACCGGAAACCTGGACTCACGCAATGGCGAAGCCGTAATGGACCTGCTGCAGCAGTTGCACCGTGAAGGCGCCACCATCTGTATGGTTACCCACGACGCCCGTTTTGCCAAGCATGCTGAGCGTACCATCCATCTCTTTGACGGCAAGGTCGTTGAGGAGACGGAAGCCGCCAAGCAAGCTGAGATGGCGTAAAGCCCGAAAATACTCAAAAGGCCCTAAGCCCATTGCAGCGCCTATGCGAGAGTGCTGATGTGTGTCCATTTGATTGACTCGAGTGGCACAGCCGTCCACGTCCTCGGCTGTGCGAATTGTTTTCCATCCCGAGTGCAACGAAGGATCCGTACGGTCTGCCGAAATGTTTGCGATGCGGACACGTTCTCTACGTAAAGACGGAGCATGCCCTTGTCTGTGCCCAGAGGTAAATGATTTTTAACGTAGAGACGTGGCTTGCTAATTTAGCTTGCTACGTCTTCCACTGTTGTGATCTTCCACGATCTCCGGTTTTTCCCTCTACCAGGCGCCGCAGGCATGCCATTATGTGGCCAAGCGAAGCGCTGGGATGGTCTGGCTAGTAGCCAAAAGCCAGCAGCTAGCAGCGAAGTCTTGGCAATTCCTCTGGGCCTCAATATCATGGTCGCAATAAATCCACAGTCACTTTAGGACTGCATGACTGAATTGAATCCCGCAGACCGGCTCGATTCCTGGAAAGAAATTGCTTCCTTCCTCCGTCGCGACGTTCGCACGGTCCAGCGGTGGGAAAAAAAGGAGGAGCTGCCGGTGCATCGTCACCAGCATGACAAACTAGGGTCCGTGTACGCCTATCCCAAAGAATTGAATGAATGGTTTGCCAGGCGGCAACAGTCCGGATCTGCATCTGAAGCTCAGCACCACGCTGACAAAATTAAGCTGGCTGTGCTTCCATTCGGCGCGCTCGGTGAGGAACAACTGGGAGACTACTTTACTGACGGGCTGACGGAAGAGATGATCACTCAGGTTACGCGGCTTCAGCCCGAACAGCTTGCCGTGGTCGCGCACAATACGGCGCTGCAATACCGCGCCGGCAGCACGTCACTTCAGCAGATGCGGCAAGACCTGGGCGTGGATTACGCCTTGCAAGGCAAAGTCCGGCGCGCAGGCAATCGCGTTCGCATCACCGCTCAGCTTTGTGAAATCCAGGACCAGACCCAGCTCTGGGCTGAAACTTATGAGCGGGATATCAGTGATGTGCTGGGTGTGCAGGCTGAAATTGCTCAGGCCATCGCCGCCGAAATCCATGTGGCCCTCAACCTGACGGAGAGCAATCGCCTGTCTGATCTGCAAAAAGGGAAGCGGCGCGTGAATCCTGAAGCTTATGACGCGTACCTGCGCGCTCGCTACCATCTGCATGAAATGATGCCGTCAAGTATTGAAAAGAGTGTCAAAGAGTTTCAACGCGCAATTGATCTGGATCCGATCTTTGCTTCCGCACATTCAGGTCTGGCCATTGCTTCCGCTCTCCTGGCCATTGTTCCGTTCGACGTGGCAGCGCCGCACGATTCCATGCCTCGGGCAGAAGAGTCGGCGCGCAAGGCGCTTTCGCTGGATGATTCACTCGCTGAAGCCCATGCGGCTCTGGCACTGGTGGAGCATCATTATCACTGGAACTGGGAAGCAGCCGAGGCGAGCTACAAACGTGCCATCGAACTAAGTCCGGATTATTCGGCCGCGCATCTCTGGTACTCGTGGCTTCTGCTGGCCATCAACCGGCGCGACGATGCTTTCCGCGAAATCGACGCGACCACGCGCATTGTAGAGGAAACCGATCCACGGCGGCTGGTGGCGGTCCACGCAACGCGGGCCCAGGCTCTTTATTTTGGGCGCGAGTATAAACGTGCCGTTGCTGAATGTGAAAAAGCGCAGCAACTCGAGCCCGAGAATGCCATGCTGCGCTACATTCTGGGCCGCTCTTACATGCGTATGGGAAAACAGGACGAAGCAATCGCCCAGCTCAAGGCCGCCAGCGGCGCTCCAGGAGAATTTCCCCTGGCTGATGCAGCGTTGGGCCTGGCTTACGCTGTGGCTGGGAAGCTGGATGATGCGCAGCAAATTGGCGCACGCTTTCGCGACATTCTATCGCGCCGCTATATTCCTCCCACCTACTTCGGCATGCTCTATGCCGGCATGGGTGACCGTGAGCGCGCCATGATATGGCTCACTAAAGCCTGCGCGGAACGCGCCGACGGACTTACCTGGCTTGCGGTTGAGCCCATGATGGATGACATCCGCTCCGACGCACGCTTTCAGGATCTTCTGGAGAAGATTGGCCTGGATAAGATCACGGAGTTGCCGATCGAGCCACATTGATGACGTGTGCCGATGAACGACTGGACAGGCCTTCAGGCCTGAGTTAAGTTAGCTCTGGTGTATGCCGCTACTAACGTCGCTGGCGCGCAACTTCATACATTACGATTGCCGCGGCCACTGAGACGTTGAGGGACGGAATCTTACCAATCATGGGAATGGAGACCAGGAAGTCGCATTTCTTGCGAATCTGTTCGTGTAGCCCGTGCCCTTCAGCGCCCAGGATTAATGCGCAGTCCATTTTGTAGTCGATCTGATCGTAAAGTTTGCTGCCGCGTTCATCCAGGCCCACGGTCCATATATTCTTCTCTTTTAGTTCTTCAACCGTGCGTGAGATGTTGGTTACCTTGGCGATGGGCAAATATTCTGATGCACCTGCCGACGCTTTCACCACCGTGGCAGTCACTCCCGTGGCGCGGCGTTCCGGAATCAAAATACCGTCAACGCCTGCGCCTTCCGCCGTGCGGATAATGGCTCCCAAATTGTGTGGATCTTCAATTCCGTCCAGGACTGTCACGAAGGCGTACTGTCCGCGCTTGGCGGCAAGTATGTCATCCACGTCCACATAGAGCTTTTCCGCGGTCACTGCGACCACGCCCTGGTGTGACGGGGTCTGCGCCAGCCGTGTAAGATCGTCGCGCTGCATAGCGCGCACGGCCACGCCAACACTTCGACAAAGCTGGGTGATCTTCTGTATGCGAGCATCGCCGCGGCCTCCGGCCACGGCCACGTATTCGAAAGCCCTTCCGCGCGCGGATAAGGCTTCTTCAACCGCATGAATACCAAAGATGAGCTGCATTCCTG
>WNEZ01002191.1_pt1 | contig 45349 bp, 43 predicted proteins | sample 5400521 | NCBI WGS metagenome assembly WNEZ01 (sample SAMN13153339, study PRJNA577476) | soil metagenome | isolation source: 120 cm saprolite under Douglas fir tree site 2 hole 1 replicate 1 | place: USA:California | collected 2015-04-18
CGCTGGAAGATTGGAATCGGGTGCTCGCCGTGAACGCGACTGGTACGTTTCTCTGCACGCAGGCGTTCATTCCGGCGATGGTTATGCGCAAGCAGGGATCTGTCGTGAATGTCGCGTCGGTTGCGGGGCTAGCCGGCGCCCGGTACATCGCGGCCTATTCTGCCGCGAAGCATGCGGTGATCGGCTTTACCCGCAGCGTCGCCGCGGAGCTCGAGGGTACCAAAGTGACGTGCAACGCCGTCTGCCCCGGATTTGTGGACACCGAGATGACGAAGGAATCGGTCGCGCGCGTCGTCGCGAAAACCGGCAAGGCTCCCGCTGAGGCGCTCACCGCCATGCTCGCCTCGGCGGGCCAGCAACGGCTCATCACGCCGGAGGAGGTTGCGCAGGCGGTCCTGAGGCTGTCTGATCCGCACGGCCAGCGGCCCAACGGCAAGGCCATCACGATCACCGGCTGAGGAAAACCCATGGCGTTTGAGATCATCAACCCTGAAGTCTTTGGTGCTCGGCCGAGCGGATGGAGTCACGGTATGCTCGCCGAAAAAGGCGGGCGTATCCTGTTTGTGGCGGGCCAGATCGCGCCTGTAGGCGATTTCGTGGCGCAGTGGGGAGGCGCGCTCGGCCGTGTGATGGAGGTCGTGCGTTCGGCGGGCGGAAAGCCGGAGAACGTCGGCCGGATGGTCGTCTACATCACCGATCGCCCCGCATATCTCGCCAGCCTCACGCCCCTCGGCGAAGTCCACCGCAAGCACATGGGCCGCCACTACCCCGCCATGGCCGTCGTCGAAGTAAAGTCGCTGATTGACTCGAAGGCTCTGGTTGAAATTGAAGCGGTGGCGATCCTATGAAGTCGTTTCTCTACGATGTTGACGCGAAGACGTCGGTCGCCACGATCACGCTCAATCGCCCCGAGCGCCTCAACGCCCTCACGTTCGAGGTCTACAGGGAGCTGCGCGACACATTCCAGCGCCTCGACACGGAGGCGGGCGTTCGCGCGATTGTCATCACCGGCGCCGGGCGGGCGTTCTGCTCGGGCGGCGATGTCGAGGACATCATCGGGGCGCTGCTGGGCCGCGATCTCAAGGCTTTACAAGATTTCACGCGCCTCACCTGCGACCTGATCCTCGCGATGCGCCGCTGCCGCCGGCCCATCGTCGGCGCATTGAACGGGACCGTGGCGGGCGCCGGGGCGGTGATCGCGGCGGCGTGCGACATCCGCATCGCCGCGGAATCCGCCAAGATTGCTTTCCTCTTTACAAAGGTCGGGCTGTCAGGCGCCGACATGGGGGCGGCCTGGTTGTTGCCGCGCATCGTCGGGTACGGCCATGCGACCGACATGCTGCTGACGGGCGACTTCGTGGACCCCAAGCGTGCGTACGAGATCGGCCTGTACAATCGTGTCGTCCCGCAACCGCAGGTGCTGCCTGAAGCCCGGGCCATCGCCGAGAAGCTGGCGCGGGGACCCACGGCCGCGCTCGGCGTGACGAAGCAGGCGCTCGAGGCCGAGGCGGCACTCGACTTCGAGGCGGCGCTCGCGTACGAGGCCGAAGTCCAGGCGCGGCTCATGCAGGGACCGAACTTCCGCGAGGCTCACGAGGCATTCCGCGCCAAGCGCGACCCCAAATTCATCTGATGCTTGATACCGCACCGGTCCGCGCATTTCTCGACGACAAGCATGTGACGTTGGCGGAGCGCGTGAGCGATTTCGCCACGCGCCTGCTCGCGCCGCTTCCTGAACCCAAAGACGACGCAGCCGCGCGCCGGCAGGCCCGCGAGCTGCTGGCCCAGCTCGGCGCCGCCGGCTGGTTCCAGCCGATTCGCGACCAGGATTGGCGCGCCTGCTGTATCGTCCGGGAGGCGTTCGCCGCGGCTTCGCCGCTCGCAGATGCGGTATTTGCGCTCCAAGCGCTTGGCGTCGTCCCGATGTTGCTGTCGTCCAACGACACGATGCGCAAACGCTGGCTCGACCCCGCGATCCAGGGTCGCGCCATGGCGTCGTTCGCAATGACGGAGCCGGAAGCTGGGTCCGACGTCGCCTCGCTTGGAGCGACGGCCGAGCCCGATGGCGACGGGTACCTGCTGTCGGGCACCAAGACGTTCGTCTCCAACGCCGGGATCGCCGATTTCTACACGGTGTTCGCGACCACCGATCGCGCCAAGAAGGACAAAGGCATCGGCTGCTTCGTCGTCCCGGCCGACACGCCCGGCGTCCGGCTGGTTCGGCCGCTCGTGCTCTCCTCCCCTCATCCACTCGGGGAACTCGCTTTTGAGAAGGCGCGCATCCCGGCCGAATGCCGGCTCGATGGCCCTGGTGAAGGATTCAAGCTCGGCCTCGCCACGCTCGATCGCGTCCGCGCCACCGTGGGCGCCGCCGCGTGCGGTATGGCGTCGCGCGCGCTCGCCGAGGCGCTGGCGCATGCGAAGTCGCGCCGGCAGTTCGGGAAGCCGCTGGCCGACTTCCAGCTCATTCAAGAGAAGCTGGCTCGCATGGCCACCGATCTGACCGCCGCGCGGCTGCTCGTCTATCGGGCGGCGTGGGAGAAGGATCGCGGCGCGCCGCGCGTCACGCTCGAGGCGGCGATGGCGAAGGCGTTCGCCACCGAAGCGGCGCAGCGAATCGTGGACGACGCGGTCCAGATCCTGGGCGGCCGGGGCGTGCTCGCCGACCATCCCGTGGACCGGCTGTATCGGTCCGTTCGCGCATTACGGATCTACGAAGGGACGACCGAGATCCAGCACCTCATCATCGCGGGGCAGCTCATCAAGTGAAGATCGTCGCGATCGGCGGCGGACCGGCCGCGCTGTACTTTGGGATCCTGATGAAGGAAGCCGATCCCGCTCACGAGATTACGATCCTCGAGCGCAACCGGCTCGACGACACGTTCGGATTCGGCGTGGTCTTCTCCGACGCGACGCAGAACAACCTCGCGGCCGCGGATCCCGAGACGTATGACGCCATGGCGCGCGAGTTTTTCCATTGGGACGACATAAGCATTCACTGCCGCGGCCACGTCATTCGTTCGGGGGGCCACGGATTCAGCGGGCTGTCGCGCCGCAAGCTGCTCGCGAACCTGGGTCAGCGCTGCAAGAAGCTGGGCGTGTGCGTCGAGGTCGGAACCGACGTGAAGGACCCGGAAGTCTACCGGGGCGACGCCGATCTCGTCATCGGCGCGGATGGTTTCAACAGCACCGTGCGCCAGCGCTACGCCGACCACCTTCATCCCAGTACGGATGAACGGCCGAACCGCTTCGTCTGGCTCGGCACGACGCGTCCCTTCCCCGCCTTCACATTCTATTTCAAGCGCGACGCGCACGGATTGTGGCGCGTGCACGCATATCAGTACGAGCCGGGACATTCCACGTTCATCGTCGAAGCGACGGAGGCAACCTGGCGCAGCTCCGGGCTCGATCGGGCGACCGAAGACGACACCGTCGCCTTCTGCGAAGCGCTCTTCAGGGAAGAGCTCCAGGGCCACCGCCTCCTGAAGAACCGCTCACTGTGGCGGAACTTCGTCACGATCAAGAACGGCCGATGGTCGCACGGCAACGTCGTGCTCCTGGGCGACGCCGCGCATACGGCGCATTTCTCGGTGGGTTCTGGTACCAAGCTGGCGATTGAAGACGCGATTGCGTTGGCGGGCGCGCTGCGACGCGAGCATGACATCCCAGCGGCGCTTGCCGCCTATGAAACGGAGCGCCGCCCCGCCGTCGAGAGCCTGCAGCGCGCGGCACAGGTGAGCCTGCAGTGGTTCGAGGACACCGAGCGCTACATGAGTCTCGACCCGCTGCAGTTCGCGTTCAACCTGCTCACCCGCAGCCTCCGCATCACGCACGACAACCTCAAAGTGCGCGATCCCAAGTTTGTGGAGAGCATCGACGAGTGGTATGCAAAGGAAGCGGAGAAGCAGTCGCACGTACCACGCACGACGCACGACGCACGGCCTCCTATGTTCACTCCATTCCGGCTACGCGACCTAGTCTTGAGCAATCGGGTAGTGGTGAGTCCGATGTGCCAGTACGTCGCCGAGGACGGTACACCGAACGAATGGCACCTGGTGCACCTCGGCAGCCGCGCGATCGGCGGCGCGGGGTTGGTCTTCACCGAGATGACCGACGTGTCGCGCGCCGGGCGGATTTCCCCGGGATGCACCGGGATGTACAAGCCGGAGCATGTCGCGGCGTGGAAGCGGATCGTCGACTTCGTGCACGTGAACAGCAGCGCCAAGCTCGCGATGCAGCTGGGCCACGCCGGACGCAAAGCCTCGACGCAGCGGATGTGGGAGGGAATGGATGAGCCGCTGCCCGACGGCAATTGGCCGATCATCTCGGCGTCGCCCCTGCCCTACTTTCCCTACAGTCAGGTGCCGAAGGAGATGACGCGGGCCGACATGGACGAGGTGAAGTACGACTTCGTGCGTGCGGCCCAGATGTCGAATGACGCGGGGTTCGATCTCCTGGAGCTCCATTTCGCCCACGGGTATTTGCTCGCGAGCTTCATCTCGCCGCTGACGAACAAGCGCACCGACGCCTACGGCGGCGCGCTCGAGAACCGGATGCGGTTTCCGCTCGAGGTGTTCGACGCCGTGCGCGGCGCGTGGCCCGATTACAAGCCGATGTCGGTGCGCATTTCGGCGGTCGACTGGGCACCTGGGGGGATGGAGCCGGCCGATTCGGTCGAGGTGGCGCGGCTGCTGAAGGCGCATTCCTGCGACATCACGGACATCTCCGCCGGCCAGACCGTGGCCGACGCGAAGCCGCAGTATGGCCGCCAATTTCAGACGCCCTTTGCCGACCGGATTCGCCACGAGGTGGGGATCGCGACGATGGCCGTCGGCAACATTTCGTCGTATCAGGACGTGAACACGATTCTCGCGGCGGGCCGCGCAGATCTATGCGTCCTGGCGCGGGCGCACCTGTGGGACCCGTACTGGACACGTCACGCAGCCTACGAACAAGGCTATCCACTTCCCTGGCCCGATCCCTACGCGACGCTCAACCGCTACAAGCCGAGACCATGACCGTCACCTACTCGAGCTACCTGAAACTCGAAGAACTCCTGGCCCTCCAGCAGCCCCGACCCGGTGAGTTGGAACACGACGAGACCCTCTTCGTCATCATCCATCAGATCTACGAGCTGTGGTTCAAGGAAGTCCTGCACGAGCTCGACTACCTGCAGAAACTGCTGCGCTCGAACGACACGCCGCTGGCCGGCGCCACGCTCAAGCGCATTCTGACGATTCTCAAGACGCTGGTCGCGCAGATCGACGTGCTGGAGACGATCACGCCGCTCAACTTTCTGGCGTTCCGCGACCGGCTGGAGTCGGGCAGCGGCTTTCAGTCGCATCAGTTTCGCGAGATCGAGTTCATGCTGGGCAAAAAGGGGCAGCCGTCGTTCGAGCGCTATCCGGAGGGCAGCGAGAACCGCAAGCGGGTCGAGCGGCGGTTCAGCCAGCCGACCCTGTGGGATGCATTCCTCGACTACCTGAGGGCCAACGGATACCGAGTCCCGAAGCCCTTGCTACAAAGAGATTACAGCAAGGCCTACGAGCCGTCACCCGAAGTACAGCGGATTCTCGTGGACGTCTACAAGACGAATCCGGCCGTCGCACAGATCGCCGAGCGGCTCGTCGATCTCGATGAGGGGTTCATGGAGTGGCGGTACCGGCACGTGAAGATGGTGCAGCGCACGATTGGAACGAAGCAAGGAACCGGCGGCTCCGCCGGCGCCGAATACCTAATGACAACGTTGAACCAGCCCGCCTTCCCCGATCTCTGGGCGATTCGCTCCGAGCTGTGATCAATCCGGAAGAGCTGGCGAAACACTACACGCGGTTCAGAGTCACCGAGCGAGTCCTACTGACCGGTCATTCACATCAGGCCTGGCCGGACGTCGCGTTCGAAGCGCAGCAACAAGCCTGGCTGGATACCGCGGAGTTGGTCGACGATGTGTGGGACAGGGCATTCGAGAAGGCCAATGAAGTCCGCCGGGGGTTCGCCCGCCTGCTCGACGATTCGCCCGATCGCATCGCGCTCGCCCCGAACACGCACGAGCTCGTCGTCCGGTTCCTCTCTGCCCTTCCATTAAAGAAGCGACCCAAGCTCATCACGACCGACGGTGAGTTTCACACGATTCGCCGCCAGCTCGATCGGCTGGCCGAGGAGGGCATCGAGGTTGTGAAGGTCGCGTCCGAGCCGGCGGCGACGTTGGCGGAGCGGCTGGCACAGCGCGTCGATGATCGCACCGCGGCGGTGCTGGTATCGGCCGTGCTGTACACGACCGCGCTCATCGTCCCCGATCTCAGAGCCACCCTCGAGGCGTGCGAGTGGAGCGGCGCGGAGCTGCTGGTCGATGCCTACCACGCCCTGAATGCGATTCCGTTTTCGCTGAAGGTCGAGGGCCTGGAGGGCGCTTACGTCGTCGGCGGTGGGTACAAGTACTGCCAGCTTGGGCCGGGCAATGCGTTCCTGCGATTCCCCGCCGACACCACGCTCCGGCCGGTCGTGACCGGCTGGTTCAGCGAGTTCACCGATCTGAGCAAGGCGCCGAGTGGGCACGTGGAGTATGGGCCCGGGCCGGCGCGGTTTGCGGGAGCCACGTACGACTTCACGAGTCATTATCGCGGAGCGGCGGTTTTCAAGTTCTTTGAAGCGCAGAATCTCACCGTGGAACGGCTGCGCGAGCTGAGCCAGCAGCAGATCGCGCTTCTGGTCCGGGGACTCGAGCCCGCGCCCGATGGAGCGGTAGCGGCGCTGGGCGGGTTTATGTCGTTTAGCGCGCCCCCGGCCGCCCAACTCCAGGAGACGTTGCGCCGGCAGCATATCTGGGTTGATCATCGAGGCGACCGCCTCAGGCTCGGGCCCGCACCGTACGTCACAGAGCGCCAGTTGCGGGCCGCGATTGACGCCGTGCGAACGGCTGCAGCGCGACGGGGCTGATATATATTGCTCGCCTAGCCACTCCACGATGAGGACGGCGACATGATTTTCCGAAAGTTCGTCACCGTAATTCGGGCGTTCTTCAACAGCATCGCCAACGCCCTCTGGGAGCGCGATCCCATCGCGATCATGCGGCTCGAATACGACCGCTCTGTGGAACAGCTCCAGGAGGGCCGCAAGGGCCTCGAGCTGTACCGGGGGCTCGTCGAGCGCGTCGTGCGACAGACGACGATGGGCAAGTCCCAGGTCGAGAAGATGAAGGCGGAAGTGAAGGCCTACCTCAAGGCCGGAGACCGCGAGACCGCCGGCAAGTTCGCACTCCAGCTCCAGAAGGCCGAAGCGGACCTCGCGCAGAATCAGGAACAGCTGAAGATGCACGAGGAGGCGTACGAGAATAACCTCAAGAAAATCCAGTACGCGAACAAACAGCTCGCCGAGGTGCGCGAGAAGATCGAGCGCTACAACGCCGACCTGAAGATGACGGCGGCGGAGGCGGAGATCGCGCGGATTGCCGGCGATCTCGACTTCGACGTCACGACCGACTTCGGGCAGATCGAGCAGATCATCCAGCAGAAGATCGACACCAATCGCGGCAAGGTGCGCGTCGCGGCGGATCTCTCCTCGCGGGGCGTCGCCGACATCAAAGCCAAAGAGCGTATGGAATCGCAGCTCGCCGAGGATGTGTTACAGCAATACGAAGTGGAGCTCGGTCTCAAATCTCCCGAGACGACACCGGTGGTCGAGTCTAACAAGAACCTGGGTCCTGCAACCGACAAGAACACCTGACGGAGCGCACCTCCATGGCGAACGGAAAACCGAGAGCCGCATTCTACGTCGTCCTGCTGCTGGTGGTGGCCGGGTTGGTGTACTTGGGCCTGCACCGTTTCGGCGGCAAGGAAGGTGGGATCGGATCCATCTTCCATCCGTCGGACGCGGCGAAGGCCGGGCTCGAAGCGAGCGATACGAGCACCGTCACGACGGCCAAGGAGTACACGTACGTTCCCGCGCAGCGTCTGCCGCCCGTTCGCGGGATTTCGAACTACAAGCCGCTCGCGAACCGCACGGTGCGCATGGCGCTCAACGTGTGGGCCGGCTGGGCGCCGGTCATCTACGCGAACGGCGGCTTCAAGGCGGGCAAGGTGTGGCACACGCCGGGCGGCCAGGACTTCAAGGTGGATTTGGTCCTGATCGACGACCCCGTCGCGATGCGCGACGCGTATGCCGCCGGCAACATCCACATCGGCTGGGCGACCCTGGACATGATCCCGCTGTTCGTGGAGCAGCTGCGCCGCGACTCGCGCACCATGCCGCGCGTATTCCAGCAGATCGATTACTCCAACGGCGGCGACGGCATCGTCGCGCGTGACGCGATTCGCTCGATCGGGGATCTGCGGGGCAAGACGATCGTGTTGGCCCAGAACTCCCCGTCCCACTACTTCCTGCTGAACTCCCTGATCGACGCCGGGCTGCAGCCGGGCGACGTCGAGCTGAAATTCACCCAGGATGCCTTCCAGGCAGCGGCGGCGTTTAATGCCGATAAATCCATCGCCGCTGCAGTGAGCTGGTCGCCCGACATTTACAACCTGTCGAAGGTGCGCGGGAATCGGCTGCTGGTCTCGACGCAAACGGCGAACAAACTCATCGCCGACGTCTGGTTCGCCCGCGCCGACTTCGCCAAGGATCATCCCGACATCATCGAGGGTATGGTCCGCGGCATCTTCGATGCGATGGAAGCGTTGAAGAATCAACCGGCGAAGCAGGAAGTCGCACAGCTCATGGCGACCGGGTACTCGATTCCCGCCACCGACGCGATGTCGATGCTGGGCGACGCGCACTCGACCAACTGGGCGGAGAACCGGGAATTCTTCATCAATCAGAACAACCCGTCGAACTTCGAGCGCACCTGGAACACCTCGTATTTCCTCTACCGCCGCATCGGGATGGTGTCGAACCCGGTCCCCTTCGACCAGGTGATGGACTTCACGGTCGTGAAGAAGCTCGGCGCCGACCCCCGCTACGCGAATCAACGCAACGAGTATCAGGTGCAGTTCGTGCCGACGACGGCGACCAGCGTGCAGGCCGAGAACACCGAAATCCTCACCAAGACGGTCGTGATTCACTTCTTTCCGAATTCGTGGGATCTGCACATGAAGGTGGTGTCGCAAGTCAACGGGCAGAACCGCGAGCAGCCGTACGACCCGAATGTGGATTTCGTCGTCGACGAGATCGGGCGCCTCGCCGGCCAGTACGGCGCCGCCCGCATCATCATCGAAGGGCACACCGACGGGTCGATGAAAGGACAGATCGATCCGGCGGCGGTGAAGGAGTTGTCGCTGCAACGCGCCAACGCGGTGAAGGAGGCCGTGCTGCGCAAATTCCGCACGCTGCAACCGAACCAGTTCCTGGCGAGCGGCATGGGCTGGGACCGGCCCTCCGACCCGACGGACCCGATGAACAACGCCAAGAACCGCCGCGTCGAAGTGAAGGTGTATCCGCTGGAGGCGACGCACTGACGGCACGGCCCCCGTTGTTCACGCTGCGGGTGGCTCCCCGCCCCGGCGTGGCGCGGCTCCTGGGGCTCGGTGCCATCGCGCTCTGCCTGGTGCTGTGGTGGATCTTCACGGCGGGCGCGACGCCCGAGACCCGGATGATCTCGCCGGTCGTCCTGCCATCGCCGGGCGAGGTGCTGCGCAGCTTACCCAGTCTGTTGACGGAACGCGCGCTGCTCGACAGCGTCGCGGCCACGCTGCGCCGTGTGCTCACAGGCTTCGCACTCGCCATTCTGGTCGGCGTCCCGTTCGGCATTCTGGCGGGCTCCTATCGTGCCTTCGATGCCGCTCTGGCGCCCATCGCGTTGTTCGGCCGCAACATTCCGGTCGCCGCGTTGATCCCGCTCACGATTCTCTGGTTCGGCATCGAAGAGACACAGAAGACGATGTTCATCTTCCTGGCGACGGTGCCGTTCGTGTTTTCGGGGACGGTGGAAGCGGTGCTCGGCGTGCACGACCGCTACGTCGAGACCGCCCAAACGCTGGGCGCCAACCAGCGCCAGGTCGTGAGCAAGGTGCTCATCGCTCTGGCACTGCCGAGCATCTACAACAATCTCCGCAACCTGTTTGGCCTCGCCTTCGGCTACATCATGCTGGCGGAGTTGATCAACGCGAAATACGGGCTCGGCTACCTGCTCAGCACGAGCCAGCGCCGCGGTCTGACCGAGCACATCATCTTGATCCTGATGATCATCGGGCTACTGGCCTTCGCGATCGATCGCCTGCTGTTGTGGTTCCAGAGCCAGCTGTTCCCCTATCTGCAGCGATCGGAGTAGTGTGAGCGCGCTGGCTGAGCCGCGACCCGCACTCCCGATACGGCCCCCGATCGTCGAGTTCGAGGGCGTTTCGAAGACGTACGATGACGGGTTTACGGCGATCAAGAATATCACATTCCGCGTGGACGATTTGCCGGGGAAAGGCGAGTTCATCACGATCCTCGGACCTTCGGGGTGCGGGAAATCCACGATCCTGCGCCTCATCGCGGGACTGCGGCCGCAGTTCCCGGCGACGACCGGACGTGTCCTGGTGGCCAGTAAGCCGGTGACCGGACCGGGTGCAGATCGAGGTATGGTATTCCAGGACTACACCGCATTCGAGAACCGGACGGTCGAGGAAAACGTCAGTTTTGGCCTCGAGTGCCGCGGAGTTCCGAGACGGGTGCGGCGCGAGCAGGCGCTCGAATGGATCAGCAAGGTCGGCCTGGATCCCACGCGTGACGCGCAGAAGTACCCGTCGCAATTGTCAGGGGGGATGCGGCAACGCGTCGCGATCGCGCGCACGTTGATCCTGCGACCCAGGATTATTTTGATGGACGAGCCATTCGGCGCCCTGGATCCGACCACCAGGATGCGCATGCAGGATCTGCTGGTCCACCTCTGGCGGGATCTCCAGGCGACGGTGTTTTTCGTGACGCACTCGATCGAGGAAGCCGTGTACCTCGGCGATCGCACATACGTGATCTGTTCCGCGCCCGGCACGATCCTGCACGAGGTGCAGGTCCCGCCACCCGATCGCCCTGCGGCCCAGATGCAGAAAGAGCCGGAGTTTCTGAAGGTCGTCTTCGAGCTGCGGGACATGATCGAGAAGCTGCAGCCCTCGACCCGCGCGGGTGACTGATGGGCATCGCGCACTATCTGCGGAAGGCGTTCACGTCGCCCTGGAACCTGCTGATTTTCTTCGGCAGCGGCGTCGCCGCGGTGCTCTCCCCCTGGCCAGACGTCTTGCTGCCGTTGATCGGCGCGGGTGAAGCCCTGTACCTCGGCGCCCTGGTCTCGCTGCCGCGGTACCGCGAGGCGATCGACGCGCAGGAGGCCAACCAGACGCGCGGGCACGCGGCGGCGGTGAACATCTACCAGCTGGTGGTCAGCCTCGGCACCGACGCGCAGCAGCGCTTCAACGCGCTGAAGCGGCGCTGCCTCGAGATGCGCTCCATCGCGAGTGCCACCCGGCCCACCAGCGTCGACGGGACCACCGATGCCTGGACGCCTGCGCTCGATCGTCTGCTGTTTGGCTTCCTGCGCCTCCTCGGCCAACAAAACAGCCTGTTGCGCTTCCTCCGCTCGACCACGACCGCCGAGCTGACCAAACGGCTCGACGAGCTCAAGAAGCGACTCGCCGACGCCAAGACGGGCGGCGATGACCGCATGATCCGGTCCCTCGAGGAAAGCACGGCGATCGCGGAGCAGCGCCTCGACAATTATGGAAAGGCGGTGAAGAACGCCGACTTCGCCGCGGCGGAGCTCGATCGCGTGGAGGCAAAGATCCAGGCCCTGATCGAAATGGCGGCCAACCGGCAGGATCCGGATCTGCTCAGCAGTCAGGTGGACGCCGCCGCGGCGAGCATGGATCACACCGAGGCCACGCTCAATCAGCTCCAGCAGATCACGCCGCTCGCGGACGACATGGATCAGGCGCCGGCCATCCTGGATGATGCGGGCAAACCGCCCGTCCGGGACCGTGGCTGAGACCCCGGTGCTGCCGGCCTGGGCGCCGCCCTGGGCGTCGCAGCTCGCCGAACTGTGCTTCTCGGGCACGACTTCGGTGTTTCTGCTGCACGGCAACACGAACGACCTCGCGCCCCGCGGGGACTCGTCCGACGACGGGTACGGCACGATCGCGGACCTGCTGGCCGAGCAGCTGTTCGGGAAGTGGGATCTGCTGCTCCACTACGACCTGGGACGCGGATTGCGTGCGTTCGCGGGGCGCAATGAGAAGCGGCTGCAGAAGATGATTGCGACCGCCAACGACAAGATCGCCGACCTCAGCACCGTCAAGAACGACCCCGGGGTGGTCCTGGCGCTGATCGATCGATTCGTCCGGAACAACATCGTCGCGGCGGCCGACCGCCAGCTGAGCTTCGCCGTCCTCATCGATCAGGCCTCGTTTCTGTTTCCCTCCGGTGAGCCGGGGCGCACGAGCTTCGCCGCCGCGGCGATGCTGGTCACGCTGCTGAACTGGGCCAAGAGCCCGCACGTCAAAAAGATGCCGATGGCGTTCGTGCTGATGGACGAGCGGCGCGCCGATCTGAGCGAGCGGGTGACGGGAAGCCCGCATGTCGCCGCGATCGAGCTGCCGCTGCCGTCCGCGGACGAGCGCGAGCGCTTCATCCGGGCGACCATGGTGGGCGGCGCGCGTGAACTGGCCGCATTCTCCGACTTCGATGCCCCTACGCTCGCGCGCTTGACGGCGGGAATCTCGCTGACCGATCTCGCGGTCCTGGTCAAGGTTGCGGCGGAAACGGGCCGGCGCCTCGATGCGAAGGCGTTTCAGGACCTCAAGAAGCGACTCATCGAGAAACAGGCGCAGGGGTTGCTCGAGTTCATCGAGCCCAAGTGGACCCTCGACACCATCATCGGTCACGAGGCCGCCAAGAGCCGGCTGCGCCAGGACGCCGAGCTCTTGCGCAAAGGGCGCCTCGCCAGTCTGCCGATGGGGTATCTGCTGTGCGGGCCGGTGGGCACCGGCAAGACGTTCCTCGCGCAGTGCACCGCGGGCGAGATTGGCATCCCGTGCGTGATCCTCAAGAACTTTCGCTCCAAGTACGTGGGGGAGACGGAGGGCAACCTCGAGCGCGTGCTCTCCGTCCTGCGGGCGATGGGGCCGGTGATGGTCGTGATCGACGAGGCCGACGCGGCGCTGGGGAGCCGCGAGGCAGAAGGCGATTCCGGCACATCGAGTCGCGTGTTCGGCATGATCGCGGCGCAGATGGGCGACACGCGCTACCGCGGCGCGATCCTCTGGATGCTCCTCACCGCGCGTCCCGACCTGATCCCGATCGACCTGAAGCGCCAGGGTCGAGCCGAGGTGCACATCCCGCTGTTCTATCCGACGGAGGACAAGGAGATTCGCCAGATGTTTCTCACGCTGGCGAAGAAGCTGCAGGGACAACTGGCTGCCGAGGATATCCCGGCGGTGCCGCACATCGGCGAGCTGTCGGGCGCGGATGTCGAGGGCCTGGTGGGACGGGCGCTGCGCGTATCGCTGCTGGCGGGCAGTGAAACGATCACCCGCGCCGCCCTCACGGAAGTGTTCGCGGAGTTCTTGCCGTCAACTCAGGGGATCGAGAAGGAGCTGCAGGAGCTGGCGGCGATCCTGGAGTGCACGGACCGGCAGTTTTTGCCTGCGGCCCTTGCAAAACAGATGGACAGTGAGGGGCGGGCACGGATGCAGCAGCGGTTTTTGGAGCTCAGGCGGCTGGTGGAATTGAGTTAAGCTCGCTTAGCTGCAAAAAACTCCCTGATCATCTCGGCACACGCCTCTGCCTCTACGCCGCTTTGCACATCTACGCGATGATTCAGGCGCGGATGCCGCACAATATCCCCGACCGATCCGCACATCCCCGCCTTCTCGTCGTACGCTCCAAACACCAGCGTCTTGACCTTCGCCAGCACGATCGCCCCGGCGCACTGCGCACACGGCTCGACGGTGACGTACAGCGTGCAGTCGGTGAGACGGTCCGTCTGTAACGCCTCGAGCGCCCGCTCGATAACGAGAAACTCGGCATGATATGTAGGGTTTTTGCGGGCGACGGTTTCGTTGTGTGCCCCAGCGACGATCTCATCGCCGCACATCACGACCGCGCCGATCGGAACCTCGTCTTTGGATGCAGCGAGCCGCGCTTGGTCAAGCGCAGCCTCCATCCCCTTTCCCCCTTCCCCTTTCCCCGCTTTATGCACGCACCGGCTCGCGCTTCGCGCCTTCCGCCGGAATCCGCTCGAATGCGAGCGCATTGCCGTCTTTCGACCGATCCACGACGATCTTGTCGCCCTCGCTGTACTTCCCTTCCAGGACCTGGAGCGCCAGCGGGTTCTGGAGCAGCCGCTGAATCGCCCGCTTCAGGGGCCGAGCACCGTACACTGGATCGTAGCCCTCGGCGACGATGAGCTTCTTAGCCGCCGGCGTGATTTCGATCGTGAGCTTGCGATCGGCCAGCTGCTTCTCGACGCGCTTGATCTGGATGTCGACGATCTGCTCGATGTCTTCGTGCGTCAGCGGCCGGAAGGTGATGATGTCGTCCACGCGATTCAAAAACTCCGGCTTGAACGCCTGGCGCAGCATCTCCATCACCTTGGTCTCGGCCTGCTCCCACGCGACCTGCCCCGTGCCCGCCTCGATCAGGTACTGCGACCCGACGTTCGACGTCATGATCAACACGGTGTTGCGGAAATCCACCGTCCGGCCCTGCGAATCGGTGAGACGACCGTCGTCGAGAATCTGCAGCAGAATGTTGAACACATCCGGATGCGCCTTCTCGATCTCGTCGAACAGGATGACCGAGTACGGCCGGCGCCGGATCGCTTCCGTCAGCTGGCCACCCTCTTCGTAGCCGACGTATCCCGGTGGCGCGCCGATCAACCGCGCGACAGCGTGCCTCTCCATGTACTCAGACATGTCGATCCGCACGAGCGCCCGCTCGTCATCGAACAGGAACTCGGCCAGCGCTTTCGCGGTCTCGGTTTTTCCAACGCCGGTCGGCCCGAGGAAAATGAATGAACCGGTCGGACGGTGCGGGTCCTGGAGTCCCGCGCGCGCGCGCCGCACCGCGTTCGCCACGGCCGCCAGCGCCTCCTTCTGCCCGATGACGCGCCTGCCGAGCTCCTCCTCGAGCTTGACCAGCCGCTCCTTCTCCGACTCGAGCATCTTCGTGACGGGAATGCCGGTCCACTTGGCAACGATCTCCGCGATGTCTTCCGCGTCCACCTCTTCCTTCAAGTACTTCCCTTTCTTCTGGATCTCGACGAGCCGCTTCTCGAGCTGCTGAATCTCCTTCTCGATCGCCGGAATCCGCCCATAGCTGATCTCCGCCGATTTCTGGAGATCGCCGCGCCGCGTCGCCTGCTCCGCTTCCGTGCGCAGCTGCTCCATTTCGGCCTTCTTCGCCTGGATCTTCTGGATCGCGTCCTTCTCCGCCTGCCACTGCGCCTTCATGGCGTTCGACCTCTCGCGCAGCTCCGCCAGCTCCTGCTCGATCTTGGTGCGGCGTTCTTTGGCGGTCTTGTCCTTCTCCTTCGCCAGCGCCTGACGCTCGATCTCGAGCTGCACGATCTTGCGCTCGACTTCGTCGATCTCCTGCGGCAGCGAATCGATGGCGATACGCAGCCGCGCCGCCGCCTCGTCTATGAGATCGATCGCCTTGTCGGGCAGGAACCGGTCGGTGATGTAGCGGTGCGACAGCGTCGCCGCCGCGACGATTGCGTTGTCGGTGATCCGGATGCCGTGGTGGACTTCGTAGCGCTCCTTCAAGCCGCGCAGAATCGCGATCGTGTCCTCGACCGAGGGCTCGCCCACGAAGACAGGCTGGAAACGCCGCTCGAGCGCCGGGTCCTTCTCGATGTGCTTGCGGTACTCATCTAGCGTAGTGGCGCCGACGAGGTGCAGCTCGCCGCGCGCCAGCGCGGGCTTCAGCATGTTGGACGCGTCCATAGACCCTTCGGCCTTCCCCGCGCCGACGAGCGTGTGCAGCTCATCGATGAACACGATGTACTGTCCTTCGGCCGCGGTGATCTCCTTGAGGACCGCCTTGAGCCGCTCCTCGAATTCGCCGCGGAACTTGGTGCCCGCGACGAGCGCGCCGATGTCGAGCGCGACGAGATGCTTGTTCTTGAGCGAATCGGGCACGTCGCCGTTCACGATGCGCTGCGCCAACCCTTCCACGATCGCCGTCTTGCCGACGCCGGGCTCACCGATCAGTACGGGATTGTTCTTGGTGCGGCGCGACAGCACCTGCATGACGCGCCGGATCTCCTCGTCGCGGCCGATGACCGGATCGAGCTTGGCCTTGCGCGCGAGCTCCGTGAGATCGCGGGTGAAGCGTTGCAGCGCCTGATACTTGTTCTCCGGCTCCTGATCCGTCACCCGATGGGCGCCGCGCACGCCTTCGAGGGCCGCGAGCAGGTCTTTGCGGCTGACGCCGGCCGCCGACAGCAGCTGCCGCGCCGTCGTGTTCTTCTCCTCGGCGAGCGCCAGGAGCAGATGCTCGGTCGAGACGTAGGCATCGCCGAGCGATTTCGATTCCTCGTCGGCGCGATCCAAGACGCGCGACAGCTCCCGGGAAATCGTCGGATCAGCGCCGCCCGACTGCTTGGGAAAGCGCTCGATCTCGCGCTCCGTCTCGGCCTGGAGCTGCGTGACGTTGAGCCCCGCCTTCTGCAGCAGCGGCATGACGATTCCTTCGTCCTGCTGCAGCAGCGCGACTGCTGAAGCGCCTCGGCGGCCTTAACTGTAAGTCTGTCTGGTTGGATCATGGCGGTCTTTCAAGGCAACGGGTGTGCCGTGAAATAATGCCAAAAAGACAGAGGGGCGGTAGTTACCCCTACCGCCCCTCTACCGCCCCTCGCCGCCCCTACTTCATGATGATCATCTTCTTCGTAAATCGCCTGCCGTCCACAACCAGTTGATAGATGTAGACGCCGGACGCCGCTTCACGGTCGGTCTTCAGAACCTTGCCGTCCCAGTACGCGGTGAACACGCAGGATGATCCCGCGGCGCTGCACGTCAGCTCGAGATTGTCGAGATCCTCGCCCGTGCCCTGAAGAATCGGCACCGCGACGAGCTGCGCGAGCACGTTGTAGATCTTGAGCGATACCCTGGGCCGATGACCGTTGGCAAACAGATCGCCGTTCAACGTGAACGGGATCGTGGTCGCCGGATTGAACGGGTTCGGATAATTCTGCTTCAGCTCCACCAGCGGAGGAGGGGTCGCCTGCCCGAACACTCCGTGTACCCCTGAAAGAAGGCCCCCTCCGAGCCCCCCGACCAGCACTGCCCAGCTATACAGCTTCATCCCCGACTCCTCTGCGAACGGAAAAGATGCGTTGGACCGCTCTCCTTGTTGGTACAGGGCGCAAGAGTTGATACTGCCTAGCAAAAACTAGGAAGCGCTGTCTCACTGTCAAGCACGTAAAACCCTGGTATCTCCCTTCCGGCTTGTAATCCCGCGCCGGTCCGCCCACTCGAGCAGCGGTATCAAGTACTTGCGGGTCAGGCCCAGACGGTCCCGAAATTGCGCAGGCGTCGCGGCGCCCAGCTCGCGCAGCGTTTCTTCGACAGCTCGACGGAACTCTTCCAGCGCCGGTTTCAGCGCATAGCGCTCCTGATCGACGCGCTCGACCGATCCTTCGCGCGCGAGATGCGCGAGCAGCGCCGGAACGGTCGGGTCCGAGAACTCACGTTGCAGCTCCGCAACAGTCGGAAGCTGCCACCGCGCTTCTGCCAGCCGCTGCGCCAGCCGCCCGCCCGCATCTCCCGCCCGCGCACGCAGGGCAGCCTGCCAGCCTGGCTTCCGCACCACCGCGCCACCCTCGGCCAGCTCCCACGCCTGCTTCTTCACGCCGTGCTCGAGCAGCAAGTCGAGCACCGGTGCGGGAGCATCGACCCCGGCCCGCAGCGCCTGCAGCGACAGGCCGGCGTCGAGCGGGTGCTGGTCGTGGTGGGCGGCCACCACCGCGGCCAGCCTGTCCACCTCTCCGGCGATCGCCCGCCGCGCTACCAACACATCGCCTACCGAGAGGATGCCTTTCCCCGCGTCCGCGATTGTGGTGGGCACGTCAGAAGGAAGGACGCCGACCCGAACAGCGATGTCACCGGTGCGCAGACCAGCAAGCCCCGCTTCCTCCACGAAGCGCGCCAGCCGTTCGGGAGGTAGCTGACCTGTCGCGAGACCGCGCTCCGACACGCGGGGCCGCTTAGGTGGGTAGGGATCGAGCACCACCCCACCACCGATGGTCGTGACGGGAGAAAAGCTGCGGATGACAAAGCGATCGCCGCCGCGAGCAACGAGCGGCCGTTCGAGCAGCAGCCGAGCGACGCTGGTTTCGCCCGGGGCGATGGCGCGGACCTGCGCGACGCGTCCCAGGACTTCGGCCGTTCCCAGGTGAACCCGAATGCGGGTACGAACCGCGAGCGGCTTCTTGGCCGTGGCGAGCAGCTCGAGAGAGACGTCCAGAGTACTCGTAGACGCCCACCCGGTGCCGGTTACGGCGACATGACCGCGATCGATTTCTTCTCTGGCGACGCCCACGAGCGCGAGCGCCGTGCGCCGGCCGGGGCCCGCGTGATCCGCGTCCTGGCTGTGCACCTGGATCGACCGCACGCGCACGTCGCGGTCGAGCGGCAGCAAGCGCACGCTCGTGCCGGGCGCGACCGTCCCGCTCCACGTAGATCCGGTCACGACTGTCCCCGCCCCGGCCAGCGCGAAAACACGATCGATCGGCAGTCGAAACAGATCGTCGGAGGATCGGTCGGGAAGATCCTCCACAACCTCCACCAACGCTTTTTTCAGATCCTCTAGACCCTCCGCCTTGAGCGCACTGACAGCGATCGGGCTGCGCCACCGCAGCCTGCTGCGCGAAAGGCGTTCGGCGACCTCGGTGCGGACCAGCGCCAGCCATTCGTCATCCACGAGATCGCGTTTGGTGAGGACGGGGATGCCGCGCCGCACCCCGAGCAGCTCGACGATGGCGAGATGCTCCTCGGTTTGCGGCATGATGCCTTCGTCGGCGGCGATGATGAGCAGCGCGACGTCGATCCCGGTCGCGCCGGCGAGCATGTTCTTGACGAATGCTTCGTGACCGGGAACGTCCACAACGCTCGCCTGGATACCGCCGGGAAGCGGAAGGGGCGCGAAGCCGAGATCGATCGTGATGCCGCGGCGCTTCTCTTCTTCCCAGCGATCGGTATCGACGCCGGTGAGCGCCTTGACGAGCGCCGTCTTGCCGTGGTCGATATGTCCCGCGGTACCGACTACAAACCGAGTGGGACCCACGCGCGGCGCTCCCAGATGTCGATGGCGCTCGACTTCGGCTCCTTGCCGTTTCGTCCAGTCTCATCGAGGTGATGACGGATAAAGCGAGCGACCAGCCGGCGGTGGGCCGCGGCGTGCGCCGCATCGAGCGTGGGGAGTGACGCTTGCTCGTCGTTCAAGGCCAGGAGATCGCGGTAGGCCTGCGGTGGCAGCTTGGTGGGTGGCTGGAGCCCCGCGCAGCCCGCGCACAGCACTCCCCCTTCGGCCGTGCTGAAGGCCACGGTTCCGGAGACAGGATTGCCGTCGCGGACACACGCATCGAGCTGGGGCGCAAAGCCGAGGACTCCGACCAGGAGCCACAGCCAGCGGACGGCCACAGCGTCAGCTTGCCCAGGCTCCGCGTTCACGAGTGCATCCAGACCCAGGATGAACGCCTCGTAGGCCGCCGGCAGCGGGGCCGGCGGCGCCATCTTCAGCATCACTTCAGAGAGCGCGGCGGCGCCGGCAAACCGGCCCAGATCACCCGCGAGATCGCGTCGCAGCTGGACCACATCGAACGCGGCGAGCGTCTGCAGCTCGCGGGTCTCTTTGTGATACAGCTGCGCGACCCCCTCGCTCAGCGTCTCGAGTGCGGCGCCGAAGGGGCTGCGCGGCCGGAGCACCCCCTTTGCGATGGCACTTTGCACCCCGTAATCGCGCGTCGCGAGGCGCACGATCTTGGAGGTCTCGCTGTAACGGTAGGTCCGCAGGACGACCGCGGGTGTCGAAACAAGACTCACGCAGGGAATATAGCCGACGCCAGCATTTCCAGACCGTCCACGACACGTGGGCCCGAGCGGCTGAAGTAGGCCGACGCATCGAGCAGGTGCACCCGGGGGCGCGAGGCCGCGCAGCACATCGTCGTAGCGCTCGGCTTCGCGGCGCGTCTCCGCGAGATTGAAACCGCACGGCATGATCAACAGGATCTCGGGATCGAGCGCGCGCAGCTCCGACCATTCCATCCGGTACGACGGCCGCCCAGCGGTTCCCGCCAACAGATCGCCGCCGGCCGCGGCGATGAGCTCAGGCACCCAGTGACCGGGGACGTACGGCGGATCCAGCCACTCGAGCGCGAGGACGCGGGGCCGCGGTCGATTGGCAACACTCGCGCGCACCGCGCCGATGCGCCGCTCCATGTCGGCAACGCAATCCTCGGATTGCTCCACCGCTCCGGTCGCGCACCCGACGTCGCGAACGCTCGAGAGAATCGCGGCGAGGTCATGGGCATCGAGGGCGAGAACCTTGGTCCCCTCAAACGATGCGAGGACTTGCTTCTCCGGCACCGCGCACACGTCGCAGATCCCCTGCGTGAGTATGAGATCGGGCTCGAGCGCGGTGAGTCCATCGACGTCGATCTCATACACGCTGCCATAATCGTGCAGCGCCGCACGCACTGCCGCATCGATCTCCCCGCTCGACAAGCCTTCGAGAATCGTGCGCGGCCGTGTGAGCCTCGGCCGGTTTGCGATCCTCTCAGGGTAGTCGCAGCTGTGCGAAATCCCGACGAGCCGGTCTTCGAGCCCGAGCGCGCAGACAATTTCCGTCGCGCTGGGCAGCAGCGAGACGATGCGCGAGCTCGAAGCTAGCACTCGGTCATTGTGCAGGGTGGAGCACGATGAACTTTACGTCGTCCTTGGAAACAGCCCGGAGCCATGCGATCAGCTCGTTCACGCTCTCGGGCGGCGCGATACCCTTGTGGCCCGACATGGTGTGCGTGACACGCAGCTCGCGACCGTCCTGTGCGTACGCCGCAGTAAAACTCCCGAACTGACTCGTCTCGGTTACGTTTGGTGGCAGCTCCGCCTTCCAACCGGGCGGCAGGGTCATCCGCAGTTCCGACGAGAGCTCGATTGGACCGACGACGGCGGTGATGTTGATCGGGAAGCGGCGCGGCTTCCGTCGCTCGAGCTGCGACGCGAGACCGGTACCCACCGAGGAGGAGCTCGACACCACGGAGGGCAGCGTGAAGAATCGCGTGCTGCCGCTACTCGAGAGCACCGGGGCGTCGTGCACGGCGACGGTGACGAGTGGCTTGGCCTGGAGATCGCGCCCATCGAACAGCGTCACACTGTCGCCGGTAGCGCCTGCGAACACCCCGTTCGCGAGCGCCTGAGCCAGACGACTCAACTCGTCCTTGTTTAACACGCGGGCGTAGGCACGGCGCAGCCCATACTGCAGCCGCCCGCTCTTCGTCTCGACGTAGCGACCCGTGAAATGACCGTCGGCGCGGAGTTCCCCGACGAGACGAATCTCCGAGCGATTCGCTGATATCGGACTTTCCGGGAGCGTCACTTCCTCGAATTTCCCGTCGTCATGCACGACCAGGGCAAACGAACCTTCCTCGGACGGGGGCAGCTCGCCGTACGGTGTCAGGTCGGACGTCAGATCGAGGTAGATGCGGCCACCTCGCGGCTCCCCGCGATCCACCGCGGCGATCATGTGATTGAACTGCTGCGCTGTCGGCAGCGTCGAGTCCGCGCCGCCGGTCGCGCTCAGGAGTACGGGAAAGGCGGTCAGACCCATTCGGCGCGCCAAGGCGATGAAGAGCGTCGCCTTGTCCTTGCAGTCGCCATAGCGCGTCTCGACGACCTGCGCCGGCAATCGCGGCAGGTACCCGCCGATCCCAAGCGAGAGCGAGACGTAGCGGAAATCCTGTGACACCCAGCGATGCACGGCGCGCAGCGAATCATCCAGCGTACGCGCATCCTTCACGTGCTCGGCCAGCTGCGTCTCGAGCTCCGGATTGAGTGTGTAGCGGCCGGCGGAAAGCCCGGCGTACCAGCTGGCGAGATCGCCCCATGTGATCGGCGCTGCGACCTCGATCCTAACGGAGAGGGTATTGGGCACGGCCGCGAACGGCTCTCCCTCGATCTTCTGCACGTCGTTGGTGGCCCACGTGTAGACGTGCCGGCCGTGCGATACGGCCTCCAGGCGCTTGAAGTGGACGTTCTCTTCCTGGATGCGGGGAGTGAGCGATGCGGGCACATCCATCACCAGGCGCGAGCGCCGCGTGAGCAGGCCCGTCGTCACGCGCCAGCCGCTGTAGAAATCGCGCGGCACGAGCGGCTTCATGCGCTCGACCGTGTAACTCCAGTCGACCAGCGTCCCCGGGGCGACGCCGCTCAGCGTGACCCGACGGACTTTCTGATCGGAGTACACCGGCGCCTCGAATGCCACGGGCGCGAGCGACTCCTGCTCGTGCGCGGGCTTCTCGCTGATGACTTCGCCGTCCGGCTTCAGCACACGGATCCAGTTTACCGTGAGCCGCTCGGAGCCGCCCGAGTAGGAGAAACTCTGCTCACCCCAGGCCTGCGCGCCGTCCTGATTCAGAATCTGAATGACTTGCCGGTAGGTGCGGCTGCTCCGGCCGTCGGCCTCGAAGCGCAACACGCCATCGTCGAGCAGGTAGATGTAATCGTCGTCGGCGTAGTCCGCGGGATTCACCGACAGCTTGTAGATCGTGTCGTTCCGGACCGACGGATCGCCCCCTGGGGTAATGCGGGGGGCCTGTGAAAGCGCTGGACGCGCGAGAAGAGCGAGTAGCGCGGCAAGAGCGAAACGGCGCATCGGACACCCTCCAACGACTGGTCGAAGCTCGAAAACTAATTCAGCGTCACTCCTACCCCAAGGAGCAGGGTGCGGCCCCGCGGACGAAAGCCCGGAATCTCCTGCGCCTGATCGTTGAAGAGGTTTTCAGCACTTCCTGAGAGCAAGACGCGATGCAGCGTGTACTCGGCGGCGAGATTCACGCGGGTGTAGGAATCTCGCGACACCCGCCGCTGCCCCGCCGGACGACTAAAATCGAGATCGTCGCGCTTCCCCACCCAACGGGCTCCCAGGGTCACGCGGATCTGCGTACCCATCGTGGCGACGAGCTGCGGGGCGATCGTGTGCACGGGCCTGCGAATAAGCGGCTTGCCTGGCACGAACAAACCGTCGGGATCGCTCGCCGAGCCCGACAGTTGGACGCGGGTATGGAGGTACGTGTATTTCACGGAGAGCGCCACGCGGGTCGTCACCTTCTGGTCGAGACTGGCTTCGACCCCGTCGGCGATCGCGGCGCCCACATTGAAATAGTTGACGGAATCGGGTCCGACCGGCGTCGAGGAGTATTCGATCAAGTCGCGGAATCGCTGGTTGAAGTACGTCACCGCGACGGCGCCCCGCTCGACGCCCACCTCCCAGCTCAGCGAGCGCTCGGGCTTGAGATGCGGATTTCCCACCACAAAGCCGCGCGCGAAGTTCTCGAAGAAGGTGGGCTCCTTGAACCCCGTCCCCACCGAGACGCGCACCCGAGCCAGGTCCAACCGGTAGGCTACGCCGCCCCGGTAAGTGGCGTGTGTGCCGAATTGCGAGTTATCGTCGACTCGGGAACCGACCGTCATGGCCGCTCGTCCCGCTGGGACGACCGCCTGCGTGAAGTAGCCGGTGTTGTTGCGTTGGACATCAATCGAGTCGGGGAACGGCCCGAACGCAGCGGAGGTGAACTGGCTCCTGCCGTGCTGCCGCTCATCCTCGTACTCGATGCCGCCCGTCACGGACGCTCCACCATGGGCACGCCAATTGACCATCGCGCTCGTCATCGCCCGGCGCACGTAATCGCGGCTCCAGTAAGCGTCCTGGCCCGGTGAGTCCGGATCGTCGGTGTAAGACAGACGCGCTTCCTTTACTCCGGCTGTGACGCGCGCCTCGAGGTGCCGCCCCAGCACCCGCCCCGCAGTCAGACTAAGCAGCGGACCACGCTCGGCGGCGCGCTGATTCGAGTCCACCGGCGCGCCGGTGCCGTCTGTCGGGAAATGGTAGAGGTCGTCGCCGTAGCGATACGTCAGGCTCGCGTCGGTGCGCGCATCCGGTGCCACCCGCAGTCCCGCGGTGACCACGCTGTTGCGGTACTGGTTGTTGTACGGATACAGGCCGTCGGAGGAGAATCGGGACACCCGCGCGGAGTAGCCGACCGTTCTGGTGCCGCCCGCAATATCGACCGCACTTTCGGTGGAACCGTAGGTTCCGCCGCGCAAATCCGCACCGAGGCGGGCAGGGCCCTGCCCCGTTCGCGTGAATAGCTGAACGACGCCAGTCACAGCATCGGTGCCGTAAAGCACACTCACGGGTCCCCGGACAATTTCGATCCGATCGATGTTGTCGGTGGTGAGATGCGCCAGATCGATGGCGCCGCCCGCCTGGTTCAGCGGCACGCCGTCGAGCAGGACCTTGGTGTAATCGCTCTCGCCGCCGCGCATGAACAGCGATGTTTGCCCGCCGAAGCTTCCCGTTTCGACCACGTGCGCCCCTGGAACGGTCTCCAACGCCTGCGCCACGGTGCGAATGCCCTGCGCGACGAGATCCGTCCCGCGGAGCACGGTCACCGCCGAAACGACAAGATCCGCCGCGACGGGTACGCGAGTGGCCGTCACCACGACGGGCTTCAGCATCACGGTGTCTTGCGGTTGCTGCATGGTGAGGGCGAGCACGAGTAGCGGCAGGTTCATGCGCGGGACTCCTTCGGTTGGCGCAAGGGGACCATCTGGGGACGGCCATCGACGGTCTGCATCGCGACTGGCCACGAAAACACCTTCTCTACGGTCTCTTGGGTAAGGACGTCGTTCGGTGCGCCGGCAGCGACGGGCCGTCCGCCTTCGAGCAGCAGCAGTGAGTCGGCGAACCGGGCCGCGAGGTTCAAGTCGTGCGTGATCATCAGCACCCCTAGGCTCTGCTCGTGTACGAGCTCGAGCACCAGCTCGAACAGGCCCATCTCGTGTTTCAGGTCGAGCGACATGCCAGGCTCGTCGAGGACGAGCAGCTTGGGTTCCTGCGCGAGCGCCCGGGCGACTCGGACCCGCTGGTACTCGCCGCCCGAGAGGGTCCAGAGCCAGCGGTCGGCGAGGTGGAGCGCGTCGCAGGCCGCGAGCGCGCGATCCACGGCGTCATGATCTGCGGCCCGTTCGCGGCCCCAGAGCGAGAGATGGGGATAGCGGCCGAGCAGCACCGTTTCGCGCACGCGCTGCGGAAAGAGATTGTCCTCACGCTGCGGCACGACGCCGACAGTCCGGGCGAGCTCCTGGCGCGACCACTCAGATGCAGGAATGCCGATCACGTCGGCACGTCCCACGAGCGGCGCCAGCGCCCCGAGCGCGATCCGCACCAACGTGGTCTTGCCGCTGCCATTCGGGCCGAGGACTGCGTGGAACTCTCTCGGTGCAATCGCCAGCGACACTCCTTCTAACGCATCCGACGTTGCGCCTGGATAGCGATAGCGCACACCATCGAGACGGAGTAGCGGTTCGGTCATAGGATCGTGCGTCGTTTGCGGTTCACGCTACTGTCCAGCGGCGCAGGAGCAGTGCAAAGACCGGGACACCGATGAGGGCAGTGACCACGCCTACCGGCAGCTCGCGCGGCGCCACGACGGTGCGCGCCAGCGTGTCGGCAAACGCGAGCAGAGCGCCGCCGCCGAGAAAGGCAGCCGGGAGCAAGGACCGGTGCCGGTGGCCCCAGGTGAGCCGCGCGATGTGCGGCACGACCAACCCGACGAAACCGATGACGCCGGAGACCGCCACGGCGGCCGCCGTGAGTAGCGACGCCGCCAGGTACACCCGCCGTTTTACCTTCTCGACGTCGGCGCCGAGATAGCTCGCGGACTCTTCGCCCAACGCCAGGAGATCGAGGGGACGAGAGGCCGCGAGGAGTACGGCCAGTGGAATTGGGGCGTAGAGTGCCACGAGCAGCACGGAATCCCACGACGCTCCCGACAGCCCGCCCCACAGCCACAGGAACGCGTTCCGCAGCTCGGCGGCGTCGGCGAGCGACACGATCGCCGTCGTGATCGCGGCCGCGAACGCGCCGATCGCCACGCCGCCGAGCAACAGAATGCGCGGGTCGAGGCTCGCCCCGCCGATGAGCCCGAGCCGGTACACCAGGCCGAGCGCGGCGAGCGCGCCGATGAACGCCGCAATGGGGAGCGCCCACGGGCCGGGTAGGTGGAGCGCGATCGCGAGAACCGCGCCGAGCCCCGCGCCACCGGACAAGCCCAGGAGGAACGGATCGGCGAGGGGATTACGGACGAGCGCCTGCAAGCCCGCGCCGGCCACGCCGAGCGACCCGCCGACCAGAAAGGCGAGCAGCGCGCGGGGCGCGCGGAGATTCCAGACGATGTCCGAGTGGACCAGCTCGCCGAGGGGCACAGCGGCGGGGCCCAGCACCACGCTGAGAACCAGCGCGAGTACAGCCATGATGGCCAACACCGTCCATTTCATCGGGCGAGCCGGGCGCGGAGCTGCTGGATCGCTTCGGCGGAGCGCGGCCCGGGGCGGCCGAACAAGGAGCCGGGGAGCAACAGGAAGTGTCCCTCGCGGACGGCGCGCACGACCCGCCATTCGCGTCGCTTCGCGAACGCGGGCGGGACCGCGGAATCCGCAAGGACGGCAATCCATTGCGGATCGCGGGCGACGATCGTCTCGAGCGAGACCTGAGCGGAGGGCGCCGCGACGTCGCCGAAGACGTTGCGGGCACCGGCTTGCGTCGCCAGCTGATCCAAGTAACTGCCGTGACCGATGATGATCGGCGGGTTGTCCCACACGACGAACGCGAGGGACGTAGTCGATGCTGGTGGAGGACGGCCAGCCAGACTATCCAGAACGATCGCGAGTGACTCCGCCCGCTCCTCTCGCCCGGTCAGCCGGCCCAGCGTCCGGGCCGCCGGACCAAGATCCTCCAGGCGGTTCAAGTCGATCAGGACTGTCTGGACCCCGGCGCGTTCGAGCTGCTTGGCGGCCGCGACGTTTGGTCCCGCGTTGTACAAGACGACGAGGTCCGGCCGCCGCGCCAGGACGGACTCGATATTCGGAGGCAGACCCTCACCGACGCTCGGAATGTCGAGCGCCGCGGGCGGGTAGTCACACCACTGCGTGCGGCCCACGACACGGTCGCCCGCGCCAATGGCGAAGAGAAGCTCAGTGAACGAGGGGAGTAACGAAACTATTCGTTGGGCAGGCCGTCCGACCGTCCGACCGTCCGACCGGCACGAAGCAACAACGAGAACCGCAAATACGAGACGTCGAAGCACCATCCCTCCCGCGAGGGAACCGACTGGTGGCGCGAACGGAGACGTCTCCTGGCTTCGGGCGATCCAGCTCGCCTTCCCGGGTTACCCCAGTGGCATTGAGCCGATCACATCATGCCCGTTACAGTGGCGGGGCCGCGCCGGAGTTGCACCGGCTTCCGTATCCCCATTCGCGAAATTGAACTGCTAGCTCAGTCTAGGCGGCGTCGGTCTCCGGCGCAATGCCCACACCAGCGCGACCACCATGCCGATCGCGAGCAGCGCGATGACGTACGGCAGCAGCATCTGCGCCCGGAATTTTCCGCCGGGCAGCCGAATCTCGACTTTGTCTGCCGGCGCAAGCGGACCAGCGCGATACGCGGCGAAATGTCGTCCCTCGAGCTCTTTCACGCCGAGCGATTCGCGTTTCGGTGCGCTGACCACCGCGGTGGTGTCCTCGACCAGCAGATTCATTTCGTCGGTCGGTTGATCGATCGGAATCACGAGTGCCCGTGTGCCGGCGGGAAGCGAGTAGCCGTAGCTGATCTGCTTCACCGGCCCGGGCGGAATCGGCGCGAATACGATCACGCTGTCGTGGCGGAACTGCATCGCGTCGCTCGAGATGTCGCCCTGCCCACCGCGAAATTGTCCCGCCCCGGTCGGGACGCGGCCCGCCCATGTGGGAGCGAGCGTATCGTTGGTCACGCGCGTCGTGACGCCGCTGTTCTGCAGCTCCAGGATCTCGAGGACCTCCCGCGTCCCATCGTCGCTGGCACGCGCCACCGTGGCAAGCCGCCGCGCCAGCCGGATCGGCGGGCCCGTGGTCGTGGTGGAAAACGCAATGAGATCTTCGACGTGGACGACGGGGCGCCCGGTGGCGTTGAGCGGCAATGAAAAGTAGGCGATGCTGTCGAACAACACACTGACGGCGTACGCGCTGGTGCTGTCCGGACTGCGCAGCGTCATGCGATAGCGCCCGCGGGCGTCGCTGCGCACCGAATCGAGCGGACCGGCCGCGTCGCGCGCCAGGCGGTGCATGACCACCCAGGCATTGACGAGCGGCACGGTGTCGCGCCCGCCCCGCAGCACGCGCCCGCTGACGCTCACCGCTTGGGAGCAGAGCGCCGTGGGGATGCCTACCAGCAGCAACAGGCTACGGCGTAAACTTGCCGAAATCTTCGGGATCGAGGTTCTGGAGGTACGACTTCAGCGTGTCGGCGTCGAGGGGGCTGGCCCCACCAGGCTGGATGGCGCCCTCGCTCGTGTCGACGGACGTGAGCTCGAGCAGCGTCTCGCTCGTCAGGATCGGCGCCTTGAGCCGCAGCGCCAATGCGATCGAATCGGAGGGACGGGCATCGATCTGAATGACCGTGTCGCCGCGATAGATGTGCAGCTCCGCGAAATACGTGTTGTCCTTCACCTGGGTGATGATCACCTTGCGCAGCTCGGCGCCCAGGCCGACGATCACCTGCTTGAGCAGGTCGTGCGTCAGGGGACGTGAGAATTTGACGCCGGCCAGCTCCATCGCGATCGCGCTCGCTTCGGCCGGTCCGATCCAGATGGGCAGCACACGCTGTCCATCGTTTTCTTGAAGAATCACGACCGGCGTGTTGGTCGTGCGATCCAGCCCGAGGTGAGCTACCCGAACCTGCAGCATGGCTCCCCCCGGGGTGCTCATCAGGTGCCCATATCCCAGGACGCGAGATACTTGCGCTGTGCGGCGGTGAGGGTGTCGATCGCCACGCCCATCGACTGCAGCTTGAGACGCGCGATCTCCTGATCGAGATCGGCCGGGATGCGGTGAACGTCCTTCGTCAGCTTCTTCGCGTTATTGACGACGAACTCGGCGGCGAGCGCCTGGTTCGCGAACGACATGTCCATGACGCTCGCGGGATGGCCCTCGGCGGCCGCGAGGTTGATCAGGCGGCCTTGGCCGAGCACGAAGAGCTTCTTGCCGTCGAGCTGGAACTCCTCGACGAACTCGCGCACGGCGACGGGTCCTTTGGCGACCTTCTTCAACCCCTCGAGATCGATTTCCACGTTGAAGTGCCCCGAGTTTGCGACCACCGCGCCGTCTTTCATCGCACGCATGTGTTCCACCCTGAGGACCTCCACGTTGCCGGTCAGCGTCACAAACAAGTCACCGATCGGCGCCGCTTCTTCCATCGGCATGACCCGGTAGCCGTCCATCTGCGCTTCGAGCGCTTTCATTGGATCGATCTCGGTCACCACCACGTTCGCGCCGGCGCCGCGCGCCCGCAGCGCGAATCCGCGACCGCACCAGCCATACCCCGCGACGATCACCGTGCTCCCGGCGATCAACAGGTTGGTGGCCCGGATGATTCCGTCCAGCGTGGACTGGCCGGTCCCGTAGCGATTGTCGAACAGGTGCTTGGTCAGCGAGTCGTTCACGGCAATCACGGGGAACTGGAGCACGCCGTCCTTCGCCATCGCCTTCAGGCGGATGACGCCGGTCGTCGTCTCTTCAGTCGAGCCGATGACGCCGGTCACCAGCGCCTTCCGTTCGGCAGCGGAAAGCGTCTCCACCCACTTGCGCCGACGAGATCGGCGCCATCGTCCATGGTGATGTCGGCGCGATGCGCGAGCGCGGCGCGAATGTGCTCGTAATAGGTCTCGTGATCTTCGCCTTTGATCGCGAAGACCTTGATGCCGTGATTCATCACGAGATGCGCCGCGACGTCGTCCTGCGTGGACAGCGGGTTCGACGCGCACAGCGCAACGTCGGCCCCACCGGCCTGGAGCGTGACCGCGAGGTTCGCCGTCTCCGTCGTGACGTGCAGACAGGCGGCGAGTCGCTTCCCCGCCAGCGGCCGCTCGCGCGTAAACCGCTCGCGCAGCTGCCGCAACACCGGCATCGAACGCTCGGCCCATTCGGTCCGCCGCCGTCCCTCATCCGCGAGCCGGATGTCCTTGATATCGTTGGTGGCTTTCGCCCCAGCGCCAGCGCCGCCTTTAGTCATCGTATCAGACATTTGCCTTCCGGGTTGTACGGGACGCCCGCTCCGCCGCGACTTTCAGCTCTTCGGCGCGATCGACGTGCTCCCAGGTGAATAGCTCGACGTCACGCTCGCCGACCTTCCGCCGCTCGGGCGCCCGGCCGAAATGGCCATAGGCCGCGGTGGGCCGATAGATAGGATTGCGCAGATTGAGTGCCTGGATGATACCGCCAGGGGTGAGATCGAAAACTTCACGGACCGCCGCTTCCAGAGCGTCCTGGGGCACCGTACCCGTCCCGAACGTGTCGACCATGATCGAAACGGGCTCCGCCACACCGATTGCGTAGGCGACCTGCGCCTCGCAGCGCTTCGCGAGCCCGGCGGCGACGATGTTCTTCGCCACCCAGCGCATCGCGTAGGTCGCGGAGCGATCGACCTTGGAGGGGTCTTTGCCGCTGAACGCGCCGCCCCCGTGCCGTGCCATGCCGCCGTAGCTGTCGACGATGATCTTCCGGCCCGTGAGCCCGGCGTCCCCCTGCGGGCCGCCCACGACGAACCGACCCGTCGGGTTCACGAGCACGTGCTTGTCGTTCACCTCGAACCCGGCTTCGCGCACGACCGGCCGTACTACGTGGCCCAGGATGCCCGCCCGAAGCTGGGCGTTGTCGATCATGTCGGAGTGTTGCGCCGACACCACAATTGTGTCGATGCCGATCGGTTTGGACCCTTCGTAGGTCACGCTGACCTGCGTCTTGCCGTCTGGCCGCAGCCAGGGGAACTCCCCGCTCTTCCGCACCGTGGCGAGCCGCTCGGCGAGCCGGTGCGCGATCACGATCGGTAGCGGCATCAGCGACGGCGTCTCGTCCGTCGCGTAGCCGAACATCATCCCCTGATCCCCCGCCCCACCCTTGTCCACGCCCATTGCGATGTCGGCGGACTGGCGGTCGATCGTCGTCAGCACGGCGCAGGTCTGTGCATCGAAGCCGAAATTCGCGTCGGTGTAGCCGATCGAGGTAATCGTGCCACGCACGATGTCGGGGATGTGGACGTAGGTGGAGGTGGTGATCTCCCCCGCCACCACCGCCATGCCAGTCGTGACCAGCGTTTCGCAGGCGACGCGGGCGTTCGGGTCCTCGAGGAGGATCGCGTCAAGCACGGCGTCGGAGATCTGATCCGCGATCTTGTCGGGATGTCCTTCCGTGACCGACTCGGAAGTGAAGACGTGACGATGAGTTGGCATGTTTTAGGTCCTTAGAGTTTCAAACTACCGGAGCGCCGTCCCGCGGGCAACCGCGCGTCGGGATCGAGCAGGGTTTCATCCACCGCTTCCGTGAGTGCAAATCGCAAGATGTCGAGCGCCAGTTCTGCCGAGCGCGCCGCGAGCGCCGCGTCGGCGGCGGCGCGGGCCTGCGCCGTCGTCACCTGCCGGATGAGCCACTTGATGAGCGGCAGCGCTGGTGGCGCGACGGACAGCGTTTCGTACCCGAGGCCTAGCAAGAGGAATGCCGAGAGCGGTTCCGATGCCATCTCCCCACAGACGCTGGCCGGTTTGCCAGCGGAGCGCGCCGCATCTGCGACCAGTTTGAGCAGGCGCAGGACGCTCGGATCGTGCGGGGTGAAGCGGTCCGCCAGGCGGGCGTTGCCGCGATCCACCACGAGTGTGTACTGCGTGAGATCGTTGGTGCCGACGCTGAGGAAGTCGCTGACCTCCACGAGGCGATCCGCCATGACCGCCGCCGCAGGCGTCTCGACCATGACGCCCAGCGGCACCGTCTTGGCAGCGGGCACGCCTTGCTTCTCCAGGCGGGCAGCCTCCTCGTGCATCATCTCGCGCGTGCGCTCGACTTCGTCGAGCCGCGTCACGAGCGGAATCATCAGGTGAAGATTCGCGGTGACCGCCGCCCGCAACACGGCGCGGATCTGCGTCCGAAACATCGCCGGCTCGTCGAGGCACACACGGATCGCCCGCCACCCGAGGAACGGATTCGCCTCCGGGGGACCGCGAAATGGCGCCGGGAATTTGTCGCCGCCCAAATCGTAGGTGCGTATCACCACCGGCTGTCCGGGGAACGCCTCGCCGACATGACGGAAATAGTTGGTCTGGGCCTCCTCATCCGGCAGCTCACTATGCCCCGTGATCAGGAATTCCGTCCGAAGCAGGCCGACCCCCTCGGCACCGTGGGCCTTGGCCGGGGCGACCTCCTCGGGCAGATCCACGTTCCCGCGCAGGGCGACGTGGACGCCATCCACCGTGACGGACGGCTGCGTGACGGCTTCTTCCAGACGGACGGCGAGCTCGCGCCGCCCCGCGTCCTTCCGCTCAGCCTCCTCGATCTCCGCGGGCGTCGGGTTGAGGAGCACCGTTCCCTGCGTGCCGTCCAGGATGGCCTTGGTGCCCTGGGGAATGCGCGCCACCGCCCCGCGCAACCCGAAGATCGCCGGGATCCCGATCGAGTGGGCCAGGATCGCCGCGTGCGAGGTGCGCGTTCCTTCTTCGCTGATCAAACCGACCACGTGGTCGCGATCGAGTTGCACCGTGAGGCCGGGGGACAGCTCACGAGCAACGAGAATCGATGGCTCCGAGAGACTTTCCCAGACGTCGGACGAACCCTGCTTGTGCATGAGATGCTGGATGACGCGGATCGCGACCCCCGTCAAATCGGCGAGGCGTTCCTTGAGCAAGGGGTTGCCCGCCGCGGTCCAGAGATCACGGACCTCGAGCGTCTTGAACTCGAACGCCTTTTCGGCGGTGAGATGGTTCTCCCGAATCAGCTCGGCAACACCGCCGATGAAGTCCTTGTCCTCGAGCATCAAGATCTGCGCGTCGAAGATTCGGGCCTCGTCCACGCCGGCACGGTCCTCGGCCTTGGCACGCAGCTCGGTGAGTTGACCGCGCACATCTTTGAGCGCGGCGCGCAGGCGCCGCACCTCTTTTTCCACCTGGGTGCGTGGCACGACGCGGTGCGGAACCTCCGGCAGCGCCCAGCGCACCGTCACCGTCGGCCCCATCGCGATGCCCGGCGACACCCCGATGCCCTTGAGCAGGCGGTCGCCCGGAGTCACGCGTCTTCCTTTTCCTTGGCCTTCAAATGCATCTCATGAAAGCCCGCGGCCACCAGCGCGCACAACGCCTCCATCGCCTGCTCGGCGTCTTCCCCGTCGGTGCGGATGCGGATCGACGAGCCACACTCCGCGGCGAGCGTCATCATGCCGAGGATGCTCTTGCCGTTCACGACGGCGCCGTCTTTGTGCACCTCGACCGCCGACTTGAACTTGTTCGCCGTCTTGACGAACTCCGCCCCCGGGCGGACGTGCATGCCGAGCGGATTCACGATGAGCGCATCCCGCTCGATCATGGCCATATCAGCCCCACAACCAGCGCCACGGCGGCGAGCCCGAGCGAGAGCCGCAACCCATTGAGCCGGTCACCGCGCAGACGGAATGCGAGGAAGCTCAGGGCAGCGACGATCCCCAGCGCCACGCGAGCCCACGACTCGAACGGCGCCGAAAGGTAGGTGGCCGTCAACGGCAGGGCGGCGCCGACGGAAAATGCCATCGCGGGGCCGAGCAGCGCGCTGGCCTTCTGCAGCACGGGATTGTGCAACGCGACGCTCACGCGTGTCCCGTGGGTCCAGCCCGCCTTCAGCGCCCACCAGCGCAGCGAGACGTGACCGATGTTGTAGACGATCAGAAACACCGCGACGGCGACCCAGCCGGCGCCCAGCGCAATCGCCGCCAGCGTCAGACCGGAGAGAAACGGCAGCCACCCGGCCCAGACGAGTCGATCGCCGAGCGACCCGAGCGGACCACAGAGCGCCTCGCGGAGCCGCTCGATCTGATCGGGCGCGGCGCCGTCGTGCTCGGCCCGGGCGGCCGCGCCGACGGCGAGACCGATGAGATAAGGGTGTGCGTTGAAGAAGTGCGCGCCGCGCGCCACCGCGGGGCGATACTTGCCGTCCGCGAGATCGCGCAGCAGCGGTTCTTCCGCGACGCCGACGCCCACGCCGAGCAGCCGCTCGTAATTGTACGAGCCCTGCACGGCGAACAGCCGCAGCAACGCGCGCGCCAGCGCGCCCTTCACCGCAGCCATATCGTCGCTGCAATCCCGCCGGCGAGGCCGGCGGCGAACCACGCGAGGTTGGGCCCGCGCCCCACGAGCCGCAGCGTCCCGGCTGCGCCGGCGGCCAGCGCCGTCCCCACAATCGCGACGGCGAGCAGCACGGCGCCCCGCACCGAGAGGACGCCGCCCAGCAGCGGTCGTGCCAGCCAGGCCAACACGAGGCCAAATACCGTCACCAGCGCGGCGCGCAGCGCGTCGCGCAGCAGTCCGCCGACATGCAAGTGCACCAGCGCGCTCGGGTCGCCCGACTCGAGTTGAGCGGCTGCCGCATGGACGATCCGCGAGTTTACTCGTCGCAGCACATTGATCGTCAGGCCGCCAAATAGTCCGGTGACCAGTCCCACCAGCGCGCCGAGGCCAAGGCCGAGGACACCGGCCGACGCATGCGCGGTCGCGACCGCGGCGACCGTCGCTGGGCCGTATTCGGGGTAGCGCACGGCGCCCACCGGCAGGATGTCGTACTGCAACAGCTCGAAGACGACGCCGAGCTTGAGACCCGTCGGGATGTCGCCGAGGATCGCGCCGGCCACCGTCCCTGCCACGAGCGGACGGGCGATCATCATCTGCGGCAGGCTGACGAGATCCACCCCGACCAGCGTACCCCAGACGAGCAGTGCGATTAAGAGCTCGATGGGCAGGATCATGTGAACTCCGCGACCGGGACCGCGCGGGCCGTGGGGACGTCCTGAGCCGTGACGTCTACGCCGCGGGCGGCGAGCTGGCGCAGCTTCGCTGCCTCGTCGTCCGTCAGATACACGAAGCGGAGGCGCTCTTTGCGCCCGGTGCGATGGTGCACACCCCCCACATTGAATTGCTTCACTTGCGGCGCGCGGCCGGCGAGCGCCACGGCGGTGTCGATGTCGGCCACGAGCAGGATTCCGACGCGCGAGTCCGCTTCCCAGCTGGGCAGCGTCGCCGCCGCCTGCTCCACAGAGGCGAAGATCACCTCGATCTGCGGCGGCACGCCCATCCGGTAGAGGTCCTGCTCCCAATCGCTGCCGCTGACTTCGTCATCGACGAGCACAATGAACGAGACGTCCAGTGGTTGGCCCCACCCGACTACAACCTGCCCGTGGATCAGGCGGTCGTCGATGCGGTACAGCGCCAGGCTCATGTACGCGTAACGCGGATGGCTTTGCCGCCGGCATCGACGGCTCGGCGCGCCGCTTCCGCCGGCGGGATGTCGCGATTGAACACGAAATCGAGCAGCATGGCGAGATTGACACCCGTCACGACCGCGATGTCGGCGCCTCCCTCCTTCGCATAGCGGGCGGAGCTGGTGAAGCATGAGCCACCCGGGAGATCGACGAACAGCACCGCGGGACCAGCGCCCACCACGTCACGCAGCCGCTCGCCAAGCGCTTCGGTGCCGCAGCCTTCATTAGAGATGGGTGTCAGCGCACCCTCGATGCCGGTGATCGCGGTGACCGCGTCCACCATGGCCTTCGCCACCGCGGCGTGCGACACGATGACGCCACGGAGCTCACTCATAATCTTCCTCCAGATAACTCTGCACGCCGCCCTTCTCCCGCATGCGCCGGATCAGCCGCTCGTTGAACGCGTTCGCGGAATCCACGCCGCTGTAGCGCAGCAGGTGAGTCATCGCCACGACCTCACAGATCACGGTGAGATTCTTTCCCGGATTGAGCGGCACCGTCACCAGCGGCAGCTCGATGTCGAGCAGCTCGGTCCGCTGCTGATCGAGCCCCGTCCGGTCGTATTCGCGAGTGTTGTCCCAGTCCTCGAGCTGCACCACGACCTCGATGCGCTTCTGCTGGCGCACGGAGCGTATCCCGAACAGCGCGTTGATGTCGATCAACCCAACACCGCGAATCTCCATATAGTGCCGGGAGATCTCGTGCCCGCGGCCGATCAGGACGTCGTTGCCCCGGCGCGTGACGTGCACGACGTCGTCCGCCACCAGCCGGTGACCGCGCTCGACGAGGTCCAGAACGCACTCGCTCTTGCCGATTCCAGAGCGGCCGCGAAACAGCAGGCCCACCCCGAAAACATCGGCGAGCGAGCCGTGCACGGTGGTGCGGGGTGCGAAGGCGTCGTCGAGAAACGGCTTGAGCCGCCGGTAGAACTCGGCCGTCTTGAGTCGCGTGCGGATGACCGGGACGCCCTTGTCGCGCGCCACGACGAGCAGCTCTTCGGGCGCGTCCTGGCCCTTCGTGATGATCACGCACGGCAGGGCGTAGGAGAGGAACGTCTGGATTGTCTTGCTGCGCGCCTTCGGATCGAGGGACGCGAGATAGGTGATCTCGGTCTCGCCCAGGATGTGAATGCGGTCGGTGCCGACGAAACGCGCCGTGTATCCCGCCAGCACGAGGCCCGGACTCGACGCCTCCGGAGAACGGATCTCGCGGTCGAGTCCGACCTCAGCCGTCAGCAGCTCGAGCTGCAGCGGATCCCCCTTGCGGGCAAGAAGATCGCCAACCTTGAGCCGCGGGGGAGCGGGGGGAGGCGACGCGGGCGTTGCGTTCACCGAGTCCCGGACACCTTGGTGCGCTGCGCCGCGCGGCGCGGGCGTAGGGTCTCTTTCTCGTCGAGCAGCTGGCGCTTTATCCGTGCGATGGCGGCGTCCAGCGCCGAGCGGTGATCGGCAGCCTGGGACTTCGCGACGTGGATGCGGCCACGGGGCACATGGACCGCGATCTCGACAGCCGCTTCGCCATGATCTTCGGTGAAGACTACCTGCGCATGATGGGGGCGTCGCGCCAACTTCACGATCTTCTCGACGAGCTCCCTGGTGTGCGCGCGCAGATCGTCATCGATCTCGGTGTGGCGCGCGGTGATGGTGATCCGCATTCAGCGTGTCCTTTCGCGTTCGGCAACTGTTGTCTCGATATGCGCTAGCGTCGCGCGCGCGGCCGAGTCCCAGGACAGCCCTTCGGCAAAGCGCCGGGCCTCCCGCCCGAGACGCTCCACTAACGATGGATCCGCCGCCAGTGCCAGCATGCGATCCCCGAGCGCGCGGTAGTCACCATGCGGCACCAGGTAGCCCGTTACGCCGTCCTGCACCGACTCACGCAGGCCCGGGCTGTCCGATGCCAGCGCCGGGGTTCCGCTGGCAGCAGCCTCGACATTCGTAATACCCCACCCTTCCTTAGGACTTGGGAAGACGACCGCCCAGGCACGGCGCAGTAACCGTCGCTTGTCCTGGTCTGACACGAACCCGAGGAATCGAACCGCTTCCCCCAGACCGAGCCGTCTCGCGAGACTCTCGAGGCGGGGCCGATCATCGCCCTGACCGCAAATGTCCAGCGTAATGTCGCCGCGTGCCTGACGGGCCGCAGCAACCGCCATCAGCGCAAATTCAACTCCTTTATAACGCTTCAATCGGCCCAGGTACAAGAATGTAGGCCGCTCCGCGCGCGTCGTTGCGGGATCCAGGCGGTACCAGTCCGAATCGACGCCCGGATGGATAACCGCGATCCGTTCCCTGGAGACACCCCGGTGCACCAGGTCATCCCGCGTGCTCTCCGAGATCGCGTGAAAGGCCGCTCGCTTGTACACCCACGGAATGGGCAACTCCGTGGCCCAGACGACTGCCGCCAATGGAGCGCTGGCCTCGGCGAAGGCAGTGGTGCCAAAGAGGTGTGGCACGATCGCAACGAAAGGCAGATCCGTCAGTGTGGGAAGAAACAGCGGCACCTTGTTGATGTCCTCGACCACCACGTCGAACGGCGTCGCGCGCAGGGCGCGGCGCACCGCACCGCGCGCGCGCAGCGCGAAGCTGTGACGCCCCCCGATGCGCGTGACTTGTATGCCGTCCACCACCGCGGTGGCCGGGCCGCCGGGCCAACCGCTCGCAATCAGGTGGACATCGTGTCCCCACTCGGCGATCCGGCCGAACAACTCGTGAAGGTGGATCTCGGCGCCACCGGCCTGCGGATTCTCCCGATCGTTCCAGTTGACGACCAGTATTCTCACAATGCGCCGGTCTCCCGGGCGACGGCGTCGAGGACCCCATTGATGAAGCCCGGCGCACGGGAGCCGGCGAACCAGTGGGCGAGCTTCACCGCCTCATCGATGACCACACGCGACGGGGTGGACGCCTCGTCCAGCTCGGCGAGCGCGAGTCGCAGGATGTTTCGCTCCACGACGCCCACGCGCTCGAGCCGCCAGTGCTCGGCGGCATCCGCGATCCGTCGGTCGAATTCCGGGAGGCCGGCAATCGCCTTGGCGGCGAGATCGGCGCCGCGGTCGTACCCTCGGGGCGCGCGGCCGTAGATCACCGCGACGCGGGCGACCACAGCTTCAATCGTCGGCGCGCCGGAGAGCTCCCACGCGTACAGAAGCTGGAGGGCGCGGGCGCGCGCTTTAGTCTCGGGACGCTGCACCGAGCCTCTCGAGCGCGTCGGCGGTCTCGAGGGCCGCCTGCACCGCCTCGGCACCTTTGCTGACCCGCGCCAACGCCTGAGTCTCGGTCTCCGTGGTAAGCACGCCGAACCCGACCGCGATGCGATGGGCCAGCGCAACGTTGCCGAGGCCGCGCGCGGCCTCACCAGCGACGTATTCGAAATGCGGTGTCTCGCCGCGAATCACGCATCCTAACGCCACAATCGCATCGAACCGCTCGCTCGCGGCCGCCGCCTCGGCAAGCACGGGGAGCTCGAACGCACCGGGCACCCAGATGACTTCCACGTTCGCGTCCGCGATGCCGCCGCGGCGCAGCGCTTCGCGCGCGCCGTCGAGGAGCTTCGAAGTGATGTGCTCGTGGAAGCGACTCACAATGATCGCCACGCGCCGCTGGCGGTTCGAGGTGCGCGCCGCGGAGGGTGCTCGGTGTGGCACGATCAGTGAGTGAGGAAGTGGCCGAGCTTGTCGCGCTTGACGTCGAGATAGGCCCGATTCTCATCCGACGGTGCCGGCACGATGGGCAGCCGCTCGACGATCTCGAGCCCGTAGCCTTCGAGGCCAACCAGCTTCATCGGATTGTTCGTCAGCACGCGGATCGACGACAACCCGAGATCGAGCAGGATTTGCGCGCCGATGCCGTAGTTCCGCAGATCCGGCTTGAAGCCGAGCTTCTCGTTGGCAGTGACGGTGTCATGGCCCTGATCCTGCAGCTCGTACGCCTTGAGCTTGTTGAGGAGGCCGATGCCGCGCCCTTCCTGGTCCAGATACACGACCACTCCCGCTCCCGCCTCCGCGATCATCCGCATCGCGCTGTGCAGCTGCCAGCCGCAGTCGCAGCGCGCCGAGCCGAAGACGTCGCCGGTCAAACACTTGGAGTGCATCCGCACGAGCACCTGCTGCTTGCCCGCGACATCGCCGTACACCAGGGCGATGTGCTCCGCCTCGTCCACGTCGTTCCGATAACCGATGATCCGGAATTCGCCGAACGGCGTCGGGAGCCGCGCATCGGCCACGCGATGGACCAGCCGCTCGTGCTTGAGCCGGTAGGCGACGAGCTGCGCCACCGTAATGAAGGTGAGACCATGCTGTTTGGCGAACCGCTCGAGATCGGCGCGGCGCGCCATCGAGCCGTCCGCATTGAGGATCTCGCAGATCACGCCCGCGGGATACAGCCCGGCGAGCCGCGCGAGGTCGATGCTAGCTTCGGTCTGGCCGACGCGCTGCAGCACGCCGCCGCGACGCGCCCGCAACGGGAAGACGTGACCGGGCCGCCGCAAATCGCTCGGCACCGTCGAGGGATCGATCGCGACGCGAATCGTCGCGGCTCGGTCGGCAGCCGAAATCCCGGTCGTCACGCCGAACCGCGCTGCGGCATCGATGCTGATCGTAAACGCCGTTTCGTGCGATTCGCTGTTGTGCTCGGTCATCTGCGGCAGGCCAAGGGCCTGGCAACGCTCGGGCGTCAGCGGCATGCAGATGAGGCCGCGCGCGTGCGTCGCCATGAAGTTGATCATCTCGGGCGTCACCTTTTCGGCCGCGCCGATCAGATCCCCCTCGTTCTCACGCCGCTCGTCATCGGCCACGATGACGAGCTTGCCGGCTCGAATATCCGCGATCGCCTGTTCTACTGCGCTGAACGACATAGCTGCCTCACGTACTTTCCAAGAACGTCTGCCTCGACATGCACCCGATCACCGCTGCCGAGCCTTCCCAACGTCGTATGCTCGCGTGTGAACGGCACGAGCGACACCTGCACAACGCCGGGTCGCGGGATGGCGTTCACCGTCATGCTCACGCCGTCAATCGTGATCGCGCCGTGCAACACCGTCGTTTCCATGACGTCGCCCGGCACGCGCACGTCAATCAGCAACGCGTCGCCGTTCGGGGCAACCTTGTCCACCGTTCCAACGCCATCAACATGGCCTTGGACGAAATGGCCGCCTAACCGATCACCGGCGCGAAGCGCACGTTCCAGGTTGACGCTTCGGCCCTTCTTCCATTCGCCGATCAGCGTCCGGCCCAGCGTCGTCTGAACGGCGTGCACCGTAAAGGCGCCTTTGAGAACCTTCTCGACGGTCAAACAGGCACCGTTCACGGCGATACTCTCGCCCTTCTTCACGCCTTTGTAAGACGCCTTGATACGCAGTTCCACGCCGTTGTTCAGCGTCACCGCGTCCAATCGTCCAACCGAATCTACGATTCCGGTAAACATAGCCGTCGATCCAAGACCAATAATGTATCAGAGCCCAAGGGGCGCCGCTCCACGACTACCCACCGCGGCGCCTCGGCCAGCGGAAATGCCGGAACGCCTGGAAAAGCGGGCACCGCACCCTCGCCGAGCCACACGGGCGACTGCACCCAGTACAAACGGTCCACCAGACCTTCGGCGAGAAGCTTCGTGCCCAGCGCTCCCCCGCCCTCACATAACAACGACTGGATCCCGGCGAGGCGGAGCTGGGCGAAGGCTTGCGACAACGCTTCGGGACGGAAGACGCGCACGCCGTTGCTCTCGAGCACCGAGACGTTCGCCATCGGCGCTTCGGGCGACGCGACGACCCAGGTTGGTACTTCGCGCGCCGTCTGCACCAGCGACACGCCGAGGTTGAGCATGGCCCGCCGGTCGAAGACGATGCGGACGGGCGGTTTGCGCGGCGTGAGCCCACCGCGCGCGGTCAGCTGCGGGTTGTCGGTCAACGCCGTCGTGCCGCCGACCGCGATCGCGTCGAACCCCGCCCGCAGCCAATGGACGTGGTCGCGCGCCTCGGGACCGGAGATCCACTGCGAGCGGCCGCCCGCGTCCGCGATCCGCCCGTCGATGGATGTGGCAAGCTTGAGCGCGACGAACGGACGATCGGTCTGTTGTCGGGTAAAGAGGAACGGCGCATTGAGCGCGGCGGCCTCTTCCGCGAGCAGGCCGAGGTGCGTTTCGATGCCGGCGCGCTTCAGCACTTCGACGCCACCGCGCGCCTCGGCATCGGGATCGCGCACCGCCGCGACGACGCGCCGCACGCCGGCGGCGCGGATCGCATCCGTGCAGGGCGGCGTCTTGCCGTGATGCGCGCAGGGCTCGAGGGACACGACGAGGGTCGCGCCGCGCGCCTTCTCGCCGGCGGCGTGCAAGGCGTTCAGCTCGGCATGTGGGCCGCCGAATTCGGCATGCCAGCCTTCGGCGACCGTCTCATCGCCGCGCAGCACCACGGCGCCGACCATGGGATTGGGGGACACGCGACCCCATCCGCGCCACGCGAGTTCGAGCGCGCGACGCATCGCCGCCAGCTCCCGTTCGCTATCTCTCTTCAAACCGCACCACAGGCTTGCTGCCCGCGCGGACCTCTCCGATGAGCCACGCCGGTACCTGCGCGCGGTCGGCCGCGCGCACGGCGGTCTCGACGTCGTCGCGCGCCACCACCGCGATCATCCCGACTCCCAGATTGAACACGCGCCGCATCTCCTCGCGCCCGACCTGGCCGGCGCGCATCAACACGCGGAACAGGGGCGGCCAGGGCCAGCTCCCCGCGTCCACGACCGCCTCGACGCCGGGCGGCAGCACGCGCACGAGGTTGCCGGCAATCCCACCGCCGGTGACGTGCGCGAGCGCGTGCACATCGCCGAGCAGCGGTCGCAGGGCCGCCGCGTAGCTGCGATGCACGGCGAGGAGGACCTGCCCCACCGATTGTTCCGTCTCGGGGAACCGATCGTCGATGCCGAGCTTCATCCCGTCGAAGACGATCTTGCGGGCCAGTGTGTAGCCGTTGGTGTGCAACCCGGTCGACGCATAACCGATGAGCTGGTCGCCGGCCGTCACGCGATCACCGTGCAGCGCCTTGTCCTCCTCGACGACCCCGACGATCGAGCCCGCCAGCTCGTAGTGACCCGGCTGGTACAGATCGGGCATCTGCGCCGTCTCACCGCCGGCCAGGGTCATGTCGTGCGCGCGACAGCCGCGCGCCACGCCGCTGACGATCTGCGCGGCGATCTCCGGGACGAGATTCCCGGTCGCGATGTAGTCGAGAAAGGCGAGCGGCGTGGCGCCGTGGACCAGGATGTCGTTGACCGAGTGATTGACGAGATCTTCGCCGACGGTGTCGTGAATCCCCGCCGCGGCGGCCACGAGCACCTTGGATCCCACGCCGTCGGTGGACATCACGAGGACGGGCTTCTTGTAGCCGTCCGGGACGCGCACCATGCCGCCGAACCCGCCGACGGCGCCGCGCGCCAGGGGCGTGCGTGTCGCGCGCACCAGCTCGGCGATGCGGCGCTTCGCATCCTCGGCGGTGTCGAGCTTCACGCCAACGGAGGCGTAGCGGTCAGCTTTCGTCACTCTTCGCCGTCCAACGCGAAGTGCACGAGATCGCGGAACGCCTTCACGCGGCCGCGCACTTCCGGCAGCGTGGCGCGCTCGAGTCGCTGGACACCGAACGCCTCCACCGCGAGCGATCCCATCGCCGATCCGTAGACCATGGCCCGGCGCAGGTTGGGGAACCCGAGATCGCCGGTACGGGCGACGTACGCCATGAACCCACCGGCGAACGCGTCCCCGGCGCCCGTCGGGTCGAAGACTTCCTGCAACGGGTACGCCGGGGCTTTGAACGTCGTCTCGGGATCCACGAGCAGCGCGCCGTGCTCGCCCTGCTTGATGACCACCATCTTCGGCCCGCGACCCAGGATCCAGTGCGCCGCGCGATAGACGTTCCAATCGCCCGATAGCTCGCGCGCCTCCGAGTCGTTCACCATCAGGATGTCGATGTGGCGCAGCAGCTCGAGTAGCAGATCCTTCTTTCCCTGAATCCAATAGTTCATCGTGTCGCAGGCGACCAGTTTCGGCTGCTTCACCTGATCGAGGACGTTGAGCTGGAGCTCCGGGTCGATGTTTCCGAGGAAGACGTACTTGGCGTCGCGGAATTTCTCGGGGATACGGGGCTGAAAGTTGGCGAAGACGCCGAGGCGGGTCTCGAGCGTTTCGCGGCTGTTCAGATCGTAGGAGTACCGGGCCTTCCAGCGGAACGACTCGCCCGGTTGCCGCTCGACACCCGCCAGGTCCACGCCTCGCGCCGCCAGTTTTTGGAGATGGGCTTCGGGAAAGTCGCTGCCGACGACGCCGACGACCTGCACCGGATGCAGCACCGCACCCGCCATCGCAAAGAAGACCGCCGCCCCGCCGAGCGCGTCGGCGGTCTCGCCGAAGGGCGTGACGACGGAATCCAGAGCGATCGAGCCGACGACGAGCAAGCCCACGCTTACATCCGTTCCGGGGCGCGGATCCCCAAAAGAGAAAGGCCATTCGCGAGCACCTGTTGGACGGCGCGCGCGAGGACGAGCCGGGCCGCTTCTTCCGGCTCCCCTAGCACGCGGTACTTGTGATACCACCCGTGCGCCAGCCGGGCCAGTCCCTCGAGGTATCCCGTGATGCGATGGGGTTCTCGGGCAGCCGCGGCGCCCTGAACCATGGCGGGAAAGTCGGCCAGCTCCTTGATCAAATCGGCTTCCTCGGGCTGGGTGAGGACGCTGAGATCAACCCCAACGGCGCTCACGCTCGCCGGGTCGCGCCCGGCGACGCGGAAGATCCCGACCATGCGCGCGTGCGCCATCTGGACGTAGAACACCGGGTTCTCGTCCGTTTGACTCTTGGCGAGATCCACGTCGAAGACAAAGTGCGTCTCACCGCGCCGCATCAGATAGAAGTAGCGCACCGCGTCCCGTCCGACCTCTTCCACGAGATCGCGGACCGTCATATAGCTGCCCGCGCGCTTGGAGAGCTTCACTTCGTCCCCGCCCCGCATCACGGTGACCATCTGATGCAGCACGTATTCCGGGTATCCCTGCGGGATCCCCATTTCGAGCGCCTGTAGTCCGATGCGCACGCGTGCGACCGTGCCGTGATGGTCGGAGCCCTGCACGTTGAGCGCGTGGTGGAATCCCCGCTCCCATTTCGTCACGTGATACGCGACGTCGGGCAGGAAATAGGTGTAGTCGCTGCCCTTCTCCGCGCTCTTGCGCATCACGCGGTCCTTGTCGTCGCCGAAGTCGGTCGTGCGGAGCCACAACGCCCCGTCCTTCTCATAGGTGTGCCCCGCGGCCACGAGCCGGCGCGTCGTTTCCTCCACCTTCCCGGTGGTGTACAGCGACGACTCGAGGAAGTAGACGTCGAACCTCACGCCGAACGCCTGCAGATCGCCGTCTTGCTCGGCGCGCAGCTCGCGCACCGCGTAGCGCCGCACCGCCTCCAGATCAGCGCCCGCATTGTCCTGGGGATGCTCCGCGACGTACCGCTCGGCAATCTCGCGGATGTAATCGCCCTGATAGCCCTGCTCGGGGATCTCGGCGGTGAGCCCGCGCGCCTGACGAATCCGCGCCTGCACGCTGCGCGCGAGATTCATGATCTGGCTGCCGGCATCGTTGTAATAGAACTCGCGGCTCACGCGCCAGCCGGTCCACTCGAGCAGTGCCGCGATGGCGTCGCCGAGGGCAGCCTGGCGGCCATGGCCAACGTGCAGAGGGCCGGTCGGGTTCGCCGACACAAACTCCACGTTGAACGTCGCGCCGTGGCCAACGTCCGTCTTCCCGTAGTTCGCTCCCGCCGAGAGAATCGCGGGGAGTGCGCTG